>Ga0208851_1000436_pt1 | contig 18221 bp, 11 predicted proteins | sample NGESurshal092012_FD_184481 | JGI IMG/M metagenome (GOLD analysis project Ga0208851, IMG submission 184481) | Arctic peat soil microbial communities from Barrow, Alaska - NGEE Surface sample 415-2 shallow-092012 (SPAdes) | ecosystem: Environmental > Terrestrial > Soil > Wetlands > Peat ... | reverse complement strand
CGAACGTGGAGAGCCTCAAGAACCTCCGCGAGAACCTCGCCGAGATCGGCCTGACGCTCGAGAGCGTCCCCCGCGTCTTCCAGTACAACAAGCGCGACCTGCCCAACGCCGCGCCCATGGATGAACTACGCCAGTTGCTTAACCCTGCACACGCTCCCGAGTTCGAGGCCTGCGCCACCACAGGCATCGGGGTTTTCGAAACACTGAAGGCCATCGCCAAAGCGGTTCTGACCGAGCTTCGGCGCGGTGGCGGCGGCGGTGAGCGCCGGCACATCCATCTGGAGGGCCACGCTGGCGAGAGCCGGAGCGGCGAGGAGCAAGAGGAGGAGGGCGAGGAGTTTCACGGGGTGCAGGGTACAGGGAGCCGGCTCAGCAGAACCGGTGAGTGGTGGGTGAACTTCCCGCGGCGAGCGCGTCGGTATGACGGGTGGTGACATCCTGGCGACGGGTCGCCCCAGAACCCCCCGGAACCCATGGAGAGAACCGTCCGGACACGGCGGATGTCAGACGGGCGAGGGGCAATGTTCCCCCGAGGAGCGAGGTCGTGGCAGCCATCCAGATGACCGTCGTGATGAAGCCGAGCCGTCCTGCCTTCATTTCGGCAGGAGACCCCGAGGACACGGCCTTCGTTCCGAGCGCAGGGATAGACTTTCTCTGCGGGGCCTGCGACCGGGTGGTGCTGTCCCGGGTGTCACCGAAGTTCGCCCTGCAGCACTCGTTTCGCTGCCCGCACTGCGGCGCGCTCAACGAGGCGCCCTGACTCCGCCGCCGCGCCTCCCGCTCGGCCGGCCTCGGCGGAGCGTGGTGCCCGCGCGGCGAAGCGTGCTGAGGATGGTGGGCAGCGCGGCCTTGTACTTCCGGGCCAGCTGCGCGCTGGTGGCGCCCTTCTCGTATTCCTTGCGGAGCTGAAGCGCCTGCGCGTCGTCGAACTTGGAAGGCGCGCCGCGCTGGCCGGTGCGGCGGCCATTCCGGGTGCTGCGCTCGGCGGTCCGGCCCGGAAGCCGCACCGTTCCTTCGAGGGCTCCGCTGATGCTCGAGAGTCGCCGCTCGAGCACCTCGTTGCGCTCGGCGATCCGTTCGATCTCCCGGGTCAGGTCGCGCAGCAGCCGCTTCAGATCCGCCATTCCGGTGTCCCTGGAGGCGCCGACGACAGGGTCGGCAACGACCGAGATGGCGCCCCCGAAGGGCACTCTAGCGTCGACCGCCCCGGGAGGACACTCCACCGGGCCAGAATTGCTTCTTGCTTGTTGATTGCGTCCGGAGAACGACGTCCCAGTGGCCCCAGTGGTCATTGCACCCACCCGTCCGAGATCAGCGACGGGCGGACCGGCTGAGCTGCCGGTCGACCACCGTCTTCATTTGCTCGAAGGAGACCGCTCCGACCACCCGCTCGCCGTTGATGAAGAAGGTGGGAGTCCCCTGCGCGCCCACCCGGGCAGCGAGCGCCTGGTCCTCCGCGATCCGCTGAGCGAGCGCGTCGTCGAGCAGGGCGCGGCGGAAGCGATCCAGGTCCATACCGAGCTCGCCGGCCCAGCGCTCGTAGGACTCGCGCGAAAGAGCGGCTTGCTGGGCGAACATCTTGTCGTGCATCTCCCAGAACTTCCCCTGAACGCGCGCCGCTTCGGAGGCCATCGCTGCCGGGAGGGCGTTGGCATGCATCGAGAGCGGCTGGTGCTTCCAGACAATGCGGACCTTGTCCCCGTACGCTTTGAGCACCTGCGAGAGGGTCTCCTCGCCGCGGGCGCAGAACGGGCACTGGAAGTCGGAGAAGGCGACGACGGTCACCGGCGCCCGCTCGTTCCCGCGGATCGGGTCACCGGCCCGCAGGGGCACCTCGACGACGGGAGCCGGCGAAGGAGCCTGGGCGACCAGGCTCTTCACGTTGCGCTCGCACAACTGGTCGTAGAACGCGCCGTCGAGCTTGGTCCCGGCCTGGGCGAGGTCCGCGGCCTTCTGGATCTCCTGGTCGATGACCCCCTTGAGCGCGTCGAAGGGCTGGGCGCCGGTCACCATCCGGCAGTTGAGGAAGAGGGTCGGGGTTCCGCTCGCGCCCACCGAGGTGCCGAGCTTGCTGTCCTCGTCGATCCGGACCCGTCCCGTGTGCTCGTCGATGGACCTCTTGAATTTGCCCTGGTCGAGCTTGAGCTCGTGGGCCCAGGTCTCGTACTGCGCCGGTGACAGCGCGGCCTGGTTGCCGAACATCTTGTCGTGCATCTCCCAGAACTTGCCCTGCTGCCGTGCGGCCTCGGCAGCCTCCGCGGCGGGCATGGCCTGGGGGTGCATGGCGAGTGGCTGGTGCTTCCAGACGATCCGCACGTCCTTGGGATAGCTCTCGAGGACCTGCTTGAGCGTCGGCTCGACCCTCGCGCAGAACGGGCACTGGAAGTCCGAGAAGAGCACAACGGTGACCTTGGCCACCTTCGGCCCGCGCGCCGGGTCGTTGTCTCGGACCGGAACCTTTGCCGCGGTCGGCGCTGGAGGAGCCGCCGGGGCCGTCGGCTGCGCCGGGGCGGTGGCAACGCCGCGCGCGATGATCGCCGCGTAGACCGCCGTGGCAGGAGTTCCGGCATTCACCATCCGCTCGGCGGAGGCGAGCTCTTCGTCGATGACCACCTTGAACTGCTCGAAGGGCAACGCGCCTTCGAGCTTGCGTCCGTTGATGAAGAAGGTGGGGGTGGCACCGGCGCCGAGCGAGTTGACCAGTTGCTGGTCGCGCTTGATCCGCGCATCGAACTTGCCCGAGCTCAGGCCCGCGCGGAACGCCGCGGGGTCGAGGCCCAGGCGCTGCGCCCCAGCCTCGAAGGTCGAAGCCTGGAGGTCCGGCGAGAGCGCGAACAGCTCGTCGTGCATCTCCCAGAACTTCGCGTCCCCCCCCATGGCACGGGCCTGCTCCGAGGCCACGGCCGCGGCCACTGCGTGCTCGTGAAAGGGCAGGGGATTGTGCTTGAAGACGAAGCGGACCTTCCCGGCGTAGGCGTCAGCAATCTGCTTGAGCGTGGGGACGGCTCGCTTGCAGAACGGGCACTGGAAGTCGGAGACCTCGACGATGGTGACCAGCGCGTCCGCCGGTCCGTTCACCGGAGAGTCCTCCACCGGAACGCGGTAGACGAGCCGCGCGGAGTCCGAGTGCCGGGCTGCGTCCGCGGCCGCCGGAGCCGGGGCCTGGATGAGGGCCGGCTTGTTGTTGCCGACGCCGCGCCCAACCAGGACCCCTACGCAAAGGCCCAGGCTCAGGGCCAACACCATTCGCCAGTGCTTCAACACGGGGAGCTCCTTGCTCTGGGGACGGAAGAACTGGCACGTCCCACGCCGCGTAAACGGGGGCAAGTGAGGGTTCAGCAACGAAGTCGGACTCAGCCCGATTGCTGCACCTTTCCAGAGGGATTTCCTCGGCCGGAGAGTCTCCATTCTCGCGCTGGCGGGACCCGCGAATCCGGCCGGGGCCGACGAAGGTGAGAGCTGGGTGACGATTCGTAGGCATCGCCGCGGCATCCATCGGGGAGGCTCACGTCAACGTGGAACGCCTCGCTGGAGCGCAGCGAACAACGCTCCCTAAACGAACAGGCAATTGCGGCGACCCGTCGAGAGACCCCCGCCCGATCGGTCTCTTGGTTCGACGGGTGCGTAGCGACACCACTACAAAAACATAAAACATCTGTAAATGTTTGTTACACCGTTCCACGAGTCGTAGACGTCACCGCAACGTCGCTACCTGTGCGGGCGAGCGGGCAGGTACACAGCGTCCGCGTTCCGCGGGGCCACGTCAGGGCTTCACGCAGCGCCGAGGAGGACGTCATCCTCCGGGGAGGAACACATGTGTAGTCGTCTGCTGAATCGAGTCCGGACATCCCTCGCAACAGCTCTCACAACATTCGCCGTCGTGGCGGCTGGCCCCGCCTCGGCGCAGGTCGCCAACAACTGCCCGAACTACCTCGCGGGTGACACCACCAACGGGGCGTACTGCATCAACGGTTCCGACACGCTGTTCGACGTCATCACCAAGTCGATCCAGAACAAGGTGACCAAGGACAAGGCTGCGCTCGCAGCCGGAACCCCAGCTGCGCCCATCATCTTGCAGGGCACCACCGGCACGGCGGCTCAGAAGAGCGCGCTCTATTACAACGGAGGCGGGTCGGGTAACGCCTTCAACTCGATGAAGGCCGGCGCCCCTACGGGCGGCGGGGCCATCACCGGCGGCGGCCTGGGCACCCAGAGCATCGGGGGAATGTCCCGCAACTTCCGCCCCTCCGACGTGGTGCAGTTCCCCAGCTGGCAGCCCACGGTCCAAAACGTTCTGGGCCTCGACGCAGCGGTGTTCATCGTCAAGAACACCCCGAACCGGTTCAAGAACTTCGCCCTGCCGCTGCTCCCGGCGGACAACACCAGGGCGAATCCGAATACGCCGACACTCGCGATCAACTTCGGCACGCCGGGTTCGGGCTACGACCAGATCATGGAGGTCATCCTCTCCGGCATCGACGGCTCGGGCACCACGGCCGCCTGCTCGGACCCCCGCCGCGTTCAGGCGGTTGCGGACTTCTCTTCGGCCAACGGCGTCGCGGCCATCACCCACGTCTATCGCCGTGACGAGAACTCCGGCACGACGGACACCTTCAAGGACAAGGTCGCCGTCGGCCGCTTCTGCAACGGCAACGCGATCGGCGTCCTCGGAACCAACACCAGCAACTACAACCTGAACAACCAGGATTTCGACCCGATCCGCAGGCCCTGCGACGCGCCGAACGCGAGCCGAATTGCGGTTGCCTGCACCGACCTCACCACCGGACTGGCCTGCACCGACAGCGTTGCGAACCCGAACTGCACCCAGGGCCTGGTGACCGCTCTGTCCGACAACGACCCGGGCATCAGCGACATCACCGTCTCCATCGCTACCCGCGTCAGCAACGACTCCACCGGTGCCACCATCGGCTACGCCGGTCGCGAGGGCGTACGCATCAGCACCCTCAACACCGCCGGGCCGCTGATCAACACCTTCCCCCCATCGGACACGCTGGTCCGTGCCAACAATTACATGCTGTCCCGCCGCCTGTTCCTGCAGCGCGGCCCGAACAGCCCCCCGCTCGACTCCACGGTGAATCCGACGGCGACGTCCGTGCGGAGCAACTCGACTGGCGTCTGTCCCTCGGGCCAAACCTGCACCGAGCGCGTCCAGAACACCAATACCACTTCCAGCACGATCAAGTGCCCGCAGAACACGGGGAACATCTGCGCCGGTGGTGGCACCACGCAAACTGCCTTCGAGGACGCGCTCTTCAACTACATGACCGACCCCGCCGGCTTGGGCAGTCAGGACGCGGCGCCGGGGCGCTGCAACACCGACCCGATCCTCAAGCAGTATGGCTTCCTCACCTGCCTCGACGACTGCACCCTCACCCCATCCGGCGGGTCGAACCTCTGCTCGTTGACCCCGTACACCAACCCGGCCTCTCCCCCCAGTGCCTGTCTCCCGACTGCCCAGTTCGCCGCCACGGGGAACTGGACCTACGGAGCGGTCACCAACGGCGGGACCTCGTCGGCGACATGCTGCTCCAACGGAGCGTCGGCTGCTGCGGGCGCCTCCTGCCCGGCGGCGACCTCTGGCCGAGGGGCGAACTTCGCCTGCTCCAAGGCCGGCGTGCAGGCCGAATGCGCAACCGGGACGACCTGTAGCGACCTCGGAAACGGTCTCCTCGTCTGCCAGTAGGCGAAGGCAGTCCGACAACTGGAGCGCCGGGCCGAGCGTGCTGCAGCGACTCGCGGGCCTTCGTGAAGACAGATCAAGAACAGCAAGCGTCTGCCGTGATTAGAAGCCACATCTTTTGAAGTCAATTGGAGAAAACAAAAATGAATCTGCCATCCAAGCTGAGGAGCCTCGCGCTCGCCGTCGCGGTCGTCACCGCGGCGTTCGGCGTCGGCTGTAACAGTACCCCCAAGGCACCGGGGACCGGACAGGCCAAGCTGTCGGTCTCGTCCGCTGCTCTGAATGTTTCCAACATCGCCCGGGTGGACGTGGCGATCACCGGCGGGACGCCGGGACCGATCACTCCCATCTCGGCCACGTTGACCAAGGCCCCGAACGGGACGCAGTGGACTGGCAACATCACCGGCATTCCCGCCGTCGCAGGACTCCGCTTCACCGCCTCGGCGTACAGCGACAACAACGCGGCCAACCTCATCTACCAGGGGAGCACGCTGTCGGACATCACCGCGGGCGCCACGGCGACCATCGTGATCATCCTCCAGGAGCAGAATGTGCCGCCCGGCCCGACCAACTACGCTCCGGTCATCACCGCGGTCAGCTCGAGCGGGTCGCAGGTGACGCCCAGCACGGTGGTGGGCGTCGGCTTCTCCACTCAGGATCCGGACGGGAACTACCCGCTGACGTACCAGTGGTCGTCCAGCTGCACCCCCGGAACTGACAACGGTACCTTCACCGCCGCGAGCGGAACACTGGGCACCGCGAGCACTGCTTCGGGAACCATTCTCAACTCCAACACCACCTGGAAGGCGCCGGTCACCAACAACACCGTGTGCACGCTCGGGATCCAGGTCACCGACAACAACACCGTCCAGGGCAAGAGCTCGGTCCAGACGTTCTTCACCATCACGGTGATCAACAACACCGGGTCAGCCAACATCGTCGCCTTCCCCAACAGCTTCCCGATCATCTCGGTCTTCCGGGGTGACATCGCCTACAACTACGACGCGACTGCGGTCACCCCGGTGGGCGGCGTTGGCCAGAAGGGCAACATCTTCGCCACCGCCACCGACCCGGACGGCGACAACATCCGGTACGACTTCCAGGTGAAGTGCGGCAACCCCATCCCGGCCTCGATCGCGGTGGGTTCCGACCTGACCTCTCAGCTCTCCTTCGCGACCCAGACCGGCAACAGCGGAGCCCCGGCAAACCCCACCTGGTCGCTGACCGACCCGGCCCAGAGCTGCATCTTCGCGGCCAGCATCCACGACCTCTGCACCGCTGGGAACTGCGGTGCTGCGCTTCCTGTCGGCACCCCGGGGCGCCTTGCGGACGGAGCAGACCGCGGGGGCATGACCACTGGCTTCCTGAACTTCATCGCTCCAGCCCAACCACAGAAGGCTCCCTTCATCGTCCGGACCAGCGCTCCGAACGTGAGCGGCCCCAGCGGCGCCACGGTCCTCAACCCGAGCACGACCTACAACTTTGGCGTCGAGGCGACGGACCCGGCGGGCGGGAATCTGACGGTCACTTGGACCCCGAGCGTCGGCACGACCTCTGCGGCAACCAACACCGGCAACATCAAGAGCGCCATCCAGTACACCTCTCCGGCGTCGCTCCTCCCCACCATGACGCTCACCGCGCAGATCACCTCCAGCAAGTCCGGCCTGAGTACGACCGTCATCTTCAACCTCGTGGGGTCCGATCCTTGCGTCGGCCAGCCGGATGGGACCGCCTGCGGCACGGGCAATCTGTGCCAGACAGGGCAGACCTGCACCGCGGGCGTCTGCGGCGGCGGCACGGCCGTGGTCTGCACGGGTGCAGACCAGTGCAACAACGCGACGTGTAACCCGAACACCGGTTGTGGCACGGCGCCCAAGGCTACCGGTACGATCTGCAGCGACGGCAACGCCTGCACCGGGACCGCCGCAAGCCCTGACGCCTGCGCGGCTCCGGTCGCCGGCGTGTCGGCGTGCGTTGGGGGGGGCCAGGTGCCACCTCCGGTCGCCGCCGCCTGCTTCATTCAGTACACCACTGCGCAGTGCGTCCCCGCCACCGGATACCCCGCCCCGGCGCCTTCGCCGGCCGGAACTGCCTGCACCGGTACAAACCTGTGCTTCCAGGCCTACACCTGCAACGGCACCGGGACCTGCGCTGGTTCCAACCCGGTCAGCTGCACCGCCGGGCAGTGCACCAGCGGCGGCACCTGCAATCCGTCCACTGGGACGTGCCAGGGCGGAACCAATCAGCCTGGCGGCACGGCCTGCAATGACGGCAATGCCTGTACCACCAGCGATCAGTGCGGCGGCACTCCGGTGGCCGGAAACGGCGTCTGCTCGGGTACTCCGCTCTGCACTGCGGGTTCGACGTGCAACCCGGTTGGTCCGGTCTGCGTGGACACGGCGGTCGTTCCGCAGGTGGCCGTCAGCGTCCAGCTGTCCAACTTCCAGGGTGTTGCTCTCTCCACCGATGGGTCGGCCTTCGTGACCGGCAACCTCGGCGGGACGAAGGTGTTCGGGACGACGACGCTGACCTCGGCCGGTGCGAACGACATCTTCGTCGGAAAGTACAGCCCGGCCGGTTCGGTGCTGTTCGCCAAGAACTACGGCGATGCGAATGACCAGGCGACGACGGGGATCGCCGTGACCAGCTCGGAGGTGGTCGCGGTTGGCCAGTTCAGCGGCGCGTTCAACGGTCTCAACAACGGCCAGGCGTACGCGATCGACTACCTGCTCTTCCTGAACCCGAGCACGGGTGCGGTGACGGCGGCCAAGCAGTACGATCTCGGTCTCGGCGGGAACTTCGCCGCCATCGGCGCCAACCCCACCCTCGGTCTGGTGGCGGTGTGCGGTCAGACCGTCATCGCGGCGACCACGCTCGTCCCGGGTGCTGTGTACGCCGGGGGGACGACGGACGTGGTCATCGCGGTGTTCGACTCGACTGGTGCGCTTCAGTGGTCGAAGCAGGTTGGCTCGGCCAACGGCGAGGCCTGCACGGCGATCACCATCGACAACAACGGCAACGTGATTGCGGCTGGTAAGTACGACGGTACCGCCCCTGCACTCGGGTTCACCGGGACTCCGCTCCCGCCTCCGGGCAGCAGCTTCCGCAAGCACATCTGGGTGGCGACGTTCAACGGCACGACCGGTGCGGCCATCGCCCAGACGAGCTTCGGTTCCGGCGCCGGAAGCCACCAGCCGAACGCCATCGCCGTCGACTCCTCGAACAACTACATCGTGTCCGGTCTGTTCAGCTCGACTCTTCCGTTCGGTGCCTACACCGTCGGGACGCCGTGCACCGCCGCCCAGGCCGGCTGTCTGGTCTCCGCCGGTAGCTCGGACGCGTTCGTGACCAAGCTGAACCCGACCACGCTCGCTCCGTCGTTTGCCACTCGACTCGGAGGGTTGAGCGCGGATGAGGGACGTGGCGTCGCAGTGGATTCGTTCGGCAACATCACGTTCGTCGGTCTGATCAACGGCGCGACCACCAGCAGCTCCCTCACCCCGACCACGGTTGCTCCCGCGGCAGTCCCGGCCCTGACCACCCCGAGCGGCAACTCGGCGGCGATCGTCGTCAAGATCCCGGGCACCACCGGCATCTACAACCCGGCGACCGCCAATGTGTACGGCAACACCACCAACACGGTGAACGCCAACAAGGTGTCGATCAACAGCCAGGGAACGGGCGCGGTAAAGGACGAGGTCGCGTTCGGTGGCGAGTACAACGGAACGCTGAACTTCGGTGGTTCCAGCAGCGCGATCAGCACCACCACTGGCGGCAACGAGGACTTCCTCGTCTTCGGCAAGCTGCAGTAGTCCTGATTGAACGGGGAGCGCGCTGAACGGCGCTCCCTCCATGGATGAACGGACGCCGTCCACCCGGAAGCCTCGGGTGGGCGGCATCTTCGTTTGTGAAGGCCAGTCCCGTTGGAGTCACCAATTGCCTGTTGATTTCACCCCCGCCCGACCTGCTACGAGGCCGCCGTTCGGACCGCTGCTCGGCCCGACCCTCTCGAAATGTCCTGCTCGATGACCTGCCTCAAGCGCCTCGCCTTCCGCTGTTCCTCGGGGGCTGCTCTGCTGGCGGCCCTCTTCCTCGCCGCCTGTCAGTGCTCGTCCCGCGCCCCAGCCGCCGGGAGACTCGCTGCCGGGACGACGGTTCGGTGTGACGGGGATGCCGGCCCATGCGCTCCCCGGCCCATCCTGGCGACGAGCCTGGATGGGGTCATCCTGCGCGGCCTCACGGTGGACCTGAGCGGTGAGGTGCTGGTGACGGGGCTCCTCCGTCCGGGCCTCCGGGAGTTCGATGGGATGTCGGTCGGAACCGCCGGTGCCAGCGACCTCTTCGCCGCCCGCTTCGAACCGGCGAGCGGACGCCCTCGCTGGGTCCGGCGCTTCGGACACCCCACCGAGCAGGAGCCGACCGGAGCTGCGGTCACTGCCGATGGCACGATGGTGATCGTCGGTCACTTCATCGGGCCGCTCGTCGCGGATGGAGTGAAGCTGGCGAGCACCGGCTTCCCCCGAGGCAACTTTCTCCTGGGGCTGGGGGCCGCCGACGGCAAGGCCCGCTGGGGCCACGTCTTCGACGAAGGGGCGGATGGCACGCTGGAAGCCATCGCCTCGCATCCAGCACTGAATCGGGTGGCGGTGTGCGGATGGGCGGGTCCCCCGGGGTCGAGCCTCGCGCCGGGGGAAGCCTCCGGAGGCGGGCGGGATGCAGTCGTCGCCGTGTTCGACTCATCTGGCCGCAAGCTCTGGTCGCAGCTGCTCAAGGGGCCGGAGAATCAGGAATGCGACGCGGTGGCGATGGACGCGACGGGCGACGTCTACGTCGCTGGTCGATACAACGGCAGCTTCTCGGTGACGGATTCTCCACTCCCCACGCCCGGGTCCCCCAACCGGCACTGGATCTGGGTCGCGAAGCTCGATGGGCGGAGTGGCGCTCCCCTGGCCCAGGCCGGGTTCGGCTCCGGGCCTGGAGTGCAGCGGCCCTACGGGCTCGCAGTGGACGATTCGGGGCGGCTGGCGATCGCCGGGAGCATGACCAACACGCTGCCCTTCGGCGGGTCGATCGAGAAGCTCACCAGTGCAGGGGCGGTCGATGCCTTCGTCGCCCTGCTCGACTCGCGGAGCTCGCCCCCGTTCGCGGCGCGCTGGGCCGTGCGGCTCGGCGGCCGGAGCATCGATGAGGCCCGCAACGTCATCTTCGAGCCCACCGGAGACGTGCTGGTCACCGGCCTCTTCACGGGACACGCAAACGGGGCAGCGGAGCTGGTCGCCGAATGGCCCGGGACGGACGCGTTCTTGCTCGAGCTCGACGGCAGCACGGGCGTCACCCGGGGAGCCAGCAGCTTCGGAGATGCGGAGACCCAGACCGGGAACAAGCTCGGGGTGGGCTCGGCTCCTTCAGGCCCTTCCTTCGTCGTGCTCGGAGGCGAGTATGCCGGAACGCTCGACTTCAAGGTCGGGGCACCGCTGCGATCGAACGGGGCGTCCTTCCTGCTGTTTGCTCGCTAGAAGCCGATCCTCGGTTTTCCGCCGACAGTTCACCAAAGTGTAAAGAAGAAATTCGGCGTTCCAGCGCAGATTGCGCCGTCGTCCACCGGGAACCCTGAATGAATTCGGCGCCGCACCCTGGTCACTTCCCGGGATTCCGACTTGCGCCGCTCCTCCTGGTCTGGGGGCTCGCGAGCTGCACCTGCGGGACGCCCCCGCCGCCGCCCGTGGGCGCGGCCCGGGTTCTCGTGTCCTGCACCACGGCTTGCGACGCGATCAACCGCGTCACCCTCACCGTCACCGCCGGGGACGGCGCTGCGATGAACCCGATCGGAGCCGACCTGCCAGCGAGCGGCTCACAGTGGTCCGGGCGGATCTCCACCATCCCGGTCGGGGCCGGGCGGCGCTTCGACGCGGTCGGCTACGGCGCGGACGGAAGCCAGCTCCAGACCGGGAGCGCCAGCAGCGACATCAGCGCCACCAGCGTCGCCGTGGTGTCCATTGCCCTCAACCCGCCGCAGCCCCCGGGAGGCAACCATCCGCCGGTGATCGACGGAATCTCCGCCTCGTCCAATCCGGTCCCGTCTGGCGTCACGGTCACGGTCATCGTCACCGCGCACGACCCCGATCCGGGGGACACGCTCGGCTATCTCTGGCAGGCGACCTGTGGTTCCTTCGAGATGCCGTCGCGTCCGACCTCCCACTGGACCGCTCCGGCCGCCGAGGGAACTTGCACCCTCTCGGTCAGGGTGACCGATCCTCACGGGGCGAGCGTGTCCGCGGCGCTCCCGCTCACCGTCTCGGCGACCGGAAGCGCGACGGTGGGGACGGTCTTCAACGACTGGCCAATCATCACCAGCCTCAGCACCCGCATCGTGCTCGGAAGGCAGATGACCGGTGAACTGGCGGTCAGCGCCACCGATCCCGACGGGGACCCCCTCTCGTACGCTTGGACGTCGACCTGCGCGGGGCTCACCTTCGACATCACTCCGCCCTACGGCCCGACGACACCGCACTTCATGATGCCGGGACCGAGCGCCGCGTGCACCGTCGCGGTCACCGTCACCGATCCTCCGACCCGCGGAGGGTTGGTCACCGGATCCCTGGGGCTGCCCGCGAACGCGCTGTGCCTCGGCGTCATCTGCGGACCCGGGCAGACCTGCGACCCGTCGGACGGGAAGTGCAAGGGGACCGAACTCTGCGCCAAGGTGATTTGCCCTCCGGCCACCGACCTCTGCCACGTCGCTGGCACCTGCGATCCGGCGACCGGACTCTGCTCCCCCCAGATCCCCAAGACGTGCCCCAGCGGGCAGACCTGCGATCCGGTGGACGGGGTCTGCAAGGGAGCCTCCGGAGCGTCGGCCGTGGTCCCGTACAGTGCCACGAGCCTCCACTTGACGAGCTTCCAGGGGGTGGCGCTGGCCCTCGATGGCGCGTCGTACGTGACCGGAAACCTCACCGGCACGCAGACTTTCGGAAGCTTCACCCTCACTTCCGCCGGGGCCAACGACATCTTCGTCGGCAAGTACACCTCGACCGGCACCGTGGCCTTCGCCCGGAACTTCGGTGACGCGAGCGACCAGACCACGACCGGCATCGCGGTGACCAGCACCGCGGTGGTGGCCATCGGGCAATTCAACGGCCAGTTCAGCGGCCTCAACAACCCCAAGTCCTATGCGATTGATTATGTGCTCTTTCTCGATCCGGCCACCGGTGCGGTCGCCGCGGCACAGCAGTACGACCTCGGCCTCGGTGGCAACCTCGTGTCGGTCGGTGCCAATCCCAGCCTTGGACTGGTCGCGGTGTGTGGTCAGGCGGTCCAGGCAGCCACTCAGCTCGTCCCGGGCGCCACGTACGCCGGCGCGACCGATGTGGTGATTGCCCTGTTCAACTCGGCCGGCGCGCTTCAGTGGTCGAAGCAGGTCGGGAGCGCCAACGGGGAGAGCTGCACGGCGATCACCGTGGACCGGAACGGCGACGTGGTCGCGGCCGGCAAGTACAGCGGCGTCGCTCCGGCGTTGGCCTTCACTGGCACCCCGCTCCCGCCCCCGGGAAGCTCCTTTCGCCAGCATCTCTGGGTGGCGAAGTTCAATGGCACCACCGGTTCCGTCATTGCCCAGAAGAGCTACGGGGCCAACGCAGGGAGCCATCAGCCGAACGGCATCGCGACCGATGGGGCCAACAACTACGTGCTGGCGGGCCTGTTCACCGCAGGGCTGCCCATCGGGGCGAACAACGGGACGACGACCGCTTGCACCTTGGCGCTCCCGGGGTGCCTCCTCTCGGCCGGCGGCTCGGATGCGTTCGTCGTCAGGCTCGACCCGACCACGCTCGGCGCCTCCTTTGCCACGCGCCTCGGTGCGACGGGTGCCGACGAGGGGCGGGGCGTGGGGGTGGACTCCAGAGGCAACATCACCTTCGTGGGGCTGCTCAACGGGTCGACCACCAGCAGCACCGTCACCCCGAATGGAGTGGCCTCGGCCGCGGTTCCGGCGCTCACCGCTCCGAGCGGTGTCAACCCGGCTGCGTTCGTCGCAACGGTCCCCGGCACCACCGGGGTCTTCGACGGCGCCACGGCCAAGCCGTACGGGAACGACACCAACTCGGTGAACGCCAACAAGGTCGCGGTCAACGATCAGGGCAGTGGAGGCGTGAAGGACCTGGTGGTGTTCGGCGGCGAGTATCAGGGAACGGTCGACTTCGGCGGGAGCAGCAGCCCGGTCACCACGACGACCAATGCCAACGAGGACTTCCTGGTCTTCGCGAGGCTCCAGCCGTGAACGTCTCGACCGTCCCCCGCCTCACTCCCTGTCGTGGCTGCCCTCCTGCCGAAGACCAGAAGGGCGGCGAGTGAGGGGCCATGCTCCCGGGCAGTTCCGAACTTGGAGACCGTGGAGCGCCGCCTTGACGGCGGCGCTGGCCATCACCGCCACGCCCTATGGGCGGGCGCACGCCGCGGAGCAACCAGGAGCGGGAGCCCCGGCCCCGAAGGCGCCCGTCCGAACGCTCGACATCAACGAATTCCGGGTCGAGGGCGTGACCGTGCTCAGCGGGATCCAGGTGGAGCAGGCACTCGTTCCCTTCATCGGCCCGAGCCGGACGCTCGAGGACGTGGAGAAGGCCCGCGCTGCCCTCGAAAAAGCTTACACCGACCGGGGCTACCAAACGGTGCTGGTGGCCATCCCGGCGCAGACGGTGCGCGAGGGCGTGGTGTCCCTCAAGGTAATGGAAGGCAAGGTGGGCCGGCTCCGGGTCAACGGCGCGCACTGGTTCTCGCCGTTCGCCATCAAGCAACTGGCGCCCTCGGTCCAGGAGGGCACCGTTCCCAACTTCGACGCACTGGTGGGCGACATCGTGGTCCTCAACCAGTGGCCCGACCGCCGGGTGACGCCAGCGGTGCGCCCCGGCAGCGAGCCGGGCACCGTGGACGTCGACCTGAACGTCCAGGAGACCTTTCCCCTCCACGGCTCGGTGGAGGTCAACAACCGTTACAGTGTAAACACTGTCCATGTTCGGCTCAACGGCGCCATCAGGTACGACAACCTCTGGCAGCTCGGCCACTCGCTCGGCTTCTCCTTCCAGATTGCCCCGGCCAACCCATCACAGGCCTTGGTCTTCGCCCTCAACTACCTCGCGCGGTTCCCCGGCGCGCCCTGGTTCACCCTGGCGGTCAACGGGGTCATCCAGGAGAGCGAGGTCTCGACGCTCGGAGGAACGGGAGTTCTCGGTCGGGGGCGAATGCTCGGCGCCCGAGCGGTGTGGAATCTTCCGGGGTCCACCCAGTTCTTTCACTCGCTGAGCTTTGGCCTCGACTGGAAACTGTTCTTCGAGGACATCTCCTTTGGAGGGGAAACCTCCAGCGTCCCGATCCGCTACTGGCCCTTCACCTTGCAGTACGCATCGAGCTGGCTCCGGGGCAGCTCGCAGGTGGTGTTCAACGTCGCCACGGTGATGAACATCGGCGGTCTGTCGAGCCCCAATTCCCAGTTCGACAACAAGCGCTACAAGGCGACGGCCAACTTCATCTATCTCAAGGGGGATCTCGGCTACACGCAGGAGATCCCTGGCGGGCTCCAGCTCTTCCTCAAGGCGAGTGCGCAGTATTCGGGCCGTCCGCTGGTCGCTCCCGAGCAGTACACATCCGGCGGCGCCGAGTCGATCCGCGGCTATTACGAGGTCAACTCCGCAGGCGACTCCGGCGTGAGCGGGACGGTGGAGCTCCGGAGCCCCACGCTCTCGCGATGGCTCGGGCCCACCGTGACCGAGTGGCGCTTCCACCTCTTCACCGACGCGGGGAAGGTGTGGATCCACGAGCCGCTCCCGGAGCAGAAGGTGTTCGCCACGCTCTGGGGGGCGGGAGCCGGCACGCGCATCCGGATGTGGGACCACCTCGCCGCCGGCCTGGACGTGGCCATCCCCCTGACCCAGGCATCGCCCACCGTCCAGTACCAGTGGCGGATCCACTTCCGCGTCGCTGGAGAGTTCTGAGCATGGAGACCTGCATGTCGATTCGACGGAGTTTCACCGGCCTGGTCGCCGGGCTGTTGCTTGTACCGGCCGCGGCCCACGCCTACTGGAACGACGAGTGGACCGCGCGAAAGCGGCTGCAGATCGACACCAGCGCCGCCGGAGCCAACGTCACCGAGGCCATCGGCCCGGCTGCGGTGCTGGTCCGGCTCACCCCGGGCAACTTCCGCTTCGACGCGGCCAAGGAGGACGGGAGCGACCTGCGCTTCATCGCCGGCGATGACAAGACGCCGCTCAAGTTCCACGTCGAGAAGTACGACGCGCTCCTGGGCGAGGCGCTGGTCTGGGTGGGGCTGCCCGAGCTCAAGCCCGGGGCGAAGACCGACCTCTGGATCTACTTCAAGAACCCCAAGGCGGTCCCAGCCGAGGACAGCAAGGGGACCTACGACCCAGGCATGGCGCTGGTCTACCACTTCGCCGAGCGTGGACAGCCGCCGCGCGACTCGACGACCTGGGGCAATCACGCGGTCACCGCCGGAACCGGCACCGACGGCGCGCAGATCGGCCGGGGCCTGTAGCTCGACGGGACCTCCACCGTCACGCTCCCCACCGGACCCTCGCTGTCGTGGAGCGCGGGCGCGAAGATGACCTGGTCCATCTGGGTGAAGCCGGCGGACGGCGCCGCCACCGGCGTGCTCTTCAGCCGGCGCGACGGCGGGCGGGCCTTCCTGGTCGGCATGGACGGGGGCAAGCCCTTCGTCGAGGTGGCGACGGACGGTGCGCCGCAGCGGGCGACCGCGCCGGTGGGCTTCGGGGCGGACAAGTGGCACCACCTCGCGGTCACCGCGGGCGACGCCATCACCCTCTACGTCGACGGGGCAGCCGTGGCGAAGCTGGAGACGAAGCTCCCGGCGCTCGACACCCCTGCGCTGCTCGGCGCCGACGTCGTGGCGAAGGACCCGGGCAGCAAGGCGCTCCCTGGGCTGAAGGGTGAGGTGGACGAGCTCGGGATTTCCAAGGTGGAGCGGCCCGCGGGCTACCTCCAGGCGGCCGCCATCTCCCAGGGCAGCGACCCGGGGAAGTTCCTCGTCGCCGGTCAGGACGAGGAGAACGGCGGGTGGTCCACCGGGTACCTCGCGGTGATCCTCAAGTCGGTGACGCTCGACGGCTGGGTGGTCATCGGGCTGCTGGCGATCATGGCGGTCGTCAGCTGGATGGTGATGTCCAGCAAGGCCGCCTACCTGAGCGCGGTGGAGCGGGCCAACGACGCCTTCACCGAGAAGTTCCGGGCCTCCAAGAGCAGCCTTCAGGAGCTCGTGCTCACCCGGGACGCGGCCGCGCTCGGCGGTCCCAAGGTGGCGCAGAACTCCTCCCTGTACCGGCTGTTCCGGATCGCCGCCGACGAGATCCGGCACCGGCTCGAGGCCGGCCGCGCACTCACCTCGGAAGCCATCGAGTCCATCCGGGCGACGCTCGACGCCGGCCTGGTGCGCGAGAACCAGCGGCTCTCCAAGCGGATGGTGCTGCTCACCATCGCCATCTCCGGCGGACCGTTCCTGGGGCTCCTGGGCACGGTGGTCGGGGTGATGATCACCTTCGCGGCCATCGCGGCCGCAGGCGACGTGAACGTCAATGCCATCGCCCCGGGAATCGCCGCAGCGCTGGTGGCCACGGTGGCCGGTCTCGCCGTCGCCATCCCCGCACTGTTTGGCTACAACTGGCTACTGACGCGGGCCAAGGACGTCACGGCCAACATGCAGGTCTTCGTCGACGAGCTGGTCACGAAGATCGCCGAGGCGTACGCGGACGGCGTCTCGTCGGTCCGCCCGGTTTCGCCGGTCCAGCCCGTGCCCGCGGCGAAGCGTCCCCCTCCGCCCCCGCGCGAGGCCGTGCCGTCGCCGGAGGTGGGCCGATGAAGGCCCAGTCAGAGGACAAGGTCTACGACGACATCAACATCACGCCGATGCTCGACCTGGCGTACGTGCTGCTCGTCATCTTCGTCATCATGACCACCGCCACGGTGCAGGGGATGCGCGTGAACCTGCCCAAGGCCAGCCCGGCGAAGAGCCTGGCCAAGCCGACGACCAAGGCGATCACCGTCACCCAGGACGGGAAGATCTTCCTCGACACAATCCCGGTGACCCTCCCCGAGCTGGAGCAGCGGCTCGCCCAGCAGAAGGCCATCACCCCCGAGTTCCCGGTGGTGGTTCGCGGGGACGGCCAGGTCCAGTACCAGGGCGTGATCGACGTGCTCGACCTGCTGGCCAAGCTGAACATCACCACCGTCGGACTCGCCACCAAGCCGCTGGTGAAGTGACGTGACCGAGCCGCGCGCACCCCGGGAGGACGACTCGCCGCTCCAGCGGGCGGGCGACTTCGTGCGGCGGAACGGCGTCCAGCTGGCGGTGGGCCTGGTGCTGCTTGCGGGCGCGGCGTACGCGGTGCGGTGGATTGCCAGCAACCGCGAGTCGCCGCGGCCGCGCAAGGTGATGCAGTTCTCGGTGGTCACGGTGCAGCCGAAGCCTCCTGAGAAGCCGCCGCCTCCTCCTCCGGTCACC
>Ga0208851_1000434_pt1 | contig 18242 bp, 16 predicted proteins | sample NGESurshal092012_FD_184481 | JGI IMG/M metagenome (GOLD analysis project Ga0208851, IMG submission 184481) | Arctic peat soil microbial communities from Barrow, Alaska - NGEE Surface sample 415-2 shallow-092012 (SPAdes) | ecosystem: Environmental > Terrestrial > Soil > Wetlands > Peat ... | reverse complement strand
GGCTGGTGCTGGAACTGCTGCTGGCCGGTTCCGCCGACGTGCTGCTGCTGGACGAGCCGGACAACTATCTCGATGTGCCGGCCAAGCAGTGGCTGGAGGGGCGATTGACGGCCACCAACAAGGCCGTGCTGCTGGTCTCTCACGACCGGGAGCTGTTGGTCCGGGCGGCTTCTCGGATCGTCACACTGGAGCCGGGCGCGGCCGGCGCGGTCTCCTGGGTGCACGGGGGGTCGTACGCGACGTATCACGCTGCGCGGGACGAGAGGAACTCCCGGCTCGGCGAACTGCGCCGGCGGTGGGACGAGGAACACGCGAAACTCAAGGCGCTGGTGCTGATGTACAAGACCAAGGCGGCCTACAACGACGGCCTGGCCTCCCGGTACCAGGCCGCGCAGACCAGGTTGGCCAAGTTCGAGGCCGCGGGGTCGCCGCAGGCGGTGCCGTTGACGCAGAAGGTGACCATGCGTCTGTCCGGCGGCCGCACCGCCAAGCGGGCTGTGGTCTGCCGGCGGCTGGAGCTCACCGGGCTGATGAAGCCGTTCGACCTCGAAGTGTTCTACGGCGACCGGCTGGCCGTCCTCGGGTCCAACGGCTCAGGGAAATCGCACTTCCTGCGGCTCCTGGCCCGCGGCGGTTCCGACCCGGACATCGAGCACTGGCCGGTGTCCGAGGAGGCCATCGATCCCGTGCCGCACACCGGCACGGCGGCCCTCGGGTCCCGGGTCCGGCCCGGCTTCTTCCGGCAGACCCACGCGCACGGCGAACTGGCCGGCCGGACGCTGCTGGAGATCCTGCACCGCGGCGACGAGCACCGCAACGGGATGGGCCGGGAGCAGGCCGCCCGGGCGCTGGACCGGTACGGCCTGGCCAGGGCCGGCGAGCAGACCTTCGACACGCTCTCCGGTGGGCAGCAGGCGCGGCTTCAGATCCTGTTGCTGGAGCTGTCCGGGGCCACCCTGATGCTGCTCGACGAGCCGACCGACAACCTTGACCTGCATTCCGCGGAGGCGCTGGAGGTGGCGCTGGACGCCTTCGCCGGCACCGTCATCGCGGTGACCCACGACCGGGCCTTCGCGCGCACCTTCGATTCGTTCCTGGTCTTCGGCGACGACGGCGGTGTCCGGCAGTCCGACCAACCCGACTGGGCCGTCAGCCGGGTGCTGCGGGAGCGTTGAGGGTCCGGTCGGACCGTGCGGCCGTGACACCATGACGGGGTGAAGACAGCGCGTCCCCGGCAACCCGCGGGCCAGGTCGCCGGCCGCCGGGACGACGGCATCGTCTTCGCCGGGCTCTCCCGGTCGGCCGCCGGTTTCGCGTTCGTGCTGGCCGCCGCCGCGGTGGTGGCCACCGTCGTCGGAACGGGAGCGACCGACCTGCCGCCCGTCACCGGGCTGGCCGAGCCAGGACCGGTGGTGCGCTTCGGCATCCCGGTCACCAGGACCCTGCTGGACGTGTGCGCGGTGGCCGCCGCCGGCGTGGCCATCCTGAGCCGGTTGCTCGGCTTCGACCGCCCGGAGAAGACCGAACCGGTGATGCGGGTGGCCAGGCGGGTCGGGCTGTGGGCCTCCGTCGGCTGGACCGCCGCGGCCCTGCTGTCCATCGCTGCGCTGACCGCGGAGCTCAACCCCGGCGAGTTCCCCGGCCCGACGGCGCTGTGGCTGTACGTGTCGAACATCGCCGCGGGCAAGGGTTTGCTGCTCTCGGCGGTGTGCGGCGGGGTCTCCGTGCTGCTGTGCGGGTTGAGCCTGGGGCGCGGGGAGAGCGTCCCGGCGGAGTTGCGGGCCGGGATCGCGCTGTTCGGGTTGCTGCCGCTGCCGCTCACCGGGCACGCGTCCAACTGGGCCTACCACGACCTGTCGATGGTCGCGATGGAACTGCACGTGGTCACCGCCAGCGCATGGGCCGGGGCGCTCGGCGCGGTCATCGTCTTCCTGTCCCGGCGGCCGGAACTGCTGGCCCTCGCGCTGCCGCGCTATTCGGCTCTGGCGACCTGGTGCGTGGTGATCGTCGGGGCAACCGGGGTGTTCACCGGCCTGTTGGAGCTGGCGTTGTCGCCGATCACCAGCCTGCCGACGTCGCTGTGGACGACCCGGTTCGGGGTGCTGGTGCTGGTCAAGGCCGCGTTGTTCGCGGTGATCGCGGGCCTCGCGATCGTGGTCCGGACCCGGTTGCTGCCGCTGATCACGGCCGGCCGGCGGACCGCGGTGGCTCTCTGGTGCGGGTGGGAGCTGATCGTGCTGGCCCTGGCGTTCGGTGTCGCCGTGGTACTGACCAGGGCCTCCGTCACCCCGTTCTGACGCGGCCCGTTCCGACGCCTGCGCCGCCGAAGGCCTGCAGGATCGGCACGAACCGCTCGATGTCGGCCGCCCCGGCCAGGTCCGGCAGGCTCACGAACACCGTGTCGACGCCGCGCTCGGCGAGCTGCGCGTAGCGCTCCACGTGGGCCTGCCCGGTGCCGGCGTGATGCGCCGCCGCGTAGGCGGTGGCCGGCGTCCGGCCCCGGCAGGCTTCCACCCGGCGGGCCACGTCGTCCGGATCCGACCCGACGATCGGCAGGTCGAGCACCGTCACCCTGAGCTCGGACATCGCCCGTCCGGCTCCGGCCGCGTGCTCCCGGAACACCGTGAGCTTGCGGTCGAGCTGAGGGAGGGTGGAGCCGACGTTGCAGCCATCGCCCAGGCTGGCCGCGATCCGCAGGGTGCGCCGCTCGCCGCCGCCGCCGACGATGATCGGAATCGCGCCCGGCCGCGGATAGCAGGTGGTCTCCGGCAGACCCGCTGCGGGCTTCGTCCCCGGTCCCCAGAATGCCCTGAGCACCGCGATGGTCTGCTCCAGGCCGTCCAGCCGGGCCCCCGCCGGGGGGAACGGCAGCCCGTACGCCGCGTGTTCCCTGCCGAACCAGCCCGCGCCCAGCCCGCAGAACGCCCGCCCGCCGGACAGCACGTCCAGGCCGGCCAGGATCTTCGCCAGCAGCGGCGCCGCGCGGAAGGTGACCGGCGTGACCAGCGCTCCCAGCTGCACCCGCTCGGTCACCCCGGCCAGGAAACCGAGCGTCACGTACGCCTCCGGGATCGGGTCCCAGATCCGGCCCACCTGCGGGATCTGCAGCAGGTGGTCCATCACCGCGATGGCAGAGAAGCCGGCCTGCTCGGCGGTGACGGCGACGTCCCGGAGCCAGCCCCTGGGGTCCTGGCCCCACGGGAACGAGGAGATCTGCAGCGCGAACGTGAGACCCGTTGCGCCGCCGTTCGAGCCGCCGGCGGCGGGGGCGGCGGTGAGCTGGGCAGCGGCGAGCTGGGCAGCGGCGAGCTGGGCGGCGGCGAGCTGGGCGGCGGCGACAGGGGACGACACCGCTGAGGACACGACCGCGGCCCGGCCACCATCGACGGTGATGATCCGGTCGAACCCGTCCGCCTCGAGGTCGGCCGCCGCAGCCTTGCCGAACTGCGCCCGCAACACCGGGGCGGGGACGGGGCGGTCCCGCTGCCGGTTGCGGGCCCGGCAGGTGTCAAGATCGGTGCGCAGCCGCACGGCGACCACCGGCAGGCCGGCGGCGCGGGCGAGCGCGACGGCCCCGCGGCGCCGCACCGGGTCCAGCCCCAGGGTGTCGACGACGGTGGTCAGGCCGCGCCGCACCCGGGCCGCGACGACAGCGTCGAGCAGCGCGAAAGCGTCGACAGAGGCGTCCAGGTCGCCCTCGCCGCTGCCGACCACCGCCCGCAGCGCGTCCGAGGAAACGATCTCGTTGCCGGCGAAATGTTGCCGGGCCCAACTGGTTTTCCCGGCACCGGCCGGCCCGACCAGCACCACGACGGAGGGGCTCGGCAGCGTCGTCACCTGCTCAGCCGGTGGTCGCGGACGTGTCCAGATCGGCCGGCGCCCAGCCGGTCAGCGCCCCGCGCCGGTCCCGCTGCGGCTCCGGGCCGGACTCCATGGTGGGCGCCGGCGGGCGCGGGCCGGTGAGCCCGATGCTCCGGGCGGCCAGCAACGTCACCGCCGACCAGGTCACCAGCAGCACCGCCGCAGCGAGCGGCGATCCGTGCCGTACCCGGTGAAGCTGTGCGCCAGCACCAGCCCGATGGCGATCCCCGTGCCAACCGTGCTCAGCACATGGGCGGCGGCCAGGTCGTCACGCAGCCACTTGAAATGCCAGGAGACGTCCCAGGACGAGCCGAGCAGTTTGCAGGTGAGCGCGGCCAGCCACATCCGCTGCATGAACACGGCCAGCGATTTCGGGGTGGGTCGGCCCGGCTCGCCGCGCGTCCAGTAGGTGCGCATGAAGCCCGAGAGGCGGTGCATTTCTCATCCGATCTGCGGTCTGTCCGGGATGGGATCTGACCATGAGGGTACGGGGCGGACGGCACCCATCGGATACTCCGCGAAGCGTGGGGGAGACCTGCCGGCGCCGCTCGCTACGCAATGTGGCAAACGGGTGAGCTAGCGGTTCGCCGAGTCCCTGGAGACGTTCGAGACGGGGGCGTTCGGGACCTCGGCCGATGGGGACATCGATCCGCAGGTGGCGCTGGCCCAGATCCGCGCGCTGGCCAGCGAGTGCGCCTTTTCGGCGCAATGGCTGATGATGCGGGCCGACAAAGAGGTCATTGCCGACCATGTCGACCGGTTCTTCGCCGACCGGGTGCTGGGCGTGCTCGCCGCGGACTTCACCGAGGTCAGCAAGGCCCTGACGGCGGCGGCCGACCAGCAAGGAAGCATCCCGCGGGCCGGATGCGCAGCTGCATCGCCGGCTGGCGTGGACCGTCCGCGGCGAACTGACCTCCTTCGAACGCGCAACACTCCCCGCTCTCGCAAGAGGCCAACAAGGCGATGAACCCGAACAGCTACCTCGGCCTGATGGGCCACAGCTTCGGGGTCCGGTAGACGCCGGAGGGCAGATCCTCGCATCGTCCATCACCGCACCGTCACATCACCGCACCGTCACATCACCGCACCGTCACATCACCGCACCGTCACATCACCGCACCGTCACATCACCGCACCATCACATTCACTGCACGATCGCGCGGATCAGCGGTCCCGTCCGGCGCGGCACGGGCGTGTCCAGGGCGATGACGGTGGACGCCCGGAGCACGATCGGGTCGCGCACCACGTCGTCGATCACCCGCTGCAGGTCGGCGTTGGACCGGGAGACCAGCCGGACCAGCAGGTCCGCAGAGCCGGTGATGGTGTGCACCTCGATCACCTCCGCGATGGCGGCCAGGTGGCCGGTCACCTCGCGCCGGCCGCGGCCCTGCGCGATCTCCAAGGACAGGAACGCGGTGACCGGGTAGCCCAGCGCCGCCGGGTCGACGGTGGTGGCCAGGTCGGCGATCACCCCGATGCGCTGCAGCCGGTCGAGTCTGGCCTGCACGGTGCCGCGGGCCGCCCCCACCCGGCGCGCCGCCTCGAGCACGCCGATCCGCGGCTCGGCCGAGAACAGTTGCAGGATCGCAGCATCCAGCCGGTCGATGGTCATTCGCCAGTGGTGGACAACATGTCCAATCGGCGCGGCGTTCCACTCACCATAATGTGCATGCTGACCACTTTAGGTCACGACTCTTGCCCATCGGTTGCTGGCCCGGGCAGGCTCCCGAGATGACTACCGCCCCCATCGCGCTGGCCGGCCAGGAGCTGTCCGCCGACCTCGACGCGGACGCGTTGAGCAGGCTCGTCGGACTCGTCGATCACGACGCCGCGAACGACCCGTTCCCGGTGATCGGGATGGACGCCGTGGTCTTCGTCTGCGGCAACGCCACCCAGACGGCGCACTACTTCCAGTCGGCCTGGGGGATGGACCTGGTGGCCTATTCCGGGCCGGAGGTGGGCAACCGCGACCACACCGCGTACGTGCTGACGTCCGGGTCGGCACGCTTCGTGATCCAGGGTGGGGTCGCCCCGGACAGCCCCCTGCTCGACGAGCACCGCCGGCACGGCGATGGGGTGGTCGACCTGGCCATGGAGGTGACCGACGTCGACCGGTGCATCGTGCACGCCCGCGGGCAGGGCGCGCACATCCTCGTCGAACCGCACGATCGCACCGACGAGTTCGGCACCGTGCGGATGGCGGCCATCGCCACCTACGGCCACACCCGGCACACCCTGGTGGACCGCAGCCGCTACACCGGGCCGTACCTGCCCGGCTACGTCGCGCGCCGGTCGTCCTTCGTCCGCCGGCCGGGGGCGCCGAGCCGGCTGTTCCAGGCGCTGGACCACGCGGTGGGCAACGTCGAGTTGGGCCGGATGAACGAGTGGGTGCACTTCTACAACAAAGTCATGGGCTTCGTGAACATGGCCGAATTCGTCGGTGACGATATCGCCACCGAATACTCCGCGTTGATGAGCAAGGTGGTCGCCAACGGCAACCACCGGGTCAAGTTCCCGCTCAACGAACCGGCGGTGGGCAAGCGCAAGTCGCAGATCGACGAGTACCTGGAGTTCTACACCGAGCCGGGCTGCCAGCACCTGGCGCAGGCCACCGGCGACATCCTGGCCGCCGTCGATGCGTTGCGGGCCGAAGGGGTGGAGTTCCTGAGTACCCCGGACAGCTACTACGACGACCCCGTGCTGCGGGAACGGATCGGCCACGTCCGGGTCCCGGTGGCGGAGCTGAAGAAGCGAGCCATCCTGGTGGACCGGGACGAGGACGGGTACCTGCTGCAGATCTTCACCAAACCGCTCGGTGACCGGCCGACGATCTTCTTCGAGCTGATCGAGCGGCACGGATCACTCGGTTTCGGCAAGGGCAACTTCAAGGCCCTGTTCGAGTCGATCGAACGCGAGCAGGCCGCCCGCGGGAACCTCTGAGTCATGGCCTGGTCAGGTCCTGGCCGGGGCGATGGTGCCGATGACGGGGCCGAGCCTGAGCCGCCCGCCGCTGGTGGACCGGGTCGTCCCGGTGATGGTGACCGTGTCGCCGTCCAGCAGGAAGGTGCGCAGGGAACCGTCGTCGAGCTGGATCTCCCGTTGCCCATTCATCGACAACTCCAGGATGGAGCCGGCCGCATGCAGGTCCGGGCCGGAAATGGTGCCGGACGCGAACAGATCGCCGGCTCGCACGCTGGCGCCGTTGGCGGTGAGCTGGGCCAGAAGCTGCGGTCCCGTCCAGTACATCCAGCTGTAGCTCGGACCCGACACGAGGGTGTGGTTCCAGGTCACCGCCAGATCGATGTCCAGCGCCCACGGCTGCGCAGGGTCGTCGGCCAGATAGTCCAGCAGCGTGTCGGTGCGCGGCGGTGGGGATATCCGGGCGGCCTGCAGGGCAGCGAGCGGAGTGATCCAGTGCGAGATCGACGTCGCGAACGACTTGCCCTGAAACGGTCCCAACGGGACCGTCTCCCAGGCCTGGATATCCCTGGCGCTCCAATCGTTGACCAGACACACCCCGAAGACATGCTCCGCGAACGCGCCGGCGGCCACCGGATACGACAGCTCCGATCCGACCCCCACCACGAAGCCGAGCTCGGCCTCGATATCCAACCGCCGCGACGGGCCGAAGGTGGGCACGCTCTGGCCAACAGGCCGTCGCTGGCCACAGGGCCGGACGATCGGTGTGCCCGACGCCACCACCGTCCCGGCCCGCCCGTGATACCCGATCGGCAGGTGCCTCCACTGCACCGGCAACGGGTCGGACCCGGGCCGGAACATCCGGCCGACCGCGCCGGCATGGTGCTCGCTCGAGTAGAAGTCCACGTAGTCGGCGACCTGGAACGGGCGGTGCAGGGTCACCTCGGCGAGCGGGTACAGCCGCGGCTCGACGACGGGCCGCCGCGCCGGGTCGGTGACGGCGGCGGTGACGAACGCGCGCACCTGATCCCACCGCGCGGGCCCGGCGGCCATCAGCGGGTTCAGCGCGTCGGCGTCCACAACGCTTGCCCAGCCGGCATTCTCCAGTCGCGCCACGGTGGTCAGGTCCAGCACAGCGGCGCCGACCCGGACGCCTATCCGCGGGGTCCCGGAGCCGGCGGAGAACACCCCGTAGGGCAGGTGATCGTGGGCGAAACCCGAGCCGGCCGCGCCCGGTACCCAGCTCGTCACCGGCACTGGACGGAACCTGTCACCTGATGAACCCTGTCACCTGATGAAGCCTAGTGGTCCCACCACCGGGAGTTCTCCCGTCGAGCGAAAGGCCTTGCCGTGGCGTACTACCGCAGCGTCGGCGCGATCCCACCGAAACGTCACACCCAGTTCAGGGACGCGGCCGGAGCGTTGCTGTCCGAGGAGCTGATGGGGGAGGAGGGCTTCTCGTCGGACTCCTCGCTGCTGTACCACCGGCACATCCCGTCGGCGATGGTCGACGCCCGGATCTGGGACCTGCCCGAGCTGGCGACGACGCCCAACCACCCGCTGATGCCGCGGCACCTGCGGCTGCACGACCTGTTCGCCGGCGAGAACCCAGGCGCTGGAATCGATGTCGTGTCCGGCCGGCGACTGGTGTTGGGCAACGCCGACGTCCGCATCTCGTACGCGGTCGCGGCGGAGCCGAGCCCGCTGTACCGCAACGCCGTGGGTGACGAGTGTGTGTTCGTCGAATCCGGTGCGGCGACCGTGCAGACGGTGTTCGGCGCGTTGCCGGTCCGCTCCGGTGACTACGTGCTGATCCCGAGGGCGACCGTGCACCGCTGGCTGCCGCTGGCCGACGCCGGTCCGCTGCGGGCGTACATCATCGAGGGCAACTGCCACATCGGCCCACCGAAGCGATATCTCTCCCGCTTCGGCCAGTTGCTGGAGCATTCCCCTTACTGCGAAAGGGATCTGCACGGACCGGCGGAGCCGCTGCTGGCCGACGGCACCGACGTGCCGGTGTACACCAAGCACCGCGGGAACTCCCCCGGCGGGATCGTCGGGTTGGTGGTGGTCAGCCCGCATCACCCGTTCGACGTCATCGGCTGGGACGGCTGCCTGTACCCGTACACGTTCAACGTCAGCGATTTCGAGCCGATCACCGGCCGGGTGCACCAACCGCCGCCGGTGCACCAGGTGTTCGAGGGCACCAACTTCGTGGTGTGCAACTTCGTGCCGCGCAAGGTCGACTACCATCCGTTGGCCATCCCGGTGCCCTACTACCACTCCAACGTCGACAGTGACGAGATCATGTTCTACGTCGCGGGTGACTACGAGGCCAGGCGCGGGTCGGGTATCGGGCGCGGGTCGATCAGCGTGCACCCAGGCGGGCACTCGCACGGCCCGCAGACCGGCGCGGTCCAGGCGGCGCTGGGCAAGGACTACTTCGACGAGCTGGCCGTGATGGTGGACACCTTCCGGCCGTTGGAGCTGGGCGAGGGTGGCACCGCCGTTGACGACGGGCGGTACGCGTGGTCGTGGTCGGGACGCGGCCCGGCCGACCGGCCGCGCTGATCGGGTCAGTCTTCGTCCGGGTACCAGGCTTCGGCCGTCAGACCGGCAGCGCCGCGGGCCAGTGCCGACACATGCCCGCCGGCCGCGCCCACCGCGAGCAGCTGGTCGATCAGGTCCGCACCCTGCACGGTGACCAGCTGAAGGCCGTTGGCGCGCTGCTCGAACAGCCCGCGGGCCAGGTAGCCGGCTTCGGCGATCTTAAACAGCGAGCCGGTCGAAGCCAGCGATCCACGGGCCACGCCGAGAATCCCCAGCACGTCGTCCATCGCGTCGATCAGCGCATCCCGGTTGGTCTCGCACATCGCCCTGATCAATTCGGGTCGGGTGCCGGCAACCCGGGTGGCGTCCGCGAAGGACGAGGCGGCCAGCGACAGGGCCAGCGACCCGCCGTGCTCGCCGACCTGGGCCAGGGCGAGCGCCATCAGGTGCGGCAGGTGTGAGATCCGGGCCACTGCCAGGTCGTGGGCGTGCGGTTCCGCCGGCACCACCCGGCTGCCCACCGCCAGCGCCAGACCGGCGACGTCCGCCCAGTCGTCCACGCTGGCGTCATCGGTCAGGCAGGTCACCCAGGCCGCGCCGGCGAACAACTCCGGCGAGCCGGCCGCCCACCCGGAGGCCGCGGTGCCGGCCATCGGGTGCGAGCCGATGTAGCGGGTCCTCGGCGCCAATTCGGTCACTTCCTCCTGCACGGCCGCCTTGACGCTCGCGACGTCGGTGAGCCGTGCGGCGGGCGCGACCGCGTCGATGGTCCGCAGCAACCCGCGGAAGGTGGTGACGGGTGAGGCCAGCACGATCAGCGCGTCGCGATCGTCCGCCCTGGTCAGCGCCGTCTCGAGAGTGTCCAGCACGTCATGGCCGTCCGCTTTGGCCGCCGACCTGGTGGGCTCGCTGGGCGACCAGCCGAAAACCGGCAGCCGCGGTCCGGCCGCCCTGACCAGCGAGCCGCCGATCAGGCCGAGACCGAGGACGCACAGGGCCGGCGGGAGGAGGGCCGGAGTCGAGCCTGATGACGGAGGGACTGCCTGCTGCATGGGGACATCATGGCCGGGCCCCCGGGCGGCAGCCGAGGCAACCCGCGGAAACTGCCGCCCCGCGGTGGGTGGCCGGTTTGTGGTCGGGGTCCGGATCGTCCACCCGGCCGGGGGACCTGCCGCGACGGGTACTGCGTAGCCGGGGCCTCCCGAAGGCCGTAACGTTGCCAACCGTGAGCGTCGCCAGTACCACCACCAGCACCGAGGGCTTCGGCGTCGCGGTGACCCGCGAGGACACCACGTGGCGGTGCTCCCTGCTGGCACCGGAATTGCTGGACGACCTGGACGGCGTGATCACCGGGCTCCGGCGGGTGGCCTCCAGCGGGCCGGTGTTCGGCATGCTGGCGATCGATGACGAGTTCTTCGTCATCGTTCGACCCATCCCCGGCGGCGCCGCGCTGTTGCTCTCCGATGCCACCGCGGGCCTGGACTACGACATCGCCGCGGATGTGCTGGACCTGCTGCAGGTGCAGACCCCGGAGGACGACGATGTCGACGACGACCCCTGGCCGGAGGGTGATCTCACCCTGCTGGCCGACCTCGGCGTGCCGGAGCAGGAGATGCAGTTGATCGTCGACGACGGCGACCTGTACCCGGACGAGCAGCTGGCGATGATCGCGCAGCGCTGCGGATTCGGCGACGCGTTCGCGGCCGTGCTCGAGAAGGTCTGACCCGCTGCCCGCTCCCGTCACCGACACCGAGCTGATCACCCTGGCGCTGGCGCTCGCCGGCCGGGCCATCCAGAGCGGTGACGTGCCGGTCGGCGCGGTGCTGATCTCCCCGGACGGGGTGACGATCGGCGAGGGCTGGAATGCCAGGGAGGCGACCGGCGATCCCACTGCGCACGCCGAGATCCTCGCGCTCCGCTCCGCGGCCAGGCTGCTCGGCCGGTGGAACCTGGCCGGCTGCACGATCGCCGCGACGGTCGAGCCCTGCACGATGTGCGCCGGCGCCATCGTGGCGGCCAGGGTGGATACCGTGGTGTTCGGCTGCTGGGAGGGGAAGACCGGTGCCGCCGGCTCATTGTGGGATGTGCTGCGGGACCGCCGGCTCACCCACCGGGTGCAGGTGCGCGGCGGGGTTCTGGAGCAGGAGTGCGCAGCGTTATTGCAGACCTTCTTCGCGGGCCGCCGCCCCTGACCTCGCGCGGATCAACTTCGCCGGCGCGGCTGAAGTCGGCAACTCCTGTCACAGCAGTCACATTCGCGCGACGTTGAGCCGCGCACCGGCGGCACTGCTGCGCACTTGATGCACCGCGCAACGGGCCAGGCAGGTCTGGCGAGCGGACGATCAGCTCTCGGCGCCCTTGCCGCGCAACGTCACCCAGACCAGCCCGACCGCGGCGACCATCAGCACGATCGCGATCACCGAGGTGATCCCGACACCCCCGCCGAACGCTGCCTGCGCCGACGCCAGCAGTTCAGCTGCCTGGGGCTGCGGCAGCCCGACGGCCACCGCAGTCGCGCCGCCGAGCGTCTCGGTCGCCGTCGTCGCGTCGGTCGCGCCGACCCCGGCCGGCACGACCACCCTGGAGCTGTATTCGGCGGTGAGAATGCCGCCCAGCACGGCCGTACCGAGCACGGCGCCGAGCTCGTAGGCGGTCTCCGAGATCGCCGAAGCGGCACCGGCCCGGTCCGCCGGCACGCTGGAGAGGATCACGTCGTTGGAGATCGTCTCTGCGGCACCGATGCCCAGCGAGAGCAGCACGAAGGCCAGCGACAGTGCCGCCGCGGACGCCTGGTGTGCCCCCAGCAGCACCGCCCCGTAACCGGCCGCGCTGATCAGCATGCCGCCGGCGACCACGTTGCGCGGGGTGACCCGGCGGACCAGCGGGACCACGGCGAGACCGGCGATCACGGTGACCAGCAGACCGGGCAGCAGGATCAGACCCGCCCACATCGGGGTCTCGCCGAGCACCAGTTGCAGGTGCTGCGAGACGAAGAACAGGAACCCGACGAGCGAGAACACGCTGAGCAGGTTGGCCAGCACGGCGCCGCTGAACGAGCTCCGGGTGAACAGCCGGACATCGAGCATCGGGTGCTGTCGGGTCAGCTGGCGACGGACGAACCCGGTGCCCGCCAGTAGCCCGACCGCGATCAGCGTGATGGACAGCTGGGTGACCCCGTCATGGGCGATGTTCTTGATCGCGTACACGATCGGCGCCATGGTGACCAGCGACAGTCCGATACTGACGAGGTCGACCGGACCGGGTGTCGGGTCCTTGGACTCGGGCACGAAGATCGGCGCCAGGATCAGCAGCAGCACCAACACCGGTACCGCCATCAGGAATGCCGAGCCCCACCAGTAGTGCTCGAGCAGGAAACCGCCGACGATGGGGCCGAGCGCCGCGCCACCCGAGAAGCCGGCGGCCCAGATCGCGATGGCCAGCCGGCGTTGCTGGCGGTCGACAAAGATGTTGCGCAGCAACGACAGTGTCGAGGGCATCAACATCGCCCCGAAGAAGCCGAGAGCCGCGCGGGCGGCGATGAGCGCCTCGGCGGACGGGGCATACGCGGCAGCGACCGACACCGCCGCGAAGCCGACGGAGCCGATCAGCAACAGCCGGCGGCGACCGAAACGGTCGGCGACGCCACCCATCGAGACCAGCAGCCCGGCCAGCACCAGGGAGTAGATGTCGATCATCCACAGCAGTTGGGTGCCGCTGGGGCTCAGTGCCTCGGAAATGGCCGGCAGCGCGAAACTCAGCACGGTAGCATCGACGGCGACCAGCAACACCGGCAGCAGCAGGACGGCAAGCGCCGTCCATTCGCGTACCCCGGCGTGCGGCGCGCCGGTGATCGGGTGCGTCACCGCACGCGGCTGGATGGTGGTGGACATCGTGCTCACTCCCGGGTTCGGATCGATTTCAGTTTTTACTATACCGACCAGTTGGTATAGTAACAAGCGGGGTGGCGGTGGGATGGCTCACCGGCGCCCAGTGGCTACGGTGATCTGATGCCACCGCCGCCCGCAGCCCGCGAGAAGGTGCTCGACGCGTTTCAACGGCTGTTGATAGAGCACGGCGAGCGGGAGACCACGCTGGACGCCGTTGCCAGGGCGGCCGGGGTGTCCAAGGGCGGGCTGATCTACCACTTCGGCTCTCGGGAGGCGCTGATCGATGGCCTGCTCGGCCGGCTCGAGTCGCTGGCCGACGAGGACCTGACGATGATGGGAGCCGCGCCGGAGGGTCCCGTCGCGTACTTCATCCGGACCTCGGCGCAGGCGGACGCGGCGCTGGACCTGACCATGATCGCGGCCACCCGGCTGCTGCAGCGCTCTCACTCGAGGACGCGCGAGGTGCTCGCGGCGGTGCACGACCGCTGGTACCTGGCCCTGCTGGCGGCCACCGGTGATCCGGCGGTCGCCCGGCTGGTGATGCTGGTGGGGTACGGCATGTATTACAACGCCACCCTGGCCGGCGCCGAGGGAGTCGACGTCTCCGGCACCTTGTCCGATCCCGCGAAGGACGTCGAACAGGTGCTGGCCGTCGTCGAGGAACTGGTGCGGGAGCGTCACCGGGCTGGTCCGGGCGGCTCCGGGGCGCCGGTATAGTCGGCGCCGGTAGCGTGTCCGAGCGGCCTAAGGAGCACGCCTCGAAAGCGTGTGAGGGGGCAACTCCTCCGTGGGTTCAAATCCCACCGCTACCGCCATCCACCTGCGGAAACGCTGGACGCCGCACTCCGGCGGCCCGGCTTCCATGGGCTTTAGTCTCAGTTTTAGTCTCATTTCTGCTCGATGTCATCGCGGACCTGCCAGATCAGGCCGTCGACCCGGCTGGCGATGTCGCGCTGAATGGCTGAGGTCACATGCTGGTACCGCCCAGCCATCGCGCTATGCGACCACCCCATCAGGCCCATCACGGCACGCTCCGGAACGCCGAGGATCAGCAGCACGGTCGCCGCGGTATGTCTTGCGTCGTGCAGACGCGCATCGCGAAGACCGGCTGCGGCCAGGAGCCGCTTCCAATCGGTGTAGTCCGTCCGAGGATTGATGGGCGCACCGGTGGGCGTCGCGAAGACCCAATCACCGTCCGTCCATAACTGTGCCGCCCGCTGACGCTCCATTTGCTGTGCTGCCTGATGGTCACGAAGCATCCCGGCCAGCTGCGCTGGTAGGCCCAGCGAACGCCGACCGGCCCGCGACTTCGTCTCCGATGTTTCCGCGCGCTCTGGGACTCGCAGCGGACATTGACCACCATGCGCATGGCCGCAATCCCCGGCGCACCCATGTCGCCAACGTGGGCGGAGACGAGCCCGCCGAACCGACAAGCTTCCGACCTCGAAGTCGACATCGGACCACTTGAGTCCAAGCGCCTCACCCTGGCGCAAGCCAAGAGCCAACGCGATCGCCCAACGCACGCCGTTCCGCCGGTGCATGGCCGTCTTCAATAGCAGCTGCACCTCGTGAACATTGAACGGCTCGATCTCATGCTCAACCAGCCGCGGAGCCTTTGCCAATGACGCCGGATTCCGACCCAAATAGCCGCGCCGTACCGCCTCGTTCAATGCCGTCCTGATCGTCCGGTGCGCTTGATGGGCCGTGGCCGGCGACTTCCCTTCATTGAGCATTCGGATATAGAGCCGCTCCAAATGCTCAGGCTGCAGCCGATCTAACCGATGCTTTCCCAACCCGGGAATCAGATGCACCCGCACCGCTACGCGGTAACCCGCGATCGTATTCTCCCGCACGAACGGTGCCGCAATATTTTCAACCCAGTATAGAAGCCACTTCTCGACGGTCCAGGCGCCACCCGCGCGGCGAACCACGCCATCGTCCCGGTCCCGTTCAAGTGCGCGGACCTTCCGCGTGACCTGTGCCCGTGTTCGCGCCATGACATGACGCCGGTCCGGTTGCCCATCATCGCGAACCCCAACGGTAACTCGGCCGTGCCAGTACCCGTCACGACCCTCATAGACGCTGGAACCGCCGTTCGGTGAACGGCGCATGGCCGATTCCTCAAACCCTAAAGGTCGGATCAAAGCTACGCAGCCGAAGAACGAACTCCTGCAACGCATCGTCCGGAATTCGACGTAGCCGTCCAATCCGCACAGACTCCACCTGGCTCGACGCCACCAGTGAGTACATCAACGTGCGACCAATCCCCAATCGCTCCGCAGCCTCCTCGACTGTTAGCAGCAATCGCGGAGCAACCGTCGATGTCATGTCCCTTCTCCTTCCTAGGTGGTGATAGCCCTTTCCTACTTCGCCAAGCCGCGCAATAATTGCCCGTCGCTTACCAGCCAACTCTTGATCCGCCGCGTTCATGAAATTTCACCGTATTCCCAGTGCCATGGTTCGGGTTTGGAGCCGCCGGGTTGTGCCCAGGCTGGGTGGTTCCAGCCGTAGCGGTCGGCGTTGGTGGTGAGCCAGTCCAACGCGGGGCCGGTGCCGTTGTTGATGTCGCAGCAGCCGCCGATGTCGACGGCCTTGCCGAAGCCGTGGTTGGAGGTGCCGGGGTTGGCGCAGAGGCTGCCCTTTGCGAGCCGGCAGGCGACCTGCTCGTCGTAGGAGCGGTAGCCGTCGGTGATGCCGATGTTCTGCCCGATGGCGGCTTTGAACGCGGTGTTGAGCTGGTCGAACGCTGTTGCGGCGCCGCATTCGAGTTGCAGGGTGGGCGCCGAGGGGACGGGGCACAGCGCGCTGCCGGGGATCCGTCCGTTCTGGTAGCCACCCCAGGCCGCGGACCCACCGCCACCGGACGCCGCCTGGGCCGGCGGGCCGCAGTTCACGCTGGTCACGGCGGCCTGGACGACGGCGACCGGCCGGCTGCCGGTCGTGGCGCTGGCTGACGCTGCTGTCTTGGTGTCCAGTGCCGTGACGATGGCCGTGGCTTGCTGGTAGGAGTCGCGGTAGATGCCGCCGTCGCTGGACGGTGAGCCCTGTACCTTTTGGGCGACGGTCCAGGGTGAGAGTGTTTGCCAGTCGGTGACTTTGACCATCTGGTCGAGGAACTTGCCGGTGGCGGTGGCCGGGTTGATCAGCTGGTCAGGGGTGCCCCAGCCGGTCATCGGGCGTTGCTGGAACAGCCCGATGCTGTCGAGGTTGTTGCCGACTTTGTCGTGCGGGTAGGTCAGTGATTGACGGGCGACGGCCCTTTCGGTGTCGTTGAGTTGCCGGCCTTCGGCGGATCCGATGAGGGTGCTGGTGCCGTCGTTGGCGTAGTTGTACAGACTGGATTCGGCCAGTGCGGCGGCGACCGCGATGGCCGCCCCGGTGCCGCCGAGACCACGGCCGAGAGCGACACCGACGACCGTCGTGGCGTTGACCTCCTGCGCCGAGTCCAGGCCGGGGGCGGTGCCGATGACCGTCGCGGGTGGGCAGTCCCCGCTGCTGGTCCGGGCAATGGTGCTGATGGTGGCGCCGCGGGCGCCGGCCATAGTGCAGCCGGTGAGCAGCACGCCGGCCAGGCCGAGCAGCAGCCCGGCCCAGCGGCGAAACGGCGTGGTGGTCATGGCGCTTCGGTGGTGACGGTGACGACCCGCCAGCCAGCGTCGGTGTAGATCACCGTGAGGGCGAGCGAGCCGGCGGTTGTGGCGACGCCGGTGCTGGCCAGGCCGGGCTGGAAGGCGCGCATCGCCGGGGCGGTGATGCGGCCACCGCCGGGCAGCATCTCCCGGTTCAGGGTGGGAAGTTGCTTGGCGAGGGTGGGGTCGGCCCACTGGCTGACCTGGTCGCGCCAGGCCTGATCGGAGCCGCCGGCGTACCAGGCGTCGACGAACCGGGCGGTCACGTCCAGGGCGGCGGCCTGGTCGTTCTCCGGCACGTATCCGGACCCGCCACCCTCGATAGTGGTGGTGAGTGGGATCCCGATGACGACCGGCGGCGTCGACGACACGGTGGTCCGGTTGCGGGTCGGCTCGGGTGAGGGTGTGTAGCCGTACTCCCGATAGAGGCAGACGTCCCGGTCGGGTCCCTTGGCCCATTGGGCGACGCACTCGTCCGGGTTGGTGGGCACCGCGGTCGGTTTGGTCCCGGCCGTGATGGTTGGCAACCCGCTGGCCCCCGGGGTCGCAGCACCCGTCATGGGGGCAGCGGTGGTGTCGCCGGTGGCGAGGATGACCTTGGTGATCAAGGCCAAGGCCAGGCCGGCGAGGACCAGGGCGATCAGGCGGCCGCGGGACCGGAGGGGCCAGCGCCAGGCGTCGCGTGTGTTCATGGGGTCCTCCTCGGGTCGTCGACGGTGCCGGGCCAGCGGGTGGTGCGGGTTTCGGGTCGGCCGTGGTCGGCCCAGGGCGGCGGGTCCGGAGGCCGCCACACGGCCAGCTCGTCCGGAGCGGGCCCGGCCGGCCGGTGATCGGGATCTGCGGGTCGGAAGACGCGGTCGTCGTCGGCGAGCACCCAGCTGTGGCCGTTCCAGACCTGGCGGTGGATGTGCGCTCCGGCGGGCCGGTCCTCGGCCGTCGGGCGGCGACCGGTCGGCGCCTGTGCCCCAGCGGCGAGGTCGTCCACGGGGATGGCCCGCGTCGGTTCGGATGCTGATAGCCGGCCGACCACCGGTGTCGGGCCGGCAGCGTTGGCGGGTCGGATCCGGGGGATGCGGGCGGTCCGCGGCTCGACCGGAGTCGGTCCCGATGCCGGGTCCGACCTCGGCGAGGCGGCGAACGTCGACGAGGTGTTGCGGCGTCGGACGATGGTGACCTGTTCGGGGCGGCTCGGCCGGGCCGGTTCGGTCGGCATGACCGGATCGGTCGGGTTCTCCTGCGGGTCGCTGACCCGGTGACTGCGGCCGCGGCGCCAGCGGGGCAGTGGAGTGAGCCGGCTCAGGCCGGCCATCGCCCGGCGCCGCTGCTCGGACAGCTGGTGCGGGTTGCCGGTGGCGGCGTAGGACAACATGCCGGTGATGCGTTTGATCGGGCGGGT
>Ga0208851_1000433_pt1 | contig 18261 bp, 13 predicted proteins | sample NGESurshal092012_FD_184481 | JGI IMG/M metagenome (GOLD analysis project Ga0208851, IMG submission 184481) | Arctic peat soil microbial communities from Barrow, Alaska - NGEE Surface sample 415-2 shallow-092012 (SPAdes) | ecosystem: Environmental > Terrestrial > Soil > Wetlands > Peat ... | reverse complement strand
TGAGCGGCTGGCCGGCAGCCTCCAGGACCCGGAGTGCGGCCTCGTAGAATGTCATGTAAGCGCGGGAAGGTAGCGGGCCGGTCTCCTCGGGTCAATCAACCGCCCGGGGCTCGCTTCGAAACCCCAACGGAGGTCGCGCCGGCTCCCGGTCCACGGTCCCCGCAGGGTCCCTTGCAGGGCGCAAGTCACCGTGCAAAGCAGCGCCACTCCGCAATGCTCCGCATCCGGATCGGCCGACGCTGGACCCGCGAGCGCGGCCCCGCCCCGCACGATTCGGTCTCCCTGGAGCTGGACGGGGTGGCCCTGGTGGAGGGAGCCGAGGACGAGCCGCTCCTGTCACTCGTGGAGTCGCTGCTCGGCTGCACCGGCGCCCTCGCCCGCGGCTCGCCCATGGCGGACATCTCGCTTCCCGAGTCCGGCCTGGTGCTCTGTCTCGACAACGGGGAGGACAGCTGCACCTTGCGCATCGCCTCGCTCGCCCGCCCTGCGCGCCTGGTCCGTCGGGTGCGACTGGACTGGGCCGAGTGGTGCGAGGCGGTGGTGAAGCTGGGTGAGACGTTCGGGGCCGACATCGAGGCATCGTCCGTGCCTGCCGCCAGCCGGCGCGCGGTCCGTGAACGGCTCCGGGCGCTCCGGCAGCCCTCGCGGATGCCGCCTGCACGACACCCTGCGCCGCTCGGGCTTCGGATCGGCTCCGCCCGACGTGGACTGGCGCTCCAGCTGAACGACGGCGCCGGACTCCTCGAGCGTGCCCCACGCGGCCACGCCGCCGCGCTCGGCGCGCTGCTCGGCTCGGGGCGCATCTGGGTCTCGGGGTCACCGGAGGGTTGGCACCTGGAGGGGCCGGCGCTCCTGCACGTGCTGGAGCTCGTCCGCTGCGGCGAGGAGGTGCAGCGGGCGCTGGGGACCGGCGTGGACACCGTCGACATCCGCCTGCCGGATGGACCCTCGCGGGTGTCGCTGTCCAGCCCGGGATGGACGCTCGGCAAGGAGACCCTGCCCTGGACGGCGGAGGAGGTCGCCCACGCGCTGCTCTCGCTCGGGGCGTCGGCGGCTCGCGCCGTGCGCTGGACGGTGGCGACGCAGCGGCGCAACCCCTACCTCGAAGAGCTGGTGACTCGCTCCGAGGCGGGCCTGGCCCTCCTTCGCCCCTCCACGCCCGAGGACCGGGAGCGGCGCCCGGCCGCGCGGCGGCGCAGACCCGTTCGTGCGGCGCGGGCGGTGCGTCCCCTCCGTCGCGAGGGAAGCATGCGCCGGCTGCGGTTCCTCCCGGTGGCGCTGGTGCCGGGGCTCGCCGGCCCCGGCCGGGCCACGCTCGTGCCCGCCGATGCCGGGGTGGTGCTCCTCTCCGACCGCGGCATGGACTTGCTCGGCTGGGACGGCAAGCACCGCGTTCACCGGTCCACCCTGCGGGGCGGCGCCACGGCACCCGACGGACGGGCGCTGACCGCCACGCGCGACCGCCTCCTCGGCTACGGTGGGCAGGACGCCCACCCCCGCTGGTTCCAGCCCCACGACGGGGCGGCGCTCGACCCGCTCATCATCTCCGCCGAGCAGGTGCTCCTCTTTGGTCTGGAGCGCCGGGGCATCCGCGCGGTGGATGCGCTGACCGGACGGCAGCGCTGGTCCTTCGTCCCGCCCCGGACACGGCGGCTCCACATGGCGCTGTCCGGGGTCACGGTGCTCGCCGCCTCGGAGTCGGGCGTGCTCACCGGGCTGGACCTCCATGACGGCACGGTGCGCTTCCGGGTCGCTGCGCCGCTGCCGTTCACCGGGCCGGCCCTGCCCTGGGGCCCGGTCGCCCTCGTCCCGCTCGGGCGAGAGGACCGCGCGGCGCTCCTGGCCCTCGACCCTGTCCTTGGCGAGGTGCGCTGGCTGACCGAGCTCCCGTTCCAGCACGCGGTGCCGCCGACTGCCGGAGGTGCCCGGGCGTGGATCGCCGGAGTGCACGAGGAGCACCCCACCCTCGCCTGCCTCGACGTGCGCGGCCGGGTGATCTGGCAGCGCGCGATCCCGGTGCCAGAGCGTCCCGTCGGCCTGCTCCGCGCTGGTGTGGAGCTGGTCGTCGTCGGGTCCACCGGGTCCGCGGTCCGGGTGCGACGGGACGGCAAGCCCGTGTGGCGTGCAGGCGCCGCGGGGCTGGGAGTCGCCCCGGTCGCGCCTTGCCTCGAGCACGGGGTGGTGCTGGCCACCGGCCCGGTGGTGCGCGCGCTGGACGTGCGGAACGGGAGGGTGCTGGCCGAGCTGCCCGCGGGCCGCGGCGTTCGGGCGCTCGCGGTGAGCCCGCACCTGGACGTCGCGCTGCTGGACGAATCCGGCGATCTGGCCCTGTACCGGCTCGCCAGTCACTTCGCGGTCGTCTGAACCGCGCGCGCGGGCGGCTACTTCTTCGACTTCCGGGCGGCCACCGCCGGGTCGATCTCCTCCTCGGTCCGGGTGGTCTCGGTGGCGCCCTCCCAGGTCTCACCGGGCTTCAGCCGCCAGTCGTCCGGGACGGGGATCTTCCAGCTGTACTGGGCGTTGATGTCTCCGCCGCTCGGCGCGTGAGAGCGGACGCTGACCAGCATCTCCATCACGCTCACCGTCGCCGGCACGGGGTCGAGCTCGTACTGGCCGAGCACGGTCTGCGGCGGGAACTCGGCGATGAGCCGCTCGGGGAAATCGTTCCGCATCCCTGGGTTTCCGGTGCTCATCTCGCCGTACAGCTTCCCCTTGTCGTCGAGCAGCCGGAAGGTGGTGGCGAACTCGGCCCAGGTCATCACTCGCTTGACCCCGGTGCGCTCGTCCTCGCGCGTCTCGCGCTGGGCGCCCCAGAGCACGATGGGAAAGCGAATCTTGGGCTTGTTCCCCACCATCACCACGTCGGCCGAGACGACGTCGAGCCGCAGCCCCTTGTCCGTGCCGGTCAGCACGGGGGCGTACTTGCCGGTGCGCATGCGGTCGAACATCGCCTTCTCCCACTCCCAGAACGCCTTCCGGTTCACCGGATTGGACATCGGCCCGCGCGGCCGGCCGTCGGGGAGCTGGGGCAGGTCCGCGTCCGCCAGCGCCTTCGCCTTCCGGTCGATGTCCTTCAGGTAGTCGTCGAACGCGGGGTTCCCGCCGTGGCGGGACTGGAGCGTCGAGACCTGGTCGAAGTACCACTTCAAAAAGCCCTTCACGTCGTTCTTGTAGCCGTCGGGGTCGGGGTCGCTCCGCATCCAGCCCAGCCGCTCGAGCGCGTCCACCTTGAGCCGGAGAGAGGCGAGCTCCCTGGCGGCCTGCGACTGCGCCTCTGTCGTGCGCCGGTACCCCACCACGCCGGCTGCGCTGAAGCCGAGGATCACCACCAGGAGGACGATCGCCAGATTGCGGTTCATGTCGAGCCGGAAGTCTCGCCCGGTGTCCCGGGCGGGTCCAGCACACGCTCTCCCACCTCCAGCCGACCGTGGTTCCACCACGCGTGCACCCGCCAAGGGCGTGTGGGTGCGCGGCGAACGACCTGCGCCAGCCCCTCCAGCCCGCCGTCCGGCAGCGCACCCTCCCCGACCGCGCGCGCGGCGAGATGCCGGCGCAGCGCCCGCGCTGCGAACAGCGCCTCTCCGAGGTCCGCAGCGAAGACGCCGCTCTGTCCGCCGGGAGCGCGTGCGAGCCCCTGGGCCCAGGTGTCGAAGGCGAGGGCCATCGCGAGCTCGGGGGCGCCCGAGGCTCGCACCTCTCCGCGCCCCCATCGCGACCAGGCGGCATCCAGCGTCTGTCCGTTGCCATGGGCCGTGCGGAAGGCGTCCGAGGCGAGGAAGCGCTCCAGCGCGACGCGCGTGGGCGCGAGCAATGGACGGGAGAGTGGCCAGCGCGCCTCGAGGGCCTCGAGGGTGACCGACAGCCGGAGTCCCAGCTCGGCCCGCACGCCGTCCGGATCCTCGGTGGCAGGGGCTCTCCCGTGGACGAGGTCGAAGGTGTGCCAGGCCAGGGCAGAGGCTTCCTCCGGAAGCGCCGGTGCCGGCAGCCGGGGCGCGAGGACCTGGAGCGCAGTCCGTGACGCCACGGGCTCGAGCAGGGTGCGGAGCGTGGCGAGCGTGCGCCGGGCGGCGCCCGGACCGTGTCCATCGCCCTCGAACACCAGCGCCCGGAGCGAGCGGCACCGCGGCAGCACCTCGGCGAGAAGGCCGAGCACCTCGCTCCGCAGCGGCTGCCCGTGGTCGTCCATGTAGATGCCGCGCCCACCCGCCGTCCGGGTGATGACCGCGCCGGCCACGTGGACCTCGATCACCGCCTCGAACGGGAATCCGTCCAGCCCGGTCTCCAGGGGGAGCCCGGAGGCGAGCTGCGCGGCCACCAGATGCCCCACGTCGAGCACCAGCGGGCAGCCGGTCCGGGCGTGGAGCTGGCCCATGAAGTCCAGGACGTGGAGCTGGCCCTCGCGCCGGACGACGACCGGGTTCTCCAGCGCGAGCGGCACGGGGAGCGCGGCGGCCACGTGGAGCGCGTGCGCGGCGGCCACGTCGAGCCCGGCCGCGTTGAACGGCGGTGGGAGGTACAGATAGCCCGGGAGCGCCGTGCCGCCCACGTGCCACCAGGCGACGTCGTTGCCCACCCAGGCCGAGCCCACGGCCCGCACGTGTGCGGCGAGGTCGGAGAGCCGCTCGGCCGGCTCGAGCTCGGGACCTGCGAGGTTCAGATGGACCGGATGGAACAGCACGGGCAGCCGGTCGCGAGCGGCCAGCAGCGTCGGGAAGAGCCCCGCATCGCGCCCCGCCTCGGCGAGCGAGAGCGGGGCGCTGTACTCGACGACCTCGAACAGCCCGGGCTCGACGGCGTGGAGCGCCCAAGGGTCCGGCTCCACCGAGGGGTCCAGGTTGCTGGAGAGGCCCAGCCCGAGGAATGGGAGCACGCGGGTCGTCACGTCCCGGACGAGACTACTCGCTGCGCATCGCCTCCACCGGATCCAGCGCTGCGGCGCGCGCGGCCGGGTAGATGCCGAACACCAGCCCGACCCCGCTGCTCATGAAGAGGGCGAGCGCGACGGCCCAGGCAGGGACGCTCATCGGAAAGCCGAAGGCCCAGCGCCCGAGCGCGGCCAGTGACAGCCCGAGCAGGAGCCCGAGCACGCCACCGAAGAGCGAGAGGGTCACCGCCTCGAGCGCGAACTGGCCGAGAATCCGCCGGCGCTTGGCTCCGAGCGCCTTGCGGATCCCGATCTCGCGGGTGCGCTCGGTCACGCTCACCAGCATGATGTTGAGGATCCCGATCCCGCCGACGATCAGCGAGAGCAGGCACAGCCCGAAGCTCGCCGCGGTGATGACCGAGCTCAGGCTGTTGAAGGTCCGGGTGATGGACTCGTTGGTGTCCACCTCGAAGTTGCTCGGCTCGCTCGGCTTCACGTTGCGCCGCATCCGGAGCAGCGCGGTGACCTCGTCCTGGGCGCGCTGCAGCTGGATGGGGTCCTCGGCCTGGACGTTGATGCGCAGGCTGCGGTTCCGGCCGAAGAGGTCCAGGGCGTTCGGCAGCGGCAGGACCAGCATGTTGTCGGCGCTGAAGAGGCCGAAGATCTTCCCCCGCTTGTCCAGGACACCGACCACCTGGAAGACCCGGCCGCGGATCCGCAGCTCGCGCCCGAGCGGGTCCTGCGACGGGAAGAGCTTGTCCGCCACGTCGAGGCCGATGACCACCACCGGGCGGGCCTCCTCCACCTCGTTCACCGAGAAGAAGCGGCCGGCGCTGACCGCCCGCCCGCTGGTCTCGATCCACTCGGAGGTCGCGCCCTGGACGACCACGTTGGGCTGGGTCTCTGCCAGCGCGCTGGTGATCTTGTTCGGCCCGAGCCAGGTGTGCGCCGAGGCAGTGGTGACCGCCGGGCAGCCCTCGCGGACCGCCCGGAGGTCCTCCAGGCCGAGGTTGGGCCGCTTCTGGAAGCGCCGCCAATCGATGCGGCCGAGGTTGATGCCTCCCGGCCACTTGGACACGGTGAAGACGTTCGCGCCCAGGTTGGACAGGTCGGTGGTGACCTTCGTCCGGAGCCCCTCCACCAGGGCCATCATCGTCACCACGGTGGTGACGCCGATCACCACCCCCAGCAGGGTGAGCAGCGAGCGCAGGGGGTTGGAGGCCAGCGTTCCCAGCGCCAGGCGCAAGTTGTCCCAGAGGGCGATGAACCGGCGCGCCCTCATTCGTACCGGAGCGCCTCGACGGGGTCGAGCCGGGCCGCACGCGCCGCCGGCCAGATGCCGAAGAAGAGCCCGACCATGGCCGCGAAGAGGATGCCCCCAACCACCGTGAGCGGCTGCACCGCCGCGGCGAGGCTGGTCACCAGGGACACGATCTTCGCCGCACCCAGCCCGATGGCCGTGCCGATGGCGCCCCCGACCGCCGAGACCAGCGACGCCTCCAGCAGGAACTGGATGACGATGGTGCGCCGGCGGGCCCCGAGCGCGCGGCGGATCCCGATCTCCCGCGTCCGCTCTCGCACGCTCACCAGCATGATGTTCATGATGCCGATGCCGCCCACCAGCAAGGTGATCAGCCCCACGCCGATGGCCACTCCGTACAGCGCGCCGGTGAGCTTCTGGTAGGTCTCGGCGAGCTGCTGGGTGCGGTTGACGCTGAAGTCGTCCGGCTCCCCCGGGGGCACGCTGCGGGCGCGCCGCATGATCCCGGTGATCTCGTCCTCTGCCCGGTCGAGCTGGCTCGCGTCCTCCACGCCGACGTCGATCTGGAAGTCACGCTTTCCGTACACCGCAAGAAAGGTCTTGAAGGGGATGAGCGCCACCAGATCCATGCTCTGGCCGAGCATCTGACCCTTCTTGGCCAGCACGCCGATCACCCGGTAGGGCCGGTTGTCGATCCGCACCGCCTCCCCGAGGGCGCTCCGCCCGGGGAAGAGACCCTCGGCCACCTCGGAGCCAATCACCACGACCTGCCGCTCGGCGTCACTGTCGGCCTCGGTCAGGAAGCGGCCGGCGGGCACCTCGTAGCCCCAGATCTTCTGGAAGTCGGCGAGCGTGCCCACCAGGTCCACGTTGCTCACGCTCTGGTCGCCCGCCCGGAGCTCCTTGGAGTCCTCGTTGACCTCCGGGACGACCGCGGTGGCCAGGCGGGACTGCTGCGCCAGCATCTGCATCTGCCCCAGGGTGATCTGCTTTCTGTTCCGGTAACGCCACCAGTCGCCGGTCACGACGTAGGGCCGCCGGGCGATGTTCAGGGACGCCGTCCCCAGCGAGGCGAGCTGCCGCGCGAAGGCGCCGTTCAGCCCCTGGACGATGCCCAGGATGGCCAGGAGCGTCGCCACCCCGATGCCCACCGCGGTGAGGGTGAGCGCGGTTCGCAACCGGTTCACGCCGAGCGTGCGGAGGGCGATCCGGCTCCCCTCCACGAGATCGACCCGGAGGCTCACGTTCCGGCAGCGGCGCGCACCCGCTCGGCCCTTCCGTCGAGGGCCACCTCGGGCCCCGGACCGTCCTTGACGATGACCCCGTCGCTGATCCGGATGGCACGCGGGCACCGGGCGGCGAGGGTGGGCTCGTGGGTCACCAGACAGAGCGTGTGTCCGGCGCGATGCAGCTGCTCGAAGAGGGCGATGATCTCCAGGCCGGTCGCCGAGTCCAGGTTGCCGGTGGGCTCGTCGGCCAGCAGCAGCGATGGCTCGGTGACCAGCGCCCGGGCGATGGCCACGCGCTGGCGCTGGCCACCCGAGAGCTCGTTGGGGCGGTGGGTCATGCGGTTGCCGAGGCCCACCTGTTCCAGCGCCTTGCGAGCCCGCTCGCGCCGATCCCTGGAGCCGAGGCCCCGGTAGATGAGCGGCAGCTCGACGTTGCCCAGCGCGGTCTCCCGGGGCAGCAGCTGGAAGGTCTGGAAGATGAATCCAATCTCCTGGTTCCGGATGTCAGCCAGCTCGTTGTCGGTCATGTGGCTCACGTCCTTGCCGTTCAGCCAGTAGCGGCCGGAAGTGGGCGTGTCGAGGCAGCCCAGGACGTTCATCAGGGTGCTCTTCCCCGAGCCCGATTGCCCGATGATCGCCACCCACTCGCCCTTCGCCACCGCGAACGAGACCCCGTTCAGCGCGTGCACCTCCTCGGTGCCCACCTTGTAGTAGCGACGGATGTCCTCGAGCTTGATCAGCATGTCACTACCCGCGGACCGCGGTCTTGGTCCCCGGCGGCTCGGCTGATTTCGGGCCCTTGGGAGCGTTCTCCTTCAGCGGATCGCCGTCCTTCAGCTCCTTGCTGACGGTCCGGAAAGGACCTTCCACCACCCGCTCGCCTTCCTTGAGGCCGTCGAGCACCTCGAGGTCGGTGTCGGAGGCGATCCCGGTGCGCACCCGGCGGGCGCGGGCCTTGTTGTCCTGGTCGACCACGAAGACGATCTTCGCCAGCGTCTCTCCCCGCTTCTTCGCCGCGAGCGAGGTCTCCCCGGGCGGCTGGGAGTCCGGGAGCGAGCGGTCCGGACGGACGGTGACCGCCTGGATGGGGACGATGAGGGCGTTCTCGTGGGTCTCGGCGGTGATCCGGACCTCGGAGCTCATGCCCGGGAGCACGCCCGGCGGGCGGGTATCGAGCGCGACCTTCACCGGGAAGGTGGTCACCTCGGACTCCGTGCCGGGGTTCTTGATGGTGGCCTTCTGCGCGATCTCCACCACCGAACCCTCGAAGCTCTGACCCTCGAGCGCGTCGACCGACAGCTCGGCGTGCTGGCCGTTGCGGAGGTGAACGACCTCGTGCTCTCCGACCTCGATCTTGACCTCCATGCTGTTGAGCGCGGCCACGGTCATCACGGTGTCCTCCGAGAAGTCGGATCCGCGGACCCGCTCGCCGATCTCCCGGGTGAGCTCGATGACGGTGCCCTCGATGGGCGAGCCGAGCGTGGTGCGCGAGAGGTTGGTCTGTGCCTGCTCGTACGCGGCGACCTGGCCCTGGTACCTCTGCTGCGCCGAGGCGAGGCGCGCCACCGCGCTGTCGTGATCCGACTTGGCCTTGTCCACCTCGGCGCTCGAGGCCATCCCGCGCTTGGTGAGGCCCTGAACGCGGTCCAGCTCGAGCTTGGTCCGGTCCACCTCGACCTGGGCCGTCGAGATGTCCGCCCTGGCGCCACTCACCGCCGCCTGGGCCTGCTTCGCCTGGGCGATGAACGGCCGGGGGTCGATGCGCCCGAGCACCTGACCCTTCTTCACCTTGTCACCCAGCTCCACCGGCCGCTCCACCAGGTCGCCGGAGAGGTTGGAGGAGATCTTCACCGTGGTGGATGCCTCGACCTTGCCTGCGCCGATGATGACCCGGCTGATGGTCCCCTTCTTCACCTTCGCCACCTGCACCTCGGTGGCCGGCGGCGGCCGGTCCCTGAGCCCCGCCACGGTGATGCCCACCACCGCGAGCACCAGCACTCCCGCGATCAACCCCTTCCACCACGTCATGGCGTCGCTCCGTTGCTGAGTGTGCCCATCGCCTTCTCGAGCCCCGCCCGCGCCACCTCGGTGTCGGAGCGAGTCTGGATGAGCGTCTGATACGCCTGTGCAAGCTTCACCTGTGCGTCGCGCACGTCGAGGGTGGACGAGGCGCCCGCCTTGAAACGCTCCTGCGCGTACTCGAGGTTCTCGTTCGCCGCGACGCGGTTCTGCTGCGCCAGCTCGAGCGCCCGGAGCTGCGCCCCGTACGAGTCGAGCGCAACCTTGACCTGCCCTTCCACGTCCCGCTCGTTCTGGGCCAGGTTCAGCTTGGCCTGCGACACCTGCGCCCTGGCCTGCTTCACCTGGGCGTCGGTCTGGAAGCCGCTGAAGAGATCCCAGTTGAGATTCAAGCCTGCGGTGAGCGCGCCGTACCTGTCGAAGTTGCCGTAGACCTTGGACGCCGTGTCGGCCGCGCGGCTGTACTGCACCGTCCCATACACCCGCGGCACCCAGCCGGCGACCTGCTGCGTGACGCCGGCCTCGGCCGCCTTCACCTGCGCTCCGTACTGCACGAGCAACGGGCGGTTGGTGCGCGCCAGCTCGAGCCCCTGCGACAGGGTCACGTTCGCCGGCGCAGGCATCTCGGGCAGCGCCGGATCCACGGCGTCCAGGTCATCGACCTCCGGCCGGCCGAGCCAGGAGGCCAGATCGATCTGCACCTGCGACACCACTGCTCGCTGCTTCTCGGCGGAGATCCGGTCGTTGCCGAGGTTCACCTGGGCGGCGAGGGCATCGCCCTTGTTGCCTCGTCCCGCATCGAAGAGCGCCTGCGCCCTGTCGGCGAACTCCTTGCTCCGCGCGGCGGTGGCCTCGAGGACCAGGAGTTGCTTCTGCGCCGTCCAAAGCGCGTAGAAGCGCCGCACCGCCTCGAACTCGGAGGCGAGGATCTGCTCGGCCGCGCTTCCCTTGGCAGCGCTCTCCTGGTGTCCGGCGCTGGCCAGGGCAGCGAACCGAGAGAGATCGAAGATGAGCTGGTTCAAGGTCGCGCCGAGCGTGAAGTAATTCTGGGCGCCGGAGGTGCCGAGGATGATCTCACCGTTGTTGCCGACGCGCGGGTCGCCGGCCTGGGTCCACGTCCGTGACGAGCTGCTGTAGACCCCGAGCTGGGGGAGCAGCGCCGAGGTGGCCACCCGCTTCTGCTCGCTCGCGCGGACCCGGTCCAGCTCCGCGAGCAGCGCCTGGAGGTTGTTGCGCGACTCCTCGCGGACCTGCTGCAGGGTGATGGGCGTCGCCGCGAGGACGGCGGAGAGGAAAAGCGCGTTCATCCGCCACCTCCCGGTCCGGCCGGACCCCCGGGCCCGGGACCCGGACCACCCGCCATCAAGCCGGGAAGCCCCACGCCGAACACCCCCACGAAAGCGAGAAAGAGGAAGAACCCCACCCACAGCCCCGTCCGGCGCCGGATTCCCGTCGCCGCGGCGAAGCCCACGCCGATGAGCAGGGCGGCCAGGAGCTGGAAGAGGTCGAACGAGTCCAGGAGGCGCCGCATCGTCGGACCCCCTGCGTGGACCCACGCTCCGAGTGACGAGGGCAACAGATGTCCCGCTCGCTCCTCGGTCACCCCGAGCTGCGACAGTGCCACCAGCCCCCAGAGTGCCCGGCCCACGGCCACCGGGAGCATCCCGACGGCGGACGCGCTGAACAGTGCAGGGAACGGGGCCTTCTTCCCGAGGAGCCAGGCGACGAGCGCGAGCGCCACCGCGATGCCGAGGACCACCAGCGGGGTCACGAAGACTCCGCTGGCGATGCTGGTGACGAGCTTCAGGCGGCCGGCGGTGGTGATCTGTTCCAGGAGCTCCGCCTCGGGCATCCCCTTGAGCTGCCCGGACATCTCGAGCTTCTTGAGGATGCCGGGGGCCGGGTCCCAGCGGAGGGCGAAGGCTGCTCCGGCGAAGGCAGTGGACGCCATCAGGGCCAACAGCGGCCACAGGATGCGCCGGCCCTGCACGGCAGCGGCGACGCCCTCACCGGGGTCGGTCAGCGTTCGAGAGAGAGTGAGCGCGGTCATCGAGAGGTGCCTGCTCTACGGCGGCTCAGGGTCGCGATTGCCGGGGGTTCCGACAGTGGCCTACCCCCCGTCGACCCTGCGCTGCGGGCCTGTAGCAGTTTATTTGCCGGGTCTCACGCCCGGGGGTAGGTGTCCTGGGGGTCCACCGCAGTCCGCTCGGAGTCGTCCGGGGAGGGCATGGTCGAAAGCAGCGACTTGGCTCTGGTGCTCTCCGAGGCGGATGACATCGCCCAGAGCGTCTCCCAGAAGCCCACCACGGCACACGCGGTCCTGGCGCTCTTTACCGTGGACAACGCCGGACAGCGGCTCCTCAAGGAGCGGGGGGTGGACGAGGATCGCCTCCTTGCCCTGCTGAAGGCCGCGCCGGTCGAGCCGGATGGCACGCTGCGCGAGCTCCGGGAGCGCGCCCGGGAGATCGCCCGGGCTTGCGGCTCTCGCGAGGCGGACTGCCTGCACCTCCTCATCGCCGTCACCCGGCTGCGCTGCTCCGGACACGAGCTGCTCGCCGGCACCGGGCTCGACCTCACCGCGGTGCGGAACACCGCGCTCTCCTATTTCCTCAGCGGACGCATGCCCCGGAAGCTGGGCCCGCGGGATTCCCGTTCCCCCGCCCGGCCCGCGCCCGCGCCCGTTTCCGTCCCCCCACGGGCGCCCACGACCGTGGCGCTCCTCCCTGAGAGCTCCCCTCGGGCCCTGGTGGACGGCGACGCAGAGGCGCTGACCACCCTTCCACCCCGGCCCGCCCCGTCACCCGCCCCCGCTGCGGCCCCTCTCCTCCGGGTGGTCAATCCCGGAGAAGCGCTCCCCTGGGATCTGGACCCCGCGGACTTCCCGCTGCTCGCCCAGCTCGGGCGCAACCTCACCGCCCTCGCCCACGAGGGACGGCTCGATCCGGTCATCGGACGGGCGCGCGAGATGGACGAGGTGCTCGACGTCCTCGGCAAGCGCCGCACCAACAACCCCTGCCTGGTGGGGGAGCCGGGGGTGGGCAAGACCGCGGTGGTCGAGGGCGTGGCCCAGCGGCTGCTCTCGGCGCCGGGCGAGCTGGGGAACCGGATCATCGTCGAGCTGTCGACGGCGGACCTGCTCGCCGGCACCTCGCTCCGGGGATCGCTCTCCGAGCGGCTGAACGGCCTCAAGGACGAGATGCGCCGCGCCGGAGGCCGGCTGGTGGTCTTCCTCGACGAGATCCACACCCTGGTCGGCGCGGGGTCCACCGGCGAAGGTGCCCAGGACGCGGCCAACGAGCTGAAGGGTGCCCTCGCCCGCGGCGAGTTTCCCTGCATCGGTGCGACCACCCACGACGAGTTCCGGCGCTTCATCCAGGCCGACGCGGCGCTGGAGCGGCGCTTCACCGCGGTCGTGGTGCGCGAGCCGACCGTCGCCGAGACCGTGGAGATCCTCTCCGGACTGCTCGCCCGCTACGAGGAGCACCATGGGGTGCGCTACGCCCGGGCGGCGGTCGAGGCAGCGGCCTCGCTCGCGGCCCGCTACGTCACCGACCGGCACAACCCGGACAAGGCGGTGTCGCTCCTGGATCTCGCCGGGTCGCGCTGTGCCCGCACCGGGCGAGACCGCGTCGAGGTGCGGGACGTGGCCGAGGTGGTGGCGCGCATCGCCGGACTTCCGGTGGAGCGGCTCCTCACCGGCGACGCAGCGCGGCTGCTCCGGCTCGAGGAGGAGCTGGGCGCACGGGTGGTGGGCCACTCGGGCGCGGTGGAGCGGGTGGCGCGCGTGCTCCGGCGCAATTACGCCGGCTTCGCCAGTCGCCGTCCGCTGGGGAGCTTTCTCTTCCTCGGTCCAACGGGCGTCGGAAAGACGGAGCTCGCCCGCGCGCTCGCCGACGTCCTCTTCGGGACTCGCGATGCGCTGATCAGGCTCGACATGAGCGAGCTGTCCGAGTCGCACGCCACCAGCCGGCTCATCGGCGCGCCGGCGGGGTACGTCGGGTACCAGGACGGTGGGCAGCTCACCGAGGCGGTGCGGCGGCGCCCCAGCGCAGTCGTGCTCCTCGACGAGGTGGAGAAGGCACACCGGGACGTGCTGATGCTGCTCCTCCAGCTGCTCGAGGAGGGCCGTCTCACCGATGGCAAGGGACGTCAAGTCGACTTCTCCAGCACGGTGGTGGTGCTGACCTCCAACCTGGGCGCCGAGGCCTTCGGCCGGACCCGTGCCCGGGTCGGCTTCGGATCCGATTCGGCCGACGAGGGCGGCGCCGCGGCGGCCCTGACCGAGGCGCGACGCGCGCTCCCGCCCGAGCTGTGGAACCGCATCGACGAGCGCCTGGTGTTCGGTGCCCTCGGCCGCGAGGAGCTCCGGACCATTGCCCGGATGCTGCTCCAGGAGAGCAGTCGCCGCCTCGCCGAGGAGCGCGGGATCGCCTTCGCCGCCGGAGACGACGTGGTGGATGTCCTGGTCGACGACGAGGAGATGGAGCCGCTCCTCGGCGCGCGGCCGGTGCGGCAGATCGTGCAGCGCTGCATCGAGGCGCCGCTGGCCGAGCACATCCTGGCTGGCAAGGTGGTCACCGGGAGCAGGGTGCGGCTCCGGGTCGTGAACGGCCGGATTCGCTTCGGGGACACTCCGGGCTAGGCGGTGGCGGCCACGAGCGTCCGGCGGCCCCGCGTGCTGGTGGTCGGCGTGGGCCGGCTCGGCAGCGCCCTGGCAGTCCAGCTGCTGAAGGCGGGCTGGCCAGTGACGGTCCGCACCCAGTCGCCTGCCGGACGGCGCCAGGCGAAGAGGCTCGGGCTGGCAGAGGCAGATGCGGCGGCGGTGTCGCGCGCCGGGCTGTGCCTCCTGACGGTGCCGGATGCGGCGGTGGGCTCGGTGGCTCGCGCCGTCGCGCCGCTGCTCGGGCCTTCCACGGGCCTGGTTCACTGCGCAGGAGCGCTGGATCTCGAGGTGCTCCAGCCCGCGGCCGCGCGGCGCCCCACCGGCTCGTTCCATCCGCTGGTCTCGGTGACTGGATCCGAGACTCCCCTGGCAGGCCACTCCGTCGCCATCGCCACGCGCTCGCGGTTGCTTGCGCCGTTGCTCGGCCGGTTGGCCGCCGCGCTGGGGCTCCGGCCACTCCGGGTTCCCGAGACCGGGCGCGCGGCGTACCACGCGGGCGCGGCGCTGGCGGCCAGCGGGCTGGTCTCGTTGCTCGATGCGGCGGTGGCGGCCTGGGCCGAGGCCGGCGTGGGCGAGCGTGAGGCGCTCCTGGCGCTCGTGGCGCTGATGCGCTCGGCGCTCGCGGGAGCGGAGGCGCGCGGCACGGTGGCCGCGCTCACCGGGCCCGTCGTTCGCGGCGACGCCGAGGTGGTGCAGGCTCACGTGCACGCGCTGCCGGATGACGTCCTCCCCATCTACCTCGCGCTGCAGCAGCGGGTGCTCGCGCGGGCGGCGGACCGGCTGGCACGTCCGGCAGTCGCGCGCATGGCCGCCGTGCTGGGGCCGGAGGCGGCGAGGCGCCGTCGGCGGTCCGGTCGCCCGACGACCCGTTGAGGGTGACCCGCTCCGGTGCCCGGGTTCCTGACCATCGCGAGCGAACCCGGCACCGGAACGCCAAGCAGGTGTTCTCGGCCAGCAGCCGAGCGATTCTGAACGTCCGTTCCCGTCCCCCTGCCCCGCCCGTGCAGCCAAGTCTCTTCGACATCGCTCCGCTCGACCTCGACCGGACCTTCGCCCGGCTGGAGCGGATTCACCTCGACGACACGGCCTGGGTGGACGTGGCTCCCGGGTGGGTGAGCGGCTCGGACACCCTCTTCCAGACCCTGGTGGGGACGCTGCCGTGGGCCCAGCGTACGCGTCACCTCTTCGACCAGGACCGGCTCGAGCCACGGCTGACGGCCGGCTGGCACGCGGACCAGGGGACTCCTCTCCAGCCTCACATCCTCGAGGAGATGCGGGTCGGCCTCTCCGTTCGGTACGGCGTCCAGCTCGACTCCGCTGGCTTCAACCTCTACCGCGACGGACGGGACAGCGTGGCCTGGCATCGCGACACCATCGCGAGGCAGATCAACGACCCCGTGGTCGCCCTGGTCTCGCTCGGAGAGCCCCGGAAGCTCCTCCTGCGCTCCCGCGGCGGCGGGGCCTCGCGCGCCTTCCCCCTCGGGCACGGGGACCTTCTGGTCACTGGCGGCACCACCCAGCGCACGTGGGAGCACGCCGTCCCGAAGGTCGCCCGAGCCGGCCCGCGGATCAGCATCGCGTTCCGGCACGGCATGAACGCTCGGGTCTACGGCTGACCGCGCCGGTCAGGGCGTCAGGATGATGCGCGGTCCCTGCATCGCCTCGCGCACTGCCATCAGCGCGCCGTCCGAGAGCGCCTCGGTCTCCGTGAGCCGCCGCAGCACCAGCTCGGAGTCGGCCGGAGCACCCTCCAGCAGCCCCTTCAGCTCGCCCAGCAGCGCAAGCGCGGCGTCCTCCATCTGCTTGCCCTCGGGCGTGGCGGCGACCGGCTTCCCGGCCTTCTCCCCCAGGTACTTCGCGAAGCCATCCAGCGAGGCCCGCGTCGTCCGGGGGTCGTAGACCGCCACCTTCGCCTGGAGCGCGGCCTTGGGCACCGTCAGCAGCCGGGGCACCCCGTCCTGGGCCAGGGCGGGGTGCGGAACGCCGATGTCCTGCATCTGGAAGACCCCGAGGAGCCCGTCCTCGGGCGCTGGCGAGGTGTAGGGGACGACGTCGAGGAACAGCGCGAGCGGGTCCACTCCCTGCTTCGCGGCCTCCACGTCCTGTGGATCCAGCGGCGGGTACGTCGCCGGCGCGCCGGTGAAGAGCAGCGGCAGCACCGCCTGCTCCCAGAACTCGTCCGGGGCCGAGCCGGTCTGCTTCGACGCGGCCGCCACCGTGAGCATCAGCTCGGCGAGTCGGGGCGACTGTGCGGCTTGATCGCCGAAACTCTTCGTCGGGTCGAGCCGCGACAGTGCGCCGGCGATCTGCTGCTCGAACTGCGTCTTCGACTCGGGCGGCATCCGCTGCGCGCTCACCCGGCCCAGCGCCGAGCGCAGCTCCGCGGAGAGCACCGGGGGCTTCGCCGCCCAGAGCTCCTTGGCGCGGCGACCGTCGACGAGCATGAACTGGAGGAAGCCCGGGTCGAACAGGCGAGCGTAGTCCTCGGGCCGGAGCCGGACCGGCGCCGCCCCGGACGGAGCGAACCGGGCCTTGGCCAGCGCGCGCCGGACGTCCGCGGTGACCTCGTCGAGCCGCTCGAGCTTGCCCCGGCTCAGCGCCTCGACCACCGCCTGGAAGGGCGAGAGCATGAGGACCGCCTCGGGGAACCCGATCATCCCCCCCTCGGGGGCCTCGCGGTGGGGGAACCAGAACGCCTGGTCGGCTGTGACGAGGCGGTCGGCGAGGACACCGGCGAGCCCCAGCGCGATGAGCTGGTGCTCAGGCTGCTCGGGCCGGAACGGACCCATCAACAGCTTGATGATCCCCTTCTCGATGTCGGTCCACGACGCCGTCGCGAGGTCCACCGGAGCACCGGTGGCCCGTGCCAGAGACGCCGCGAGCTGCTGGGTGGCGGCGTCGAGATGTCCTGCGGAGGAAGCCATGGGTGGGCCCCTTAGCGTAGAACCGGGGGCTCTGTGGAGAAGCCCGGCGCCCGGAGGGGACACCGAGTGGACTGTCGGCGGCTCTCGGCCTTCCTGGCCGTGCTGCTGGCGTCAGGCTGCGCCACCGTGGGCCCCCGCTTCGACCAGGCGGTCACCACCTCGTTCGCCCGGCAGCCGATGCGGAAGCTGGAGACCCCGCGGGTCGAGCTCTACTATCCCGAGGCGGAGCGAGACCAGGCGCTGCGGGTGGCGCGCCGGCTCGACTGGTGCGTGGGGCTGCTTCGCAAGAAGCGGCTCTCCAGCACCCCCCGGCCCAAGGTCCTGGCCTACCTGACCACGGCGGACTTCGACAACGCGTACGTCCAGCCGCAGCTCGGGGGCCTTCCGCTCCAGATGGTGCTGGCCCACCACTTCACCACCGAGGGCTTCAACCTCCTGGGAATCGGCACCAATGACGTCGACGACGTCTCGTGCCACGAGGCGGTGCACTACGTGCAGTTCGCCGAGGTGGACGAGCTCTGGTACTACCTGAACCTCGCGTTCGGCGACCTGCTCTCTCCCAACATCGCCACCGAGGCGTACTTCCTGGAGGGGCTGGCGACCTACTACGAGGGCCGGCTCGATCGGGCCACGGGCCGTCCGCACAGCCCCGTCTGGCGCGGGCTGTTCGAGTCTGGCGTGGCGCTGCGCAAGGGGGACATCTACCCCGGGGACATGTCGCCCGGGCAGCGGGAGCTCCTGCCCTTCGGCGGCTACCAGACGCGCATTCAGGACAACTTCAACCTTGGTCCGAGCCTCGTGCGCGGTTTCGCGCCGGGCGGCATTGGTCCGCGCGACTCGAACATTTACACCACCTACAATGCGCGTAACGGCAACTCGCTCGGCGGCTCGACCTATGTCGGCGGCTCGCTCGAAGCCCAGTTCCCGCTATGGGGTCTCCCGAAGGATCTCGGCCTAAAGGGCGCGATCTTCGCCGACGCGGCGCACTTCGCCGTGCACGATCCCTTGCCCGCGGCACCGCAACTGGGCGACGAAGGTGCGGCCAACCATACGCGATTCACGTCGGACGCGAACGCGCCGGGAGTCGAGTTCTTCGTCTACGGCAGGCACGGATTCGGCGGCGGGATTGTGCCGACCCGATTTCCGGCACGACAGACCTCGGAAGCTTCCGCGGCCATCGCCCGTTTGCACGGATTGCCACCGGCGCGCACCGTCTTCGCGCAGCAGAATCCGGCGGCGATCGATGCCGGCGTGTTTCACAATGATGTCATCAGCGTCGGCCAGGGCGCGGTGCTGTTCTG
>Ga0208851_1000431_pt1 | contig 18302 bp, 15 predicted proteins | sample NGESurshal092012_FD_184481 | JGI IMG/M metagenome (GOLD analysis project Ga0208851, IMG submission 184481) | Arctic peat soil microbial communities from Barrow, Alaska - NGEE Surface sample 415-2 shallow-092012 (SPAdes) | ecosystem: Environmental > Terrestrial > Soil > Wetlands > Peat ... | reverse complement strand
CGCCCCGCCGCCGGTCCCGCCGGCGCCGGCGGTCGCGGCGCAGCCACCCGCGCCGAGGCCCGAGCCCGCGCCGCCGCCGGTCCTCGCCGCGCGGGCGCTCGCCACGCCGGACACGCTCAGCTACTCCTCGCTCGCCGACTACCGGCGCTGCGCGTACTCCTGGTACCTGCGCCGCGCGCTGCGCCTTCCCGACCGCGACGACCGCGACCTCGCCGCCGTGCTGCCGCGCACCGGCGGACGCGACGCGCTGCTGCGCGGCTCGATCGCGCACGCCGTCCTCGAGCACGCCGACCTGCACGCCGGCGCGCCCGCCCCGGACGCCGACAGCGTGCGGGCGACCGCCGCGGGACTGGACGCCGAGCTCGGCGAGGACGCCGTCGCCGATCAGCTCGCGCTCGCCGCCGGCTTCCTCGACGGCCCGCTGCGCGAGCGCGCCGCGCACGCCGCGGACGTCCGGCGCGAGGTCGTCTTCGCGCTCCCGCTCGATCCGGCACAGCCCGACGGCCCGCTGCTCAACGGCGTGATCGACCTGCTCGTGCTGGGCGAGCCCGACGGCCGCGCCCTCGTCGTCGACTACAAGACCGATCGCGTCGGGCCGGGCGACGACCTCGAGGCGAAGGTCGCCGGCGACTACGCGATCCAGCGCGCCGTCTACGCCCTCGCGGTCCTGCGCTCCGGCGCCCCCGCCGTCGACGTCGTGCACCTCTACCTCGAGCGCCCGCGGGCGCCGGTCCTGGCGACGTTCACCGCCGCCGACCTCCCGCGCCTGCAGGCCCGGCTGGAGGCCGACGCCGGGCCGCTGCTGGCGGGGCGCTTCCCGCCCTCGCCCGAGCCGTGGGCCGGCCTCTGCGCGACCTGCCCGGGCCGCGGCGGCCTGTGTCCGCACCCGGACGAGCTCACCGCGCGGCCCGCGCCCGGAGAGCCCGAGCCCGCCGCGGGCGCGCAGGGCTCGCTGTTCTAGACAGCGGCCTCGCGCGCGGCGCGCCGGCGGCGCAGCTCGCCGTCGAGCTCGGCGCCGTAGAGGAACGCCACCGCCATCAGGTACAGCCACAGCAGCAGCACGACCGCGGTCGAGAACACGCCGTAGAGCGCGCCGTAGCGCGAGAAGCCCTGCACGTAGACGGCGAAGCCGGCCGAGCCGACCACCCACAGGACGATCGTCACGAGCGAGCCCGAGGTGATGAGGCGCCTTCGCTGCGCCGCCTCCGCCGGGGCGTAGCGCAGCACGATCGCGATCCCCGCCAGCGCGCAGCCCAACGCCACCGGCCACCGCACGACGCCCCAGACGGCGGTCGCGGCGTCGCCCAGGCCGATCCGGTCGAAGATGTCCGTCGCCAGCTCGCCGCCCACGAAGATCGCCACCATCGAGGCCAGGAACAGCACGATCACGATCATGGTGAGCAGCACGACGATGATCCGCCGGCGCACGAAGCCGCGGTCCTCCTCGACGTCGTGGGCCTTGTTCACCGCGCGCCCGGCTGCGTTGAAGATGCCCGAGGCGCTGTTGAGCAGCACGGCGAACGAGATCAGCAGGGCGATCGTCAGCGCGCCGGACGACGTGCGCGTCGCGGTGCGGGCGAGCGTCTCGACGACCTGCGCGGTGGCGCTGTCGGCGCCGCGCCGGCGCGCGAAGTCGACGATCTGCGAGACGAGATGGTCGCCGCCGGCGAGCCCCATGATCGTGAGCGCCAGCAGCAGGCCCGGAAACAGCGAGAGCATCGCGTAGTAGCTGAGCGTCGCGGCGCTGTCGGTCATCGTGTCGGATTCGAAGCGCGCCGCCGCCCGCCAGGCCGGGGTGGGGGCGGCGTGCGCCGTCCACCATGCGCCCAGCCCCGCCCAGGCACGTCGCAGCATCGTCATGCGCGCGGTGCCCGGTTGGGGGATGATGCGGGCCCGATGACGCCCGAACCCGCGCACGCCGCGACCGAGCTGCAGCGCTCGCAGCGCCAACTGCTCGAGCTTCTGAACGAGGTGCGGGTCGCGATGCCGGGCGTACAGGTCCTGTTCGCCTTCCTGCTCGCACTCCCCTTCCAGGCGCGCTTCGGCGAGCTCTGCTCCGAGAAGGCCCTGTAGTCCGCGGCGCTGCCGGCGCTCCGCGCTGAGCGGCCGACGGCAACAACTGTTGCGCCGTGTTCGATCCGGGTGCCGATGGGGCATCCTGTCCTCATGGCTCGCGCGCTCTGGAGCGGGACGCTCACGTTCGGCCTCGTGACGATCCCCGTCAAGCTGTATCCCGCCGTCCAGCGCAGGACGGTGCGCTTCAACCAGCTCGACGGCGAGGACCACTCGCGGATCCAGCAGCGGCGCGTCAACGCGCGCACCGGCGAGGAGGTGCCCTACGAGCGCCTCGTCAAGGGCTACGAGCTGACGCCGGACCGCTACGTCGTGATCACGCCCGAGGAGCTCGAGTCGCTCGACCCGAAGCGCTCGCGCACGATCGAGATCGAGGACTTCGTCGACGTCGCGGAGATCGACCCGATCCTCTACGACGCGCCGTACTACGTCGCGCCCGCCGAGGGCGGCGCCAAGCCCTACCGGCTGCTGCTCGACGCCATGGCGCAGACCGGCCGCGTCGGGATCGCCCGGATCGTGCTGCGCACCAAGGAGCACGTGGTCGCGCTGCGCCCGACCGGACCGGTGCTGGAGATGTCGACGCTGCTCTTCGCCGACGAGGTCGTCGACCCCGCGAAGATCGAGGAGCTCGGGGCCGCCGCCGAGATCGAGCCGGTCAAGCGCGAGCTCGACATCGCCAAGCAGCTGATCGGGTCGCTGGCCGCCGAGTTCGACCCCTCGCGGTACAGGGACGAGTACCGCGAGCGCATCCTCGACCTCATCGAGCGCAAGGCCCAGGGCGAGCAGATCGAGATCCCCGCGGCGGTCGAGACCGCCGCGAGCCCGGTGCCCGACCTCATGAGCGCACTGAAGGCCAGCCTCGACGCCGCGCGCGAGAAGAGCTCCGCGCCCGCCGCGAAGCCGAAGGCCCGCAAGGCCCAGGCCAAGAAGCCCGCGGCAGCCCGCAAGCCGGCCGCCGGGGCGGCGGCGAAGCGCCGCGCACCCTCCTGAGCTCCGCCGCGCCCATCCTCCGCCGGCGCCCACGTGGCCGGCGTCCGCAGGCCGGCCCTTCCACGATGGCGCGGCCTGGGTAAAATCACGCCTCGCCTCACGGGGCCCCTGTAACAGCGCCGCCCACGGGACCTTTCTATGACGATGATCAAGCCGCCACAGGCAGACGGTCTGTACGACCCTAGGTTCGAGCACGACGCCTGCGGCGTCGCGATGGTCGCGCGGCTGGACAACGAGCCCTCCCACGACGTCGTCATCCGCGCGCTCGAGGCGCTCGACAACCTCGAGCACCGCGGGGCCGAGGGTGCCGACGTCAACACCGGCGACGGCGCCGGGATCCTCGTCCAGATCCCCGACGCGTTCCTGCGCGCGGTCTGCCCCTTCGAGCTGCCCGCGCCGGGCGCCTACGCCGTCGGCGTCTGCTTCCTGCCCCGCGACCCCTCGCTGCGCCGCAAGGTCGAGGAGCTGCTCGAACTCAACGTCCGCGTCGAGGGCCAGCGCGTGCTCGGCTGGCGCGACGTGCCGATCGACGAGGCCCACGTCGGCGACACCGCCAACCGCTCGCGCCCGCACATCCGCCAGCTGCTGATCGGCGCCGGGCCGGGCTTCGAGACCGACCAGGACGCCTTCGAGCGCAAGCTCTACGTGATCCGGCGCATCGTCGAGCTCGCAGCAGGCCCCGACTTCTACTCGCCGAGCTTCTCCTCGCGGACCTGCGTCTACAAGGGCATGCTGATCTCCCGCCAGGTCACCGGCTTCTACCCGGACCTGCAGGACGAGCGCTTCACGAGCGCGCTCGCGCTCGTGCACTCGCGCTTCTCGACGAACACGTTCCCCAGCTGGGAGCTCGCCCACCCGTTCCGCGTGATCGCCCACAACGGCGAGATCAACACGCTGATGGGCAACATCAACTGGATGCGGGCGCGCGAGAGCTCGCTGGCGAGCGAGCTGTTCGGCCGCGACCTGCAGAAGGTCATGCCGATCGTGCGCCCGGGCGGCTCGGACTCCGCGACGTTCGACAACGTGCTCGAGCTCCTGATGCTCGCCGGCCGCTCGCTGCCGCACGCGGCGATGATGATGATCCCCGAGGCCTACAAGGACCGCGAGGACCTCTCGGACGAGCTCAAGGGCTTCTACGCCTTCCACTCCTGCCTGATGGAGCCGTGGGACGGCCCCGCGGCGGTCTGCTTCACGAACGGGCGCGTCGTCGGCGCCACGCTCGACCGCAACGGGCTGCGTCCCGGCCGCTGGGTGGAGACCAAGGACGGCCTCGTCGTCCTGGGCTCTGAGGCCGGCATGCTCGGCATCCGCCCCGAGAACGTCAAGCGCCTGGGCCGCCTGCAGCCGGGCAAGATCTTCCTGGTCGACCTCGAGCAGGGCCGGATCGTCGCGGACGAGGAGGTCAAGCGCGAGGTCGCCACCGCGGCGCCGTACGCCGAGTGGTTCGACCGCAACTGCGTGCACTTCAGCGATCTGGAGAAGGCGCACGTGACGATGACGGGCGTCCTGCCGACGCGCCTGCGCCAGCTCGCCTTCGGCTACTCGCAGGAGGACCTGCGCGTCCTGATGGCGCCGATGGCGCGCACCGGCGAGGAGCCGCTCGGCTCGATGGGCAACGACGCGGCGCTCGCCGTGCTGTCGGACAACCGCCCACCGCTGTTCTCGTACTTCAAGCAGCTGTTCGCGCAGGTCACGAACCCGCCGATCGACCCGATCCGCGAGTCGATCGTCATGTCGCTGGGAACCGGGGTCGGCTCGGAGCTCAACCTGCTCGCCGAGACGCCGGAGCACGCCCACCAGCTGGTCATGGACCAGCCGATCCTGCGCAACCACGAGCTCGAGACGCTGCGCCATGTCTCCAGCGACGTCTTCCGCGCGCACACGATCGACATCACCTGGCCGATCGCCGAGGGCACGGCCGGCATGTCGGCGCGCCTGGCGAACGCCTGCGACGAGGCCCACGACGCGATCACCGCGGGTGTCAACATCGTGATCCTGTCGGACCGGCGCGCCGGGAAGGACCGCGCGCCGATCCCCTCGCTGCTCGCCGTGGCCGCCGTTCACCATCACCTCGTGCGCCTGGGCAATCGCCTGCAGGCGGGCCTCGTCCTCGAGTCCGGTGAGCCGCGCGAGGTCCATCACTGCGCCACGCTGATCGGCTACGGCGTCAGCGCCGTCAACCCGTACCTGCTGCTCGACTCGGTCGGCGAGCTCGTCGCCGAGGGCCGTATCGAGCGTGTGACCGACGTCGACCTCGCCGAGCACAACGTCGTCAAGGCGCTCGGCAAGGGCCTGCTGAAGACGATCTCCAAGATGGGGATCTCGACGATCCAGTCCTACTGCGGCGCGCAGATCTTCGAGGCCGTCGGGCTCGAGCGCGAGCTCGTCGACCGCCACTTCACCGGCACCGCCTCGCGCATCGGCGGCATCGGGATCGACGTGCTCGCCCAGGAGGCACTCGATCGCCACGCCCGCGCGTTCGGCGCGTGGGCCGACAGCCTCGAGGGGCTGCTCCCGGTCGGCGGCATGTACGCCTGGCGCCGCGACGGCGAGCGCCACATGTGGAACCCGGAGACGATCGCGCTGCTCCAGCACAGCGTGCGCATGGGCACCGCGAACGGCAACGGCACCTCCGGCGACCCCGACGCGCGCGAGAAGTACCGCGAGTACGCACGGGAGGCCAACGAGGATGCCACGGCGCGCGCGACGCTGCGCGGGCTGCTGAAGTTCCGCACCGACGCCGAGCCGATCCCGCTCGAGGACGTCGAGCCGGCCAAGGAGATCGTGCGCCGGTTCGCCACGGGCGCGATGTCGCTCGGGTCGATCTCGACGGAGTCGCACGAGACGCTCGCGATCGCGATGAACCGTCTCGGCGGCAAGTCGAACACCGGCGAGGGTGGGGAGGACCCGCGGCGCTTCACGCAGGACCCGAACGGGGACCTGCGCCGCTCGGCGATCAAGCAGGTCGCCTCGGGCCGCTTCGGTGTGACGATCCACTACCTCGTCAACGCCGACCAGCTGCAGATCAAGATGGCGCAGGGCGCCAAGCCCGGCGAGGGCGGCCAGCTCCCGGGCCACAAGGTCGACAAGTACATCGGCTGGGTGCGGCACACGACGCCGGGCGTCGGCCTGATCTCGCCGCCGCCCCACCACGACATCTACTCGATCGAGGACCTCAAGCAGCTGATCTACGACCTGCGCTGCTCGAACCCGCGTGCACAGGTCTCGGTGAAGCTCGTCTCCGAGGTCGGCGTCGGCACCGTCGCCGCCGGGGTCGCGAAGGCGAACGCCGACCACGTGCTCATCGCCGGTCACGACGGCGGCACCGGCGCCTCGCCGCTCAGCTCGATCGTCTCGGCCGGCGTGCCGTGGGAGATCGGCCTGGCCGAGACCCAGCAGACGCTGCTCAAGAACGACCTGCGCTCGCGGATCATCGTGCAGACCGACGGCCAGCTGAAGACCGGCCGCGACGTCGCGGTCGCCGCGATGCTCGGCGCCGACGAGTACGGCTTCTCGACGGCTCCGCTGATCGCGACCGGCTGCATCATGATGCGCGCCTGCCACCTGAACACGTGCCCGGTCGGTATCGCGACGCAGGACCCGGAGCTGCGCAAGCGCTTCAAGGGCAGGCCCGAGCACGTCGTGAACTTCTTCTTCTTCGTCGCTGAGGAGCTGCGCGAGATCATGGCCTCGCTCGGGATCCGCACGCTCGACGAGCTGATCGGTCGCAGCGACCTGCTGGTGGCCGACGACGCGATCGAGCACTGGAAGGCCCGCGGGGTGGACCTGACGCACATCCTGCACCGGCCGGACGTCCCCGAGGGCACCGCGCTGCGCCGCATCCAGCCGCCGCCCGGCGTGCTGGACGACGCGCTGGACTGGATGCTGATCGACCGTTGCGAGGCGGCGATCGAGCGCGCCGAACCGGTCGCGATCGAGACGCCGGTGCGCAACGTCAACCGCTGCGTCGGCGGCCTGCTCTCCAGCCGGATCGCCGAGCTGCGGGGCGCAGAGGGGCTGCCGGAGGAGACGATCAGGGTCGAGCTGCGCGGCTCCGCGGGCCAGAGCTTCGGCGGCTGGCTCGCGCCGGGCGTGAGCTTCACGTTGCACGGCGACGCCAACGACTACACCGGCAAGGGCCTCTCCGGCGGCGTCGTCGCGGTCATGCCGCCCGACGGCGTGACGTTCGCGGCCGAGGAGAACGTCATCGTCGGCAACACCGTGCTCTACGGCGCCACGAGCGGGCGCGCGTTCTTCCGCGGCACCGCAGGCGAGCGCTTCGCGGTGCGCAACTCGGGCGCCAGCGCCGTCGTCGAGGGCGTCGGCGACCACGGCTGCGAGTACATGACCGGTGGACGCGTCGTCGTGCTCGGCCCGACGGGCCGCAACTTCGCCGCGGGCATGAGCGGCGGCCTGGCGTTCGTCCTGGACGAGCGCGACGAGCTGCGCGGCAAGGTCAACCCGACGCTGCTCGACCAGCTCGAGCCGCTCGACGAGGGCGACGCGATCGAGGTCCGCGAGCTGATCGCCGAGCACGTCGAGCGCACCGGGTCGACCGTCGGCCGGCGCGCGCTCGACGAGTGGGAGGCGCTGGGGCCGAAGTTCGTCAAGGTCTTCCCCGCCGACTACAAGCGCGTGCTCGCCGAGCTCCCGCGCGAGGAGGTGGCGGCCTGATGGGCGAGCTCGGCGGGTTCCTCAAGCTCCACCGCGTCGGCATCCCGTACAAGGATCCGGTCGAGCGCATCGAGGTCGAGCCCTACAGGGAGTTCATGATCCAGCGCTCCGACGAGGAGCTCGCGGCACAGGGCGGGCGCTGCATGGAGTGCGGCGTGCCGTTCTGTCACAACGGCTGCCCGCTGGGGAATCTGATCCCGGACTGGAACGACCTCGTCTACCGCGGCAACTGGCGCGACGCGATCGCGCAGCTGCACGCGACGAACAACTTCCCCGAGCTCACCGGCCGCCTGTGCCCCGCGCCCTGCGAGGCCGCGTGCGTGCTCGAGATCAACGAGGGCGACGCCGTCACGATCAAGCAGATCGAGGCCTCGATCATCAACACGGCCTGGGACAACGGCTGGGTCGTCCCGCAGCCACCGGCGCACGAGAGCGGCCGCAGCGTCGCGGTCGTCGGCTCGGGCCCGGCGGGTATGGCGGCCGCCCAGCAGCTGCGCCGCGCCGGCCATCGCGTCGTGCTGTTCGAGCGCGACGAGTCCGCGGGCGGTCTGGTGCGGTTCGGCGTCCCGGACTTCAAGATCGAGAAGTGGATCGTCGAGCGGCGCGTGCAGCAGCTCGTCGCCGAGGGCGTCGAGCTGCGCTGCGGTGTCGACGTCGGCGCCGACGTGACCGGCGAGGAGCTGCGCGAGCAGTTCGACGCCGTCGTGCTGGCGATCGGCTCGCGCGTGCCGCGCGACCTCCCGGTGCCCGGTCGCGAGCTCGACGGCATCCACTTCGCGATGGACTACCTCTACGTGCGCAACCGCTGGGTCGCCGGTGAGGTCGGCCCCGAGCCGACGGTCGCCCAGCCCTCGCTGCCGGTGATCAGCGCCGCCGGGAAGCACGTCGTCGTCGTCGGCGGGGGCGACACGGGTGCGGACTGCGTCGGCAACTCGATCCGTGAGGGCGCCCTGTCGGTGACCCAGCTCGAGCTGCTGCCCGAGCCCCCCGAGCATCGCCCGGACGACCGCACCCCGTGGCCGCTGTGGCCGCAGAAGTTCCGCCTCTCCTACGCGATGGAGGAGGCGAAGGACATCGGGCGCGGGGAGCAGGACTTCTCGGTCGTCACGACCCACTTCTCCGGCGCGGACGGGAAGGTCACCGGCCAGCACATCGCGCAGGCGCAGACCGCGCCCCCGTTCGGGCCGCTCGCGGGCACCGAGCGCGAGCTGCGCGCCGACCTCGTGCTGCTGGCGATGGGCTTCGTGCATCCCGAGCAGGCCGGCATCGTCGAGCAGCTCGGCTGCGAGCTCGACAGGCGCGGGAACGTGCGCGCCGGGACCTACGAGACGTCGGCGCCCGGCGTCTTCGCGGCCGGCGACGCGCGCCGCGGGCAGTCGCTGATCGTCTGGGCGATCAACGAGGGGCGCCAGTGCGCCCGCATCGCCGACCGCTACCTGTCCGCGCTCGACCACCACGATCCCGCGCTCGAGGCCGAGGCGGACGCCGACGGCGGTCCCGCCGGGCCGCCGCTGCACGCCCAGGGCGCCGTCATCGTCGAGTAGGGCTGCGGCGGCTGGTAGCGTCGCGCCCATGGCCGAGCACCACGACCTGGGCGGCAGGACCGTCTTCATCACCGGCGCCGCGCGCGGCATCGGGCTGGACACGGCGCGGCGCGTCGTCGCGAAGGGCGCGAAGGTCGCGCTCGTCGGCTTGGAGCCCGAGGCGCTCGAGCGCCACGCGGCCGGATTCGGGCCCTCGCGCGCCGTCTGGTTCGAGGCCGACGTCACCGACCGCGCCGCGATCGAGGCCGCCGTCGACGGTACGCTGGAGCGCTTCGGCGCGATCGACGTGGTCGTCGCCAACGCGGGCGTCGCGCCCCCGCCCGCGACCGCGCTCGCGGTGGCCGACCAGGACTTCCAGCGCGTCCTCGACGTCAACATCGGAGGGGTCTGGAACACCGTCAAGACGACCCTGCCGCACGTGGTCGCCAGCCGCGGCTACGTGCTCGTCGTCGCGTCGATCTATGCGGCCGTCAACGGCGTGCTCGCGGCGCCCTACGCGATGAGCAAGGCCGCTGTCGAGCAGCTCGGCCGCGCGCTGCGCGCCGAGCTGCAGCCGCACGGGGCGAGCGCCGGCACCGCCTACTTCGGCTTCATCGACACCGACATGGTCCGCGAGAGCTTCGAGCAGCCGGTCTTCTCCGAGCTGCGCCGCGCGCAGCCGGAGTTCGTCACGCGGCCGATCCCGGTCGGCCGCGCAGGCGCCGCGATCACGCGCGGCATCGAGCGCCGTCAGGCGCGGATCGTGGCCCCGGGGTGGGTGCGCCTGCTGCTCGCCACGCGCGGCCTGACACAGCTGCTCGACGACACGCTGTCGGCCGGCGCGCCGACGCGCGCCGCCGTCGCCCTCGCGGAGCACGAGCCCGGGCAGGTCTCGGCCAACGGCGTCGCGGCCTCGCGCAACGGCCACGCGCCGGAGTAGGATCCCGTTCCCCGCGCGAACGTGACGCCTGCGTCATCTTTTCGGTAGCGTCCCGCGCCGGTTCATCCCGTCGACGGAAGGCTCTCCCGCATGTCCCAGCAGCTCCCCACCGCCGCGATCATCGGCGCCGGCTCCTCCGGGATCGCCGCGCTGAAGGCGCTCGACGAGCAGGGCTTCGACGTCACCTGCTTCGAGGCCTCCGACCGCGTCGGCGGCAACTGGGTGTTCGAGAACAAGAACGGCATGTCGGCCTGCTATCGCGACCTGCACATCAACACCTCGCGCGATCGCATGGAGTACTCGGACTTCCCGATGCCGCGCGACTACCCGGACTACCCCGACCATCGGCAGATCGCCGCCTACTTCGACGCCTACGTCGATCACTTCGGGATCCGCGACCTGATCCGCTTCGAGACGCGCGTCGAGCACGCCGAGCGCCTCGCCGACGGCACGTGGGAGCTCACGCTCGACGACGGGACCACCCACCGCTTCGACGCGCTGCTCGTCGCCAACGGGCACCATTGGAACCCGCGCTGGCCCGAGCCGGCGTTTCCCGGCGCGGACTCGTTCGAGGGCGTCCAGATGCACGCCCACGCCTACATGGCGCCGGACTTCATGACCGGGAAGAGCGTGGTGGTGCTCGGGATGGGCAACAGCGCCATGGACATCGCCGTCGAGGCCTCCTACGTCACCGACCGGGTCTATCTGGCGGCGCGCCGCGGCGCATGGATCGTGCCGAAGTACCTCTTCGGCAAGCCGACCGACCAGTTCAGGAACGACCCGCGCATCCCCTTCAAGATCCGCCAGAAGGTGATGCAGCAGATCATGAAGACGACCATCGGCCCGCCGGAGAAGTTCGGGCTGCCCAAGCCCGACCACGAGTTCGGCCAGGCGCACCCGACGGTCTCCGGCCGGATCCTGGATCGGATCACGCACGGCGCGGTGAAGCCGAAGCCCAACATCGCGCGCCTCGACGGCGACAGCGTGGTCTTCGAGGACGGCAGCCGCGTGCAGGCCGACATCGTCGTCTACTGCACGGGCTACAAGATCACCTTCCCGTTCTTCGACGAGGACTTCGTCTCGGCGCCCGAGAATCACATCGAGCTCTACCGCCGGGTCGTGCACCCCGACGTGCCGAACCTCTTCTTCATCGGCCTGCTGCAGCCGCTCGGCGCCGTGATGCCGCTCTCCGAGGCGCAGGGCCAGTGGGTCGCCGACCACCTGCGCGGCGAGTACGCGCTGCCGCCGCGCGACCAGCTGCTGGCGGAGATGGCGGCCGACCAGGCGGCGATGCACCGCCGCTACGTGGCCTCCAAGCGCCACACGATCCAGGTCGACTTCGACGACTACCTCTACGACCTCGCCAAGGAGCGCCGCCGCGGCGCCGAGCGTGCGCGGCTGGCGGGCTTCGCCCTGCCCGTGCCGCCGCTCGCCGCACAGGACGCGGCGGCCGTGTGACCGTGACCGACGCCGCCGTCTCCGGCAAGCGCGAGGCGACGAAGGCCGCGAACCGCGCCGCGATCCTCGCGGCCGGCGCGGAGGTCTTCGCGGACATCGGCTTCGGGGCGGCGACCGTCCGGGACATCATCCGCCGCACCGACCTCGCCAGCGGGACGTTCTACAACTACTTCCCGGACAAGGAGGCCGTGCTGCACGAGATCATCGAGCAGACGGCCGGGGAGGCGCGCGCGCGTGTGCGCGCCGCGCGGCGGGGAGCCGTCGGCGTCGAGCAGTTCGTCGACGGGGCGTTCCGCGCGTACTTCGACTACCTCGTGGAGGACCCGCTGCGCCTGGAGCTCCTGCGGCGCAACTCCGGCACGATCCGGGCGATGTTCGACGACCCGTCGCTCGGGGCCGGAACCGAGGAGCTGCGCGAGGATCTCGCCGCCGGGGTCGCCGCCGGCATCCTGCCGCCGCATGACATCGAGCTGATGGCCGCCGCGATGATCGGCGCCGGCTTCGAGGTGGGCGTGCGGCTGCTCGACGACGGCGCCGCCGACGTCGACGGGGCGACCCGCCTGCTGACCACGGTCTTCGTCGCCGGCTTCGAGCGCCTCGCGCGCCCGTAGCGACCGCCCCGCCCGGCGCTCAGGAAGCCGCCCTAGACTGGCCAGTCGGTGCCGTCCTTCTGCCGCCACAACCGCCTGGAGACGAGCTGCCCCATCTGCTCGCGCAAGCTTCAGCAGCGCGAGAAGGAAGCGGCGCAGGCTCGGCGGCCACCGCGCGCGCAGCGCCCCGCGTCGGGTGCCTCGGCGAGCCGCTCGGGCACGGGGCGCCGGCGGACGGCGAGCGCCGGGGGCGTGCGCGTGCGCCGGCTGGCGCGCGCCGGTGACGACGGCTTCCACAGCGATCTCGTCCCCGGCCTGCACGCGAGCGCCGATGCCCGTTGCCTCGCCGAGGAGCTCGCGTTCGCCTCCGCGCGGCTGGACGAGCTGCGCGGCGCGGCGCCGCCCGGCCTCTACGGCGAGGCGCAGGCAGCCGGCGGGGAGGAGGGTCTGTGGCTCACCTTCCTCATCGCCTATGTGGGTCCGCTCGACGGCGCGGGCGACCCCTTCGCGGAGGTCGCCCGCGTGCGCACCGGGTGGGCGAGCGGCGAGGTGCCCGAGCTGGAGGGCACGCGCATCGGCCCCCGCGGAGCCTGGGAGCCCGCGCGCGACGGCGACACGCTCGTCGCCTACCGCGCCTGGGCCGCGCGCGCCGGCTCGCAGAGCGCCGGCCTTGCCGGCGAGCCCGGCTGGACCCCGGAGCGGCGCTTCGAGCGCGCGTTCGAGCGCCTCGCGCTGCCGGGCCTCACGCGCGCCGCGCGCTACGAGTTCCTGCTGACCGCGGGTGCGCTCGGCCTGGCCGACATGCGGCCCTCGTCGCTGCACCTGCTCGCCGACCCGCGCGACCCGACGGTGAGCGCCGCCAAGCGCGTCTTCGGCATCGGCGACGTCCTGCTCGTGCAGCGGCGCGCGGGCGAGCTCGCCGGCGAGGCGGCGCTGCCGATCGCCGCGCTCGACCTCGCGCTGCTGAACTGGGCGCGGCGCACCGACGACCCGGTCGCGGCGCGCATCGCCTCAGGGGCGACCGTCACCCCGGATCCGGACGTCGTCGCGCTCGTCGCCGGCGCGCTGGGGCTCGACCTGGAGCCGGGAGGCGACCAGGAGCCCGAGGACGCGGGCTAGAGGGCCACGTGTACTAGAGCTCCAGCTCGTCGGGCAGGCCCTCGTCGTCCTCGTCCGGGACGACGAGGGAGGTGCCGTGCGGGGTCTCGGCGTCCTCGATGTCCCCATCGGGATCGACCCACTTGAGCTTGATCTCGACCTCGACCTCGACACCGTCGAGGTCCTCCTCCTGCTTGATCTCGAACTCGTACTCGAGCTGGTCGGGCACGTCGAGCGACGTGCCCGCGAGATCCAGCGCCCCGGCTTCGATCTCGTCCGCGAGCTCCCGCAGGTGCTCGGCTGCCTCGGCCCGATTGGCCGACGAGGTCTCGCGTTCGGTGTGATGCGACATGCCTGGTGTCTACCACACACGCCACGTGATTCCTGTGCATCTGCGCGTGATCCGGGTCCGGGGCGTGGTCGTGGAATCGTCGTCATGGCGGTCGCCGATCCCCAGCATTCGCGGCTGCGCGCGCCAACCCGCCTGACGCTGCTCGGGGAGGCCGCGAGCCCACCGGAGATGACGCGCCTGGGCCGACGCGACGGCGTCGCCGGATGGACCGCCTGCATCGACGACGTCACGCCGGGCGCGGAGAACATCGAGGTGCGCAGCACGCACATCGGCATGGGGATCGACCCGGACGTCTGGGAGGTCATCGCGCAGCGCCCCGCGGCGAGGGGCGTAGGCTCGGGGTATGAACGCGGTCGTCTTCACGGAATACGGGGACCCCGAGGTCCTGCACGTCGGAGCGGTCGGCGAGCCACACCCGGGCCCGGGTCAGGTCCGCATCGCGGTCCGCGCGGCGGGCGTCAACCCCATCGACTGGAAGGCGCGCAGCGGCATGCTGCGCGAGATGATGCCGCTGACATTCCCGGTGATCGACGGGCGGGAGGCGTCCGGCGTCGTCGACGAGGTCGGCCCCGGCGTCACGGATGCGGCCATCGGCGATGAGCTGTTCGGCTTCGCGGTCGGAGGCGCGGCGGCCGAGTACGCGGTCCTGGACGAGTTCGCGCACAAGCCCGCGGGCCTGTCGTGGGAGGAGGCCGCCGGCCTTCCGATCGCGGTCGAGACCAGCGTGCGCGTGTTCAACGTGCTCGGCGGCCTGGGCCCCGGCCAGACGATCGTGATCAACGGCGCGGCCGGCGGCGTCGGCACCGCGGCCGTCCAGCTGGCGGTCGCGCGCGGCGCCCGCGTCATCGGCACGGCCAGCGAGGGCAACCACGAGTTCCTGCGTTCGCTCGGCGCGGAGCCCACCACCTACGGCGCCGGCATGGTCGAGCGCGTCCGCGCGCTGGCGCCCGACGGCGTGGATCTCGCGTTCGACACCGCCGGGCAGGGCGGCGTCCCCGACCTGATCACGCTGACCGGCGACCCGGCTCGGGTGGCGACGATCGCCGACTTCGGTGCCGCAGCGCTCGGCGTCAAGGTGACGGGCGGCGGGGAGGGCCGTGCCACGGAGGCGCTCGGCGAGGCGGCCGAGCTGATCGAGGCCGGCCGCCTGCACCTGCCCGTCGCCCAGGCCTTCACGTTCGCGCAGGCCGCCGAGGCCCACCGCGTCAGCCAGGGCGGCCACGTCCGCGGAAAGCTGATCCTCGTTCCGGGGTAGCGGCGGCTCGACCGCCGCTGTGGCGGTTCAACGCGTGGCGGCGATCAGCGCCTGGAGCGCGTAGTCGATGCCGAAGACGAGCTCCGCGTCGTCGTCCCAGCGCGTACGCCCGCCCAGGGTCTGGACCTGGCCCCCGAGGAAGCCGAGCGGGGGGCGGGAGCCGGCGTCGGCCAGGACGGCGGCGAGCACGCGGCGCCCGAGCGGCGCCCACCGCCCGGGGGTGCGGCACGCGCCCGGCAGGGCGCGGCACGCCCGGTCCAGGCGCAGCAGCCCGAGCGCGGTCACCGCTGCGGCCGACACGTCGGGGCGTGCCCCCGGGCCGGCCGCGTAGTCCCAGGGCGGGATGCCGGAGGCCGGCAGCTGCGCTGCGACGAAGCGGCCGGCAGCTCAGAGGCCGCTGGCCAGACCGCGCTCACGCCGCGCCCGGCGGCGGCCTTCGCGCGCCGAGCGGCACGATTTCCTCGCAATTTGCGCACATTTCGGCGTCCAGAAATCGCTCCGCGGGGGAGCGTCTCCGGAATCCTGCACCTCTGCTGAAGGGACACACAGCAATCCGGGGGAGCGCCGCATCATGGAAGACACAGCAGCCGCCGAGCCGCCCGCCGGGCGACAGCTGACGCGGGAGGAGCTCGAGCGGCTCGTCGTCGAGACGGTGCGCCTGCACGCGGACGGCCTGCTGCGCCTTGCGCGCCGCCACAGCCTCTGTGCCGACGACGCGCAGGACGCCTATCAGCGCGGGATGGAGATCTTCCTGCGCCATGCGGGCCGGCTCGATCCCGAGCGGGCGCCGTCCTGGCTGCGGACGGTCGTCAAGCACGAGGCGATGGCGGTTCGGCGCACGCGTCAGCGCGAGGTCGGGCCGGTCGACGTCGACCTCGACCTGTTCGAGGCGCGCAACGCGCCGGGGCCCGAGGAGCGCGTGATCGGCTTCGAGCAGGTCGAGCGTTCCGCCGAGGCGCTCCAGCGGCTCAAGCCCCAGGAGGTCCGCGCGCTGTGGCTGCGCGCACAGGGCAACTCCTACGACGAGATCCAGCAGCAGACGGGGTGGTCCAGGACGAAGGTGAATCGCTGTCTCTACGAAGGCCGTCGCAGCTTCCTGGAGCGCTACTCCGGGATCGAGTCGGGCGACGAGTGCCGGCGCTGGGAGCCGTTGCTGTCGGCGCTCGTCGACGGGGAGGCGACGCGCGACGAGCTCGTGGAGCTGCGCCCGCACCTGCGCCGCTGCTCGCCGTGCCGGGCCGTGGTCCGCGAGCTGCACCGCTCCAGCACGCCGCTGTCGGTCGTCTTCCCGGGCGTGGCCGTCGCCGCGCTCGCAGATCACGCCGAGCCTGCCGGCCACCTCTTCCTGCGGCTCTACGAGGCGACGACGACCTGGCTCAACGAGCGGGCGGCCTCCTCGTTCGTGCGTGCGCAGATGCTCGTCGACGGGGCGAGCGCCTCGGCGACGAAGATGACCGCGGTGGCGGCCTCCGCCGCGGCCGTCGCCGGCGGCGGCGCCGTTGCCGTGGAGCAGGTCTCGCGCCCGCCCGCCGGGGCCGCGCACACGGCCGCGAGCGCGCCGACGGGCCGCGCCGCCGGCCCCGACGCGATCGCCCCGCGCCACGTCGTCGCACTCACGACGCGCGCGCCCGCGACCCGCCGCGCCCGGACGCGCCCCACGACCCGGACCCGCCCCTTGCCCGCCGGCGCGGTGCGCGCCACGGCCGCCTCGGCGCCCGTCGTCCGGACGGCGCCCGCGCCGGCCGCGGCCCCCGCCACCGGAACCGGCGGCGGCTCGGCGGAGCTCGGGATCGAGTGATCGCGGGCGCCGCCCGGCGTGCCGTCCGGCACGAGGCGTACGTTGCGCCTCGAAATGCCCCTGTGCTTCATCGAACCCCAGGATGCGATCCGCGTGATCGCCGAGTCCGTGGGCCGCGAGGCCCGGCGGCAGCTGCTCGGCGAGCTCGTCCGCGCGTGGGTCGACGCGATCCCCGAGTCCGAGCTCGAATCGCACTACGTCAAGGCGATCGCCGATCTCGACGAGCACGACCTCTCGATGCTCGCGGCATGGCACGCGTCGCTCGAGGTCGGGCAGCCGATCGCCAACCGCGACTTCCTCGTCGGCGTCTTCCCGTCGCTCGGTGAGAATCGACGCGAGGCGCTGAAGATCGCCGCCGGGTTCCGCGGCGACGAGGCGTTCGACGCCGGCGTCTCCGAGGAACAGGCGCTCGAGACGGTGCTGCCGGCGCTCGGCCGCGAGCGCTGCATGGAGCTCGCGGAGGAGTGCCTGGAGCTGTACCTCTGGGACCGCATGGGTTCGGACAACTGAGACGGCGCCTCGCGCGATCTGAGGGCGTCATCGGCATCGGGCGTGCAGCTGCACAGCCCGATCGCCTGCTTCCTTCTCAGATCGCGCGATCCGTCCGCCTCAGCCATCCGAACGGCAAGTGCTGGGACGGGCTTCAGTTCAGTGCCGCTTCGATCTCCTCGATCGCCTGCTCGGTCGTCAGGAAGTGGACGGCGGTGATGCCGAGTGCGCTGGCGGCGGCGCAGTTGTGCTCGAAGTCGTCGATGAACAGGCAGTCCCCGGGCGCGATGCCGAGGCGCTCGCAGGTCAGCGCGTAGATCGCCGGGTCGGGCTTGCGCATGCCCACGAACGCCGAGTCGACGACGAGCTCGAAGATCTCATCGACCGGGAGCATCGCGCGCCAGCGCGGCTCCCACTCGCGCACGTTGTTCGTGAGGATCGCCATGCGATAGCCGCGCTCGCCGACGCCGCGCAGGTAGTCGACCATCGCGTGGTTCGTCCCGAGCGCGGCGAACCAGCGCGCCGAGAACTCGTGCATCTCGACGGGGTGGCCGACCTCGGCCGCGACCTCGCGCCCGACGCCGTCGAGGAAGTCGTGCTCGGTCATGCGCCCGCACTCGAGCTCGTACAGCGGGTGGCGCCCGTCGCGCTCCTCGAGGCGTGCCATCGCCGCGCCGAGCGCCGCGCTCGGGATGCCGGACGCCGCCTGGACGGCGGCGAACGCCGGTGCCAGCGGAGAGCTCAGCACGCCGCCGAAGTCGCTGATGACGGCGCGCAGCGGGCTCACGCCGTCGCCGGCTCGGCGTCGGGCGTGCGACGCAGGACGTCGTAGCGCCCGACGCCCTCGCGGCCGTCCATGTGCCAGCGCATGAACGAGCAGTCCAGCCGCAGGCGCCCGAGGTCGAGCGTCGTGCCGCAGAGCACCTCGCCCCATGCCCGTCGCGGAGGCCCGTCCTCGGTGACCCACAGCTCGAGCGCGGCGCGCTGCTGGCGGCCTTCGGCGTCGAAGGTGGTCGAGATGCGGGGGTCCTCGACGCGTGCGTGACCTGCGGCCAGGTCCTC
>Ga0208851_1000430_pt1 | contig 18306 bp, 23 predicted proteins | sample NGESurshal092012_FD_184481 | JGI IMG/M metagenome (GOLD analysis project Ga0208851, IMG submission 184481) | Arctic peat soil microbial communities from Barrow, Alaska - NGEE Surface sample 415-2 shallow-092012 (SPAdes) | ecosystem: Environmental > Terrestrial > Soil > Wetlands > Peat ... | reverse complement strand
CTACCGCACGCTCAAGCCTGAGAAGGACGGCCTGTTCTGCGAGAAGATCTTCGGACCGACTCGCGACTGGGAGTGCTACTGCGGCAAGTACAAGCGCGTGCGCTTCAAGGGCATCATCTGCGAGCGCTGCGGCGTCGAGGTGACCCGTGCGAAGGTGCGCCGTGAGCGGATGGGCCACATCGAGCTCGCCGCCCCCGTCACGCACATCTGGTACTTCAAGGGTGTCCCGAGCCGGCTCGGCTACCTGCTCGACCTCGCGCCGAAGGACCTCGAGAAGGTCATCTACTTCGCGGCGTACATGATCACCGAGGTCGACGAGGACCAGCGCACCATCGACCTGCCCTCGATCGAGGCGAAAATCTCCGTCGAGAAGCAGCAGGTCGCCAACCGTCGCGACGACGAGGTCAACAAGCGCGCCACGAAGCTCGAGGCCGACCTCGCCGAGCTCGAGGCCGAGGGTGCCAAGAGCGACCAGCGTCGCAAGGTCAAGGAGTCGGCCGAGCGCGAGATGGCGCAGATCCGTCGTCGGGCCGACGCCGAGATCGACCGTCTCGACCGCGTCTTCGACCGGTTCAAGAGCCTCAAGGTCCAGGACCTCGAAGGCGACGAGGTGCTCTACCGCGAGATGCGCGACCGCTACGGCCGCTACTTCTCCGGTGGCATGGGTGCCGCGGCGATCCAGCGTCGCCTCGAGACCTTCGACCTCGAGGCCGAGTCCGAGAAGCTCCGCGAGATCGTGCGCACCGGCAAGGGCCAGCGCAAGACCCGCGCGCTCAAGCGCCTCAAGGTCGTCACGGCGTTCCTGCAGACCCGCAACTCGCCCATGGGCATGGTGCTCGACTGCGTGCCGGTCATCCCGCCGGACCTGCGTCCGATGGTCCAGCTCGACGGCGGTCGTTTCGCGACGTCCGACCTCAACGACCTGTACCGCCGCGTGATCAACCGCAACAACCGCCTCAAGCGCCTCCTCGACCTCGGCGCGCCCGAGATCATCGTGAACAACGAGAAGCGCATGCTGCAGGAGGCCGTCGACGCGCTGTTCGACAACGGCCGCCGTGGCCGGCCGGTGACGGGTCCGGGCAACCGCCCGCTCAAGTCGCTGTCCGACATGCTCAAGGGCAAGCAGGGCCGGTTCCGCCAGAACCTGCTCGGCAAGCGCGTCGACTACTCCGGCCGTTCGGTCATCGTCGTCGGCCCGCAGCTCAAGCTGCACCAGTGCGGCCTGCCCAAACAGATGGCGCTCGAGCTGTTCAAGCCGTTCGTCATGAAGCGGCTCGTCGACCTCAACCACGCGCAGAACATCAAGTCCGCCAAGCGCATGGTCGAGCGTTCGCGCGCCGTCGTCTGGGACGTCCTCGAAGAGGTCATCGCCGAGCACCCGGTGCTGCTCAACCGCGCGCCCACCCTGCACCGACTCGGCATCCAGGCCTTCGAGCCCCAGCTGATCGAGGGCAAGGCCATCCAGATCCACCCGCTCGTCTGCGCCGCGTTCAACGCGGACTTCGACGGCGACCAGATGGCCGTCCACCTGCCGCTGTCCGCGGAGGCGCAGGCCGAGGCCCGCATCCTCATGCTGTCGAGCAACAACATCCTGTCCCCCGCGCACGGTCGTCCGATCACGTCGCCGTCGCAGGACATGGTGCTCGGCATCAACTTCCTCACCTCCGAGCGCACCGGCATGCCGGGCGAGGGACGTGCGTTCACGTCGGTGTCCGAGGCGTTCATGGCCTTCGACAACCGGGAGATCGTCGTCTCGAGCCAGGTGAAGATCCGGTTCACCGGCGTCGTCCCGCCGCACGGCTGGGAGGCTCCGGAGGGCTGGGAGGCAGGCGACTCGTTCATCCTCGGCACCACGCTGGGCCGCGCGCTGTTCAACGAGACCCTGCCCGTCGACTACCCGTTCGTGAACACCGAGGTCGACAAGAAGGTCCTCGGCGGCATCGTGAACGACCTCGCCGAGCGCTACCCCAAGGTGCAGGTCGCCGCGACGCTCGACGCCCTCAAGGAGGCCGGCTTCCGCTGGGCCACCCGCTCGGGCGTCACCATCTCGATCGAGGACGTCGTCACCCCGCCGAAGAAGGCGCAGATCGTCGACGAGGCCGAGACCCGGGCGGACAAGGTGCAGACCCAGTTCGAGCGCGGTCTCATCACCGACTCCGAGCGCCGCCAGGAGCTCATCGAGATCTGGACCCGTGCCACCGACGAGGTCGCTGACGCCATGCGTGAGCACTTCCCGCGGCACAACCCGGTCTTCATGATGGTCAACTCCGGCGCCCGCGGAAACTGGATGCAGGTCCGCCAGATCGCCGGCATGCGCGGCCTGGTGGCCAACCCCAAGGGCGAGATCATCCCGCGGCCGATCAAGTCGAACTTCCGCGAGGGCCTCTCGGTGCTCGAGTACTTCATCTCGACCCACGGTGCCCGCAAGGGTCTGGCCGACACCGCGCTGCGTACGGCGGACTCCGGCTACCTCACGCGTCGTCTCGTCGACGTCTCCCAGGACGTCATCATCCGCGAGACCGACTGCGGCACCGACCGTGGTCTCGCCACCACGATCGGCGTCCGGCTGGCCGACGGCACCGTCCGTCGTCACGACGAGGTCGAGTCGACCGCCGCGTCGCGCGTCCTGTCCGAGGACGTCGTCGTCGACGGCCGCACGATCGGCAGCGCCGGCGAGGAGCTCGGGCTGCTCGTCATCGACGAGCTCTGCGCCGCAGGCGTGGAAGAGGTCAAGGCCCGCTCGGTCCTCACCTGCGAGAGCAAGGTGGGCACCTGCGCGACCTGCTACGGCCGCTCGCTCGCGACCGGCAAGCTCGTCGACGTCGGCGAGGCCATCGGCATCGTCGCGGCGCAGTCGATCGGCGAGCCCGGCACCCAGCTGACGATGCGCACGTTCCACACCGGTGGCGTCGCGGGTGAGGACATCACCCACGGTCTGCCGCGTGTGGTCGAGCTCTTCGAGGCGCGTACCCCCAAGGGCGTCGCGGCGATCAGCGAGGCCGCCGGACGCATCAAGATCGAGGACACCGAGAAGACCCGCAAGATCGTCGTCGTCCCCGACGACGGGTCCGAGGAGGTCGCCTACCCGGTCTCCAAGCGTTCCCGCCTGCTCGTCGGCGAGGGCGACCGGGTCGAGGTCGGCCAGAAGCTCTGGCAGGGTGCGGTCGACCCCAAGCAGGTCCTGCGCATCCTCGGCCAGCGCGCGGTGCAGCTCCACCTGGTCGCCGAGGTCCAGGAGGTCTACCGCTCGCAGGGTGTGTCGATCCATGACAAGCACATCGAGGTCATCGTCCGGCAGATGCTCAAGCGCGTGACGATCATCGAGGGCGGCGACACCGAGTTCCTGCCCGGTGAGCTCGTCGAGCGGGGGCTCTTCGAGTCGGAGAACCGTCGCGTCGTGTCCGAGGGCAGCACGCCCGCGGCCGGACGCCCGGAGCTCATGGGCATCACCAAGGCCTCGCTCGCGACCGAGTCGTGGCTGTCTGCGGCCTCCTTCCAGGAGACCACCCGGGTGCTCACCGACGCGGCGATCCACGCCAAGTCCGACCCGCTGCTCGGCCTCAAGGAGAACGTCATCCTGGGCAAGCTCATCCCGGCCGGCACGGGTCTCCCGCGCTACCGCAACATCCGGGTCGAGCCCACCGAGGAGGCCAAGACCGCGATGTACGCCTCGCTGTCGGCCTACGACGACCTCGACTACGGCTCCTTCGGCGGCGGCGGCGGCTCCGGCCAGGCCATCCCGCTCGAGGAGTACGACTTCGGCGGCTACACCAACTGAGTGAGGGAGGCCGGTTCGAACTTGCTCGAAGCCGGCTGACCGAGCGAAGGCGGTGTTGAGGATCCCGAAGGGATCCGAACATACGAACTGCGTGAGCACGAACTGAGCACCACCACGCTCGACGAGGAGGGGCGTCCCGTGAGGGGCGCCCCTCCTCGCGTCCGTGGGCCCGCCTGGGCGACCACGGGGAGGAACCGCGCGGGAGGGCATCACGGCCGGTGCCGGGTCTGCCAGGCTTGCCCGGTGGCCGCCCGTGCCGCACCCGAGACCCGAAGGAGCCCCACCCATGTCCGACCAGACCCCCGAGGTGCCCGAGACCGGCCTCCCCGCCGAGGCCGAGCAGGTCGTCTCCGAGGCTGTGGCGCCCGCGGAGGTCGTGGCACCCGAGGCGGCGACTGTCGTCGAGGAGGTCGTCGGGGCGGCCCCGGCGCCCCCGGACGCCGTGACCGACGTACCGCCGGCGCCAGCACCGCCGGCCGGTTCCGTGCCGCCCCCGCCCGCCTACGGCGCTGCCGTGGCCGCAGTCGTGCCGGTGTTCCCCAACGGCAAGCCCATGCTCGACGCGACGGGTCAGCCGGTCTCGGACAAGTCCCGGCTCGCCGCGGCCCTGCTCTGCTGGTTCGTGGGCGTGCTCGGCGTCCACCGGTTCTACGTGGGCAAGGTCGGGACGGGCGTCGCCATGCTGCTGACTTGTGGCGGCGTGGGGATCTGGGCCCTCATCGACCTGATCGTGATCCTGCTCGGCACCTTCAGGGACGAGAACGGGCGTGCCCTGCAGAACTGGTGACCACCGGCGGCGGGCCGAGGACCGGTCCCCAGCGGATCGGCCCTCGGCGTGTCGCCGAGCGGGGTGCCCCCCGCTCCTGCCACAGTTCCCCTCGTCGGCGGCTCGAGCCTCCGATAGTCGGACGAGGCACGACCCGCGTGACGGGGACCACTCCCGCTCGAGGCACCTCGTTTTGACCCTGGCCGTGCTGCCTGGGTATCGTCTCTCCCTGTGCCTGGGCTCGCCCGGGTGCCTGCGCGTGTGCGCGATCCGCTGGTACGGGTCACCTCGCAAGCGCATCGACCTCCACATCGGGGACTGCGTCGCCGCCCAGCCGGGCACGGTGCGACACGCCCGGGCGCGGGGGTCGGAGGCACCAGGACGTGATCAGCACCACCGGACGGGTTGGACGACAGCCCGAGCGGGTAGGGACGAACGACACGAGAACGTCGCGACGGAACACGGAGACGCAGTGCCCACGATCCAGCAGCTGGTCCGCAAGGGCCGGCAGGACAAGGTCTCGAAGAACAAGACGCCCGCGCTCAAGGGCAGCCCCCAGCGCCGCGGCGTCTGCACGCGCGTCTACACGACCACGCCCAAGAAGCCGAACTCGGCGCTGCGCAAGGTCGCCCGCGTCCGCCTCACCAGCGGCATCGAGGTCACCGCCTACATCCCCGGCGTCGGCCACAACCTGCAGGAGCACTCGATCGTGCTCGTGCGTGGCGGTCGTGTGAAGGACCTCCCCGGTGTCCGCTACAAGATCATCCGCGGTGCCCTCGACACGCAGGGCGTGAAGAACCGCAAGCAGGCCCGCAGCCGTTACGGCGCGAAGAAGGAGAAGAGCTAGATGCCTCGCAAGGGTCCCGCTCCCAAGCGCCCGGTCGTCATCGACCCGGTCTACGGTTCGCCGCTCGTCTCGCAGCTGATCAACAAGGTCCTGCTCGACGGCAAGAAGTCGACCGCCGAGAAGATCGTCTACGGCGCGCTCGAGGGCTGCCGCGAGAAGACCGGCACCGACCCCGTCGTGACGCTCAAGCGCGCGATGGACAACATCAAGCCGACCCTCGAGGTCAAGAGCCGCCGCGTCGGTGGCGCGACCTACCAGGTCCCGATCGAGGTCAAGCCGGGCCGCGCGACCACGCTGTCGCTGCGCTGGCTGGTCAGCTTCTCGCGGCAGCGTCGTGAGAAGACCATGACCGAGCGCCTCATGAACGAGATCCTCGACGCCAGCAACGGCCTCGGCGCGAGCGTCAAGCGCCGCGAGGACATGCACAAGATGGCCGAGTCGAACAAGGCCTTCGCGCACTACCGCTGGTAGATCGCGACCCGCTCGACCCAGCCCTTCCCCCACTCACCCGGATTCGGAGCTCACACCGTGTCGACCGACACCGCACTCGACCTCGCCAAGGTCCGCAACATCGGGATCATGGCGCACATCGACGCGGGCAAGACCACGACCACCGAGCGGATCCTGTTCTACACGGGGATCAACTACAAGATCGGTGAGGTCCACGACGGCGCAGCCACGATGGACTGGATGGAGCAGGAGCAGGAGCGCGGCATCACGATCACGTCGGCCGCGACGACCTGCCACTGGGACGACGTCCAGATCAACATCATCGACACCCCGGGCCACGTCGACTTCACCGTCGAGGTCGAGCGCTCGCTGCGCGTCCTGGACGGTGCTGTCGCGGTGTTCGACGGTGTGGCCGGCGTCGAGCCGCAGTCGGAGACCGTCTGGCGTCAGGCCGACCGCTACAACGTGCCGCGCATCTGCTTCATCAACAAGCTCGACCGCACCGGCGCGGAGTTCCACCGCTGCGTCGACATGATCGTGTCGCGCCTGTCCGCCACGCCGCTCGTGCTCCAGATCCCGATCGGTGCCGAGGCGGACTTCCGCGGCGTCGTCGACCTGGTCAAGATGAAGGCGCTCGTGTGGCCCGAGGACACCCAGAAGGGCGAGGCCTACGACGTCCTCGAGATCCCCGCGACGCACACCGAGGCCGCCCGCGAGTGGCGTGACCGCCTGCTCGAGACCATCGCCGAGGCCGACGACGCGATGATGGAGAAGTACCTCGAGGGCGTCGAGCCCGGCGTCGAGGAGCTCCAGGCCGCGATCCGTCGCGCCACCATCGCCGGCAAGCTCACGCCCGTCCTCACGGGTTCGGCGTTCAAGAACAAGGGCGTGCAGCCCATGCTCGACGCCGTCGTGGCCTACCTCCCGTCGCCGCTCGACGTCGACGCGATCGAGGGCCACAAGGTCGGCGACGAGGAGGTCTCGGTCACCCGTCAGCCGGCGGAGTCCGAGCCGTTCTCCGCGCTGGCGTTCAAGATCATGACCGACCCGCACCTCGGCAAGCTCACCTACATCCGCGTCTACTCCGGCGTCCTCGAGTCCGGCACCCAGGTGCTCAACTCGGTCAAGGGCCGCAAGGAGCGCGTCGGCAAGATCTACCGCATGCACGCGAACAAGCGTGAGGAGATCGCGCGCGTGGGCGCCGGCGACATCGTCGCGGTCATGGGCCTGAAGGACACGACCACCGGCGAGACGCTGTGTGACGACAAGAACCCCGTCGTCCTCGAGTCGATGAACTTCCCCGCCCCGGTCATCCACGTCGCCATCGAGCCCAAGAGCAAGGGCGACCAGGAGCGACTCGGCACCGCGATCCAGCGTCTCTCCGACGAGGACCCCACCTTCCAGGTGCGGACTGACGAGGAGACCGGCCAGACCATCATCGCCGGCATGGGCGAGCTGCACCTCGAGGTGCTCGTCGACCGCATGCGCCGCGAGTTCAAGGTCGAGGCCAACGTCGGCAAGCCGCAGGTCGCCTACCGCGAGACGATCACCAAGGCCGTCGAGCGCATCGACTACACACACAAGAAGCAGACGGGCGGCTCCGGCCAGTTCGCGAAGGTGCAGATCGGCATCGAGCCGTCGTCGGGCACCGCCGAGGGCGAGGGCGGCTACGAGTTCGTCAACGCCGTCACCGGTGGCCGCATCCCGCGCGAGTACATCCCGTCGGTCGATGCCGGCTGCCAGGAGGCCATGGAGAACGGCGTGCTCGCCGGCTACCCCATGGTCGACATCAAGGTGACGCTCAAGGACGGCGCCTACCACGACGTCGACTCCTCCGAGCTCGCGTTCAAGATCGCCGGCTCTATGGCGTTCAAGGAGGGTGCTCGCAAGGCGGGCCCCGTGCTCCTCGAGCCCATGATGGCTGTCGAGGTGACCACGCCCGAGGACTTCATGGGCGAGGTCATCGGCGACCTCAACTCGCGCCGTGGCCAGATCCAGGCCATGGAGGAGCGCTCCGGCGCTCGTGTCGTGAAGGCACTCGTCCCCCTGTCGGAGATGTTCGGCTACGTCGGCGATCTCCGGAGCAAGACCCAGGGTCGCGCGAGCTACTCCATGCAGTTCGACTCGTACGCCCAGGTTCCCAACAACGTGGCGCTCGAGATCATCGCGAAGGCGCGGGGCGAGTAACCGCTCGTCCTAGCACCGGGGTGATCGATCGCAGCGCGTGAGAGAACCCGCAGCACGGCAGTACGACCAGCACCACAACGCACCACCCAGACCCCGATCCAGACGGACCTACGTCGTACGGCGTAACCATCCACAGTCCACAGGAGGACACCGTGGCGAAGGCGAAGTTCGAGCGGACCAAGCCGCACGTCAACATCGGCACCATCGGTCACATCGACCACGGCAAGACGACGCTGACCGCGGCGATCACCAAGGTGCTGCACGACGCCTACCCGGACGTGAACCCGTTCACGCCGTTCGACCAGATCGACAAGGCGCCCGAAGAGCGTCAGCGCGGTATCACCATCTCGATCGCGCACGTCGAGTACCAGACCGAGGCGCGCCACTACGCCCACGTCGACTGCCCTGGTCACGCGGACTACATCAAGAACATGATCACCGGCGCGGCCCAGATGGACGGTGCGATCCTCGTGGTCGCGGCGACCGACGGCCCGATGCCGCAGACCAAGGAGCACGTCCTCCTGGCCCGCCAGGTCGGCGTCCCCTCGCTCGTCGTCGCGCTCAACAAGTGCGACATGGTCGACGACGAGGAGATCCTGGAGCTCGTCGAGCTCGAGGTCCGCGAGCTGCTCTCGTACTACGAGTTCGACGGCGACAACATCCCCGTCGTGCGCGTGGCGGCCTTCCCGGCGCTCAACGGCGACGCGAAGTGGGGCGAGTCGATCCTCGAGCTCATGAAGGCGGTCGACGAGTACATCCCGACCCCGGAGCGCGAGACCGACAAGCCGTTCCTCATGCCCGTCGAGGACGTCTTCACGATCACCGGTCGCGGCACCGTCGTCACCGGGCGTATCGAGCGCGGCATCATCAAGGTGAACGAGGAGATCGAGATCGTCGGCATCCGGCCGGTGACCACGAAGACCACCGTCACCGGCGTCGAGATGTTCCGCAAGCTGCTCGACGAGGGTCAGGCCGGCGAGAACGTGGGCCTGCTCCTGCGTGGCACCAAGCGCGACGACGTCGAGCGTGGCCAGGTCCTGTGCAAGCCGGGCTCGGTCACCCCGCACACCGAGTTCGACGCGAACGTGTACATCCTCAGCAAGGACGAGGGTGGCCGCCACACGCCGTTCTTCAACAACTACCGTCCGCAGTTCTACTTCCGGACGACCGACGTCACCGGCGTCGTCACGCTGCCCGAGGGCACCGAGATGGTCATGCCCGGTGACAACACCGAGATGAGGGTCGACCTCATCCAGTCGATCGCCATGGAGGAAGGCCTCCGCTTCGCGATCCGCGAGGGTGGCCGCACCGTCGGTGCCGGTCGCGTCGTCAAGATCCACAAGTAAGACCTGCGTCATCACCTGGTGACCGCGGTCGGGTCCGGCTAGCCCGGACCCGACCGCGATCCCACCGGGGCCGCCCCGCAGGGGCAGCTCCTCCCAGCGGCACACGAACGAGAAGGACACCGAAGCCACCATGGCGGGACAGAAGATCCGCATCCGGCTCAAGGCCTACGACCACGAGGTCATCGACAGCTCGGCGCGCAAGATCGTCGAGACGGTGACACGTACTGGTGCGCAGGTCGCGGGCCCGGTGCCGCTGCCGACGGAGAAGAACGTCTACTGCGTCATCCGCTCGCCGCACAAGTACAAGGACAGCCGCGAGCACTTCGAGATGCGCACCCACAAGCGTCTCATCGACATTCTCGACCCCACGCCGAAGACGGTGGACTCGCTCATGCGACTCGACCTCCCGGCGGGCGTCGACATCGAGATCAAGCTCTGAGGAACGCAGCCACCATGAGCAAGCACATGAAGGGGTTGCTGGGCGAGAAGCTCGGCATGACCCAGGTCTGGGACGAGAACAACCGTGTCGTCCCGGTGACCGTGGTCAAGGCCGGCCCGTGCGTCGTCACCCAGGTCAAGAACCCCGAGCAGGACGGCTACAGCTCCGTCCAGATCGCGTTCGGCGCCATCGACCCCCGCAAGGTGAACAAGCCCGCTTCGGGCCACTTCGCCAAGGCGGGTGTCACGCCGCGCCGTCACCTGGTCGAGCTGCGCACCGATGACGCGTCCGAGTACTCGGTGGGCCAGGAGCTCGCCGTCGACACGTTCGAGGCGGGGCAGACGATCGACGTCGTCGGCACCACCAAGGGCAAGGGCTACGCCGGTGTCATGAAGCGTCACGGCTTCCACGGCGTCGGCGCCTCCCACGGTGCCCACCGCAACCACCGCAAGCCGGGCTCCATCGGTGGCTGCGCGACCCCGGGCCGTGTCTTCAAGGGCATGCGCATGGCCGGTCGCATGGGCACCAACCGTCAGACCACCCAGAACCTGACCATCCACGCGGTCGATGCCGAGAACGGCATCATCCTCATCAAGGGCGCCATCCCCGGCCCCAAGGGTGGGCTCGTCCTCGTGCGTACCTCCGCGAAGGGGGCCTGACGCCATGAGCGCCAAGACCGAGACCGTCGAGGTCACCTCCGTGGACCTCGTCACCCCGGCCGGCAAGTCCGCCGGCACCGTCGACCTTCCCGCCGCCGTCTTCGGCGTCCAGGTCAACGTGCCGCTGATCCACCAGGTCGTCGTCGCGCAGCTCGCTGCCGCCCGTCAGGGCACGCACAGCACCAAGACGCGCGCCGAGGTCCGTGGTGGTGGCCGCAAGCCTTACAAGCAGAAGGGCACCGGCCGCGCCCGTCAGGGCTCGACCCGTGCGCCGCAGTTCACCGGTGGTGGCGTGGTGCACGGCCCGACCCCGCGTGACTACGAGCAGCGGACGCCCAAGAAGATGAAGGCCGCTGCCCTGCGTGGCGCCCTCTCCGACCGGGCCCGCAATGGCCGGGTTCACGTGGTGACCGGCATCGTCGAGGGTGACACCCCGTCGACCAAGGCCGCGATCCAGGCGCTCTCGAGCATCAGCGACCGTCGCAACCTGCTCGTGGTCCTCGACCGCGACGACGACGTCAGCTGGCTCTCGCTGCGCAACGTGCCCAGCGTGCACCTGCTGGTCGTCGACCAGCTGAACACCTACGACGTGCTCGTCAGCGACGACGTCATCTTCACCAAGGACGCGTTCGACGTGTTCGTCGCCGGTCCCGTGACCGGCAAGGGTGCGAAGGCGGTCGCGACCGAGTCCGAGGCCGCATCGATCGACGAGGGGAAGGCCGCGCTGTGAGGATCGCCGACCCGCGCGACATTCTGCTCGCGCCCGTGATCTCCGAGAAGAGCTACGCGCTCCTCGACGAGAACAAGTACACGTTCATCGTCTCGCCCGACGCCAACAAGACCCAGATCAAGATCGCGGTCGAGCAGGTCTTCGGTGTCCGGGTGACGGGCGTGAACACGATCAACCGCCAGGGCAAGACTCTCAGGACCCGCTTCGGTGCCGGCAAGCGTGCCAACACCAAGCGCGCGATCGTGAGCCTCGCCGACGGCGACCGCATCGACATCTTCGGCGGTCCGGTCTCCTGACCGGCGCCGCTACCGACGAGGAAGAGAAACCCGATGGGTATCCGCAAGTACAAGCCGACCACACCTGGGCGTCGTGGCTCCAGCGTGGCCGACTTCGTCGAGATCACGCGGTCGACGCCGGAGAAGTCGCTCGTTCGTCCGCTCCCGAAGAAGGGCGGCCGCAACAACCAGGGCCGCATCACCACCCGTCACCAGGGTGGTGGCCACAAGCGCGCCTACCGCGTCATCGACTTCCGTCGCTCTGACAAGGACGGCGTGCCGGCCAAGGTCGCGCACATCGAGTACGACCCGAACCGCACCGCTCGCATCGCGCTGCTGCACTACGCGGACGGCGAGAAGCGCTACATCGTCGCGCCGAACAAGCTGTCGCAGGGTGACACCGTCGAGACCGGCCCCTCGGCCGACATCAAGCCGGGCAACAACCTGCCGCTGCGCAACATCCCCGTCGGCACGGTCATCCACGCCGTCGAGCTCCGCCCAGGTGGGGGTGCGAAGATCGCGCGCTCCGCGGGCGCGAGCATCCAGCTCGTCGCCAAGGACGGCCCCTACGCCCAGCTGCGGCTGCCCTCGGGCGAGATCCGCAACGTCGACGTCCGCTGCCGCGCGACGATCGGCGAGGTGGGCAACGCCGAGCAGAGCAACATCAACTGGGGCAAGGCCGGCCGCATGCGCTGGAAGGGCGTCCGCCCGACCGTGCGTGGTGTCGCCATGAACCCGGTCGACCACCCGCACGGTGGTGGTGAGGGCAAGACCTCCGGTGGTCGCCACCCGGTCAACCCGAACGGAAAGCCCGAGGGTCGCACTCGTAAGGCCAACAAGGCCAGCGACAAGTTCATCGTCCGCCGCCGCAAGACCGGCAAGAAGCGCTAAGGGAGCCATACTCCATGCCTCGCAGCCTGAAGAAGGGCCCCTTCATCGACGGCCACCTCGCCAAGAAGGTGGACGACCAGAACGCCAAGGGCACCCGCAACGTGATCAAGACCTGGTCGCGCCGATCGATGATCGTGCCGGACATGCTCGGCCACACCATCGCGGTGCACGACGGTCGCAAGCACATCCCGGTCTTCGTGACCGAGAACATGATCGGTCACAAGCTCGGCGAGTTCGCACCGACGCGAACCTTCCGTGGACACGTGAAGGACGACCGCAAGGCGAAGCGGAGGTAGTCGAGGAGCGCGCAAGCGCGACGAGACTCCCGACGCGATAGGCGCAGCGCCGCTCCCGCGGTGACGGCCAGCAGCAGAGATGAACCTGACATGAGTACGACGACCAGCAAGGGGACAGCGATGGAAGCCAGGGCCCAGGCGCGCTACGTGCGCGTCACGCCCATGAAGGCACGCCGGGTCATCGACCTGATCCGTGGCCTGCCGGCAGCGGAGGCGCAGGCGATCCTGCACTTCGCACCGCAGGCCGCGAGCGAGCCCGTGGGCAAGGTGCTTGACAGCGCTATCGCCAACGCGACGAACAACTTCAAGCTCGACCCCGACACCCTCGTGGTCCGTGAGGCCTACGTGGACGAGGGTCCGACGCTGAAGCGGTTCCGTCCGAGGGCCCAGGGTCGCGCGTACCGCATCCGCAAGCGCACCAGTCACATCACCGTCGTCGTCGAGTCGGTCACCGCCGACTCGGCGCGGAAGAAGGGGTGACCCGGCCGTGGGCCAGAAGATCAACCCGTACGGCTTCCGTCTGGGCATCACCACCGACTACAAGTCGCGCTGGTTCGCCGACTCGTCCAAGGACGGTCAGCGCTACCGCGACTACGTCGATGAGGACGTCAAGATCCGCCGCCTCATGAACAAGGGCATGGAGCGAGCCGGCATCAGCAAGGTGGAGATCGAGCGCACGCGCGAGCGCGTCCGCGTCGACATCCACACTGCTCGCCCCGGCATCGTCATCGGCCGCCGTGGAGCGGAGGCCGACCGCATCCGCGGCGACCTCGAGAAGCTCACCGGCAAGCAGGTGCAGCTCAACATCCTCGAGGTCAAGAACCCCGAGATCGACGCCCAGCTCGTCGCTCAGGGCGTCGCGGAGCAGCTCTCCAGCCGGGTGTCGTTCCGTCGTGCCATGCGCAAGTCGATGCAGTCCGCCATGAAGGGTGGCGCCAAGGGCATCCGTGTCCAGGTGTCCGGCCGTCTCGGTGGCGCGGAGATGAGCCGCACCGAGTTCTACCGCGAGGGTCGTGTGCCGCTGCACACGCTGCGCGCGAACATCGACTACGGCTTCTACGAGGCGCGCACGACCTTCGGCCGCATCGGGGTCAAGGTCTGGATCTACAAGGGCGAGGTCAGCCAGTCGCGCACGGAGCGCGAGGCCGTCGCCGCTGCCGAGCGCCTCGGCGCCCCCCGTCGTGACCGTCCGGCCCGCCCGGCCCGTCGCGACGCCGCACCCGCTGCGGACTCCGCCGCGGTCGAGGCGCCCGCTGTCGAGACCGTCGAGGCCGCTGTCGCGGACGAGACCACCGGATCGGAGGCCTGAGCGATGCTGATTCCCCGCCGGGTCAAGCACCGCAAGCAGCACCACCCCAACCGTCACGGCGCCGCCAAGGGCGGCACGAACGTGACGTGGGGCGAGTGGGGCCTGCAGGCGCTCGAGCCCGCCTACGTGACGAACCGCCAGATCGAGGCGGCCCGTATCGCGATGACCCGCCACATCAAGCGTGGCGGCAAGGTCTGGATCACCATCTACCCGGACCGCCCGATCACCAAGAAGCCCGCCGAGACCCGCATGGGTTCCGGCAAGGGCTCGCCCGAGTGGTGGGTCGCGAACGTCAAGCCGGGCCGCGTCATGTTCGAGCTGGCCTACCCGAACGAGACCATCGCTCGTGAGGCGCTCATCCGCGCCGCGCACAAGCTCCCCATGAAGTGCCGCATCGTGCGGCGCGAGGTAGGTGACAACTGATGGCGACGGGAACCAAGCCCGCCGACCTCCGCGTGCTGACCGACGACGAGCTCGTCGAGAAGCTCCGCGAGGCGAAGGCTGAGCTGTTCAACCTGCGCTTCCAGGCGGCCACCGGCCAGCTGGAGAGCCACGGCCGACTGCGCGCCGTCCGCACGGACATCGCGCGCATCTACACGATCATGCGCGAGCGCGAGCTCGGCATCACCCCGGTGGGTGCCGCATGAGCGACACGAATGAGAAGGCGATGACCGAGAGCACGCGTGGTTTCCGCAAGACGCGTGAGGGGTACGTCGTCAGCGACAAGATGGACAAGACCGTCGTCGTCGCTGTCGAGGACCGCTTCAAGCACCCGCTGTACGGCAAGGTCGTGCGCCGTACCAGCAAGCTCAAGGCGCACGACGAGGCCAACGCGGCCGGCGTGGGCGACAAGGTCCTCCTCATGGAGACCCGACCGCTCTCGGCCACCAAGCGCTGGCGCGTCGTCGAGATCCTCGAGAAGGCGAAGTGATCGAGGGGCGGCCCTAGCAGGTCCGCCCCGCAATCACGAGTTTGGCCCTCACCAGAGTGCCACCTAGACTCACCAGGTCCGGCGCACGCGCCTGACCGCACTCACCATCAGTTCCGCAAGGCTCGGGACACCGAGAACCGGCGCGACAACAGGAGACATCAAGTGATCCAGCAGGAGTCGCGACTGCGTGTCGCCGACAACACGGGTGCCAAGGAGATCCTCTGCATCCGCGTGCTCGGCGGTTCGGGTCGGCGCTACGCGGGAATCGGCGACGTCATCGTCGCCACCGTCAAGGACGCGATCCCCGGTGGCAACGTGAAGAAGGGTGACGTCGTCAAGGCGGTCATCGTGCGCACCAAGAAGGAGCGCCGACGCCTCGACGGGTCGTACATCCGCTTCGACGAGAACGCCGCCGTCATCCTCAAGAACGACGGCGAGCCGCGTGGCACGCGCATCTTCGGCCCGGTCGGCCGTGAGCTGCGCGAGAAGCGTTTCATGAAGATCATCTCGCTGGCTCCGGAGGTGCTCTGACATGGCGAACATCAAGAAGGGCGACCTGGTCCAGGTCATCACCGGCAAGGACAAGGGCAAGAAGGGCAAGGTCATCGCCGTGCTCGTCGAGACCGACAAGGTCCTCGTCGAGGGTGTCAACCAGATCAAGAAGCACACGAAGGTCGGTACGTCGACCCGCGGTGCCAAGACTGGCGGCATCGTGACGCAGGAGGCGCCGATCCACGTCTCGAACGTGATGATCGTGGACCCCACCGACGACCGCCCCACCCGCGTCGGCTTCCGTCGCGAGGTCGTGACGAAGAACCGTCCCGACGGCACGTCGTACGAGACGACCCGCAGCGTGCGCGTGTCCAAGCGCACCGGTAAGGACATCTGATGACCGCCACCGAGACCGAGAAGGTCCAGCCGCGTCTCAAGACGCGCTACCGCGAGGAGATCGTCCCCGCGCTGCGCGACGAGTTCGGCTTCGCCAACGTCATGCAGGTCCCCGGCCTGACCAAGATCGTGGTCAACATGGGTGTCGGCGAGGCGGCTCGCGACTCCAAGCTGATCGAGGGGGCCATCAAGGACCTCGCCGCGATCACGGGCCAGAAGCCGCAGGTGACCAAGGCTCGCAAGTCGATCGCCCAGTTCAAGCTGCGCGAGGGGATGCCGATCGGCGCCCACGTCACGCTGCGCAACGACCGCATGTGGGAGTTCCTCGACCGGCTGCTGTCGGTCGCCCTCCCGCGCATCCGCGACTTCCGCGGCCTGTCGCCGAAGCAGTTCGACGGGCGCGGCAACTACACGTTCGGTCTCAACGAGCAGTCGATGTTCCACGAGATCGACCAGGACGCCATCGACCGCGTCCGCGGCATGGACATCACGGTGGTCACCACCGCGTCCACCGACGACGAGGGCCGTGCGCTCCTGAAGCACCTCGGCTTCCCCTTCAAGGAGAACTGACCGTGGCCAAGACTGCTCTGATCAACAAGGCGAACAAGAAGCCGAAGTTCGCCGTCCGCGGCTACACGCGGTGCAACCGGTGCGGACGCCCGCACTCGGTCTACCGCAAGTTCGGCCTGTGCCGTATCTGCCTTCGCGAGATGGCCCACGCCGGCGAGCTGCCCGGCATCACCAAGAGCTCCTGGTAAGAACCGACGACGCCGCAGGTCCGACACGAAGTACGCGTCGGATACCACGGTGAGGAAGGCCACTCGGCCATGACGATGACTGACCCGATCGCAGACATGCTCACGCGTCTGCGCAATGCCAACACGGCGTACCACGACACCGTGGCGATGCCTCACTCGAAGATCAAGGTGGGAATCGCCGAGATCCTCAAGCAGGAGGGCTACATCGCCGACTGGCGTGTCGAGGACGCCGAGGTCGGCAAGACGCTGACCCTCGACCTCAAGTTCGGCCCGAGCCGCGAGCGCTCGATCGCCGGCGTCCGTCGCGTGTCCAAGCCCGGACTGCGGGTCTACGCGAAGAGCACCTCGCTCCCGCGCGTGCTCGGCGGGCTCGGCGTCGCGATCATCTCGACGTCGTCCGGTCTGCTGACCGACAAGCAGGCATCCAAGAAGGGCGTAGGTGGGGAAGTCCTCGCCTACGTCTGGTAACGGGAAGGAGAGAACAGCCATGTCGCGCATCGGACGCCTGCCCATCTCCGTCCCCGCGGGAGTGACCGTCGACATCGACGGCAGCACCGTGACGGTGAAGGGTCCCAAGGGGTCGCTGAGCCACGAGGTCGCGGCCCCCATCACGGTGGCCAAGGCCGAGGACGGCACCCTCGAGGTGACCCGCCCGAACGACGAGCGCATGTCCCGCTCGCTCCACGGCCTCACCCGCACCCTCGTCTCCAACATGGTCGTCGGCGTGACCGACGGCTACACCAAGGCCCTCGAGATCTCCGGCACCGGCTACCGCGTGGTGGCCAAGGGCTCGGACCTCGAGTTCGCCCTCGGCTTCAGTCACCCGGTCCTCATCGAGGCGCCGGACGGCATCACCTTCGCGGTGGAGAGCCCCACCAAGTTCTCGGTGGCCGGGATCGACAAGCAGCAGGTCGGCGAGGTCGCCGCCAAGCTGCGCAAGCTCCGCAAGCCCGACCCGTACAAGGGCAAGGGTGTGCGTTACGCCGGCGAGGTCATCCGCCGCAAGGCCGGAAAGGCGGGCAAGTAAGCCATGTCCATCGTCGCGAAGCTCGGTTCGGGCAACAAGAAGGCGACGGCGCGCAAGCGTCGTCACACCCGCGTCCGCAAGCGGGTCACGGGCACTGCCACCCGTCCCCGTCTGGTCGTCTCGCGGTCGACTCGTCACCTGTTCGTTCAGGTCGTCGACGACACCGCCGGCACCACGCTCGCCTCGGCGTCCACCATGGAGGCCGACCTGCGCGCCTTCGACGGTGACAAGAGCGCGAAGGCGAAGAAGGTCGGCGAGCTGCTGGCCGAGCGCGCCAAGTCCGCTGGTGTCGAGGCGGTCGTCTTCGACCGTGGCGGCAACAAGTACCACGGCCGCGTCGCGGCCCTCGCCGACGGCGCCCGCGAGGGCGGCCTCGCGTTCTGACGCGAACGACGGATTCGAAGGAAGAGGAATCATCATGGCTGCAGCCCAGCGCCGCGGAGGCGGTGCCGGCGGCAACGAGCGTGGACGCGACCGTCGCGACGGTAAGGGTCCCGTGGCGGAGAAGTCCGCCTTCGTCGAGCGCGTCGTAGCGATCAACCGGGTCGCGAAGGTCGTGAAGGGTGGACGTCGCTTCAGCTTCACCGCCCTCGTGGTCGTCGGCGACGGCGACGGCACGGTCGGCGTCGGGTACGGGAAGGCCAAGGAGGTGCCCGCGGCGATCGCCAAGGGCGTCGAGGAGGCCAAGAAGTCCTTCTTCAAGGTCCCCCGCATCCAGGGCACCATCCC
>Ga0208851_1000429_pt1 | contig 18339 bp, 15 predicted proteins | sample NGESurshal092012_FD_184481 | JGI IMG/M metagenome (GOLD analysis project Ga0208851, IMG submission 184481) | Arctic peat soil microbial communities from Barrow, Alaska - NGEE Surface sample 415-2 shallow-092012 (SPAdes) | ecosystem: Environmental > Terrestrial > Soil > Wetlands > Peat ... | reverse complement strand
CGGCCCGGCCGTCGCCCCAGAAGACGCCGCCCGGTCGCTGCGCTGGGCGCGAGCCGTCGCGGACATCGTCGGGCCGGCCGGCTGCGTCGTCGCCGAGGACCATCTCGCCGCGCTGGCGCTGGCCGAGGCACACGAGCCGCTCGCCGAGCTCGGCCGCCGGCGGCTCGCGGCGCTCGACGCGCTTCCCGAGGGCCGCCGGGTGCGGCTGAGCACGACGCTGCTCGCGTGGCTGAAGCACCGCGGCAGCGCGCCGGCGGTCGCGGCCGAGCTGGGGCTGCACCCGCAGACGGTCCGCTACCGCCTCGCCCAGATCCGCGAACTCCTCGGCGAAGCGCTCGAGGACCCTCAGGCGCGGTTCGAGCTGGAGCTCAGCCTGCGCGCACGCACGCCGGGCTGAGCCCTACTCCCCGGCGGGTGCGGCCACCTCGGCCTCAGGGGCCGGGTCGGGCTCCGCGGCCGTCTCGGGCGCGTCGGCGGGCTCCGGCTCCGCGGCCGTCTCGGGCGCGTCGGCGGGCTCCGGCTCCTCCACCGCAGCAGGCTCCTCCACGTCCCCGGTGACTTCGCCCTCGGGCTCGGCGGCCGCGACGGCCTCGACGACCTCAGGCGCGGCTTCCTCGGCGGGCGCGGCCGGCGCCAGGTCGCCGGCTGCGAGGCTCGCGAGCAGCGCCTCGTAGTGCGGGACCGCGAGCTTCACGAGCGGCACGAGCGTGAGGATCTTGGCGACCGGGCCGCGCGCCTTGATCTGCCCGGCGGACAGCGCGGTGACGACGTTCACGCGACCGAGCCAGAAGCCGTGCGCGGTGTCGGCGTCCATCGCCACGATGACCTCCGGCTTGGGCGCACCGGGGCCGAGATGCACGGACGCCTCGCCCTCGGCGGGAACGACCGTCGTGATCTCCGCACGCGGGTTGCGGTACTGCCACTGCACGATCGTGTCCGCCCGGCGGAACTGACGCGCGGTCGCCTGGTCGTCGACCAGGTCCTGGAAGAGCCTGCCGAGTGCGGCGTAGACCTCGCGGTCGTCCTTGAAGTACGGCACGTGCCCTCTCTCTCGATGTCTCCGCGCGCGAACCATCGCGCCGCGGGCGCCGGAGAATAGTCACTCGGCGACCGGGGTACGCTGCTCGTCATGACCGATGACGCGAGCATCCAGGACCACATCGAGCAGCTCGTCGCACGCGAGCACGCGCTGCTGGAGAGCCACGGCAATGCCGGCCTCACGGACGACGAGCATGCGGAGCTCGAGCGCGTCCGCGTCCAGCTCGACCGCTACTGGGACCTGCTGCGTCAGCGCCGTGCCCAGGAGGAGTTCGGGCTTGACCCGAGCGAGGCCACGATCCGCGACGCCCCGACGGTCGAGGGCTACGAGCAGTAGGACCGCCGCGCGGCGGCTATCCCGACTCGCCGTGCACCAGCCGCGGCGCGGCGACGCGCGCGGCGACCCACGTCAGGCACCCGGCGAGCACGAACGCCGCGCCGTCGACCATCGCATAGCCGCCGATCGCCCCGGACGGCGGGTTGGTCGTGACGAGGCCGTGGATGACCGGTGCCCACGCCCACGTCCCCAGCGAGGACCCGACGATCTCCAGATACGCAACGACGAGACCGAGTCCCGCGTAGAACCGCTTCCCGTCCGCCGGCAGGACGACCATGCCGGCGAGGTAGAAGGCCCCGAGCACCGCGCCCAGCTCGTCCCCGCGGACCGCGAGGTTGAGCACGCAGTAGGCGGCCTGCAGACCCGCCGCGGTCCAGGCGAGGAGGGCCGTGGGCAGGCGGCGCGCGTCGACCGCGCAGAGCGCCGTCAGGAAGACGATGCCGTGGGCCGGCGGGATCCATGGCGGAATGTTGCCCAGCCTGTAGGCGTACCACCCCTGCTCGTGGCTGAGCAGGAACTCGGCAGCGGTGATCAGCGGCAGGAAGCACAGGACGACGCGGCGCCGCTCGCGCGGCAGCTCGAGCAGCACGCCGGCGACGACCAGCCACGCGAGTGTCGCCAAGCCCCACTGCTCGCCCTCGTTCAGGGCGAGGGTCGCGTCGATCGCGCAGGCAGCCGGGATCCCGAGCGCCACCGCCGCGAACCACGCGCCGGGACTGCGCCAGAGCCGGCGAACGATGGGCACGGACCGGACTCTCTCATCTAGGGTCAACCGATGACAGCGTGGCCGCTGATCGGCGAGGCGGAACTGCTCGCGCGCCTCGCGATGTCCGACGAGGACTTCATCGCGCTCATCTCCGGCTGGACGCGCGGGCTGGGGCGCCGTGCGTTCACGGAGGAGATCTACGCGCGGGCGCTCGGCTACCCCTGGCCGCGGCCCGCGCGCTCCTACCTGCTGGACGGGGAGGTGGTCGCCCCGCTGGACGAGCTGGACGCGGCCGCTCGCACGCGGGTCGCCACAGAACTCGCGGGCGCCGCCGGCGGGCGCCACCCGCTGCTGGCGTTCGGCTCGAACGGCTCGCCGGAGACGCTTGCGCTGAAGTTCGCCCACCTGCGGGAGCCGGAGCGCCGCCTCGCCGTGATCGCCGGCGACCTGCACGACTTCGACGTCGGCGCCGCCGCCGGCCCGACGCTCTACGGCTCGCTGCCCGCGACGATCTTCCCGAGCACCGGCACGGCGGTGCGCACGTCGGTCCTGTGGGTCACGACCGTCCAGCTCGTGGCGCTGACCTGGACGGAGCTCTCCTATCGCCTCGGCCGGCTGGACGGCGTGCGCTTCTCCGCCGACGAGCCGGGCGCGCCGCCGGTCGACCACGTCTACGCGTTCGTGTCGCGCTGGGGCGCGCACTGCGTCGACGGGGACGCCGTGGCGCTGCAGGCGATCCCAGCGACCGGCCGCGCCGGGCCCGCGCTCACCCAGGAGCAGCTGCTCGACCAGATCGCCGCGACCGCCTTCGGCCCGTCCGCCCGTGCCCGCGACCTCGTGCAGCGCGTCATGGACGACTTCAGCGCCGCGGCCGCGACGATCCTGCCGATCCTCCGCGCGACCGCCCGCCCCTTCGCCTGCGAGCGCTGGACGCCCTACCCGGCCGCTCAGGGCGCCGCCTGAGCGGCTACTCCCGGCCGAGCAGCAGCGCGATGCCCTGCCCGCCGCCGATGCACAGCGTCACGAGGCCGAGCTCGTGGCCCTTGTCCTCCATCTCTGCGAGCGCCTTCGCGGTGATCAGGGCGCCGGTGGCGCCGATCGGGTGCCCGAGCGCGATCGCCCCGCCGTTGGGGTTGACCTTCTCCGGGTCGAGCTCGAGGTCCCGGATCACCGCGAGGGCCTGCGCGGCGAACGCCTCGTTGAGCTCGATGACGCCGACCTCGTCGAGCGAGCGGCCCGCGCGCTCCATCACCTTGTGCACCGCCGGCACCGGGCCGATCCCCATGATCGACGGGTCGACGCCGCACGAGGCATAGGCGAGGATGCGCGCGCGCACGGGCGCGCCGAGCTCCTGCGCGCGCTCGGCATCCATCAGGACGACCGCGGCGCCCGCGTCGTTCATGCCGGACGCGTTGCCCGCGGTGACGGTGCCGCCGTCCTTCTTGAAGACCGTCGGGAGCTTGGCCATCGCCGCGAGGTCGACGTGCTCGCGGATGTGCTCGTCGCGCGTGAACGCGACGCTCTCGCGCCTGACGCGGATCTCGACGGGCACGACCTCGCCGTCGAAGCGCCCGGCCTCGCGGGCCTCCATCGCGCGGCGGTGGGACTCGACGGCGAACGCGTCCTGGTCCTCGCGTGTGATGCCCTTCTGCTCGGCGAGGTTCTCGGCGGTGACGCCCATGAGGATGCTCTGGAACGGGTCGGTTAGGCCGCCCATCACCGGGTCGACCATCGCCGTCTCGCCCATGCGCGCACCCCAGCGCGCGTCGGGGATCCAGTACGGCCCGCGGCTCATCGACTCGGCGCCGCCGGCGAGCGCGACGCGCGCCTCGCCGGTCTGGATCGCCTGCGCCGCCGAGACGATCGCCTGGACGCCGGTGCCGCAGAGGCGGTTGACCGTGTAGGCGGGCGTCTCCTTCGGGATGCCCGCCTTGATGCCGACGACGCGCGCCATGTACATGTCCTCGGGCTTCGTGTGGATCACGTTGCCGAAGACGACGTGCTCGACGGCGTCCGGCTCCACGCCGGCGCGCTCGATCGCCGCGCGGGCGGCGGTCGCGCCCAGCTCGGTCGGCGGGACGTCCTTGAGCGACTTCCCGTACGAGCCGATTGCGGTGCGCGCGGCGGATGAGATGACGACGTTGGTCACGGCGCTGATCCTCTTCTGGTCGAGCTGGGTTGCGACTGCGGCTGGGAAGCGTAGGGATGCGCCCGCGCGTTGGTCGCCCCGGCGGCCCGCAGGAGCGCGGATTGTGCGGTCCGGAGCCCGCCGGGTTGGTAGCTTGCGGGCCGGATCCGAGCCAGGAGAGGGACACCGTGTCGACCACCACGAAGCAACTCCAGAACTTCATCGGCGGGAAGAGCGTGCCGACCGGCGGCGACGGGGTGCACGAGGTGCGCAACGCCGCGACCGGCGAGGTCATCGCCGAGATGGGCATGTCCAGCCAGGGCGACGTCGATGCCGCGGTCGCCGCGGCGGCGGCCGCCTTCCCGGAATGGCGTGACAGCACGCCCTCCGAGCGCAGCCTCGCGCTGCTGCGGATCGCCGACGAGATCGAGGCGCGGGGCGAGGAGCTCGCACGCATCGAGTCCGAGAACACCGGCAAGCCGCTGGCCCTGACGATCAGCGAGGAGATCCCGCCCGGCGTCGATCAGATCCGCTTCTTCGCGGGCGCCGCCCGCATGCTCGAGGGCCGCGCGACGGCCGAGTACCTGCGCGGCCACACGTCGTCGATCCGGCGCGAGCCGATCGGCGTGATCGGCCAGGTCACGCCGTGGAACTACCCGTTCATGATGGCGATCTGGAAGTTCGCCCCCGCGATCGCCGCGGGCAACACCGTCGTCCTCAAGCCGTCCGAGAACACGCCGCTCTCGACGCTGTGGCTGGCCGAGGTGCTGCAGAAGCACCTGCCCGAGGGCGTGTTCAACGTGATCCTCGGCAAGGGCGACATCGGTGAGGCGCTCGTCCGCCACGAGGGCGTGCAGATGGTCTCGATCACCGGCAGCGTGCGAGCGGGCAAGGCGGTCGCCTCGGCGGCCTCGGACACGCTCAAGCGGGTGCACCTCGAGCTCGGCGGCAAGGCCCCGGTGATCGTCTTCGACGACGCCGACCTCGAGGCCGCCGCGGAGGGCATCGCGGGCGCCGGCTACTTCAACGCCGGCCAGGACTGCACCGCGGCCACGCGCGTGCTCGCCGGCCCCGGCGTCTACGGCGACTTCGTCGACGCGCTCGCCGAGCAGGCGAAGGGCACCGTCTACGGCAACCCGCTGGACGACGACACCTACATGGGCCCGGTCATCAGCAGCGCCCAGCTCGAGCGCGTGCAGGGCTTCGTCGAGCGCGCGCCCGGCCATGCGAACGTCGCGGCCGGCGGCCACGCGGGCGGGCGGGACGATCTCAATGGCGGGTACTGGTTCGAGCCGACGGTCGTCGCCGACCTCAAGCAGGACGACGAGATGATCCAGAACGAGGTCTTCGGCCCGGTCATCACCGTCCAGCAGTTCAGCGACGAGGCCGAGGCGCTCGCCTGGGCCAATGGCGTGAAGTACGGCCTCGCCTCGAGCGTCTGGACGAAGGACCACGGGCGCGCGATGCGCATGGCCAAGGGCCTGGACTTCGGGTGCGTGTGGATCAACACGCACATCCCGATCGTCGCCGAGATGCCGCACGGCGGCTTCAAGGAGTCCGGCTACGGCAAGGACCTCTCGCTCTACGGCTTCGACGACTACACGCGCATCAAGCACGTGATGTCGAACATCGAGGGCTGAACCGCGGTCCGCGACGCGGTCGCCGGCACGCACCCGGGACCGCATCCGGCAACTGCGCAACTTCCGCGCGCGAGCATCGTTCCAGCAGACAACCCGGGCCGCTGCAGGCGGCGACGGGTTGCCGTCCGGGCCGGTAGGCTCGACCAAGCTCGCAATGGAAGCCTCAGCTCTCAAGGCGCCGGTGCGCATCGCCCGCCCAGCCCAGCGGGGGCTGATGCTGCGTGTGCGCTCCGACGAGCAGCTCGTCGCCCTGTTCCGCGCCGGAAACGACGACGCGTTCCGCGTCATCCACGACCGCTACCGCCAGCGCCTGTTCGCGTATGTGCGGCGGATGCTCCCGTACGGGCCGCGCTCGGACGCCGAGGATGCGCTGCAGGACGTCTTCCTGAGCGCCTACCGCTCCCTGCGCGCCGACGAGCGGCCGGTGGCGCTGCGCGCGTGGCTCTACCGCGTCGCGCACAACCGCTGCATCGACGAGCTGCGCCGCCCCGCGCCGATCCCGGCCGAGCTGCCGGACGTCGCCGCCTCCGACCTGCACGACCCGATCGAGCAGAGCGGCCGCCGGGAGGATCTCGAGCGCCTCGTGCGCGATCTCGAGCGGCTGCCCGAGCAGCAGCGGTCGGCGCTGCTGCTGCGTGAGCTCGAGGGGCTCACGTACACCGAGATCGCCGTGACGCTCGGCGTCTCGCTCCCGGCGGTGAAGTCGCTGCTCGTACGCGCCCGCATGGGTCTCGCCGAGGCCCGTGAGGCGCGCGACTGCGACTGCGAGGAGATCCGCGTCGACCTCGCGCGCACCTGCGAGCGGGGGGTCCGTACGAGCGCCCGTGCCCGCCGGCACCTGCGCGACTGCAAGCCCTGCACCACCTACCGCACTGCGCTGCGTGGCACGAGCCGCGACCTCGCGGCGCTCGCGCCCGCCGCAGGGCCGATCGCGGGCCTGGCCCAGCTGCTCGGCATCGGCGGGTCCGGCGCGGCGGCCGGCGGCGGCGCGATCGGCTCCGGCGCGGCGAGCGGCGGCAGCGTGATGGCCGGCGGCGGCATCGCGGCCGCCGTCTCCACGAAGGTCGCGGTCGTCGTGTGCTGCGTCGCGGTCACCGCCGGCGGCGCCGCCCAGATCGAGCGCGCGGTCGATCCGGCCCCCGCCCCGCCCGTCGCTCCGGCGCGCGCCCCGGCGCTGAGCCCGTCCTTCGGGCTGCTGCGCACCTCCGCGCCCGTCGATCCGCGCACCGAGCCCGCGGCGCCGGCGGCGCGGAAGCCCGCTCCCGCGACGGCCACGACCCCAGCCGCCCCCGTGACGCCGGCCGTCGCCGTGGCGCCGGACCCGGTCGACCCGACGGCCGTCGTGGCCGACCCGAGCACGACCGGCGGCGGCGCCGTCGCGCCCGACGAGCCCGTCGATCCGTCGGCCCCCGTGACCGACGTGTCCGGGCCCGGGCCCGGGTCGGCGACGACCACGCCCGCGACGACGACCGCCACCTCGGCGCCTGCGACCTCCACGCCGGCGACGGGCGACACGGTCCACGCCCCGCAGGCGCCTGCGGCGGGCGCTGCCGCGCCGGCCGTTCAGGCCGTCGCCGGCACGACGTCGCCCTGAGCGGCGACGTGCTCCCGCGCTGCGAGCGCCTCGACGCGCACGGGCACGCCGTTGAGGAACGCCATCCCGGCGAGCGGCTCGAGGTCCTCGGCGGCTGAGCTCATCAGCAGGTTCACGTTGACGCCGCCGGCCGCGTTGGCGACCGTCCAGCCGCCGCGGTGGCCCCACCCGTGCGCGAGCGCGACGACGCCGGCGCGCACCTCGTCGGTGATGCGGACGGGCACCTCGATGGCCCCGGACTTCGAGGAGAGCCGGGCGCGCGCGCCCTCCTCCAGCCCGAGCCGCGCGGCGTCCTGCGGGTGGATCCGCAGCGGCTGCGCGCGCGTCCCGCGCATCAGCAGCGGCGCGTTGTGCATCCAGGAGTTGTGCGAGCGCAGCTCGCGCAGGCCGATCAGGCGCAGCGGGAACTCCGGGTCGCCGGCCGCGACCGTGCCCAGCCGGTCGACCTCGGCGCGGATCGCGGGCGCGCCGAGCTGGACGCGGCGGTCGCGATGGCGGATGCGGCCGGCGAGCACGCCGGTCGGGATCGCGTCGCCGACGACGACCCCGTGGGGATGGCGGCGCAGCCAGCGCAGGCTGAGGCCCCGCGGACGCAACCCGAAGCGGTCCCCCTCGCGCCCGGTGCGCAGCAGCAGGTCGAGCAGCCGCTGCGGCGTCATCCGGTACCCGAGCCGCGCCAGGACCCGCAGCGCCGGCAGCGCGTAGGGCTGCACGCCGATCTCGCGCGCGATCGCGTCGATGATCCGCCACTCCTCGCGCGCCTCGCCGCGCGGGGCGACGACGGCCTCGGAGTACTGCACGAACGGCGTCGTGTAGAAACCGAGGAAGGCGAGCGGGAGGTCGTCGCGCTCGAGCCACGTCGTCGCCGGCAGCACGTAGTCCGCGTGGCGGTTGGTCTCGTTGACGTAGAGGTCCAGCGAGACGTACAGATCCAGGCCGCCGAGCGCCGCCTCGAGCTCGTCGCCGTTCGGGCAGCTCAGCACGGGGTTGCCGGCGCTCGTGAAGAACGCGCGGATGCGGCCCGGCCCGTCGGTCGTCATCTCCCGGGCCATCAGCGATGCCGGCAGCGCGCCGAGGACGTCCGGGAAGTCGCCGATCCGCGAGCGCACCTTGCCGTAGGTGTCCAGGCCGGCCTGCGCGGCCACCTCGTCGAACGCGATGGCCGGCAGGCCGAACACGCCTCCGCCCGGGCGGTCGAGGTTGCCGGTGGCGAGCATCACGAGGTCGAGCAGGAAGGAGACGAGCGTGCCGAAGCGCCCGAGGCACGAGCCGGTGCGCCCGTAGACGGCCGCGCTGTCGGCGGCCGCGAGATCCCGTGCCAGCGCGCGCACGTCGCCGGGCTCCAGGCCCGTCCGGTCCGCGGTCGCCTCGGGCGGGAAGGCACGGACGCGCTCACGCCACGCCTCCCAGCCGTCGGCCTGCGCGGCGAGCGCCGCCTCGTCGGTGAGCCCCTCCTCGACCAGGACGTTCAGCACCGACAGCAGCAGCCACGCGTCGCCGTCCGGCCGTACGGGCAGGTGGTCGAAGTGGCGTGCGGTCTCGGTCCGCCGCGGGTCGACGACGACGACGCGCCCGCCGCGGGCGACGATGCCGCGCAGCTGCTCCTTGACCTTCGGCGCGGTCAGGACGCTCCCGTGCGAGACGAACGGGTTGGCGCCGACCATCAGCAGGAACTGCGTGCGCTGCAGGTCCGGGATCGGGATCAGCGCGGGCGAGCCGTAGAGCAGCGCGCTGGCGGCGAAGCGGTTGGAGACGTCCTGCGAGGAAGCCGTGTAGTAGTGCGGCGTCCCGAGGCCCTCGGTGAAGCCCTTCACCCACAGCGCGTGCGAGTACGAGAACGCCCCCGGGTTGCCGAAGTACCAGCCGACCGACTGCGGGCCGTGCTCGGCGATGACCGCGCGCAGGCGCGCCCCGATGTCGGCGATCGCCTCCTCCCAGGAGACGCGGTGCAGCTCGCCGTCGGGACCGCGCCTCAGCGGATGCACGACGCGGTCGGGGTCGTTCTGCACGTCGGTCATGGCGATGCCCTTCGGGCACGCCTCGCCCGCCGACAGAGGATGCTCGCGATCGGGGCGCAGCTTCGTGACCACCCCGTCCTCGACGGTCGCCACCATCCCGCAGTGCGCCTCGCAGATCCGGCACATCGTGATGCGCTGCTCGCTCGTGCTCATCAGCCGGGACCGTACCCCGGGATCACCGGGCGGTCCACCCCCTCCGGCAGCCGGCCCTCCGCGTCGAGCTTGTCCAGGTGCGCGGCGAGCGTGACGGCCGCCGCGGGGCGCAGGACCGCGGGCGCATCCGCCCAGACGCGGTCGAGCAGCTCATCAGGCGTGCGCAGCCCGTCGTCGAGCGCGGCCACCAGCCGGCGCTCGCGATCCAGACGATGGTCGCGGTACTCCTCGAGCTTGGCGCGCGGCTCCATCACGATCGGCCCGTGGCCGGGGCAGATCACCCCCGGGTCGAGCGCGAGCATCCGGTCGATCCCCGCCAGGTAGCCGCGCAGTGCGCCCGGGTCGGGGGCGATGAAGACGCTCCCATGGCCCAGCACGGCGTCGCCGCTGAACAGGGTACGGCCGGCGAGATAGGCGAGGTGGTCGGGCGCGTGCCCCGGGGTCGCGACCGCGGTGAACGGACCGAGCCGGGCGCCGTCCACGAGCCGCTCGCTCGCGCCCGCGAACGCCGCGGCGCCGACCGGCACGCCGCCGACGAGTGCCAGGAGGCCCGCGAGGCCGCCTGCGTGGTCGGCGTGGTCGTGCGTGACGACGATGCCCCCGACTCCGCCGCGCGCGCGGGCGTCGGCGGCGACCCGCTCCAGGTGCCCGGGCATCGCGGGGCCGGGGTCGACGACCCAGCATGGGTCGCGGCCGACGAGCCAGGTGTTCGTCCCCTCGAGGGTGAACGGCCCGGGATTGTCGGCCCGGACGAGCTCGACGTCGTCCATCACGCGAGCGTATCGCCCGCCCGACCACCCACCCCGGGGGTTGGGGCGCCGCCCCCTTCCCTTCCGGCGCCGACTCCTGCCAGGATGGGGGCAGTGCCGCCGACCCCGGATCGCCTCAGCGCGCTCGACGCCGCCTTCCTCGACCTCGAGACCGACCGCGCGCCGCTGCACGTCGGCTGGACGATGCGTTTCGCCGGCGATGCGCCGGCGCTCGCGGCGCTGCGCCGCCACGTCGACGGGCGCCTGGACGCGATCCCGCGCTTCCGCCGGCGCGTCGTGCGCCCCGCGCTGGGCCTCGGGGACCCGCACTGGGCGGACGACCGCGGCTTCGACATCGCGCGTCACGTCCACGCGCTGCGCCTCGGCGCGCCCGCAGGCCCGGCCGAGCTGCGCGAGCTCGCCGGCGTGCTGCTCTCCACGCCGCTCGACGACCACCGCCCGCTCTGGCGCCTCTACCTCGTCACGGGCCTGAGCGACGGCGGCTTCGCGATCGTCGGCCAGGCGCACCACGCGCTCGTCGACGGCATGGCGGCGATCGAGGTCGCGACGATGCTCTTCGACGAGCTCGGCGGCGCGCGGGGCGCCGGCGACTGGGCGCCGGCGCGCGGCCCGTCGGCGCTGCAGGCGCTGAGCCACGCTGCGGGACGGCGGATCGGCGGCGGGGCGAGCGCCGCGCAGGCGCTCGCGCGCACGGCGGCCGGCGGAGCGGCGGCCCTGCGTGACGCGACCTCGACACTCACCACCCTGACCGCCGCGGCGCCCGCGACGGCGCTCGATCACTCGGTCACCCGCGAGCGCCACGTCGCCTACGCCGTGGCCTCGCTCGACGAGCTGCGCACCGGCGCGCGCCGGCACGGCGGGACGGTCAACGACGGCCTGCTCGCCGCCGCCACGCTCGCCGTCGGGGGGGCGCTGCGTCGACGCGGCGAGCATCACGAGCACGTCCGGGCGCTGGTGCCCGCGAGCACGCGCGACGCGGCCGAGGGCGCCGCCGAGCACGGCAACCGGATCTCCTTCCTGGCCGTCGACCTGCCGGTCGGCGAGCCCGACCCGGCGCGCGTGCTGCAGCTCGTGCGGGCGCGCACGCGTGCACGCAAGCTCGCGGGGGACGCCGGCACCGGCGACGCCCTGCTGCGCGCCGCGGACCTGCTGCCGGCCGCCGGCCGCGGCGCCGTCGCGCGGGCGGCCGCGGCGCGGGCGAACTTCAGCGTCATCGTCTCCAACGTCCCCGGGCCGCCGGTGCGCCTGGGCCTGCTCGGCCGCGAGCTGCTCGGCGTCTGGCCGGCCGTGCCGCTGCTCGAGGGCCATGCCCTGACGATCGGCGCGATCTCCTATCGCGGGCGGCTGTGCGCGGGCCTGTACGCCGACGCGGTCGTCGTCCCGGACGCCGCGCAGATCGCCCGGGACCTCGAGCACGCGCTCGAGCTCATCCGCAAGCTGCCCGCGCCGTCGGCGACCCCCTGGCGGGAGCGGGCCCGCACGCGCCGCGACCGCCTGCGCACCGCGGGCTGAAGCATCAAGACCCGGCGACGAGGCGATAGACCGGCCCGTCGAGCGAGACGATGTAGATGCGCCCGCTGTCGTCCTGGCCGAACGAGGACACCGACTTCAGCGCCGGCAGCGCCAGCGCGTGGTCACCCGAGGCGCCGCGGGCACGCAGCTTCGCCGCGTAGATCTTCGACAGGCAGTTGTCGCTGTAGACGTAGCGCCCGCGCAGCGCCGGGAGCTTGGGATCCCGCACGACGTAGCCGCCGATGATCGAGCACCAGCCGCTCTGGTGGCTCTTCGTGATCACCGGGAAGACGGCGCCCGGCGCCGGCTCGGAGAAGTTGCGCCGCCGTCCCTCCCACGGACGCCAGCCGTAGTTCGTCCCGCGCGCACGCCCCTCGCGGGCGAAGTCGATCTCCTCGACGGCGTCCTGGCCGACGTCGCCGATGCTCAGGTCGCCGGTCGCGCGGTCGAACGAGAACCGCCACGGGTTGCGCAGGCCGTAGGAGTAGACCTCGGGACGCGCGCCGGCGCGCCCGGTGAACGGGTTGGAGGCCGGCACCGTGTAGGGGCGCGAACCCGAGGCCTTCGGGTCGATGCGCAGCAGCTTGCCCAGCAGGGAGCCGAGGTTCTGCGCGTTGCCGCGCGCGCCGTGCTGGTCGTTCGCGCCGCCGCCGTCGCCCGTCCCGATGTAGAGCAGGCCGTCGGGGCCGAACTGCAGGTTGCCGCCGTTGTGGTTGGACTCCGGGTCGTCCATGCGCAGGACGGTGCGCGCGGAGGCCGGGTCGGCGCGGTCGGCGCTCGCGCGGTGGTACTCGACGACCCACTCGCGCTGGTCGCGCCCGGTGTAGTAGACGTAGAACAGGCCGCTGGTCCCGTAGTCGGGCGCGAACGCCAGGCCGAGCAGGCCCTGCTCGCCGCCGCTGGTCACCTTCGAGGTGATGTCCAGGAACGGCGTCGCCAGCGTCCTCCCGCCGCGCACGACGCGGATGCGGCCCCTCTGCTCGACGACCATCAGGCGCCGGGCATCGCCTGGCGGCGCGGTCACGTACAGCGGCGCATCGAAGCGGCCGACCGTGACGAGCCGTGTCGCCGCGGCCTGAGCGGTCCCGCGCGCGGGCCCACCCGGGTCCGCGCTGGTGGCCCCGCAGGCGACGAGGCCGGCGGCGACCGCGCCGAGCAGGAGGAGGGAGAGGCGTCCGTGCATCCGGAGAGGATGGCAAGCTGTCCGGCGAACGCGGACGATCTGGCGCACGCACGTCGTCGGCCGGTCGGCCGTCGTTCCCCGTCGGCGGAGCGCAGCCGGCGCGACTCTGCGAGGGTGCCGGACATGGCTCTCCGGCAGCAGGCGGCGGTCGCCCAGGACACCACCGAGCGCCTGCTGAGCGGATGGGGCCGGACGGCGCCGACCCGCGCGACGGTCCGGCGTCCCCGTGACGGCGGGGAGACCGTCGCGGCGCTCGCCGCGGCCGGCCATCGCGGCACGATCGCCCGTGGCCTGGGGCGCAGCTACGGCGACGCCGCGCAGAACGCCGGCGGCACGGTCCTCGACATGACCGGTCTGGACGCCGTCGGTCCGGTGGATGCCGGCGGCGAGATCACGGTCGGCGCGGGGGCGAGCCTCGCAGGCCTCCTGACCGCCCTCCTGCCCGTCGGCTGGATGCCGCCGGTCATGCCCGGCACCCGATTCGTGACCGTCGGCGGCGCGGTCGCGGCGGACGTCCACGGCAAGAACCATCACCGCGATGGCAGCTTCTGCGACCACGTGACGTCGCTGCGCCTCCTGACGCCCGGCGGGGACGTCGTCGACGTGACGCGCGAGAGCGACCCGGACCTGTTCGCGGCGACTGCAGGCGGGATGGGGCTCACCGGCGTCGTGCTCGCCGCAACGCTGCGGCTGACGCCGATGTCCACCGCTGCGATCCGCGCGGAGCATCGGCGCGTGCCCGATCTCGACCGGATGCTGGCGCTGCTCGAGGAGGATCCGGCGCGCTACTCGGTGGCGTGGGTCGACATGACGGCACCGGCGCGCGCGCGTGGACGCGGTGAGGTGATCCTCGGCGAGCACGCGGACGCGGACGCCGGCCGGCACGCCGCGCCGGGCACCCCCCGGATCCCGACGCCACGCGGCCTGCCCTCGGGTCTGCTGTCCGCGCCGCTCGTCCGGCTCGGCTGCGCCGCGCGCTACCGCATGGTTCCAGGGCGGCGCTCCGCGGTCGAGGGTGTGGGTCCGTTCTTCTTCCCGCTCGACGGGATCCGCGACTGGAACCGCGTCTACGGGCCGGGAGGGCTGGTCCAGCACCAGTTCGTCGTTCCTCCCGGCCGTGCCGACGTCGTGCGCTTCGCGCTCGACCGCGTCGCGCGTTCGGGCGTGCCCGCGCCGCTCGCGGTGCTCAAGCGGCTCGGCGCGGGCCGCGGCATGCTCGCGTTCCCGATCGAGGGCTGGACGCTGGCCGTGGACTTTCCCGCTCGCGCACACGGGCTCGCGCGCCTCCTCGATGATCTCGACGACCGGGTCGCCGAGGCCGGTGGGCGCGTGTACCTGGCCAAGGACTCGCGCATGCGCCCCGAGATGCTCACCTCGATGTACCCCGACCTGGCGCGCTTCTCGGCAGTCAGAGCGCGGATCGACCCGGACGCGCGCCTGCGATCGGACCTCGCCCGACGGCTGGGCCTCGCGTGAGCCGCACGGAACCGGGCGCGGCCGCGCGCGGCCCTTTCCTCATCCTTTGCCCGCCAGGCTGCACCGTTGTCGTGTGGCTCGCGCGATCGCGATCAGCTCATGCCGTCACCTGTGCCGGCGCCCTGTCGTCCTCCGCGAGCCGCTCACGTGAGCGCGCGCTCGGTCGTCGCCCCGATGCCCGCAGGGCGCCGGGGCGCTCGCGTCCGGGGAACCGCGAGCGGACTCGTCGCCGGCGCCCGGCCCCGGCAGTGGATCAAGAACGTCCTCGTGTTCCTGGCTCCCGCCGCGGCCGGCGTCCTGACACAGGAGGCGGTGCTGCTGCGCGTCATCCCGGCGTTCGTCGCCTTCTGTCTGCTCGCCAGCGGCACCTATCTGATCAACGACGCCGCCGACAGCGAAGCCGACCGCCGGCATCCGACCAAGCGCCTGCGTCCGGTCGCCGCGGGCCGGATCTCCAAGCGGACCGCGGTCGTCGCGGGCGTCGTGCTGCTGGTCGCCGGCCTCGGGATCAGCGCGGCCGTCTCGACCGCGCTGCTGGGCGTCGCCATCGCGTATGTCGCCCTCACCGCCTCGTACACCCTCTGGCTGAAGCACATCGCGTTCGTCGACATCGTCGCGGTCGCGGGGTGCCATGTCCTGCGCGCCCTGGCCGGGGGAGCGGCGGCGGGCGTCGCGATCTCGAGCTGGTTCCTGATCGTGGTCTCGTTCGCCTCGCTGCTGGTCGCCGCAGGCAAGCGCCACGCCGAACTCACCGACGGCGGACCGCGGATCTCGACGCGCGCGACGCTCGCCGTGTACTCGCCGGGCTTCCTGCGCCGCGTCTGGATGATCGCGGCCGGCATCGCCATCGCCGCCTACGTCATCTGGGCGGCGGGCGCGCGCGGCGACGACGCGGCCCTCTGGGCGTACCTGTCGATGCTCCCGTTCTGTGCCGGGATCGCGCGCTACACGACGCTCCTGGACAGCGGCGCCGGCGAGACGCCGGAGGCCACGCTCGTCCAGGACCGCGTCATGGTCCTGACCCTCGGCGCGTGGGCTGTGCTGTTCATTGCCAGTGTGACCGTCGGCGGATGAGCGCCCGATCATGAGGGACGCCGTCGGGGGGGCACAGACCCTCGTCGTCTTCGGCGGCGGTTCGGAGATCGCGCTGGCGACCGCGCGCGAGCTGGTCGCCCGTGGCACGCGCACCATCGTCCTCGCCGCCCGCCAGCCGGACGGGCTCGCTGAGCCTGCCGCCACGCTGCGCGACGCCGGCGCCTCCAGGGTCGAGTGCGTGGCGTTCGACGCCCGGGACGTCGAACGGCACCCGGCGGCGGTCGCGCGGGCGTTCGCGGCCGCCGGCGCCGACGTCGACGTGGTGCTGGTCGCGTTCGGGGTCCTCGGCCCGGCCGGCCGGGCCCAGCTCGACCACGAGACGGTGCTCGATGTGTTCGCGACGAACGCGGTCGGCGGCGTGTCGGTCGCCGCGCTGGCGGCGCGGATGCTCCTGGACCAGGGGCACGGAACGATCGTGGTGCTCTCCTCCGTGGCCGGCGAGCGCGCACGAGCCGCGAACTACCTGTACGGCGCCTCGAAGGCGGGGCTCGACGCGTTCGCGCAGGGCCTCGGCGACGACCTGCACGGCAGCGGGGTCGCTGTCATGGTCGTGCGTCCCGGGTTCGTCCACACGAAGATGACCGCGGGGCTCGAGCCGGCGCCGCTGAGCACCACGCCGGAACTGGTCGCCGCGGCGATCGCCGAGGGCCTGCGGCGGGGAAGCCCCGTCGTCTGGGCGCCCGCCCCGCTGCGCTGGGTGATGAGCGTCGTGCGCCACCTGCCACGGCCGCTGATGCGCCGTCTGCCGCGCTGAATGGATCCCGCATCCCCGCCGGCCTACGGCGCCGCTACCAGGGTGGCGCGCTGGTCGGCGCCGGGCGCCGGGACGCGTGCACCGGGGACGCGCCCCGCGTAGCGATCCAGGAAGCCGATGCTCATGCGCGTGACGAGCGTCAGCCACGGCCCCGGCTGCACGTAGGGCGCCAGATGCCCTGCGCCGACCAGCCGCAGGAGGTACTTGGGCCGCGCGGCGAGCGTGAAGTACGCATCCGTGGACCGGGGGGCGTTGAGGCCGTCGGCGGTGCCCTGCACCGCCAGCAGTGGTGGCGTTCCGGAACGGAACGCGAAGCCGCCGACGCCCGCCATGCGAGCGCCGGAGAGGATGACGGCCGCGCGGATCCTGGGATCCCGCAGCCGCGCGCCGTACGCCGCCGCCAGCGCGGCCATGGCCCCGTCGGAATGGCCGGCCACCGCGATGCTGTCGGCCGCGATCAGCCCGGTGAGCGGATCGGTCCGGTCGGCACTCGCGCGGAGCAGCGCGCTGACGACGACACTCATGTCGCGCGGCTCGTTGACGACGTCCGCTCGCTGCGGCCCACCGGGCGCATCGGGGCTCTCGCGCGGGAACGCGGGAGCCGCGACGACGTACCCGGCCTCGGCCCAGGCATGGAGCAGCATCCTGTACGTCGACGGACGCACGGCGAATCCGTGTCCGAAGACCACGAGCGGGAACGGCCCTGCCGAACTCGCCGGAGCGGCCCGGGCGACATCCCCCCGCGACGCCGGGCCTGCCGCCGGGTACCACACCGACGTGACGAGTGTCCGGGGCTGCGGCGCCCCTCGCCCGTGACGGATCTCCCGGGAGGGATCGACGATCCTCATGACGCGCAGGCCCACGGCGTACCGCGGCCGGTGCTGCGCGGCGGCGTGGAGCTGGGATGCGCCCGCCGCCGCGACCAGCAACGCCAGCGCGAGCCCCGCCGCGAGCCGGTGGGCGGCGGGACCTCGCACCCGCTAGGCCTTCGGCTTGGCGTAGACCGAGAAGAAGTCCCGGTCGTCCGGCGTGAGGTACCGCGTGGCCGGGCGATTCATCCCGGCCAGCAGGTTGCTGGGGCCGGCGGCCCCCGGCGCGGCGTAGGAGATGAAGCTCACCCATTCGGAGTTGATGTCGAGCTCCATCGCGCGCACGGCGCCCGCATGGCGCAGGATCGCCGCGAGGCTCCCGACCGTCTGATCGTTCGCCGCGGCGTAGATGAGGTTCCCGTGGCGGTCCACCCCGACTCCCGAGCGCCAGACGCGGATCGCGTTGCCGAGCGTCGCACCCCAGGCCGGGCCGTCGCTGAGATTCGGGTTGAGCACGCCCTTGTCAACGATCAGCGGCAGGTTCTGGCGTGCGAAGACGACGCCCGGCGGCGGTGCCGGGCCACCGGCCCAGTTGCGCACGTCGAAGCTGCCGCCGCGGTTCCCGACGAGCGTCGCGCGATTCCTGACGAGCGGCGAGAACAGATGGCCGCGGGCGTAGAACCCGCCGTGGGAGTCCTGGAGCTTGAAACCGCTGTTGAACGTCGCGAGCAGCCGGTGACGCAGGGCCACGGGAACCATCGAGGTCCCGCGCGGGCCGCTCCCAGTGGGCTCGTAGCGGCCCGGCTGGAGCCTGAGCGTCGCGCGCGTGTGATCGATCCATGCCAGGCCGGCGACGAGCCGGGGGTAGTTCGGGTCCGGGCGGTAGGTCGTGAGCAGGACGGCCGGCTGCCCGCCGACGTCGATCCCCGTCGTGTGCCACGCGCCCTCGCCCGGCAGACGCGGGTGGATCGCGGCAGCCAGGCGCGGCGGATGATAGATCGTGGCCACGCGGCGACCTCGGGCGGACGCGACGACGGCGCCGCCGACGCCCGGCAGCTTCTTCAGCCCCGGCCCGCCCTTCGCCGGCGCGGTCAGCGAGTAGTAGGTGTGCTCGACGTCGTTCACG
>Ga0208851_1000428_pt1 | contig 18425 bp, 19 predicted proteins | sample NGESurshal092012_FD_184481 | JGI IMG/M metagenome (GOLD analysis project Ga0208851, IMG submission 184481) | Arctic peat soil microbial communities from Barrow, Alaska - NGEE Surface sample 415-2 shallow-092012 (SPAdes) | ecosystem: Environmental > Terrestrial > Soil > Wetlands > Peat ... | reverse complement strand
CGGGCTACGCGCTCGGCGGCGGGTGTGAACTGGCCATGGCCTGCGACACGATCATTGCCGCCGACACCGCGAAATTCGGACAGCCCGAGATCACCATCGGGACGATGCCTGGGATGGGTGGCACGCAGCGGCTGCCGCGCGCCATCGGCAAGGCGAAGGCGATGGACTGGTGCCTGACCGGCCGCATGGTGGACGTCGTGGAGGCGGAACGCGCCGGGCTCGTCGCACGCATCGTCCCGACGGCGCAACTGGAGACCGAGGCACTGGCCTTTGCGGCCAGGATCGCGTCCTTCTCGTTGCCCGTGGTGCTGAAAGTCAAGGAGGCGATCAACCGCGCCTATGAATCGTCGCTCGCCGAGGGGCTCAAGTTCGAGCGCCGCGAATTCCATTCCACGTTCGCGCTTGCCGATCAGAAGGAAGGCATGCGCGCGTTCGTCGAAAAGCGCAAACCGACTTTCAAGCACCGGTAGCGGGCAGGCGGGCTGTCGGCCGTGCCTCTTGGTAAACTACCCGGAATGGACCGTCAGCCGCAGGACATCGTCGTCGCTCGGCCGGCCGCAGGGGTCGTGCAGCTCACGTTGCGTCGTCCGGAATTCCGTAACGCGCTGCGCACGCAGACGCTCGCGGAAATCGCGGCGGAACTCGATGCCGCGCTGGCCGATCCCGCGACGGGCGCCGTCGTCCTGACCGGCGGCCTCGACTGCTTTGCCGCCGGCGCCGACGTGCGCGAAATGGCGCCGCTCGGTCCGGTCGATATCCTGACGCACGAACGACAGCGGCACTGGCGCGCGATTGCCACATTTGCCAAGCCGCTCGTCGGGGCTGTGTGCGGCTTTGCGCTGGGTGGAGGTTGCGAGCTGGCGCTTTGCTGCGATATCCTCGTTGCAGGCAAGAACGCGAAGTTCGGGCAGCCGGAGGTCAACCTCGGCATGATTCCGGGCGCGGGCGGCACGCAGCGTCTCGTGCGCGCGGTCGGGGCCGCGCGGGCGCGCTCGATGGCGTTGCGGGCGACGACGCTGGACGCTCAGGCGGCCCACGACGTCGGCCTCGTCGACGAGGTGTGCGATCCGGCCGACGTGCTAGCCACGGCGCTGCGCGTCGCGGGCGAGGTCGCGCGCCGCGACCCTGCAGCGATCGGCGCGGTGAAGCGCGCGATGCAGGGCGGTCGCGCCTTCCGGGAGGGACTCGCGACCGAGGGAGCGGGATTCGTGAGCACGGCGTCCGCACCCGCCGCGATCGCACGGCTGCGCGCGTTCGCCGCAGCCAGCGACGACCGTGGCCTGCGCACCCCGTGGCGTGACCGCAGCTGGCTGCGCTGACGCCCGCGCCGGGTCAGCGCAGTGACATCGCACGCTCGGCGAGCGCCGTGATCGTGAGCGAGGGGTTCACCCCCACGTTGGCCGGCACCACCGAGCCGTCGAGCACGCGCAGGTCCTCGTGCACGTCGCCGTCGGCGCTCGCGTACACGCGATGGTCGGTGTCGACGACGCCGTGCTCCGGCGTCGTCGCGATCACGGCGCCGCCGAGGATGTGCGCCGTGGCGCCGACTCCGAGCACCGGGTCGAGCAGCGTTCCGTACGGCGTCCCGCCGCTGGCCTCGGCGACGGCGCGCGCGGCGGCCGACGCCTGGGGCAGGTAGGTCGGGATCGGCGCCGCCCCGGGGGCGAGACGCGACCGCAGGCCCCACCCGAGGGCACCCCGCCGCAGCTCGAGGGCGATCTCGTTGTCGTCGTGCTGCATGACGGTGAGCACGGTGACCCGGGTGTGCCAGTCCGACGCGCGCGCGTTCGCCGTCGCCGCGCGCGGGTCGCGCAGCATCGCCGCCACGGTCCCACGCAGCCGCGCCCCGCGCGTGTCGGCGTCGACGAGCGGTGCGAGGTACCAGCGCATGAAGCCGTAGGACGCCGGGAACCTGTTGTTCGTCACGTGGGTCGAGGAGTCGGGGTGGAAGTCGCTGCTGATGGTGGCGCCGTCGGTGACGTCGACCGAGGAGTCCGGCTGCAGGATCGCGGCGAACGCCTCGGAGTTCGTCCGCACGTGGCGACCGAGGGTGGGCGAGAGCCACGGCACCGTGTGCCAGCGGTCCCTGGAGGCGAGCAGGAGCTCCGTCGTCCCGAGCACACCCGCCGAGAGCACGACCTCGCGAGCGGTGAGCGAGTCACCACTGCCCTTGCGGCGCAAGGGATCCACGGTGTCGAGTCGCCATCCGCCACCGGGAATCCGTGCGATCCGGGTGACTCTGGTGCGGGGCACCACGCGCGCACCGAGCGCTTCGGCCTGGGCGAGGTAGGTGCGGTCGATGCTGTTCTTCGCCCCGTGCGAGCACCCGGTGAGGCACGAGCCGCACCGCACGCAGTCGGCGAAGCGGATCCCCTGCGGGGTGGGCGCGTACGTCGCACCCGCGCCCAGCGACGCCGCCGCCGATGCGAGCCACCTGTCCTGCTCCGAGGAGTAGGGGTTCGTCTCGATCCCGAGCTGCTCGCCGGCCGTCGTGAAGTGGCGGTCGAGCTCCACGCGCCAGTCGAGCCCCGTCGCGCTCCAGCCCGCGGCCTGCCACGCCTCATCGGTCGGATGCAGCAGGACGGCGGCGTAGACGATCGACCCGCCGCCCACACCCACCCCGTGCACGACGACGACGTGACGCAGGGCGGTCTGCCGGAAGTACCCGGACAGCCCCACCTCGGGAGCCCACAGCAGCCTGCGGGTGCTGCGCCCGCCCGCCTCGAGGTCGGCACGCGACAGCCGCCTGCCCTGCTCGAGGACGACGACGTCGCGTCCCGCCTGGGCGTGGCGCAGTGCTGCGACGCCGCCCCCGAACCCGGAGCCGACGACCGCGACGTCGACGTCGTGAGGAGCCACGGCAGCAGTCTGGCCTAGTGCGGCACGGGAGGCGGGACGGGCGGCAGCACGACGTCCGGTGTCAGCGTGACGAGCACCCACACGCGCTTCTTGCCGAGCACCCGCAACGGCCAGCGGGCCGGCCACATCAGCGCGAAGTGCCGCCCGTACTTCGCCCGGTGCGCGCGGACGCCCACCCGGAACTCGCTGCGGTCGAGCACCTCGGCGCGACCGGCGACGTAGCTCTCCCCCGGCAGGAGCGCACCGGGGCCGTCGCACGCGGCGACCGCCACGAGCGGGTTGGCTCGGATCCGGCGCACCTTCCACGAGTCGCCGAACGTGGAGACGAAGAGTCGCTCGGCGTCGCCGCTGACCCAGACCGGCGTGTGCGCGGGTGAGCCGTCGGCGCGGAAGGACACGAGGTCGACGAAGGGCTCGGCTCCGAGCCGACGGGTCTCCTCGCGCGCATCCACGCACCGACTCTCGCACGAGCGCACAAGCACGGGCGGTGACCACGCCCTAGGGTGTCCGTCATGAGCGACGCGACGCCGACTCCCGGCCCCGTCGAGGCGGCAGGGCCGCAGCCCGCCCTGGACAAGAAGAAGACCGCCATCATGGCGGCGATCGGGCTGCTCGCCCTGGTCCTCATCTTCGTCAAGGTGATCCCGCAGATCGGCTCCTACGAGGAGGCCTTCACGGCGATCAAGGCGATGAACGCCTTCGACATCGCCGTCATCGTGATCGCCGTCCTGGTCTACAACACCGTCTACGGCTTCCCCTTCATGGCGGCCGTGCCCGGGCTCCCCTACCCGCGGTCCTTCCAGCTCAACCAGGGTGCCTTCGCGATCAGCAACGGCGTGCCCGCGGGCGGTGCCTTCGGCCTCGGCGTGCAGTACGCGATGCTCGCGTCCTACGAGGTGGAGCCGACCGTCGCGACGGCCGCCATCGGCGCCACGGGCGTCTGGAGCATCTTCGTCACCCTCGCCCTGCCCGTGTTCGGCCTCATGGCCATCGCCGCCTCCGGAACGATCGACGCGAGCCAGTACATCTACATCGGCGCCATCGGACTCGGCGTGCTCGTCACGATGATCGTGGTGTTCGCGCTCATCATGCGCAGCGAGGCCCTGGCGGTCCGCATCGGTGGCTGGGCCAACGCCGTCGCACGCCCGCTCTACCGGATGATCAAGAAGGACGCCCCCGACCTCGTGCCGGAGATCGTCAAGTTTCGCACCGACACGGTCGCCCTGGTGACCCGTCGCTGGCACGTCATCACGGTGTCGCAGGTGGCGGTGTCCCTCTGCCAGTTCGCGATCTTCTACGCCGCCCTGCGCGGGGTCGAGGGCACCGGCACCCCCACGCCGTTCCTCGTCGCCTTCGGCGCCTGGGCGGTCGCGCAGATCGGCATCATGATCCCGATCACCCCGGGCGGGCTGGGGACGGTCGACGCCTTCATGATCTCGCTGCTCACCGCCATGGGCGTGAGCGGCGGCGATGCGACCGCCGCCGACCTCGTGTGGCGTGCGGCGTCCTTCGTCCCGCAGATCATCATCGGCGTGCTGGCCCTCGTGACCTGGAGCCGTACCGCCGCGCGCAAGTTCGCCGTCGTCAGGCCCGCCGAGGGAAGCGCGACCGCCTGACGCCGACGAGTCGCGGAGGCGTCACGCCGAGACGGTGTTGCGGCACCGGCTCAGGACCACTCGGAACGCGCTGAGGTCGAACGGCTTGCGCAGCGAGCCGACGACGCGCAGGCCGTAGGACGCTGCGCGCCGGTGCGCGTCGGACACGACCTCGGCCGAGGCCCCGCTCACCAGCACGATGCGCGACCCGGGGGCGCGCACCGCGAGCAGCCGCAGCACGTCGCCGTCGCGCGGACCGAGGTCGAGGTCGAGCACGGTGATGTCCTGTCCGCCGCCGACGAGCCGGTCGATGTCCCGGCAGTCGCTCGCGGTCTGGGTCCGGAACCCCGCGCCGTCGGCCACGGCCGCGATGAGCTCGCAGATCGCGGGTTCGTCGTCCACGACGAGCATCGTCTGCACCACGTCGAGCGGGTCGGTGGTCATCGCGCACCTCCGTCGTCGAGCACGGCCGCGGCGTCGACCGGGAACAGGACCCGGCCGAGCGCCTCCTTCGTGAAGGGCTTGGCGAGCGTGTGCTCGCCCTGGGCGAGCAGGTCGTGCATCCGGTCGCTGAACCCCGTCATGAACACCACGGTGACGTCGGGCACGACCTGCTCGACCTGGCGTGCGAGGTCCGGGCCCTCGATGCCGTCCGGGTCCCCGAGGCGCACGTCGGTGAGGAGCACGTCCGGACGGAACTCCTCGGCGATGCGCAGCGCCTGGACCGGCGTGCTCGCGATCCTCACGGAGGACATCGGGTGGACCGTCAGACTGTGACGCAGCCCTTGAGCTGCACGATGGAGGAGTTCTGCGAGACCGTGCCGGCGGCCGTGCCGTTGGTCATGGTCGCCTTGGTGTAGTAGCCGTAGGTCACGGTCGCGACCGTCAGGCACTTCTGCGTGGCCGTCAGGACCTTGGATGCGCTCGTCCCCTTGACGGTGGCGTACGTGGCGCTCGCGGTCTTCACGACGTAGTCACTGCTCGAGGCAGCTGTGGCACCCGCCTTCGCCGTGCGGTACAGCGTGATCGAGACCGTGATGTTGGTCGACACCGTGCCGTTGCTCGCGAACGTGGCCGCCGTCGTCATGCAGGTGCCGCCGGTGCAGGCGGCCACCGTCGGGTTGCTGGGGGTCAGGGTCCCGTACGACGCGCTGACCGCAGCCATCGCGGGCGACGCCACGACGACGGTCGCGACGAGCGCGACCAGCGTTGCGAGAAGGCGACGACACCGGGTGGAGACCATGAACTGAGGTTAGGAGCGTCCGCGGAGAGCAACCAACAGAAGAGGCCGTTCGGGGCCGAATCTTGAGCGAACGCAGAGGCTCGCGGCCCCGTACCACCTACGCTGGTCGACGCAGGGGTCCGATCAGGCCGCGGCGACGTCGGAAAGGTCGAGGGTCTCGGCCACGAGGTCGAAGACGCGCTCCCGCTCGACGAGGAAGCCGTCGTGCCCGAACAGGGACGGCACCACCCGCAGCCCGTCGACGCAGCCGGGCGCGAGGGCCGCGATGCGCTGCTGCTGGTGCAGGGGGTAGAGCCGGTCGGTGTCGATGCCACCGACCACCAGCGGCACCCGGATGGAGCGCAGCGCGGCGTCGACACCGCCGCGACCGCGACCGAGGTCCCAGGTCGACATCGCGTCCGTCAGTGCGACGTAGGACCCGGCGTCGAACCGGTGGGCGAGCTTGTCGGCCTGGTGGTCGAGGTAGGACTGCACCGCGAACCGACCGTCGGACCTGGGGTCCTCACCCTCCTGCGGGTGGTTGCCGAAGCGCTCATCGAGCTCGAGGTCGCTGCGGTAGGTGAGGTGGGCGATGCGACGCGCGACGCCGAGGCCGCGCCACGGACCGCCGCCCGGGTCGGCGTCGTGGTAGTCGCCGTCGCGCCAGGCGGGGTCGCCGGTGATGGCGAGGTTCTGCGTGGTCTGGGTCCCGATCTGGTCGCCGGACGCGACCGCACCGACCGCGAGGACCAGGCCGCTCGCGACCCGGTCCGGCGACCCCGTCACCCACTCCAGCGCACGCATGCCGCCCATCGAGCCGCCGACCACCGACGCCCAACGACGGACTCCGAGCGCGTCGGTGAGACGGCGCTCGACCGCCACCTGGTCGGCCACCGTGATCCGCGGGAACCGAGATCCGAACGGGCGCCCGTCGGGAGCGGGCGACGCCGGTCCCGTGGTGCCCTGGCACCCGCCGAGGATGTTGGGCGCGACGACGAACCAGCGCCTGGTGTCGATAGCCGCGCCAGGACCGATGAGCCCGTCCCACCAGCCCGGGGTGGGGTGGCCCGGGCCGGCCTCCCCCACGACGTGCGAGTCACCCGTGAGCGCGTGCAGCACGAGCACCGCGTTGGATGCCGCACGGTCCAGCACGCCCCAGGTCTCGAACGCCACCGAGACCCGGTCGAGGCGCCCACCGAGCTCCAGGTCGACGCCGCCGACCTCGACGAAACGCCTGTCGCCCACGGGATCTCCCTCCCGCCAGGCACCGCTGGCGGGAGGGGGTCCGAGGCGTGTCGGCACGGTTCTCAGGCGTCCTTGGCCGCGCGGAAGCCGGCGTCGAGGTCGGCGAGGATGTCCTCGATCCCCTCGATCCCGACGGCGAGCCGCACCAGGCCGGGCGTCACACCGGCCGAGGCCTGCTCCTCCGGCGTGAGCTGCGAGTGCGTGGTCGAGGCGGGGTGGATGACGAGGGAGCGCACGTCGCCGATGTTGGCCACGTGGCTGTGCAGCTCGAGGGCCTCGACGAACTTCTTGCCGGCCTCCACGCCGCCCTTGATCTCGAAGGCGAGGACCGCCCCGGTGCCGAGAGGTGCGTACTTCTTGCCCCGCTCGAACCACGGCGAGGTCGGGAGCCCGGCGTAGTTCACCGACTCCACCTCGTCGCGCGCGGAGAGCCACTCGGCGACCTTCTGCGCATTCTCGACGTGGCGCTCGATGCGCAGCGACAGCGTCTCGAGGCCCTGCGCGATGAGGAAGGCGTTGAACGGTGCAGCTGCCGATCCCAGGTCGCGCAGGAGCTGCACCCGGGCCTTGAGGATGAACGCGAGGTTGGCGCCGAGCGGGGAGCCCACGCCGAGGTCGCGCGCGTAGACCAGACCGTGGTAGCTGGGGTCGGGCTGGTTGTAGTTCGGGAACTTCTCCGGGTCCTGCGCGAAGTCGAAGTTGCCGCCGTCGACGATCACGCCGGCGATCGCGGTGCCGTGACCACCGAGGTACTTCGTGGCCGAGTGCACGACGATGTCGGCGCCCCACTCGATCGGACGGATCAGGTACGGCGTCGCCACGGTGTTGTCGACGACGAGCGGGACTCCCGCCTCGTGCGCGACCTTCGCGATGCCCTCAATGTCGAGGATGTCGTTCTTCGGGTTCGAGATCGTCTCCCCGAAGAACGCCTTGGTGTTGGGGCGCACCGCGGCACGCCACTGCTCGAGGTCGTCCGGGTCGTCGACGAAGGACACCTCGACGCCCAGCTTGGGGAACGTGTAGTGGAACAGGTTGTAGGTGCCGCCGTAGAGCGACGGGCTCGACACGATGTGGTCGCCGGCCTCGGCGAGGTTGAGCAGCGCGATCGTCTCGGCGGCCTGACCGCTCGCGACGAGCAGCGCAGCGACACCGCCCTCGAGGGCCGCGACGCGCTCCTCGACGACCGCCTGGGTCGGGTTCATGATCCGGGTGTAGATGTTGCCGAACTCCTTGAGCCCGAACAGGTTCGCGGCGTGCTCGGTGGAGTCGAAGGTGTACGACGTGGTCTGGTAGATCGGCAGTGCGCGGGCGTTGGTCTGACTGTCGGGCGTCTGGCCCGCGTGGATCTGCTTGGTCTCGAAGCTCCAGTTGGCGCTCATGGCGTGTGTCTCCGGTTCGTGGGCCCGCCTCGGCGGGTGGTGCGGCAGGGGTGAGGTCGTGCGTGGCTCGGTCGTCGACCGACGGAACGGGTCTCGGCGTGCTCGAGGTGAGGCGCGCGGTCGGTGCGATGTCCCCGACCCGGGAACCACGAAGGCCGGAGGGGATCCTCCGGCCTTCGTGCGCTTCTACGGGGCTGCGGTCAGGGACAGCCGGGCATTCGCACGAGGACGTCGCGCGGCATACACATCTGGCTCGCCACCCGTCGCAGGTCGACGAAGCGGCGGGAGACGAGGTTCACCCGCTGACGCATGCGGGGACCGTAGCAACCCGGCCCGGGATCGCGCGAGCGTGTTCACCAGGCGGACGGCTGTGCCCCCGTCCCGGTTGTTGCCAATGATTCGCGGGAGCGGAGACTAGATCGGGAGACGCCGGAACACCGATCTCGGCAGGTGCCGAAGCCCGGACATAACCACTCGCATCGCGGCCGGGACGTAGACGACGGTCGACCCGCGACGCAAGCCGGAGACCACCGCATCGGCCACCTGGTCCGCCGTGACCGACAGCGGTGCAGGCTCGAGGTGCGAGGTCATCCCCGTGCGGACGAATCCCGGGCGGACGACCAGCACGTGGGCTCCGGTGCCGTGGAGCGCATCGGCCAGGCCGCTGGCCAGCGAGTCCAGACCTGCCTTGGTGGAGCCGTAGACGAAGTTGCTGCGCCGCGCCCGCTCGCCTGCGACGCTCGACAGGACGACGAGCGTGCCGTGTCCCTGGTCCCTCAGGTGGCGCGCTGCGCGCAGGCAGACCGACAGGGCGCCGACGTAGTTCACCTGGGCGGCCGCCACCGCCAGGTCCGGGTCGTCCTCGAAGTCCTGCTGGTCGCCGAGCACGCCGAAGGCCACGAGGACCACGTCGAGGTCGCCCTCGGCGAACGCCGTAGCGAGCAGGCCCTCGTGCGAGGCGGTCGCGGCGGCGTCGAAGTCGACGGCGACCACTCCCGGGAAGCCGTCGCGGCCCAGCGACTCGACGGCCTCGTCGCGACCCGGCGAGGGACGCGCCGCGAGCACCACGCGTCGCAACGCCGGGGAGCCCAGGGCGCGCACCGTGGCGAGCGCGATGTCGCTCGTCCCGCCGAGCACGAGGATCGAGGTCGGACGGTCGAGGGCGTCGGTCACAGCTGCAGTCTCCTGGACAGGTCGGAGACGAAGACCCCGGACGGGTCGACGTCGGAGCGGATCGCGCGGAACGCCGAGAGGCCCGGATAGCCGGCCGCGATCGTGGCCGGGACGGCGCGGGAGTCCTTCGCGAGGTAGAGGCGGCCGCCGGCGGCGATCACCTGCTCGTCGAGGTCGTCGAGAACGGTCGCGAGTCCCGGCGTACGGGCGGGGACGTCGATGGCCAGGGTCCAGCCCGCGATCGGGAACGACAGCGGCGACTCGGGACGCCCGGGGCCGAAGCGCTTGAGCACCGACAGGAACGACGGCGCTCCCATGCCCGCGAGCCTCTCGAGGCTCGTGCGCACGACCTCGCCGCCCGAGTCCGGCACCGCGAACTGGTACTGGAGGAACCCGTGCCGGCCGTAGAGCCGGTTCCACCCTCCGACCGCGTCGAGCGGGTAGAAGAACGGTGCCAGTCCGACGAGCTCGTCGTCGCGAGACCTCGGCGCCTTGCGGAACCACATCTCGTTGAAGGCTGCCAGCGACAGCCGGTTGAGGGGGCTGAACGGGATCCTCGGGACCTCGAAGGTCGGCGCCCCAGGTGTCATCGTCGCCGCACCGAGACGGCGTTCCGGTACGTCGTGCGGCTGCGCATGGTCGCCGCGCGTGAGCACCCCGCGCCCGAGCCGGGCGCCGCGCGCCATGCCGTCGACCCAGGCGACCGAGTAGCGGAAGGCGTCGTCGTCGACCATCAGCGACATGAGCGAGTCGAGGTCGGGCGCCCGACGCGTCTGCACCCGCACGAAGGCGGTCGGCGACGCGATGGTCGCGAACCGTACGGCGGTGAGCACACCGGTGAGACCCATGCCGCCGATCGTGGCGTCGAGCAGCGCGACGTCCTCGGGGGGACCCGAGCGGTCGAGCCTGCGCACCGTGCCGTCCGCGGTCACCAGGTCGACCCAGCGCACGTGCGCGCCGAACGAGCCGTCGACGTGATGGTTCTTGCCGTGCACATCCGCGGCGACCGCGCCCGCGACGGTGATGAACCGCGTTCCCGGAGTCACGGGGAGGAAGCGCCCCCGTCCGAGCAGGAGCGCGACGACGTCGCTCAGCATCGCGCCGGCCCCCGCGACCACGTCGCCGTCGTCGAGCAGCTCCACCCCGCTCAGGGCGGAGAGGTCGAGGACGACTCCTCCGCCGTTCTGCGCGGCGTCGCCGTAGGACCTGCCCGCGCCGCGCGCCAGCACGCCACGCGGCCCCGCGCTCGTCACCGCGGTGACGACGTCGTCGACCGAGGCCGCATCGACCAGCTGGGCACGGCTCGGCATCGTGAGGCCCCAGCCGGTGAGCAGGGTGGGCGGTGTCGTGGCCACCACGCCTCAGGCCCCCTCGACCACGACGAAGTCCTTCTTGAAACGCGCGAGGTAGGTCGCGGGCGACCGCGTCGCCCAGTGGTTGATCTTCGACCCCACGACCTGACCGTTCGTGTGGGCGTAGAGGAATCCGGTGGGCCAGGACAGGTTCATGTCGAGGACGATCGCCATCTGGGCCCCCGCCTTCACGAGGACGGAGGCGAGCGTGGAGGCCGTCACGTCGTGAGCGTAGACGAACACGAGCGAGCCATCGGCGCGACGCCCGAGCCCGGAACGGTTCTGCTGCGGCTGTTGGTGCGTCGGCAGGCCCCACGTGCGCAGGCGGTCGCTGGGCGAGGTCTGCCCGACTCCGTCGAGCACGATCGGCGGGAGGTTCTGGCGCACGACGAGCGTGTCGGGCGTCATGTGCAGGTCCCGGCCCCACACGCCGATCGAGAGACTCCCGTCCTGGTGCACCACCATCGACGCGAGGCCGTCGCGCAGGGGTGACACCGTGCGGCCGAGGTAGTAGTAGCCACCGACGTGGTCGCTCAGCTTGAAGCCGCTGTCGAAGGCCGCCAGCATCAGAGGCACCCAGCTGCGCGGGTTCGAGTCGGCCGGCGTGGCGGGGCTCCCCTCCGGGACCTGCGTGCCGGGGACGTAGCGGAACCGCAGCCGCGTCGGGTCCATCCACATGAGCGACACCGCGCCGCCGTCCGTGGTCGCGACCTGGATCGCGGCGGACCCGGGGCTCGAACGCCACGAGTAGCCCTGCGGAGGTCCCGACCCTGCGACCGGCGTCGGGCCTCCCGACCCGGTCGAGGACGACGAGTCCGAGGAGGTCGGCGACGACGCGGCAGGCGATGCCGCCAGGGTCGACGACGCGGACCGGGAGCCGGACGGGGCTGCCGTGCCCAACCCCGAGGACGGCGACGAGGTGGACACGGCGGCCGCCGCGCACCCGCTCAGGGCGAGCGTGCAGGTGACGGTGAGGGAGGCGACCACAGCCCGGCCGGTGCGCAGTCGTGGGAAGGGTCGTGACACCTCCCCATCCTGGCGTGGCGGCGTGTGAGCACGCTGTGAGCACGCGGTGAAACCGACACGCACAGGCGGGTGAACGAGGCGCCGCGCGGCGGCCCGCGCGGTTACGGTGACCGCATGGCAGGCAGCGGACCGCGTGCTCGGCGGGCGGGGGTCGTCGCGTGCGTGCTCGCGTCGCTGACGCTCGCGCTCGCCGCGCCCACCGCCGGCGCCCAGCAACCACCGCTGGGTGCCGGCGTCGACGGTAGCGACGCGGGAGCGTCGCCGGCGCTCGCGCGCGGACCGATCTCCGGACTGTCGTCGACCTGGTCCGCTCGGAGATGGACGGCCGACGGCGTACGTCAGTGGATCGCGTGCGCCGGTCACGGACCGGTCACCATCGTCGTCATCGCGGGGCTCCACGCGGACCACACCATGTGGTCGTTGGTGCTGGACCAGTTCGCGCGCACGACGCGTACCTGCATCTACGACCGCCCTGGCCTCGGCAGCAGCCCGCCGCGCTCACCCCACGCCACCGTCGACGCGGCGACTCACGCGGACGAGCTCGAGTCGTTGCTCGGCGCCGCCCACGTGACCGGTCCGCTCATCGTGATGGGGCACTCCTACGGCGGGCTGGTCGCACGATCGTTCGTGGCTCGGTACCGCACACGCGTCGCCGGACTCATGCTGATCGAAGGCGTTGCACCGCACGACAACACGTCGCGCTACTGGGGCGAGGGCGGTGACCGCGTGGACATCTGGCGCTCGTCGACGACGGCCGCACGGATGCGCCTGCGTTCGATCCCTCTCGTGGTCCTCGCCGCGCAGGACCCGGACCGCAGCTACTGGGGCGGGCCGTCCTACGGCGAGACCCCGCAGGACCTGGCCGACTGGCGGGCCCACCAGCGCGCGGCAGCGTCCCTGTCGACGCAGTCCACGTTCCTCATCGTGCGCCACAGCGCGCACGTGATCGAGGTCGACCGGCCCGACGCCGTCGTGGCCGGCGTGCGGCTGCTCGTCCACGCCGTCGTGTCACGGACCCGGCTTCCGGGGTGCGCCCTCGGTCGCTACGGCACGCAGCCGCTGTGCGGCTAGGCGTCCTCGAGTCAGACGCCGATCGCGCCGAGGCCGAACATCACGAACCAGACCAGCGCAGTGACCTGGAGGACCCGGTCCTGAAGAGCGATGTCCTCGGGGGCACCGGCGTCTCCGCGATCGATGTCGAGGGCGAAGCGCAGCACGGCGATGATGAACGGGACCACGGACCATTCCGCGAGCGGCAGCGTCCCCCGGTCGCGGACGCCGACCTGGAAGGCCCAGAGGCAGTAGGCCGTCAGCATGATCCCTGCGGACACGGTCCACACGAAGCGCAGGTAGGTCGCCGAGTAGCGGGCCAGGGCGGGACGGGAGTCGCTGCGGTCGTCACCGAGCGAGACGAACTCGGAGTAGCGCTTGCCGGCGGCCATGAACAGCGAGCCGAACGCGGCGACCGTGAGGAACCACGGGGAGATCGGGATGCCCGTCGCCGTACCTCCCGCCGTGGCACGCAGGACGAAGCCGGCGGCGATGAGCACGAGCTCCACCACGGGCTCGTCCTTCAGTCCGAACGAGTAGGAGAGGGTGGCGACGAGGTAGACCGACAGCGTCACGAGGAAGCCGGGATACGTCGACAGCGCAGCGCCCCCGATGCCACCCACCGCGAGGACCACCGCGAGCACGACAGCCATGGGCACCGACACCTCGCCTGCCGCGATCGGCCGGTGGCGCTTCGTCGGGTGCGCCCGGTCGGAGGACACGTCACGAACGTCGTTGACGAGGTACGTCGCGCTCGCGACGGCGCAGAAGCAGACGAAGGCGACGACCGTGTCGGTGAGCACGTCCCGGTTGGCGAGCTTGCCCGCCGCGAGGGGGACGGCGAACACGAGCAGGTTCTTGACCCACTGCCGCGGCCGGAGCGCCACGAGCACGGCCAGCAGGAAGGGTCGCGGCGTACGAGGGGGCTCGGCGGCGTCTGATCGGGCGACGAGGTCGGCGGCGGACCGGTCGTCGTCGGGGCTCGGAGTCATCATGCGGATCCCATCATCGCACCGCTGCGGCCCTGTGTGAGCGGGCTGAGAATCGGCTATGAAGGACGTCCGGCTACCGCTCACCTGGCGCAAGACATGCAGCCGGAGGGCGTCTAATGGCGACCAGGGACCGCCACAGCCGTGAGCGGTCACGCGAGTCGGGAGTGCTTGTGCACGTGGAGCGTCGACCTTCGAGCCGTCCGCGCGCCTACCGCCGCCGCCGACCCGCGTGGGTCTACTGGCTGCGGCGCGGCGTGCTCGCCGGCTTCGTCGTGCTCCTCGTCGTCACGACATGGTCGATCGTGGGCGCCCTGCGCGCCCCCGGTGACGACGGAGCCTCGGTGAAGCTCGCCGAGTGGGGCCGCGACCACGGCCTCGGCCCGGCCGTCACACTGGCCGAGACGGTCCAGTACAAGCTCAGCCCCCCAGCCACGGGAGGCTCGCCCGACACGTCCGTCCTCGCGTCCGGCGCGGCGATCGCCAACGGCGCCGTGGCCCACGGGCCCGGGACCACAGTCGAGACTCTGCACGCCAGACTGACCACCCCGGTGTCGCCGAGCCTCGCCGGCGAGGGCGTCTTCGTCCCTGCCGTCACCACGAAGTCGGGTCCCCTGGTCCAGGTGACCTACGTGCGGCCGGACTCCGTGCACACGTCGTACCTCACCGGTGTGGCCTGGATGAGCCACACGCTGCGGTTCGTCCTGCACCCCGGCTTCCAGGACCCCGGCACGGCGGGGATGACCCAGCCCTCGCAGATCCAGCCGACGCAGTACCCCGGGCTGGTCGCCTCCTTCAACGGCGGCTTCAAGCTCAAGGATGCCCAGGGCGGCTACTACGACAACGGGAAGACCGTCGGCCCGCTCACCAACGGTGCTGCCTCGTTCGTCGTCTACAAGGACGGCCACGCCACCGTGGGCACCTGGGGCGCCGACGTCTCCATGACCTCGCAGGTCGCGTTCGTGCGGCAGAACCTGCAGCCGCTCATCAGCGGCGGCACGGTCGCGCCCAACCTGGACGCCAACGTCCAGGGCAACTGGGGCACCACCGTCGGTGGTGGCTACGCCGTCTGGCGCTCCGGCATCGGCGTGACGGCGACCGGTGACCTCGTGTTCGCCGGCGGGGACGCACTGTCGGTGAGCTCGCTCGCGGACGTCCTTCAGCGCGCGGGCGCGGTGAGCGCCATGCAGCTCGACATCAACAAGGCCTGGGTGTCGTACATGTGGTACTCGCACACCGGCAGCCACGTGACGCCGCACAAGCTCGGCGACTTCCAGCGTCCGGCGGACCGCTACTTCAACCCGACGAGTCGCGACTTCGTCGCTGTCTACGCACCCTGAGACGACGCCGAGAGGTCGGGCGGTGAGTCCGGCCGGCTGCTGACGTACTGGGGCAGGACCAGCATCCGCGTGGCCGAGACGACGAGCAGCACCAGCGCCACGATCGTCAGCATGACCTGCACCTTCGGGCCGCTGAACTTCGTCGCGACACTGGCGAAGAACAGCACGAGCGCGAGCATCACCGCGAGCAGGACGAACTTGGTCGACGTCGCCGCCGCGGTGTCGGCGTATGCCAGGTAGGCCTCGGCCTTCGCGGCGTCACGATCGGACTCCACCTGCTTCGGCACGACGTAGGCGGGCAGGTCCAGTGGTGTGCCCGCAGGCACGACGACGGGCACGCCCTGCGCGTCGAGCTGCACACCGGAGAGCCACACCTTCTGCGCCACGACGAGCTGCGGCGAGAAGCGGTTGTCGAGGAAGTCGGCGCGCGCCGTCTGCTTCGAGTCGACCGCAGCGATCCAGGACAGCCACATCTGCGAGTCGATGATCGTGTCGGTCGTGGCCGCCGTCGCCGCACGTCCGGCGTCGGCGCGGGCGATGGCCGAGGTCGACTGCGCGTCGCTCTGCGCACCGCTCCACTGGCTCGCCTGGAACGACGCCCACGCCGTGGCCACGGCTGCCACCGCGAGGATGATCGCCGTCCACGAGTCGAGGATCCGCTGACGTCGCTCCCACGGGTCCTCCGGCTCCTGCGGCGACATGTCCTCGGCCAGCACGACGTCGACGAGCTCGTCGAGCTGCTCGAGCACGCTGTCGTCGTCACCCGACTGGTCGCTCATCGGTCCCTCCCCAGCGAGTCGTCGGTCGCAGGCTAGCGAGACATCGCGCGCCGGGTGGGTGACCCCCGGGACTCTGACCGGGAGCCCTGAGGCCGGGCCGGGCCGGGCCAGGCCGCGGGGGGGCACCCGGCCATCCTTCGAGGGCTGCATGTGGCGCGATCTGCCTGAGGTCGGTCACCATGTCGCATGGACGACACCACCGCTCACGACCGTTCCGTCGCGGATGTGGTCGCGTCACTCGATGATCCAACCGCTCGGGACTGCAACGTTCTCCTCGACATGATGCAGCGGATCAGCGGGTGCGAGCCGCAGATCTGGAACGTCGCCACGATCGGCTTCGACACCTACCACTACAAGTACGACAGCGGGCGTGAAGGCGACTGTCATGCAATCGGCTTCTACCCCAGAAGGGGCAAGACCACCATCTACCTCATGGACGGCACGGCTCGTCACTCCGACCTGCTGGCCGGCTTGGGCAAGCACACGACGAGCAAGGTCTGTGTCTACATCAAGCGACTGAGCGACGTGGACCTTGGAGTCTTGGAGCAGGTGCTTTCGCACTCCTACGACTACGTCAGGTCCCAAGATGGGCGCATGCACCGAGCATGAGCAGGCGTGATCGGGGATCTCGGGGCAGTACCCGCACCCACCGGCGCCCCGACGCCGCTGGGCGACGCGGGACCGTCGTCGAAAGTGGCCCGGCCGCTCAGGTACGGCGTGCGCGGTGCAGCGCGACGATCCCGCCGTGGATGTTCTGCCACTCGACGCCGGACCAGCCGGCGTCCTGCATGTGGCCGGCGAGGGTCGGCTGGTCGGGCCAGGCCGCGATGGACTCGGCGAGGTAGACGTAGGCGTCCGGGTTGCTGGCCACAGCACGCGCGACCGACGGGATCGCGCCCATGAGGTACTCGGAGTAGATCTTGCGCACGAGGCGCTGGCTCGGGTGGCTGAACTCGCAGACCACGAGGCGACCGCCGGGGCGGACGACGCGTCGCAGCTCGCGCAGCGCACCGGCGTGGTCGACCACGTTGCGCAGGCCGAAGGAGATGGTTGCGGCGTCGAACACTCCGTCGCCGAAGGGCAGGTGGAGCGCGTCGCCGGCGGTGAACGGGAGGTTCGGACGGCGCTCGTGCCCGACGAGCAGCATCCCTGTGGAGAAGTCGCACGGGATCACGGTCGCGCCGCGGCCCGACAGCGGCTCGCTGGACGACCCGGTGCCCGCCGCGAGGTCGAGGATCACCTCGCCGCGCATCGGCGAGACCGCGGTGACGAGCGCCTTGCGCCACACCCGCGTCTGCCCGAGAGCGAGGACCTCGTTGGCGACGTCGTAGCGGTCGGCCACCCCGTCGAACATCGAGGCCACGTCGATCGGCGCCTTGTCGAGACTGGCCCGCACCCACGGGGTGTCCAGCATCGGCGTCGCCGTCGACAGGAGTCGACCGAATCCTTGCGAAGCCGTTCTCATGTTCCGCCCCCCAGCGGCTCGCCATTCCCTTGACTGCCACGGCCACCCTAGGAAGTACGAGGCGACCGATGCACCTGCTGGGACCCCGTGTCGGGGCTTTGTCTGGAAGGTCACGTTCGGGTCCAAACGCTTGACGCGAGCACCATCGTGCCTCTCGTGCGGCTCATCGGACGCGCGTCTTGGCAGTTCCTTGGATCATTCTCATGCGGGGCACAGGAAGGCCTCACGGCTCCGACATCGGGGCCTGGCACGGTGGTCATCAGGTCGAGCGACCTGGATGAGCACCGGAGGACACCATGACCGAGCCGTGGACCGCGAAGAACCGCGACCAGCTGCTGACACGCGTCTCGTTCACCACCGTGCTCGGTGGCGCCCTGGCGCTGGTCGCCACCGCCGGAGTGTCCTACGGACTCGCGAGCGCGACGACGGCCGCAACCGTGTCGGCCGACGCCGCGACGAGCGCCTCGACCGCCGCACCGGTGGGCGTCACCACGGTCGCCAGCACGGCCGCCGCCGGGACCGTCGCCAGCACGACCGCTGCCACCACCGGCTCCGACGACACCACCGCGACCCCCACCAGCGCGTCGAGCACCAGCGCGTCGAGCACCACGACGACCGCGGCGAAGGCGGCCACGACGACCGTCACCGTCGCCAGCGCGCCGTCCACAACGCGCGCCGCCGCCACCTCGGGAGGATCCTGACCCCGGGCACGCTGCCGGCCAGTCCTGACCAGCCCCGACCCACGGAGACCTCGTGAACGCTCGCCACTGGACGTCGCACCACCGCGACGCCCTGCTCACCCGGGTCACCGTGCTGACCGCCGGCACCGCCGTGCTCGGCACGGTCGGTGCGGCCGGTCTGGCGGTGGGGATCGTCGCGACGACGCACCCGACGACAGCCTCGAGCTCGGTGGCCGTCGACACCTCGCCCACACCCGACGCCGGCAGCCCG
>Ga0208851_1000426_pt1 | contig 18482 bp, 22 predicted proteins | sample NGESurshal092012_FD_184481 | JGI IMG/M metagenome (GOLD analysis project Ga0208851, IMG submission 184481) | Arctic peat soil microbial communities from Barrow, Alaska - NGEE Surface sample 415-2 shallow-092012 (SPAdes) | ecosystem: Environmental > Terrestrial > Soil > Wetlands > Peat ... | reverse complement strand
TCAGGGATCGGTTGCTTGGTCGCTCCGAAACCTACGAGCCCGTACGTGCGCGTCCTCACGCCGGCCCTCAGCGACACCGATCACCAACCACCGCAACCCATCGACGGCCCTAGCGACCCCCGGAGACCCACGGAAAGCCGAGGAGTCCCCGAATTGGTGGCTGCCTGGCCGGCTGGCCCGTCTGCTGCCCCACATCAGCGTCGAGTCCGAGCACGACATCGAGGCTGGTGCGGCGGAGATCGAGGACATCGCCGAGCCAAGCGAGGCGTCCGCACGGGCGCGAATCTGACCGCAGTCTGCTACGCGGGTCCCCGTTCAGCTCGGCCGGCCAGGCTCGCCAACCAGTGATCCCCTCTGGTGGCAGCGGAGTGGCTCCCGGGCCGTACTCCAACAAGGGGCCTGGCCGTGGCGCTGGCGCCCCAGCGCCCGCAGTCCCAGCCAGCGGAGTCTCGGCGACTAGTGGTTCCTCGGCCAAGACCCGCCCTGCAACGTCGCCTCGGGGCGTCGTTGTCAATGGCCGTGCCCCTCTGCCTTGCGAGACGCTGAGTCTCCCGTCGACCGAGGCGCACGCCCTAGAGTCTGGGCATGAGCGAGCTGAGCATGAACAAGGCAATCCACGGTGCCGTCCGACGGGACCTGGACAGGTTCCTCGCCGCACTCAGCACGTTCCCGCCGGGCGAGCGGAACAGGGCACACCAGCTCGGCACCGCGTGGGCGAACTTCGATGGCCAACTCACCCGCCATCACGAGGGCGAGCACACGATCGCGTGGCCGGCGCTCCAGGCCGTCGGTGTGAGCAAGGAGCTGCTGGCGACCATGGACGTTGAGCACGAGGCGATGGCCGAAGCTCTGGCCGAGACTCGTACCGCGATGGGAGCGCTGACACGCACGGCCGGCCTCGATGAGTCCAGGGCCGCGCTGGCCGCCTTCCAGAATCTGCAGGTGGTGACGGTCGCGCATCTCGACCACGAGGAGGCTGAGACCGAGGACGTCTACGTGGCCAAGCGCGACACTCCGGAGATCAAGGCGATGGGTAAGGCGTTTGGGAAGGTCAGCCCGGCCACGGGTGGAACGTTCTTCGCCTGGGTGCTCGACGGCGCGTCGCCCGATGAGCGCGAAGCGGTAACCCGAGACGTGCCCGGTCCCGTGCTCTCCATCATCGGCGGGATCTTCGGACGCGGCTACCGCAAGAACGTCGCGCCGGTCTGGCAGCGGTAGGTCGAGTACGGCACGTCGGTTCTGATCTTCGTCGTTTCGCGCGCTGCCGCATTCGCTGCGACAAGCGCACACTGGTGGACATGCTCCGCCCTGTAGAAGTTCTGCACGAGGGCCGCTGGCTACCCGCCACCTTGCTGGGCACTCGCCTGGAACCGGACGGCTGGCACGGGCTCGTGGGCTACTGTGACCCGGGCTCGAGGCAGGGCTACTACCACTGGTGCCCGAAAGCGCAGCTGCGCTTGCCTTCTGTGCAAGCCGACGAGGGCTAGTCTCGCAGCTGGTCTGTGCCCCCAACTGGGCGGTCGGGCCCGCCATGCCAGAAGACAAGGAGCTTGCGAACGCGCGCCGGATACCGGAGCGCCTCGCTCCAGATCGTCACCTCGCGGGCACCCTCTGCGGGCCGCGTGCGTTCGCAGCCACTGCCCACGCTCGAGTGTTCCCTCGTCACGGAACCCGCGTGAATCAGTGCTTCTTCGGAGAAGCGATGATCTCGATCGGGGAGCCTGTCTTGGCCCGCTTCTCCAGGCGCTTCTCCTTGATGGACTTGCCGGCCGCCTTCTTCTGCATGTGCTGTCGGGGTGACTTGTCGGCCATGGTGGCTCCTCGAGCCGGGAAGCCTGAACGGCTCCGTGACCTGTGACAGTACGCCCCGAGCCTCAGCGCGGGCGGCAATCGGGAACGCCACCTGGGGGGCGGCCAGGTGGACTGGTCAATGGCTTCGACCGCCGGCGAGTCCGCACCGCTGATGCGCCTGCCCGCACGCTTCGATGAAGTCGAAAAGGCGGACGAGGAGGGCCTGCCGCTCGAAGGACTGCTCAGGGACGAGCGGTCGAACACCCGGACCGGGGGAGATGCGGCCGCACTGTCACTCCCGGGGTCGGCGCTCGCTCACCGGCAGAACCACCTCGTTGAGACGTCGGAACCATGGCGTCCAGGGCGGGTCGAAGCGCGCGAAACGCGGTGGACCCGTCGGCTCAAGCCCGGCATCCTGCGCCGCCTGCCGTAGCCGAGCCGCCTGCTGCCGGTAGGAGGCGGCGGTCCATCGGCCCGAGTACCGAGTCACGGCGGCGAGCTCCTCGGGGACGGACCGGATCGCCACCCGGGCATTGCCCGGGACGGGTAGCGACCCACGCGTCGAGCGTTCCGGCATGACGAAGGACACGACATACCGTCCGGGTGCCGTCTCGGCTGTCACGGCCTGGACCGCCGACGACGGGCCCGCAACGGCGTCGCGGTGCTGCAGCACCGGAGCGGTCATCGCCAGCCCCTCGCGGGTCTGGGTGTCCCCGCGGATGTCGGCGACCAGGGGACGAAAGGCCGCGGTGCCAGCGTCCTCGAAGGAACCTTCGACGTCGACCTGGGCGACCAGATGCGCGGGGAAGTAGCGCAACTCAAAACCGGGTCCCTGCCGGACCACCTCGTACTGCTGTTGCTCGGTCATCGTGACCTCATTCCAGTCCTATCTGACGGAAAGACCGACCATCGAGGGGAGAGCCGGCCCGTCCCAAGCCTCGTGATGGTCCCGTGACCGCGCACGGGTGTGCACTGCCAGCCGGCACGGTGTCGGGCGAACCGGAGTGAGGCTCACGCCCGTGTGTTGCGGGCGTGAGAGGTCGGATGCGGTGGACCAGGTACCGGTAGCCGAGCCGCCGTCGTGACAGCAGCTGCCACCGGCTCATCCTCGAGGAGACCGGCGCCGGTCGCGTGGGCGGCGGCGGCCGAAGCGCCGGGGCCGGCCAGCACGAGGTTGGCGCCTGACGTCAGAGCGCTCAGGTGCGCGGCGATCGAGGTGAACCGCTCCTCGACCGTTGCGCTCAACACGATCAGGTCGGGCGTCAGTGTCGCGACCGCGTCGGCCAGAGCCGTGACGGGGGTGTCCGGGCCGAGGAAGGTGATCCGCCAACCGCTCCGCGACAGCACCACGCCGAAACAGATCAGGGCGATGTCGTGCCGCTCATCGGCCGGGCAGGCCAGTAGGGCTCTAGGTCCCCGCCCCTGGTCCCAGTCCCGGGCCAGGCCGAGCAGCCGGTCGCGGATCAGCTGGCTGGCGAAGTGCTCCTCGGCGACGCTGACTTCGCCGGTGGCCCATCCCTCGCCGATCTGCCGCAGGCAGGGCAGCAGGACATCGCGGACCACGGCGTTGAGCGTGAACTCGGCGAGCAGTGCGTCGAGAAGCCGGTGCGCTCGGCCGCCGTCGAAGCCGAGCAGCGCGCCATAGAGCTCGGCTCGGATCACCTGCAGATGGGTCAGGTCGGCTGGGGCCGTGGTGAGCACCGCCCGATCCAGGGCGGCGGTGCGGCGGTCGGTCGGACCCTCCGTCGAACCGGCTGAGGCCAGGGCCAGCTTGGCGGCCTGGGAGGGCGGATACCCACGGTCGATCTCGCTGAGCATCGCCCGCACGATCGCTTCGTCATCGCTGGAGTAGAGCCGGAATCCTCCGACGGATCGGTGCGGGTGGAGCAGCCCGTAGCGGCGCTCCCAGGCCCGGAGGGTGTCGACCCGAACGCCGACTCGGCGCGCCAAGTCGCCGATCTGCACCAGCTCGTGCGGCGAACGAATCTCGGATCCGTCGATCTCTGACTCCTTCCTCGTCGACCCGTCATCTTTTGACGTGCTGTCCATAGTCTGTCTAAGGTATGTCCAAGAAGCAAGGCCGACCCGCCGCACCAGGAAAGGGAGCCACCCGTGGTCCACTACCAGCGCCGGCTCGTCGTCCCGATGCCGCGGGATGAGGCGTTCGCATATCTGAGCCGGTTCAGCTCGGCAGCCGAGTGGGACCCAGGCGTCAGCTCGGCGCGCATGGTGACGCCGGACCCGGTGGGACTCGGCTCGGTCTTCGCGCTGGACGCGGTCTTCCTGGGCAACACGGTTCCGCTGCGCTACCAGATCACCGACTTCGATCCGCCGAACCGCGTGGTTCTGGCCGCGGAGAACTCATCAGTCCGGTCGACCGACGAGATCACCTTCAGTGCGGACTCTTCGGGCGACACCGTGGTCCAGTACAACGCCGAACTGGCCTTGAAGGGTCTGGCCCGGTTGGCCACGCCGATCTTCGCCCTGGCCTTCCGCCGGATCGGGGACCGGGCGTCCGAAGGGCTGCTCGCCACCTTGACCAACCGTGCCCCCCGGCCCCCGGGGCGGCAGCGGTGAACGGGCTGGTCTCGCGAGCCACGGCCGCCGTGGCGGACCCGGTGCTGGAGGCGACGGTGGTGCCGAGCTTCAGCCGGGTCGGCTACGTGGCACGCCACCGACTGGACGCATGGGAGGAGCCCGCGGCCGGCTCGATGGCCGGTCGGGTCGTCGTCGTCACCGGGGCCACCGGCGGTCTGGGCGGAGCGATGGCGGCTGCGCTGGCCCGCCTGGGTGCCACGGTGTGGCTGTTGGGCCGGAACCGGGACCGGACTGACTGGTTGGCCGGCCAGATCCGCGCGGACGTGCCCGGCGCGGTTCTGAAGGTTGCCGTGGCCGACCTGGCTCGGCTGTCTGACGTGCACGCGGTCGCGGACACCCTGCTCGCCGGGTCCGAAAGCCTGGACGTCTTGGTGCACAACGCGGGCGCCCTGATGGGCCGCTACGAGGCAACGGTCGACGGGCTGGAGACCACCGCCCAGGTGCACGTGGTCGCGCCGTTCCTGCTGACGTCGCTGCTGCTTCCACGGCTCCGGGCCACCCCCGGTTCGCGGGTGATCACGGTTTCCTCCGGCGGGATGTACACACAGCGGCTTGACGTCGGCGCGCTGACGCCGGACCCGGCGTCGTTCAACGGCGTCAAGACCTACGCCAGCGCCAAGCGGGCCCAGGTCGTCCTTGCCCAAGGGTGGGCAAGGCGCACCGCGGGCAGCGGCGTCGCGTTCCACGTCACCCACCCCGGGTGGGTTGACACCCCGGGCCTCCGTGCCTCCCTGCCCCGGTTCGCCCGGCTGATGGGGCCGCTGCTGCGCAGCCCGCAGCAGGGCGTCGACACGATCGTCTGGCTGGCCAGCTCCGCCGCCGGTGCGCACGGCGACGGCCAGCTCTGGCACGACCGCCGTGCGCGGTCCACCGTGCGGCTGCCCTGGACCGCGACGCCGGACGGTGAGGCCGACCGGTTGTGGGAGTGGACTTCCGCGAACGCTGGGCGTTCCCTCCACTCAGGCGACCACGCGGTGACACCCGTCGCGACGACCGGCCGGGTACAGCGATGACTCGGCCCCGGGCCGCGGTGGTGGGCAGCGGGGTCGCCGGCCTGACCGCGGCCTACCTGCTTCAGCGGCGCTACGACGTCACCTTGTTCGAGGCCGACGGACGGCTCGGCGGCCACGCACACACTCATGACGTCAACCGGGCCGGCGGCGGCACGGTACGGATCGACACCGGCTTCATCGTGCACAACGAACGGACCTACCCCCAGCTGCTGCGGTTGTTCGGCGAGCTGGATGTGCGCACGCAGGAATCCGAGATGTCGATGAGCGTGCGGTGCGAGGGCTGCGGCCTTGAGTATGCGGGCGCGCGCAAGCTGCGTGGCCTGCTCGCGGACCCCCGCAACCTGTCCCGGCCCCGCTACCTGCGGATGCTCGGCGAGGTGACCCGCTTCCACCGGGAGGCACGGCACGTTCTTACGGCCGACGACGACAGCTCGGACCAGCTGACCCTGGGACGGTTCCTGACCGATGGTCGCTACTCCCAATACTTCGTCGACCACTTCATGATGCCGGTGGTGTCCGCGGTGTGGTCCACCGGACCCCAGGCCAGCGCCCAGCAGCCGGCGCGGAACCTGTTCCGGTTCTTCGACAACCACGGGATGCTCTCGGTCGGTGGCTCGCCCCAGTGGCGGACCGTGGTGGGCGGCTCACGCAGCTACGTCGACAAGGTGGCGGAGCGGCTGACCTCGGTCCGTGTCAGTACTCCGGTGCGTACGGTCACCCGAGGCTTCGAAGCGGTGGAGATCCGCGACCATGCCGACGCCCTGCACCTGTTCGACCGCATGGTGATCGCAACGCATCCGGACACGGCGTTGGACCTCCTCGCCGACCCCAGCCCGGCGCAGAAGGAGATCCTCGGAGCGTTCACCTACTCCCGCAACGAGGCGTGGCTGCACACCGACGCCTCGGTCCTGCCCGGGCGGTCCGGTGCCCGCGCCTCATGGAACTACCTGAAGGCGACCTGCTCCGGACAGGAGGCCCAGCCGCTGATGAGCTACGACATGAACCGGCTGATGCGGCTCGTCGAGCCGATGGACTATGTGGTGACCCTCAACGGGACCGGTCGGGTCGCCGACTCGAGTGTGATCGCGAAGATGTCCTACGAGCACCCGGTGTTCACCCCGGAGTCGCTCGTGGCGCAGCGCCGGCTGCCGGAGATCAACGACCGGACCGTTGCCTTCGCGGGGGCCTACCACGGCTGGGGCTTCCACGAGGACGGCTGCGCCGCAGGGGTCCGGGCCGCGGCATCACTGGGCGTGCAGTGGTAGGCCCGATGTCCGACCTCGAGGTGCTGCCGGCCCTGTACGACGCCGAGGTGGTCCATGCCCGGCGACAGCGGCTCAACCGGACGTTCATCCATCGGATCTCCTTGTGGTTGGTCGACTTGGACGCCCTGCCGGTGCTGCCCTGGTGGCTGCGGTCGTTCGGCCGGTTCGAGGCGTCTGATCATCTTGGCGACCCGGGACGGTCGATCCGGGAGAACCTCGACACCTGGCTGGCCAGCCAAGGAGTGGACCTCCAGGGCGGCAAGGTGGTGATGCTGGCCAACGCCCGCACGCTCGGCCACGTGTTCAACCCGATCACGCTGTACTGGTGCTCGCAGCCGGACGGTCGCCCTGAGTGTGTGGTGGCGGAGGTGCACAACACCTACGGCGAGCGGCACTGCTACCTGTTGCGGCCTGACACCGAGGGGCGGGCCGAGGCCGCCAAGGAGTTCTACGTCTCCCCATTCCTCGAGATGGGCGGCGGCTATGAGATGAGGGTCAGCCGGCCGGAGCAGAACCTGTCGGTTGCGGTGTCGCTGCGCCAGCACGACCAGATCGTCTTCGCCGTCGGGCTCCGCGGCGCCCGACACCCGGCCACCCGCCGACGGTTGCTGCGGACCATGCTGCGCCACCCGCTCGGCACCTACCGCGTCTCCGCACTGATCAGGATGCACGGGATCCGGCTGTGGCTGACCCGAGTCCCTGTGCTGCCCAGGACACCGCACGTCCCTCAGGAGGGGGTCCAGTGAGCTCGTCCACCATCAACCCGTGGCCCGTGCAGACGCACCCGGCCCGAACCACCGCGCCCACGAGGCGCGCGCGGACGGTTCCGGTCGAGGTCCCCCGGATTCCGGTCCGCGCGGGTGTCGCCGAGCTGATCTTCCGGGCCGGGGTCCGGCGAATGCCGATCCGCGTCGAGCTCCCCGACGGGCAGCGCTGGGGAGCCGGCGGGCCCAGCGATCCGGTGATGCACGTCGCGCGTCCGGCTGAGCTCTTCCGACGGTTGGGCCTGGACGCGAACATCGGTTTTGGTGAGGCGTACCAAGCCGGGGACTGGAGCTCCCCGCAGCTGGCCGACCTGCTCACCGCCATGGCCACCCAGCTCACCAACGTCGTCCCACCCGGCCTGCAGGGGCTGCGGGTCTGGGCGCAGCGGGTGCGCGGACACCTCGAGTCGAACACGACAACGGTGGCCCGGCTCAACGTCGAGGCCCACTACGACCTGTCGAACGAGATGTTCGCGACGTTCCTCGACGAGACCATGACGTACTCCTCCGCATGGTTCGACGCCCTCGACAGTGATGACGACGAGGGCCTGACCCGAGCGCAACTGCGCAAGATCGACGGCGTGCTCGATGCCGCCGGTGTCAGAGCCGGCACTACGGTGATCGAGATCGGCACTGGTTGGGGCGCACTGAGCATCCGGGCCGCCCAGCGCGGCGCCACCGTGACCTCGCTGACGTTGTCGGTGGAACAACAGCGGCTGGCCCAACTGCGGGTCCGCGAGGCCGGGGTCGACGACCGGGTCACGATCTTGCTGCAGGACTACCGCGAGGCGGCCGGCCAGTACGACGCCGTGCTGAGCGTGGAGATGATCGAGGCGGTCGGGGCGGACTACTGGCCCACCTACTTCGCGACCCTGGACGCGCTGCTCAAACCCGGCGGGCGGGCCGCCGTGCAGTCGATCACCATGCCGCACGAGCGCATGCTGATCAGCCGCCGCGCCTTCACCTGGATCAACAAGCACATCTTCCCCGGCGGCCTGATCCCCTCGATCGAGGCCATCGAGGCGACCCTCGCCGAACACACCGGCCTGCGGATCGCCGAGCGCGTCGATCACGGGCTCGACTACGCCCGTACTCTGCGCAGCTGGCGCCAACGCTTCCTTGCCCATTGGGACACCGTGGCCGCCATGGGCTTCGACGATACCTTCCGCCGCACCTGGGAGTACTACCTCGCCTACTGCGAGGCTGGGTTTCGGACCGGGTACATCGATGTCAGCTTGATCCAGCTGCAGCGCCACGGTGGCGGGGCAGCGGCCATCCCGCCGCCGAGCTCACTCCGGCCGTGACAAGGACCCCGACCTTCATTCGGATGAGGACCGTCGCGGGTGCAGAGGGGCGCGCATGGTGAGGACGCCGTCCTCGGCCTGGCGGGTCCAGTCCAGCCGGGTGCCCTCGAGGATGTGGATCATCCTGGAGTTCTGCGCGAGCAGGGTGCCCACGATCTCGGTGAAACCGAGCCGCTCGGCCAGCTCCATGAGGTGCCGGACCAGCCGGGTGCCGAGGCCGCGACCTTGGTAGGCGTCCTCGACGAGCACGGCGATCTCGCCAGCGTGGCCGTCCCCGGGGGAGTCGGGGAACACGTGGGCCAGGCCCACGATGGTGCCCTCCTCGCTCATGACGACGAGTGCCGCGCCTCGGTGACCACCGGTCAGCCGGCGCAGGGCGAGCTCGCGCCACTCGCCGACCCCGGTGAGGTAGCGACGGTAGAGGCTCTGTTCGGAGCACCGCTCATGCATGGCAGCGACGGCGTCGGCGTCCTCGGGTCGGGCCAGCCGGATCCAGACCGTGCCGCCGTCCCGCATCGGCTCAACCCAGCCGAGCGCCTGGGCGTCGCCCTGCGCGCTGGCGATCGACGCAGCTAGCCGCAGCAGCGCCGAGGCCCGCGTCTTCTCCGCGCGGGCGAACGGCGCCCAGTGCCGGTGCAGCACCACGTGCCGGTCGGCGGTCCACTGCAGCCGCAGGACGTCGGCGGCGTCGTCCTCGCCCTCGGTCGCGCTGGTCATTTCGAAGGTGTCGGCCTCGACCAGGGTGGCGGCCGCGAGCGGCGCCGAGCCGGGGTTGGTGACCAGCTCGGTAGCACCGTCGAGCATCCGCGTCGGCAGGTCGAGCACGTCGTCGGGCGACCCCTCCCTGACGTAGCCGTTGGTCCCGGCTGACATGGCTGCGGCGAGCAGGGCGTCCGCGGTAACGGCGGCCGGGACGGTCATCGCCAGGTCGATCGTGCGGGTGCCTTCGCCCCCGGCCAGGAAGGCGCTGGCCACCACCTGCACGTGCAGGGTGCTCACGGCCCGGATCAGCCGGGCCAGGCCACCGGGCCGGTCCGGGACGTCGATGCGCAGCCGCCAGGGCGTGCGCGCCTCGTGCTCGGGTTCGAGGAGCAGCTCGGCCGGTGCGAAGGCGGACCCGATCCGGCCCATCAACGCGTTCCAGTTCTCCTCCTGCGGCTGACGCTCCACCACGGGGTCGACGAGGGCCAGCCCGACGGACAGCGCCAGAGCGAAGTGCGTGAACGCGTCAACGTCGACGTCGTCGTCCACACCGCCGGCCCGGCGGGTCTGCTCGACGAGCGTCTTGACGTTCGCGAAACGTTTGCCCATCCGCGCCGCCTCCAGGGCACGGACCTCCTCATCGCGGTGCGCGCGGGTGAGCGCCTCAAGCTCGAGGATGCTCCAGCTGCGCTCGGGCGCGGCGAAGAGCTCGATTGCTGCCCGGAGCAGCACAGCCAGCGGTGGCGCCGCCGAAGGGTCGGCTGCCGCCGCGGCGAGGAGGTCGCCCGACTCGGAGGAGGTCAGCTTCGCGGCCATCACCTCGGCGAACAGCTGGGCGCGTCCACCGGTCAGCCGTTTGACGGTGCGGGGCGGGACATCGGCGCGCTCGGCCACCATCCGCAGCTTGGTGCCGCCGTAGCCGTTCTCCGCGAACAGCTCGGCCGCAGCGTCGACGATCCGCTGTCTCAGCTCGTCATCGGTCGTCACAATGCCCCCTCGACCGCCGACACCCGTACGGTCGCTAATTGTCACCTAGGGGCAATGTGCGTGCCACTCCCTGGGTCTCAAGACCTGTGGACGGCGCGTCGCTGTCTGCCCGTGCATCGGCAGGCACCATGTCGGTCGCCGACCGTCGACTATGGCTTCGCTAGCGATCGTCGGCCTGCTGCTAGCCAACCACGGTGTGCTGGTGTTCCACCGCTCTCCTGAGCACGCGATCTCGTCGGCGGTGTCATCGAGGAAGCCGCCCAGGCGGGGTCAACTCGCGATGTCCTTCGACGACCGCGGAACCCAGCACGCCTGACGAGGTGCCATGCTGAGGCATGGCGGCATCGGTGATCATGACGTCGAGGGGCGAGCTGCCCGTCTACTGCGCGACTCCCAGTGGGTCAGGTCCGTGGCCCGGAGTGGTCGTCGTTCATGACGCACTTGGGATGAGTCAGGACCTGCGGAACCAAGCCGACTGGCTCGCGGGCGAGGGGTACCTCGCGGTGGCGCCGGATCTCTTCGCCGGGCGGGCGAAGCTGACCTGCCTGATCTCGGTCATGCGTGAGGCCCGCGCCCGGCGGGGACGATCCTTCGACGACATCGAGGTGGCCCGGGCCTGGCTGGTGGAGCGGGAGGACTGCACGGGCGCGATGGGCGTGATCGGGTACTGCATGGGAGGCGGATTCGCCCTGCTGCTCGCTCCCGATCACGGCTTCACCGCGTCGAGCGTCAACTACGGCACCGCCCCCAAGGACGCCTACACCGACACCTTCCTGACCGGTGCTTGCCCCATCGTTGGAAGCTACGGAGGCAATGACCGGTTGCTGCGGGGGGCGGCGGAGCGCCTTGAGGGGGCGCTGACGGCTGTCGGGGTGGACCATGACGTCAAGGAGTACACCGAGGCCGGCCATGCGTTCCTCAACGACCATGAAGGGGCCGGAGACAAAACGCCACTGCTGTTCGCGGTTGCGGGGAGGCTCTCGCCAGGCGATGGCTACCACGAGACATCTGCACAGGACGCCCGGCGTCGGATCATCGCCTTCTTCAACACCCACCTGAAGTCGTAGGGGGCGATCGTGGCCGGGGGCCCGGAGGATCTCCTCGTCCACGGCGAGGACGAGTCCCGGTTGGCCGGCCCGGCGACCTGGTTGCGAGATCACCCCCGCTGGGCGGTGGGCCTTGGCCTCCTCGCGGTGGTCGGGGTGGTGCTGGCCGCCGGCTGGTATGTCCGATCCGGTCCCCGGCTGCCGACCCTGGTCACGGGCAACCAGCGGCCGGGGGCAGTGGCCGACCTCGCCGTCGGGCCGTGGACCGCCGGCGGCGATGGTCGACCGACCGGGCCACCGCAGGTGACGATGGACGCCCAGGTGTCGTTTGACCACGTGCCGCCCACCGGCAGCGAGGTGGTCGGCATGGACGGCCCGGGGCTGCTCCGCAGTACCTCATCGATCCATCGGGTGGAACCGACCCAGCCGCAGGTGACCTTTCAGCTGCGGGCCTCCTTGGACTGCGCCGCCGTGCCGCTGCCCGTGCAACCCGGCAGCTACCGGCTCCGGGTGCGGGTCGTGGACGGGTCCCGAACCGCTGAGGGCACCCTGGCAGCCGGCCAGCTTGGCCAGGACTGGGGCAGTGCGGTCGACCAGGCCTGCGGCTCATGGCTGGTCCGGCAGGATCTGCTGGTGACCGCGGTCACCGGCACCACCGACCCGGTGCGGCCCAGGGTCAACGTGACGCTGGCGATCACGAACCTGGCACGTTCCCCGGCCACCCTCGTCGACGAGGAGCCGAGCTCGAACAACATCAGCGTGTCACGCACCCCGGCCGGTCCGCTGCGGTTGCCTGCCGGGGGCACCACACAGGTGCGCACCGTGGTGGTTCTTGCCCGATGTGACGCCGTGCCGTCCCCGGTCGACACTTCTCTGCCGGGCGTGTCGCCGGTCGACACCGGCGCCCTGGGGGTGGTGGCGACGTTCGGCACGGTGCCCCCCGCTGCCACCGCTCAGCCCTGGTTCGACGGCACCGGACCCACCGGCGTGCTCTTCACCCAAGCGGCCGGTGACACCCTCCTCGCGCTGCTTCAGCACGCCTGCGGAGATGTCAACGCCGTAGTGCCCCTGATCGCGCCCGGCGGGGTTCATCTCGACCCCGACACCAGAGTGGTGACCGTCAAGCTGCTGCTCGACATGGCCCCGGGGAAGGTCACGGACCTCGAGCTGGTCAGCGACCCCTACCTCCCGGATCAGGCCTCGTTCACGCCGCTGTGGGCACGCACGTCGACCCTGGTCCCCGACAGCTCCGGACAGGCGAGCGTGACCCTTGCCTACCGTGCCCCCGCCGGGGGTTGCGGCCCGGCCACCGGTGCCTGGCTGCCGGGGGTCACCGCGGTCGCGCACGTCCCGGGTCCGGCCGGGGTGCGGACCCTCAGCTACTCCCTCGCGGTGGACCTGTGGGAGAGCCCTCAGGCCATCGCACAGCTGTGCCCGGGCGGGACCCGCTGAGCCGGCACCGAGTGCCCGGCAGGGCACCTCGTCCGCCGGCAGACCACGCGGGGCTCGTTGGGCCAGAATGCCTCGTATGAGCGAGTCGAAGCATTGCTGCGAACTGATGCGAGCGCAGGTGGAGCACACCTGTTCCGATCATCCGGGCCGCGGGAAGTGTCCGGACCAGGTGGTGGGCTATGACCCACGCTTCGACGAGTACGGCATCTGGCTGCGGACGGGGGAGGACGGATCCGCCGCGAACTGGCTCACGATCTCGCACTGCCCGTGGTGCGGGACGACGCTGCCGGAGTCTCGTCGCGACCAGTGGTTCGAGCGGCTGGACTCCCTTGGGATCACCGACTCCCGGGAGGCGCCCGACACCCTGCTCCGCTATGGCTGGTGGGAGTAGCGGCCGGAGGTTTGCCCCGGGCCGACGACGGGCAGGAGGGGCGGGGGAGTTGATCCCTACCGCCTGGCACGCCCGGATCGTCTGGGGAAGGACCGACCATGAGCGAAGACCGACCGTCCACGGCGTACGCGGCTGCTCCCGGGGCCGACTTGATTCCGGGCCTGGCCGTGGCTGACGGGCCTGCGGTGTCGAGCGGCGGGGAGCCGCCGTCAGCCGAGGCAGCGGCCCAGCCCTACAACTTCGACCTCGTTCTGCGTGGCTATGACCGGCACCAGGTCCACCAACACCTGGACCGGGTGGCCGTCCTGATCGAACAGCTGCGCGCCGAGCTAGCCGAGGCGACCCGGCGGGAGAGCGCCAACGCCGCCGAGCTGGGTCGCCTCCGCGGTGATCTCGAGCGTGGCCGGCCGAGCTACGACTCGCTTGGGGAGCGGGTCGGTCAGATCCTCGGTCTGGCCGAGAGCGAGGCCAACCAGCTGCGTGAGGACGCGCGTCAGGACTCCGAGACCTGGCGCGACGCGGCCGGACGCGAAGCGGCCGACATCCGATCGGAGGCCCGCCGTGAGGCGGACCAGCTGGTCGCCGCTGCTCGGAGCGAGGTGGAGGAGCTGGATCTGCGGCGGACGGCGCTGCTCGTCGAGATGGCGTCCATGCGCGACAGGCTCCAGTCAGTCCTGTCCGGGGCGTCGGAGCCGTGGCGCCCACAGGCGTCCGCCCCGTCCCTGGACACGACCGACACGACCGACACGACCGACACGACCAGCTTCCCGAAGGACATGAACCTCGCCGAGACTCAGGTGATCGACCTCGACAAGAACTCGCCGACCACCACGGGCTGAGGTGCGTTCCTGGTCGCCCAAAGGCCGCTGTTCCGTCGGGCGAAGATGGGACGTCGCACGCGGTGTTCGAGGTGACAGTGCAGGGCTTCCGGGAGGTCGGCGCTTCGCTGGATGTAGATGACGGAGTCGGGGCCGGCTCAGCTGGCGGTCTTGGCCGCCAGGACGTCGACCGGGCGAATGTCCGGCGGCGAGGCCAGCAGGTCGCCCGCGATCTGACCCAGGGCCTTGGCCACCTCGCCGGACAGATGCGCCTGGCGACCGTCCTCGGTGCCGAAGGTGTCGAAGATGCCGAAGGTGGTGGTGCTCTGCCGGATCGCGTACCACGTCATCGTGCCCGGTTCCTGCTCCACGATCGTCAGACCTCCTCGCAGGAAGGCGGCGACCTCGTCCTCCTTGCCCGGCTTGGCCGTCAGGGTCACCAGCAGTCCGAGCTTCACAGTCATGGTGCGCTCCTCTCTTCGGCGATGTCAGACCAGACGCTATGGAGTTCGCGGGCCCAGGGGAAGCGATGATCCGCCGCTGCGAGCTGTCGAGTGGACTCTCAGATCAGAGAGCGCTATGCGGCTCAGCGGGGGCCATAACGCTTTGTGAGGGTCCGCGGACCCGGTCGAAGCGACCGCCCAACCGACACACTGCCGGAGGCCTCTGGCTCGAAGCGGCTCCGGTGGACGACCGTGTGGCCATGACGAACCGGCCTGGTGGGCGGCGCTGACCCCGTGGGTCGTGGTGAACCTGGTGATCCTGGCCCAGTCGGTGGGATTTGCCTCCCGACGGCGTCACGGCATGGTCGTCAACCAGGCCCTGGGCCTCGGAATCGCGGTGCTGGGCGCCCCGGCCACGGCGGCACTGCTGGGGTATGCCCGCGCTGGCAGCTCCTGGTGGGTGGGGCCGGCGGTGTTCGACGTCTTGGTCGTCCTCATGATCGTCGTGGACTACGTGCGGCCGGTGGATCTCCGGCAGCCGGCCCGGCCGGCCATCCTCGCCCCGTACCTGCTGCTGTTCTTCGGCAGCATCGTGTTGATGGGGCTGTCCATGTTCGAAGTCAACCGTGGAATGTGGCTGGTCACGGTGACGACCTCGGTCGTGCTGCTGATCGCCACGGCGGCGGCCATGCGGCAGGGAACCGCCTGAGGACCTGGTGCAGCCGGTGCCGTCGGGCTGTCCCATGGGCCTCGCCGATCGACCGCCGTGAAGGCGCCGGAGCTGCGAGAACGCTGACCGACGGGACCCCTCATGCGGGACCAGGGTCAGCCGCCGGACATGGCGCCGACGACGAGAAACGGCTCGGTGCCGGCGGCCACGGCAGCCGGCAGCGGGTTGTCGGCCGGGTCGTGCGAGAGGTCCTGCTGGCAGGCGTAGAAGCGCACGAAGCCGCGCCGCTTGAGGGTGTCGTGCTCGCGGATCGTGCCCCGCAGCATCGGGTACTCGACCTCAAGGGCGTCGAGGACCGAGCGCTGGGTGACAACACCGTCGACGTCGAGCCGCACCTCGCCGTGGACCTTGGCCAGCGCCTTGAGATGTGCCGGCAGCACCACCCGCACGACTGCAGTGGCGCCGCTCATGCCAGGGTCTGGACTTCCACCGAGAGGACGGCGGGGAGGTCGCGGACGATCGGCGCCCAGGTGTCTCCGGCGTCCGCGGAGCCGTAGACCTGGCCACCGGTGGTCCCGAAGTAGATGCCGCACTCGTCCAGCCGGTCGACGGCCATGGCGTCGCGCAGCACGTTGACGTAGCAGTGCTGCTGGGGGAGGCCTCGGGTGAGCGGCTCCCACTCCTCACCGCCGGTGCGGCTGCGCCACACCCTCAGCTGGCCATCCACCGGGAAGTGCTGGGAGTCGCTGGTGATCGGGACGACGTAGACGGTGTCCGGCTCGTGGGCGTGGACGTCGATGGCGAAGCCGAAGTCGGTGGGCAGGTTGCCGCTGACCTCGCGCCAGGTCTCACCGGCGTCGTCGGTGCGCATGACGTCCCAGTGCTTCTGCATCAACAGGGTGTCCGGTCGCGCGGGGTGCTGAGCCAGCCGGTGGACGCAGTGCCCGACCTCGGCGGTCGGGTCCGGGATGCCCTCCGAGTGGAGCCCCTGGTTGATCGGTTTCCAGGAGGCGCCGGAGTCATCGGACCGGAAGGCCCCTGCGGCTGAGATCGCCGCGTAGATCCGCTCGGGGTCGGCCGGGTCGAGCAGGATGGTGTGCAGGCACATGCCGCCGGCCCCGGGTGCCCAGGCCGGCGCGGTGCGGTGCTGGCGCAGCGAGGGCAGCTCCTGCCACTCCTGGCCGCCGTCGGTGGAACGGAACATCGAGGCGTCCTCGACGCCTGCGTAGACGGTGTCGACGTCGGTCCGCGACGGCTCCAGATGCCACACCCGCTTGAACTCGAAGGGCCGCGGCGTGCCGTCGTAGTACAGGTGGCTGCCGGGCTCGCCCTCGTAGCCGAACCTGTTGCCCACCGGGGACCAGCTCCCGCCGCCGTCGTCGGAGCGGTGCACCACCTGCCCGAACCAGTCGCTGGACTGCGAGGCGTACAGCCGCTGCGGGTCCACCGGCGAGCCCTTGACGTGGTAGATCTCCCAGCCCGGGAAGTGCGGGCCACTGACGTTCCACTTCTCGCGCCTGCCGTCGGAGGTGAGGATGAAGGCGCCCTTGCGGGTGCCCACGAGCACACGCACTGCAGTCATGGCGGCTCCTCCCGGAAGCACTTCACAGCCCGGAAAACCCCGACCCTAACGCCGCTCACGGTCGCTGGCGAGAGGCTCCGTCGCCGAGCACCAGCCCCATGTCCTGGTGGTTCAGGTAGAAGACGATCCGAAGCCCGGATTCGCGACGGTGCAGGATCAACGAGGAAGCCAGCGCCACTGTGCTGGGCGCGGACCCGCTGCGTTCACCAGTCCAGGTGGTGTCCACGAGGACATAGGACTCGTCGAGGGCCTGGTGGCGAAGGCCGGTCAACGACACCCGGTCGACTCCCGCCGCTGCGAACAGGTCGGCTCGGCGGGGGAGTGCAGCGAGGAAGGCCGCTAGGGGAACCGGTTGGGTCGCCGTGGGGATCGGCGGCCATGAACGGGTCTGCGAAGCAGGCGCTGAGGACGGCGGAGTCGAGCGACTCGCTGGCGTCGTCGAAGGTGGCGAAGACCTCACGGATCTCGGAGTCGAGGGTCGCGGCTGTCACGGTCGACAGCCTGGACGACGACGGCCCGTCCGTCCACGGTGGTTCGCTCGCCGCGAGATCGGTTGCACGAAGCGAACCGATGTGCCGGAATGGTCGGGTGCACCGGGGGCGCGAACCGGCGTCGTCTAGGGTCGGTCGATGGACTTTCCGGACTTCGACCTGACCGGCCAGACCGCTCTGGTGACTGGCGCGAGCATGGGCATCGGGCACGATCTCGTCCTGGCTCTGGCCCACGCCGGCGTCCGGGTCGCTGCTGCGGCCCGGACTCGCGAGGCGCTCGATCAGCTCGTCGGCGAGGTGCGAGCCGCCAGGGGTGAGGCGATCGCGGTCGAGATGGACCTTCGGGACCGTGCCTCGATCGAGCGGGCCTTCGCCGAGACGGACGCCGCCTTCGGCGGCCTGGACATCCTGGTCAACAACGCCGGCCTCGGGACGAACCACGACGCGCTGGAGGCGACCGAGGCGGAGTGGGACGACCTGTTCGCCGTCAACGTGCGCGGGCTCTTCTTCGCCTGCCAGTCGGCTGCGCGGCGGATGGTGGCCCGGGGCCACGGCCGCATCGTCAACATGAGCTCGCAGGCCGGTCTCGTCGGGATCCGGCGTCACGCCGCCTACAGCGCGAGCAAGGGCGCGGTGAACAGCCTCACCCAGGTGCTCGCTCTCGAGTGGGCGCCGCACGGGGTGACCGTCAACGCCGTCGCACCGACGTTCATCCGGACCCCTGGCACGGCCGACCGGCTCGACCAGCCGGAGTTCCTCGCCGACGTCCTCGCCCGCATTCCGGCCGGCTTCGTCGGCTCGACCGCCGACGTCGCCGGTGCCGTGCTCTACCTCGCGTCGCCGGCCGCGCGGCTGGTGAACGGGACGGTGCTCGTCGTCGACGGCGGCTGGACGGCTCAGTAGCTCAGTCGGCCTTCCCCTCGCTGGAGCCGGTCCTGAAGGACACGACCAGGATCTGCACGCTCAGCAGGAAGACCCACAGGGGGAAGAGCAGGACCGCCCAGAGGGTGCGAGGGGGAGAGAACAACAGCGCGACGGCTGCGACGTAGCCAACCACGAGCAGCCACCGGGGGACGATGCCGGCCCGTCGACCCAGGTTCGTCACGACCAAGGTGAACACGGCCGCCATCCGGGTCCCGAAGGTCGACAACAGAGCTGTGCTGAC
>Ga0208851_1000425_pt1 | contig 18506 bp, 15 predicted proteins | sample NGESurshal092012_FD_184481 | JGI IMG/M metagenome (GOLD analysis project Ga0208851, IMG submission 184481) | Arctic peat soil microbial communities from Barrow, Alaska - NGEE Surface sample 415-2 shallow-092012 (SPAdes) | ecosystem: Environmental > Terrestrial > Soil > Wetlands > Peat ... | reverse complement strand
TCAACTCGGGTGCGAAACCGCCGCCGAAGTCGACGTCGCCGTCGGGCAGCACGCCCGGCAGCATCTCCCGGAAAACCTTCAGGCCGTCCTCACGTATGTTAGACATACAAATTACTTTCCCACATCGGTGTCAGTGTCGCGGCGCCAGATAGCCCACCGGGCCTGACGCCAGGCACAGCGACAGCGCGGTGGTGCCCGACCGCACGGTGATCGCGTCGCCGGCTCCCGACAGCCGCACGAACACCCGGTTCAGCCCGGGGTGTACCGCCACCTTGGTCTCGGGGCCTTCCGTCAGCGACATCAGCATCGAGCCGTCGCTGTTGGCCAGGTAGTTGATCTCGGCGGTCCACTCGGCGGGCAGCATCGGCCCGTCCAGGGGCATCCGCACCGGCGTGTCCGGCTGACCATCGGATTGAACGAAGTACCCGCATCCCGGCTTCGGGCCCACCACGATCGTGCGCACCCACGTCACGTTGGCGTCCACCAGCCGTCCGGTGCTGTCCAGCATGCGCAGTTGTGTTGTGTAGCGGGCGAATTCGGGCCTGTCCCGGATCAGCGCGAACATGTGACTGGCCAGGTTCTCCGGATATGCGACCCGCTGCAGCACCAGCGGGTCCACCTCCTGGTCGAGCAGTGGCGCCGACGACGCAGCCCGCGCCTGCCCCAACCCGCGCACCGCGTTCTGCAGATAGGGCTGAGCAGGGTTGTCCTGCCAGCTGATCAGGAACGTCGACGTCGAGTACAGGCTGCTGGCCAAGAACGCCACCGCGGCGGCGAGTGTCACCGCGGTGCGGGTGCGCGACGCATCGAGGCGGCCGGACCGGGCGCGGTTGGGCGCGCAGAATCCCACGGCCGCCAGCAGGGCCAGCACGACGACCAGGTCGGGAAGGTAGCGCAGCGTCTGGGCCAACTCCAGGGCGGTGAACTTCGACGAGCGCATCAGGTAGATCGGGATCTGGCAGGCCACCGCGTAGCCCAGCGCCGCCAGCCACACCGGTCCGATGCGCTGCTTGCGGGCCAGCGACACCGCTACCACCGCGGCCAGCACCAGCCAGCCCAGCACCATCACCGACAGCGGCGGCACACCCCACGGGGATGCCGGCGCCCAGCGCTGCCACTCCCACGGACCGCCGGCCAGTCCCGGCACGATCCCGTGAGTGAACGAGCGGCGCAACAGATCCCACGTCATCGCAAGATCCGAGCTCCACCGCTGCTGGTCGACGACGACGAGGTAGACCGCCACCCACGCCGCGGTCAGTGCCGTCATCGGTACCCACAGGTGCACACCGGCACGCCACACCGTGCGCACCTGCTCGCCGCGCACATGCCACAGCAGCGCGGTCACCGTGAACGCCACGAACGGGATGACGGCGGCCTTCTCAAAGAACAGCAGGCCGCCGAAGTACACCAGCACACCGGTGACCGCATATCGGCGATTGCCTGTGCGCAGCAACAAGATTGCGTCGGCGCACACCCATGCCATCGCGGCCAGCATCGGCAGCGAGTTCAGCGCGGCTGCCCACCACGCGAAGCCGGGCACGCCCAGCGGGGTGAACAAGGCGAAAGTCAAGGGAATCAACAACACCGGACGCCAGCCCAGGATCACGTACAGCGCCCGCAGCAGGGACAGCGAGACCAGCAGCTGCAGTATCACCAGGCTCACCGCCGGCCACGTCCACACCAGCGGAGCCAGCCGGGTGATCACGCCGGCGACCAGGAACGCCGCGGGCATCACGTGGCCGTCGTGGTCGTCGAACAGGGACGACGGCGACAGCAGCCCCTGCGTGCCGGCCCGGCCCACCAGGATCAGATCGTCCCAGTAGAAGTAGCCCCCGAACGCCAGCACCGCGCGCACCACCAGCTGTAGCGCGATCAGGGCGACGGCCACCGCCGCGACCGGTGGCACGCGCGCCACCCAAGCCGGAACTGCCATCGCCTCGACTGTACGGCCCCTCGGTAGGGTGACACGAATGCAGGTACTGGTCACCGGAGCGGCCGGATTCATCGGATCGACGCTGGTCGACCGCCTGCTCGCCGACGGGCACACCGTCCTCGGGCTCGACGACCTGAGCACCGGCTCGGCGGCCAACCTCGCCGTCGCCCGCGCTCACGACGGGTTCGCGTTCGTCGAAGCCGACATCGTCACTGCCGATCTGGTCGGCCTGCTCGCCGAGCACCGGCCCGAGGTGGTCTACCACCTCGCCGCGCAGATCGACGTCCGCCGCTCGGTCGGCGACCCGGAGTTCGACGCCACGGTCAACGTCATCGGGACTGTCCGGCTGGCCGAGGCGGCGCGCCGCGCCGGGGTACGCAAGGTGGTGTTCACCTCCTCCGGCGGATCGATCTACGGCGTCCCGAAGAACTATCCGACCAACGAGAGCGCGCCGCCAGACCCCGAATCACCCTATGCAGCAAGCAAACTCGCCGGTGAAACCTATCTGAACACCTTCCGCCACCTGTACGGCCTGGACTGTTCGCACGTCGCCCCGTCCAACGTGTACGGCCCCCGGCAGAACCCGCACGGCGAGGCCGGGGTGGTCGCCATCTTCTCCACCGCGCTGCTGGAGGGCCGTCCCACTCGGGTGTTCGGTGACGGGTCCAACACCCGTGACTACGTGTTCGTCGACGACGTGGTGGACGTGTTCGTGCGGGCCTCCGGCACGGCCGGCGGCGGTCAGCGGTTCAACATCGGCACCGGCGTGGAGACGTCCGACCGTGCGCTGCACACCGCGGTCGCCAAGGCTGCCGGCGCCCCCGACGAGCCGGAGTTCGCGCCGGCCCGGCTCGGCGACGTGAAGCGCTCGTGCCTGGACCCGCGCAAGGCCGAGATGGTGCTGGGCTGGCACCCGCAGGTGCGCCTCGACGAGGGCGTGCGCCGCACCGTCGAATACTTTCGCGGCCTCGGCTAGGCGTCGGGCACTCGCGCGCCCTCGAGCGCTACCGCCCGGGCCAGCCGGGCATAGCGCAACTCGAGTTCTTTGAACCGCAGATAGGTGCTCAACGTCGTGAACACGAACGCGATGATCAGCGCGTAGATCAACAGGTCGGTCCCGCGGGCCACCCCCAGCCAGTTGGCCACCACGGTGGTGTCGTTGGGCCGCAGAATCGCGTAGATCGCCACCATCACGAACGCCACGTAGCCCACCTTCACCCAAGCCTTGGCCTTGGTGTTGGTCCGCGAACGCAGCAGGTAGACCAGCAGCGCGACCACCGACGCGATCAGCAGCACCTGGATCCAGTTCATCGGCGCATCCTTCCTCGCAGGAACCCGTCGAAGACGATGTTGACCCCGTTGAGCAACGGCTGGCCCTTCGACATCGAGTAATCGGTGTAGAGGATCTCGACCGGCTCCTCGGCCACCCGCCAGTTGTTCTCGACGATGAGCTTGACGAACTCGCTGGCGTGGCTCATCCCGTTCATCGTCAGGTTCAGGTTGTCGGCGACCGTTTTGTTGAACACCCGAAGCCCGTTGTGGGCGTCGGTGAGCCCGAGCCGGTGACTGCTGGGGCTCAGCGCTGCCGCCGTGCGCAGGATCAGCCGCTTCAGCGGCGGGGTGTGGCTGACGGTCGTTCCGGCGAAGCGGGTGCCGACGACGATGTCGACGTCACCCTTGGACAGTCGGTCGATCATGGCGAGGACGTCCTTGACGCGGTGCTGGCCGTCGGCGTCGAACGTGACGAATACGTCCGCGCCGGGTTGGCGGCGGGCGTATTCGACGCCGGTCTGGATGGCCGCGCCCTGGCCGAGGTTCACCGGGTGCTGCACGACGTGGGCGCCGGCGCGCAGCGCGACCTCGGCGGTGTCGTCGCGGCTGCCGTCGTCGACGCACACCACGTGGCTGAAGACCTGGCGCAGGTCGGCGATGACGTCGCCGATGACCTTCGCTTCGTTGAGCGCCGGGATGATGATCCAGACGTGGGGATGGGGCGTGTCGATGCCCATAAGGTACACGCCGATCGCGGCCTGCTCAGCCTCCGGCGCGGGCCAGCGCGGCCAGGTGTACGGCGATGCCGACCAGTGGCCCGCACATCAGCGCCACCGCGGTGCGGTCCTCCAGATCCAGCGGCAGGCTCAGCAGCGCGGCTGAGGCGACGGAGGCCCCGACCCAGCCGATGGAGTACGCCCGGTGCAGGGCGGCCGCCACGGTCGCCGCACCGGTCAGGGTCAGCAGCGCGATCGCCACCGCGCCTGCGGTGAGCCAGGCCAGGAGCGAACCCGCGGGGGTGTACTCGGCGCCGAAGGCCACCCGGATCAGCCACGGGCCCACCAGCCACGCGGCCAGTACGCCGACGGTGCCCACCGCCAAGACCACCAGCGCGGGTCCGATCAGTGACTTGAGCCGGTGGCCGCGGTGATCGACGAAGTGGGCGATCAGGTTGCCCTGCATCGCGGTCAGCGGCACCAGCAGCGGGGCGCGGGTCAGCGTCACCGCCAGGATCACCACACCGCCGGCCGCGCCGAGCTCGCCCGACGTCGCCTTCAGCAGAACCGGGAAGCCCATCACCAGGACCGCGCTGGCGCCGGCCGCGGCGATCGAATGGGCCGCACCGCGCAGGAACGTCGCCGTCCCACCCGGGGTGCGCACCCGTGCGGCCAGCCGCGCCGCCGGCGACACCGCCAGCAGCAGCAGCCACCCCACCGCGCCGGCCACCGTCGCCCACAGAAAGCCCACCAGGCCCCAGCCCAGCAGGAACGTCGCGACGGCCACCACGACCCGCATCACCGCGTCGGTGACCATCAGCCCGCCGTACTGGCCCCAATTACCCAGTCCCGCAAGCAGTCCCAGCAGGGTGGCGTGCACGCAGAAGCCAGCCAGGCCCGCGCTGAGCAGGATCACCGACAGCGGCCTGGACTCGCTGAAGACGTGCAGCGCCCACAGCGGTGCGCTTGCCGCCATGACGATTGCCGCAACCACGCCCAGGCCGGTTCCGACGCGCATCGGGTGGGTCCGCGGCCCATCGACCATCTCCACATAGCCCGCCGTCCGGACCTCCCGGGTGGCCTCCTGCAGCAGCCCGTACGCGGCGCCGCCGACCAGACCGAACGCACCCCAGAACACGCCGAACACCGAGAAGCCGGCCGGGTCGAGGTCGCGGGCGGCCAGATACAGCACCGCGTACCCGCACAGTGCCGAGATCGCGGTGGCCACGCCGACGCGGGCGACGCTGCCACGGGTAATCGCCGCCCCACGCACGTGGTCGGCTCCCGCGGCGCTCAGTGCGTCGAAGGACGCACCCGCGTCGGTCACAGTGGCGGGACCGCGGTCGAGAACAGCCAGGCGTTCCACAGCGGCCGCAGCGACACCTCGGCGTAGTTGGCGGCCAGACCGGTGAAGTCGTCGGTGACGACGGTGCCGTGCCGATAGCGGTTGGTCCAGTCGCGCAGCAGGGCGAAGAACTTGTCGTCACCGATGATGGCGCGCAGCACGTGCAGGGTGATCGCACCGCGCTTGTAGACGCGGTCGTCGAACATGTCTAGCGGCCCGGGATCGGCCAGTAGCAGGTTCTGCGGTGAGCTGACGAGTTTCTGGTGGTAGTGGCGCGCCCACTGGTCGGCGCTCTGGCCGCCGGAGTTCTCCGACCACAACCATTCGGCGTAGCAGGCGAATCCCTCGTGCAGCCAGATGTCGCGCCAGCGCCGTGCGGTGACGCTGTTGCCGAACCACTGGTGGGCCAGTTCGTGCGCGATCAACCGCTCCGAGCCCCGGCTGCCATCGCAGTGGTTGGCGCCGAAGATGGAAATCCCCTGTGCTTCAAGAGGAATCTCGAGATCGTCTTCGGTCACCACCACGGTGTAGCCGCTGGCCAGCGGATAGGGGCCGAACAGCTTGACGAACAGTTTCATCATCTGCGGCTGACGGCCGAAGTCGTGATCGAAGTTGGCGCGCAGGCGATCCGGCAGCGCGGCCTGCATCGGCACCGGCGCTTTGGGCAACTTCTGGATGCCGTACATCCCGATCTGCAGGGTAACCAGATAGGTCGACGTCGGCTCGGGCTGTTCGTAGGTCCACACGGTCTGGGCCGCACGCACCCGGCGCGACACCAGCTCGCCGTTGGCGATCGCCCGGTACGGACTGTCGGTGCTGATCTGGATGCGGTAGCTGGCCTTGGCACTGGGGTGGTCGTCGCACGGGAACCACGACGCCGCGCCGTTCGGCTGGCCGGCCACCAGGACGCCGTTGGACAGCTCCTCGAAACCGACCTCCCCCCAATGGGTTCGGATCGGCCGTGGCGATCCGCCGTAGCGTACCTCGATCGACATCGCTGCGCCCGCCGGCAGTGCGGCGCCGAGCGTGATGTGCAACTTGCGGTTAGCGATGCGGAAGTGTGCCGGGCGCCTGCCGTTGACCGTCACCTTGGTGACCGACAGCGCGTCGGACAGATCGAGGGTGAACGTCTTCAGCGACGCCAGTGTCACCGCGGTGATGGTGGCGGTTCCGGTCAGCCGGTTGATGGCGAGCTTGTATTCCAGGTCCAGCTCGTAACGCGACACCCGGTAGCCGAAGTTGCCGTTGTCGGGCAGGTACGGATCGATGACCGGAACGGCGCTCTTCTTGGCGGCCTTCTTGGCGGGACGTTTCACGCAGCCGTGTCCTCGGGCCGGTCCGCCCGGTCGTCGTCGCGCGACTTCTTGCGCGAGATGACCCACGGTGCAATGGGATTGCCCTGCCAGCGGGTGGACGGGGGTACCTCGTCACCGCGCATCACCAGTGAGGCCGGGCCGACGGTGGCGCCTGCACCGAGCTTTGCGGCCGGTAGCGCCACGCAGTGCGGCCCCAGCGTCGCGCCGTCCTCCAGCACGACGGTGTCCATCCGCATGATCCGGTCGTGGAACAGATGCGTCTGCACCACGCAGCCCCGGTTGACGGTGCTACCGTGCTGCAGCGTCACCAGATCCGCCTCGGGCAGCCAGTAGGTTTCACACCACACGCCACGACCGATCTTGGCGCCCAGTCCGCGCAGCCACAGGTTCATCACCGGGGTGCCGGTGGCCGCGCGGGCGAACCACGGTGCGGCCACCGTCTCGACGAAGGTGTCCGATACCTCGTTGCGCCAGACGAACGACGACCACAGTGGGTGCTCGGTAGCCGGGATGCGGCCCACCACAATCCATTTGGCGGCTACCGCTACGCCGCCGGCGACCGCGCCGATCGCCAGCAACAACAGACCGCTCGCCAGTGCGGCCCACCCGTAGCCGAAGTGCTGCACCAGGGCCTGCAGGCTGGCCAGCATCGCGACCCCGATGGTGAACGTCACCATCACCGGGATCAGCCGGCAGGTCTCGACCGCGGCGCGCATCACCTTCAACCGCATCGGCGGCTGATACGTCAGGGCGGCGTCGGCAGCGTCGGCGTTGCGGCGCAACCGGATCGGCGGGCTGCCCAACCACGAGGAACCGGCCTTGGCCTTGTGCGGGGCAGCCGACAGCACGGCCACCAGGCCGTCGTCGGGAACCCGCCGGCCGGGCTGGGTGATGCCGGAGTTGCCCAGGAACGCCCGCTTGCCGATGGTGGCCTTCGCAGCGTGGATCCAGCCGCCGCCCAACTCGTAGGAGGCCACCATGGTGTCGTCGGCCAGGAACGCGCCGTCCTCGATGACGGTGAACTTGGGAGTCAGCAGCGCGGTCGAAATCTCGGTGTTGCGGCCCACTTTCGCCCCCAGCAGCCGCAACCACCCCGGGGTGAGCAGGCTGGCGTAGATGGGGAACAGGTAGTTGCGCGCCGCGTCCATCAGCCGTTCGGTGGCCCAAAGCTGCCAGCCGATGCGGCTGCGCACGGGGTGATAGCCCTCCCGCAGTCCGATCGCCAGCACCCTCACCTTGACCACGGTGAGCAACGCGTAGAAGGCCATCGCCGCCAGGGTGGCCGCCGGAATCCACGGCGCGGCGACGGCAATCGCGGATCCCAAGGTGGCGGTGTGCCGGGCCGGCCAGGCCAGCACGGCCAGTCCCACCGCCAGCGCCACCAGCGGCACTGCGCCGAGCACCACGGAGGTGAGGCCGTAGATCACCAGCCACTGCGCGGCACGTGGGGGCCGGTGCTGCGGCCACGGGTGGCGTGCCTTGCCCGACTTCACCGCCGGTGAGCCCTTCCAGTACTGGCCGTTCTTGACCTTGCCCACCACGCCGGAGCCGGGTGCCACGTCGGCGTCCTTGCCCACCACCGCACCGGGGAACAGCGTCGTGCGCGCCCCGATCGTCGAGTCGTTGCCGACGGTGATCGGCCCGACGTGGAACAGGTCGCCGTCGATCCAGTGCCCGGTCAGGTCGACCTCCGGCTCGATGGAACACCGGTGGCCCAGCCGCAGCATGCCGGTCACCGGGGGCCCCGAATGCAGATCCACGCCTTTGCCGACCTTGTTACCCAGCGCGCGTGCGTAGTACACCAGCCACGGTGCGCCGGCCAGGTTCTCCGCACCGCTGGCGTCGGCCAGCCGCTCGGCCAGCCACACCCGCAGGTGCTCGGGGCCGCCGCGGCGGTAGCTGCCCGGCTGCAGCCCGGATAGTAGGGCGCGGGCTCCCAGCACCGCGATGCCCATCCGCCCGAGCGGGGTGATGAACAGCACGAAGGCCACCGCCACCACCCACCAGTTCACCGGCACCAGCCACGGCAGCGGATGCACGGCGGCGGCCACGTTGTTGATCAGCGCCAGCCAGGTCAGCCACTGCAGCGCGGTCAGCGTGGCCAGCGGCACCGACAGCAGCACCTGCGCGGCCTGGGTGCTCACCGGGGTGGGCTTGACGTCGCGGGGGCTGACGGCCACCGCCGGGGCGAGCTCGTCGAGGAACTCGGCCAGTGACCCCAGTCGCGGATGGTCGTAGAGCTGGGCCACGGTCAGCTGCGGATAGTGGCTGCGCAGCGCGGCCACCAGCTGGGCCGCCGACAGCGAGCCCCCGCCGAGGGCGAAGAAGTCGGCCTCCGGCCCGTCGACCACCGCGCCCAGCACGTCGCGCCACAGCCCGGCCAGCCAGCCCATCGTGCCGCCGAGGTCGGGCTCCTGCTCCTGGTAGCCGGGCGGCGGCCAGGGCAGCGCGTTGCGGTCCACCTTCCCCGAGGTGCGGGTGGGCAGTTCGTCGACCAGCACCAGGCGCGGCACCAGCGCGGCAGGCAGCGCCTCGGCGAGGTGGGCCCGCGCGGCCGCGAGGTCGAAGTCCGGGTTGGCGCTGGCGATGTAGCCGACCAGCATCGGGGTTCCGCTGGCGGTGCGGCGGACCGCCGCCGCGCCGCCGCTGACCCCGGGCAGGTGCACCAGAGCGGAGTCGACCTCACCGAGTTCGATGCGCCGCCCGCCGACCTTGACCTGGTCGTCGGCGCGGCCCTGGAAGTACAGCCCGTCGGGTTCCAGCCGGACCAGGTCACCGCTGCGGTAGGCCCGCGCCCAGCCCAGCGACGCCATCGGCGCGTACTTCTCGGCGTCTTTCTCCGGGTCGAGGTAGCGGGCCAGGCCGACACCGCCGATCACCAGTTCGCCGATGCCCCCGATGGGCACCGGTGTGCCTTCGGCGTCGACCACCGCCAGATCCCAGCCCGGCAGCGGCCGCCCGATGCTCACCGGGCTGTGCCCGTCGAGGCGGGCCGCGCTGGCCACCACCGTCGCCTCCGTCGGCCCGTAGGTGTTCCACACCTCGCGGCCCTCCACCGCAAGGCGCTCGGCCAACTCCGGCGGGCAGGCCTCGCCGCCGAAGATCAGCAGCCGGACCGCCTCCAGCGCCTCGGCCGGCCACAGCGAGGCCAGGGTGGGCACCGTCGACACCACGGTGATGTCACGGGCGACCAGCCACGGCCCCAGGTCCATGCCGCTGCGCACCAGCGCACGCGGTGCGGGCACCAGGCACGCGCCGTACCGCCAGGCCAGCCACATCTCCTCACAGGAGGCGTCGAACGCCACCGACAGCCCGGCCAGCACCCGATCGCCGGGCCCAATCGTATTGTCCTGCAAGAACATCTGCGCCTCGGCATCGACGAACGCCGCCGCGCTGCGGTGGGTCACCGCAACCCCCTTGGGGGTGCCGGTCGATCCCGAGGTGAAGATGATCCAGGCGTCGTCGCGCCCCAGCGGGACCGTCGCACGCCAGCCACGGGAGGAGCCCGGACCGCGGGACAGACCCGCCGCGGTGATGACGCCAACCACGTCGGCCTCACCGAACACCAGATCGGCCCGCTCGTCGGGATCGTCGGCGTCCACCGGGACGTAGGCGGCCCCAGCGGCCAGTGTGGACAGGATCGCCACGTAGAGGGCGTAGCTGCCCGACGGCATCCGGATGCCGATCCGGTCGCCGCGGCCGATGCCCCGCGCGCCGAGCCACTGCACGCTGTCCTCGATGTCGGCGACCAGCTCCGAGTAGGTCAGGACGACGTCACCGTCGTCGATGGCCGCCGCGTCCGGGAAGCGGACGGCGGTGTCGTAGAGGATGTCGATCAGCGTGCGCGGCGCCGGGGCGTGCTCCGACAACAGGTACTGAGCGGGAATTTCCGGCGTCGCCACGACTGTGGATACTAGGCCGCATTGATGACGGGGGAGCGCTGGACGCGGCTCGGATTGTGCCGCGTTGCGCTGACCTGACACACTTCTGGCAGAGGGGAGTATTCCTTAGCCGCGGTGTCGTCACCACGTCGGTCGTCATCGGCCGTCCGGTGCCGCGGGTCGCGTCGCGGCGGAAGAGACCTCGGACGTTGTCTGACGCCCGGAGGTCCGTTGTGAACGTGTCCCAGCTCGAGTGGCTGATCACTCTCGGCGTGACGGTTGCCATCCTGCTGTTCGACGTGATCTACGTCGCCCGGCGGCCGCACGAGCCGACGATGCGCGAGTGCGTCCTGTATCTGTCGTTCTACATCGGCCTGGCCATCGCCTTCGGCATCTGGGTGTGGAACTTCCACGGCGGCCAGTTCGGGCTGGAGTTCTACGCCGGCTGGCTCACCGAATACAGCCTGTCGGTGGACAACCTGTTCATCTTCATCATCATCATGGCGAGCTTCAACGTGCCCAAGGTCTACCAACAGCAGGCGCTGCTCGTCGGCATCGTGCTGGCACTGATCTTCCGCGGAGTCTTCATCGCGCTGGGTGCCGTTGCGATCAAACAGTTTTCGTGGATCTTCTACCTCTTCGGCGCGTTCCTGGTCTACACCGCGATCCGGCTGGTTCGCGACACCGACCACAGCGACGACGCGGAGAACTCAGTGGTGCGGTTCGCCCGGACCTACCTGAACACCACCGACAAGTGGGACGGGCTCAAGCTCTACGTCAAGGATGGCGGCAAGCGGCTGATGACCCCGATGTTCCTGGTCATCGTCGCCCTGGGCACCACCGACCTGCTGTTCGCGCTGGACTCCATCCCGGCGATCTACGGGCTGACCAGTGAGCCCTACCTGGTGTTCACCGCCAACCTGTTCGCGCTGATGGGCCTGCGGCAGCTGTACTTCTTGTTGGGCGATCTGCTCAAGCGGCTGGTGTACCTGTCGCAGGGCCTGGCGTTCATCCTGTTCTTCATCGGCGTCAAGCTGGTGCTGCACGCCCTGCACGAGAACACCGTGCCGTTCATCAACGGCGGTGAACACGTCAACGTCCCGGAGATCCCGACGCTGCTGAGCCTGGCCCTGATCATCCTGACGCTGTTCCTGACGATGGTGGCAAGCCTGGTGAAGACCCGGGTGATCGACAAGGGCTGAGGCCCCTTCCCGTCCCGGTGAGCACAACCATTGGCGCCATTCGTGCGCGCCCATAGCGTGACGGACATGCCGGAGGGTGTTCATCACCGACGCGGCGGGCCAGTGGACGGAGCTGACCGCGGGTGGTCACCCGGTCGCGAGGCTGAGCGCACTGGACCTGCAGGAGGCTCGGCGGCGCCGACGCAGACTGCCCGCCGACGTGCCGGTTGTACTCGACGTGGCGGTCGCTGTCGCCGACGACTCCCGCACCGCCCTGACGGCGATCTCGACGCGCTGACCGCCGAATGGATCCGCGCCGTCATCCGCGACCACGCCATCGCCGAGGACCTCCGCCGCTTCACCGGATCACTGCACCGGCAGACCACCGTCGACGCCGCCGCAGCGCTGCCGCGGTTCACCAAGCCCGCGCTGATCGCATGGTCGGCCGACGACGCGTTCTTCCCGCAAGAGGACGGCCGACGGCTCGCCGAGGCACTGCCCAACGCGCGCCTGGAGGTCATCGAGGGCGCACGGACGTTCTCGATGCTCGACCAGCCCGACGTGCTGGCCTCGCTCATCGCCGAATTCGCGACGCAAACCCGTCCGGTCGCCCGCGGCGCCGAGTGGGACCGCTGCTAGAGCGCGCGCAGCCGGCGCACCCGGTCGGCGACCACACGGCGTGACACGTCGGCGTCGGGAGCCAGGCCCTCGAAGGCGTGCGGACAGCCCGGGTGCACGTGCAGCTCGGTGGGCACCCCGGCCGTGGAAAGCCTTCGCGCGTAGTCGATGTCCTCGGTGCGGAAGATGTCCAGGTCGCCGGTGTCCAGATAAGTCGGGGGCAGGCCGGTCAGGCCCTCGGCCCGCGCGGGTGCGGCGTAGACCGACAGCTCCGCGCGGTCGCCGCGCAGCGCACCCCAGCCGGTGACGTTGTCCTCGTAGGTCCACGTCAGGAACTCCGGCGGCAGTTCGGGATCCGGTGTGGTGGTGCGGTCGTCGAGCATCGGATAGATCAGCAGCTGCAGGGCCGGCGCCGGCCCGCCGCGGTCGCGGGCCAGCAGGCTCACCCCGGCAGCCAGGCCGCCGCCCGCGCTGTCGCCGGCCACCGCCAGCCGGGCCGGGTCGGCGCCGAGTTCGGCGCTATGTTCGGCCAGCCAGCAGAGCGCCGCGTAGCAGTCCTCGACCGGGACGGAACCCGAATGTTCAGGCGCCACACGGTAATCCACCATCAGCATCGGGACCCCGGAGGCGGCGACGTAGCCGCGCACCGCCGCGTCGTACATCGGTGCGGTCTCGGCGAGGCTGTAGATCATGCCGCCGCCGTGCAGGTAGAGGACGGCGCTGCCGGGCAGCTTCGACGACGACGGGACGTACCAGGCCAGCGGTAGTTCGGCGCCGTCGGCGGTCGTCATGGTGTGGTGGTGGACCTCGACGCCGTCAACGGGAGCACGGCTTGCCGCCAGCATCGCGAAGAACTGGACCGCCCGCTCGCGGCGGGTGGCGACATCCCCGACGGCCGGCGGGTCTAGTTGGGCGGCGGCTTCCATCAACGGCTGCAGGAAGCCGAGGACTTCGGGATCCATCGGCAGGGTCACGTCTGCCAACCCTAGGTGCGCCTGCGGCGCGAACGTGGATTACCCCCACGCTTCACCGCGCCGACGCGTGGGGGTAATCCACGTTCGGCGGGAAGTGCAGGGGGCTCAGGCCCAGTAGTCGTATCCGCCCTCGGGGCCGAGCATGCGCTCGAGGCGACTTCGGTTGATCCGGGCCAGCTCGTTGCGCACTATCTTGCGCTCGGTCTCGGGGTCGTGATGCATGCGGTCACGGACCGCGGCGATGACGGACTCGGCGTTGTTGTCAGGAGCCAACCCGCCGACGTGCATGACGAAGTCATAGCCGAAGCGTTCGGCGTAGTCCTTGACGACGGTGTTCAGCTCGGCCACCACCTCGGGGCGCGCGTCCCACACCGAGCAGTGCTCGGCGGCCGACTTGGTGCTGCGCGGCCGGGTGCCGACGTGCGGATATGCCTGCAGGATGTCGTTGATCGAGGTCTCCGACAACGAGAACAACAGCGCGTCGGCGCGGCGGTACAGCGCGTTGTGGTCGGCGTAGGGGCGCCCCCGGGCCAGATCGCGGGCCAGAATCACGGTGTTGCAGCACTCGTAGAGCGCATGCACGGCCTTCTTCTCGGGAAGCTCGTTGAAAGCTCCGAGTCCGATGCCCTGGTGCAACAACACTCAGACATCATCGAAAAGCCAAACCACAACCGCGTTACCGGATGTTACGAGCAGGCTAATTCCTGCCCGATGGGCAGTGAGTCCCGTTACCTCGACGGCGTTCAGTGCCCTTCGGCGGCGAACCGCGCCCGTGACTGCTCGACCTCGGCCTCGGCTTCGGCGCGGCCCACCCAGTCGGCGGTCTTCACGAACTTGCCCGGTTCGAGGTCCTTGTAGTGCATGAAGAAGTGCTTGATGCCGTCGAGTTCGAGCTGCGGCACGTCATGCAGGTCCTGGATGTGGTCCCAGCGCGGGTCGCCGGCGGGCACACACAGCACCTTGTCGTCACCGCCCGCCTCGTCCACCATGCGGAACATGGCCACCGGCCGGGCCAGCACCAGCACGCCGGGGAACACCGACTGCGGCAGCAGCACCATCGCGTCCAGCGGGTCGGTGTCCTCGCCCAGGGTGTCCTCGATGAAGCCGTAGTCTGCGGGGTAGGCCATCGGGGTGTAGAGGTAGCGGTCCAACCGGAGCCGGCCACTGTCGTGGTCGATCTCGTACTTGTTGCGCTGGCCCTTGGGGATCTCGATGGTGATGTCGAACTCCACCTCGCGACTCCTTCCCGCTGAATCCTGATCGCCCGGCGGCGACGGCGCCTAACCCTAACGCCAGCGATACCCTGCGCTACAGGGTGGTTGGGCACAATGAACAAAGCAGTCAGGAGATTCATGAGTCCGTTCCGGTGGCGACGCTCCACCCACGTGATGGTCGCCGCGGCGGTCATCGCGCTGGTCGCCGTCGTCGTCGCGGCGGTGGCCGTCTTCACCACGGGCGGTAACACCAGTAATGCGCAGGTGCCCGCCGCCCGGCCGCCGGCCACCGCCAACCCGGGCGTCCTGCCGGTATCGGACTCCGCCGGCGCGCCGACCGCCGCCGGTCTGGCCGCCGCCATGGCCGCACCGGTGGCCGACCCCAACCTGGGCAACGTCACCGGCCGTGTCACCGACGCCAAGACCGGCGAGCAGATCTGGGAGCAGCGCGCCGGTGTCCCGATGCAGCCCGCATCGACCAACAAGATGCTGACCAGCGGCGCCGCGCTGCTGACCCTCGACCGCGACGAACGCGTCACCACCACCGTCGTTGCCGCCGACCAGACCCGTCAGCCCGGTGTGGTGGTGCTCGTCGGCGGCGGTGACCCGATCCTGTCGGCCGCCCCGCCCGGCGCCGAGACCTGGTATCGGGGCGCGGCCCGCATCAGCGACCTCGCCGACCAGGTACGCAAAAGCGGCATCACCGTGACGGCGGTCCAGGTCGACAACTCGCTGTTCAGCGGTCCGGATTTCGCCCCGGGCTGGGATCCGGCGGACATCGACGGCGGCGACATCGCCCCGATCCAGGCGGTGATGGTCGACGCCGGACGCACCCAGCCGACCACGGACGAGTCGCGTCGCTCGACGACCCCGGCCCTGGACGCCGGACGCGCGCTGGCCATGGCCCTGCGCGTCGACCCCGCCACCGTCACCTTCGCCCCCGGCCCGCCGACGGGGCGCCAGCTGGCGTCGGTGCAGTCCGCGCCGCTGTTCGAGCGGCTGCGGCAGATGATGAACGCCTCGGACAACGTGATGGCCGAGACCATCGCCCGCGAGGTGGCCAAGGCCGCCGGCCGTCCGCTCAGCTTCGCCGGCGGTGTCGACGCGGTCACCAGCAAGCTTGCCTCGGCCGGGATCGACATGACAGGCGCGACGCTGGTGGACTCCAGCGGCCTGTCGATCCTGGACCGGCTGACGGCCAAGACGCTCGACGAGGTGGTGGGCGCCGCCGCCGGCTCCGACCAGCCCGCCATGCGCCCGCTGCTGGACCTGTTGCCCATCGCCGGCGGCAGCGGCACCCTGTCGGACCGTTTCCTCGACGGTGACCCCAAAACGTCGTCGGCGGGATGGCTGCGCGCGAAGACCGGGTCGCTGACCGCCATCAACTCGCTGGCCGGGATCGTCACCGACGCCAGCGGCCGGGTGCTGACGTTCGCCTTCATCTCCAACGACGCCGGGCCGACGGGCCGGCTGGCCATCGACGCGCTGGCCGGCACCCTGCGCAACTGCGGCTGCGGCGCATGAGCGACCCATCGCAAGTCAGCGTCGGGCGGGCTGTCGACTGGCAGTTCGCCGGCACCGTGGGCGCGAGGCTGGCCAGGCCCGGACCACCGGCCACCGACTACACCCGCCGGCAGGCCATCGACGAACTGGCCAGCGCCGCCCGCGCCGCCGAGCGCCCGGTGCGCGAGGTCACCCGACTCGGCAACGACGAGGCTGTGCCCGACGCCCGCATCATCGACCGGGAGCAGTGGATCCGGGCCGCCTCGGAGTCGATGCGGGTGATGACCGGCGGCACGGATCAGCCGAGCAATCCGATCACCGGCCGCATCACCGGCGCCCAGACCGGCGCGGTGCTGGCGTTCGTGTCCTCGGGCATCCTCGGCCAGTTCGATCCGTTCGCCGTCGAAGGGCAGGGCGGTCAGCTGCTGTTGATCTACCCGAACGTGATCGGCGTCGAGCGTCAACTCCGGGTGTCACCGTCGGACTTCCGGTTGTGGGTGTGCCTGCACGAGGTCACCCACCGGGTGCAGTTCAACGCGAATCCCTGGCTGGCCCAACACATGTCGCGCGCGCTGGGCGTGCTGACCTCCGATGCGGGAGACGACGTCGCCGCGGTGGCCGCCCGGCTGGCCGACTTCGTCAGGAAGCGTCGCGGGCAGGGCAAGGGCGATCAGGATCCCAACGAAGCCGGCATCCTCGGGTTCATGCGCGCGGTGCAGTCCGAACCGCAGCGCGCGGCGATGGATCAACTGCTGGTCCTCGGCACCTTGCTGGAGGGCCACGCCGACCATGTGATGGACGCCGTCGGCCCGGCCGTCGTGCCCTCGGTTCACGTCATCCGCCAGCGTTTCGACCAACGCCGCCAGCGTCACCAGCCGCCCCTGCAGCGCCTGCTGCGCGCGCTGCTCGGCCTCGATGCCAAGATGAGCCAGTACACCCGCGGCAAGGCCTTCGTCGACCACGTGGTGACCAAGGTCGGCATGGACCGGTTCAACACCGTGTGGTCGGGTCCGGACACCCTACCGCTGCCCGACGAGATCGAAGATCCGCAGCGGTGGATCGACCGGGTGCTGTAGCGCGGCTGCGGGCCGTGCTGGCCGGCTTCGCCACGGCTCACCTCCCCGACGCGACTGCTTGGTGCGTGGCGCTATCCGGCGGCCCGGACTCGCTGGCCCTGACGGCGGCTGCGGCGGCGACGGTGCCGACCACCGCGCTGATCGTCGACCACCGACTGCAAGCCGGCTCGGCCGAGGTGGCCGAGACCGCCCGTCGCCACGCCCTCGACCTGGGCTGCGTCGCGGCCCGGGTGGTGGCTGTCGACGTCGGCGCCGAGGGCGGCCCGGAGGGGGCCGCGCGGGCCGCCCGCTACGCCGCGCTGGACGCGGCGCGCGGTGATGCGCCGGTGCTGCTGGCGCACACCCTCGACGATCAGGCCGAGACGGTGCTGCTGGGCCTGGGCCGCGGCTCGGGTGCCCGCTCGATCGCCGGAATGCGAGTGGCCGACCCGCCGTGGTACCGGCCGCTGCTGGCCGAGCGGCGCAGCCTCACCCACGCCGCGTGCGCCGAACTGGGACTGACGCCGTGGGATGACCCGCACAACACCGACCGGCGGTTCACCCGGGTGCGGCTGCGTACCGAGGTGCTGCCGCTGCTCGAGGACGTCCTGGGCGGCGGGGTCGCCGATGCGCTGGCCCGCACCGCGGCCGCACTGCGGGAGGACACCCAAGCGCTCGACGACCTCGCCGACCGGGCGCTCGACGATGCCGAGGACGGGGAGCCCGTGGCGGTCGCCACCCTGGTCGGGCTGCCCACGGCGGTGCGCAGGCGGGTGATCCGGCGCTGGCTGCTGCAGGGAGGTGCGAGCGGGCTCACCGACAAGCAGATCCGGGCGGTGGACGCCCTTGTCACGGCCTGGCGGGGGCAGGGCGGGGTGGCGGTCGGCTCGGATCTGCGCAACCGGCGGCTGTTCGCCGGGCGGCGCGACGGAAGACTTGTGCTGTACTCGCAGGCCGTGTAATTGGTCGTCGGGCCTCGGGCATGGCACAGTGTGGCTCGTGTCGGTGGACGACCTCTACTCCGGGGATATCAAATCGGTCTTGTTGTCCCAAGAGCAGATTCAAGCCCGGACCGGGGAGCTGGCCGCGCTGGTCGCCCAGGATTACGGCGACAACCTCAACGGCCAGGACCTGCTGCTGGTGACCGTGCTCAAGGGCGCGGTGATGTTCGTGACCGACCTGGCCAGGGCCATTCCCCTGCCGACCCAACTCGAGTTCATGGCGGTCAGCTCCTACGGTTCCTCGACGTCGTCGTCGGGAGTGGTCCGGATCCTCAAGGACCTCGACCGCGACATCCACGACCGTGACGTGCTGATCGTCGAGGACATCGTCGACTCCGGGCTGACCCTGTCCTGGCTGCTGCGCAACCTGGCCAGCCGCCACCCTCGGTCTCTGCGGGTGTGCACGCTGCTGCGCAAACCCGAGGCGGTGCGCGCCGACGTCGAGATCACCTACGTGGGTTTCGACATTCCCAACGAGTTCGTTGTCGGCTACGGCC
>Ga0208851_1000423_pt1 | contig 18651 bp, 18 predicted proteins | sample NGESurshal092012_FD_184481 | JGI IMG/M metagenome (GOLD analysis project Ga0208851, IMG submission 184481) | Arctic peat soil microbial communities from Barrow, Alaska - NGEE Surface sample 415-2 shallow-092012 (SPAdes) | ecosystem: Environmental > Terrestrial > Soil > Wetlands > Peat ... | reverse complement strand
CTTCGTGACGAGGATGTCGAGCATCCCCACCGCAGTCCAGGCGAGGGCGAGGACGACGAACCCTGCGACGGCCCCGATCGCGATGCCGGTCCCGAGACTCCGCCCGATGATCGCCACGTCGGAATGCTCCGGCAGCACCCGCCTGAAGAGCGCCGCGGCGTCGGCATGGTTCGACCGCTCGGTGGGGTTCCCCGTGCTCCCGCCGTAGCCACGGTAGTGGAGGAGGTACAGCGCGTGATCGGGGAACCAGTCGCCGAACGCGGCCAGGCTCTGCGAGACATCCTCCCCGTTCCCCCCGAAGTAGATGATCGCCTTCGGACCTGCGTGCGGCCGGACGGTGACCACGAGATCCGCGCCGTCGACCGGCAGGTGAAGGGTCGACTGGGGTGAGGTGACCGCCCGAGGCTGAGGCAGGTAGAGCAGCGAGCGCTGGAACGCGTAGAGGACGCCGCAGACGCCGAGGTACCCGGCGAGGGCGAGACCGAGCACGATCTGGAGAATGCGCCTCAACGGTCGAACGGCGCGCCTTCCGAGGTCATCGCCGGTGGACGCTGCGGTCCCGGCCAGACTGCTTGGCCCGGGTGCACGCGGTCTCGGCCGCATCGAGCAAATTGCCCCAGGGCTCGGCCGGGCGGAGCGCGGCCACACCCACGCTGACGGTCGCCATGACGCACGGATCGGCCCGGGTGGCGCTGCGGAGCTTGTCCGCCAGCGTGCAGGCGCGGGCGAGCGCCCAGCCCGGCAGGAGGAGCGCGAAGGTGTCCGCCCCGAGCCGGCCGATCGGTCCCGCCCCGCTGCTCTCGGCCGAGATGCGCTGCGCCAGCCCCTCCAGGCAGGTGTCGGCCGCGAGGTCACCCCGCACGTCCCTGAGCGCCTGGAAGTCGTCCACGTCCACCACCAGCAGGCTGCACGGCTGCGCCGCGCGGCGCGCCACCAGCACCGCAAAAGCCAGCTCGCGCTCGAACGCCCGCCGTGTGTAGACGCCCGTCTCGAGGTCCAGCTCGGCGACCCGGGCGCTCATGGCCCCTGGGCTCCGGACGCCGCCCGCGTCTTGACCGAGGCGCGCTGGAAGCCATCGTACTGGCGGAGCGCCGCCTCGCCGACCATCTGGATGTGGTGGTTGTTCAGCCAGGCGGTCAGCGGCGCGGCCACCAGCGGCATGGCCCGGCCCAGCGAGGCAAAGCCTCCGCGGTCCGCGAGGATCGCGGCGACCTTCCCCACCACCTTGGGCCCGGAGCGCTGGAGCGGGCCCACCCCGTTCGACTCTCCGAGCACCCCGAGCAGCTCGGTCCGCGCGCGCCGGAAGCGCAGATCCACGTCGTACGCGGTGGCGATGTCCGCGAGCATCCGGATCTGCAGCCAGGTCATCACCACCAGGTCCGCCGGCACGCTGACCAGGCCGAAGACGCCGCTGACCGAACCGCTCAGCGAGGCGAGCCCCTTCGCCGCGTCGATCACGTGCTGCCCGAGCTCGCGCGGGCCGGCGGAGGGGTACCGCGTCCGGAGCGTCTTGATGCGGCCCCTGGCCCGCTTCGCCTCGAGCCCCACCACGTCCTCCATCCGGAGCGAACCGAGTCGCCGCACCGACGCGGGGTGGAGCTTCTTCAGGAAGGCGAGGCGTTCGCTGTCGAGCAGTCCCACGGCACGAGATCCTGGCAGCGGCCTGGTCTCGCCGGCAACGGCCGAGCGACCGATCCGCACGTTTCCATGAACGCTCGAACCGCCCGTGTGATTTCGGGTAGAGGTGTGCCGGCCTACGACTGCCCCAGACGTGAGGCCACCCGGGTCGCCTCCTCGACTGCTCGAGCAAGGACCGAGCGGATGCGCCCATCCTCCAGGGTGAGCAGGCCGGCGATGGTGCACCCCGCCGGGGTGGTGACCTGGTCCTTGAGCGCGGCCGGGTGCATCCCGGTCTGGAGCACCATCCGGGCCGAGCCCTGGAGCATCTGCGCAGCGATCTCCATCGCGACATCGCGCCGCAGCCCCATCATCACGCCGCCTTCCGCGAGCGCCTCGATGATGAGGTAGGCAAAAGCCGGGCCGCTGCTGTTGAGCGCGGTCACCACGTCCATCGACTTCTCCTCGAGCTCGAGGCACCGGCCCACTGCCTGGAAGAGGCGGATCGCGGTGTGGACGTGTGCGTCCGTGGCCAGCGGGCCGCGCGACACGACGGTCATGCCCTCGCCGATCAGCGCCGGGGTGTTGGGCATGGCCCGGATCAGCGCGCTGTCGGGCAGCCACTGGCGGATCTGCTCCAGCCGGACGCCCGCCGCCACGCTCACCACCAGCTTGCCCCGGAGGGCGGCGCGCATGTCGTCGGTGTTCAGCACCGTCGCGAGCTGCTGCGGCTTCAATGAGACCAGCACCGCGCTCGCGTCGCGTGCGACGGAGAGGTTGTCCAGCGTGGCCCGGACGCCGTGGCGCGTGCCCAGGGCCTCGGCGGCCTCCGCCCGTCGCGTCGAGACCGCCAGGCGGGTGGGAGCGAGCGAGCCCGAACGGATCAGCCCGCGCACGATCGCCTCGCCCACCGTTCCACAACCCAGGACGCCCAGGGTACCGTCGTTCTCCAGCATGGCCTCGGACCTAGCACAGCCCGGCACCCGTCCTCCGCTGGGGGACGCTCGGCGCATCGTGGTGAAGCTGGGGACGCAGGTGGTGACCCACGACGGGCGGTCCCTGGCGCTCGGCCGACTCATGTCGCTGGTCGAGGAGCTGGCCCTGCTCCGGCAGGAGGGCAAGGAGATCCTCCTGGTCTCCAGCGGGGCGGTGGCCCTGGGCATGAAGCAGCTGGGGCTCGCCGAGCGGCCGAGGTCGCTCGGGCTCCGGCAGGCGTGCGCGGCGGTGGGGCAAGGGCACCTGGTCGCCCTCTACACCTCCGCCTTCGCCCAGTTCGGCGTCACCGCGGCCCAGGTCCTGCTGACCGAGAGCGACCTCGGCGACCGCGACCGCGCGCTCTGCATCCGGACCACCTTGATGCGCCTGCTCGAGCTGCGTGCGGTCCCCGTGCTGAACGAGAACGACAGCGTGAGCATCCGGGAGCTGGTGGAGCATCGACAGGCCCAGGGGACGGCGACCGGAGCGCCGGCCTTCGGCGACAACGACGGGCTGAGCGCGCGGGTGGCCATCGGCGTCGACGCAGATCTCCTGGTGCTTCTCACCGACGTGGACGGGCTCTACACCGCAGACCCGAGGACCGACCCCGACGCCCAGCGCATCGAAGTGCTCGACGCGGAGGCCCCGCGGGTGGCCGGGGTGAGCGCGGGAGGCACGGGCGGCATGTCCAGCAAGCTCGAGGCGGCGCGCCTCGCCAGCCGGGCGGGGGTGTCGGTGGTCATCGCCTCGGGGGCGGCACCGAGCGTGCTCCGTCGCCTCCTGGCGAACGAGGCCGTGGGGACCTGCGTGCCTCCCGCGGAGCGGCGGGCGGTCCGGCGCCAGCGCATCGCGCTCGCTCCACATTCCGGCGCGCTGGTGGCGAACGACGGGGCGCTCTCGGCGCTCGAGGGGGGCAGGGCGTCCCTCCTGCCGATCGGGGTCCTGGCCGTGGAGGGCGAGTTCCGCGAGGGCGACGTGGTGGAGATCCGCGACGGCTCCGGCCGGGTCCGCGGCCGTGGCCTCGTCAACTACGACGCCCGGGCCTGCCGGGCGCTCCTGGGCCGGCACAGCGAGGACATCGAGGACGTGCTCGGCTGGCGCGGCTACGACGCGCTCGTCACCCGGGACAACCTGGTCCTGGGGTCATGAGCGCCGTCAGCGAGCGCGTCCGGCGTGCGGGCGAGTCCGGAGGGCGGCTGGCGCGCGCGCCTGCCGAGGCCCGGACCCGTGCGCTGCAGGCGCTGGCGTCGGCTTTGGCCCAACCGGCCGTTCGCGCCCGTGTGCTGGAGGCGAACGGACGCGATTTCGCCGCCGCGTCAGGACTCGCGGCGCCGCTGCTCAGGCGCCTGACGCTGGACGCCACGAAGCTCGAGACGCTGGCGGATGGTGCGGGCCAGCTCGCCGCGCGGGCCGATCCGCTCGGCACGGTGCTCGCCCGTCGCAAGCTCGATGAGGGGCTGGTGCTGACGCAGGAACGCTGTCCGCTCGGCGTGCTGGCCGTGGTGTTCGAGTCGCGTCCGGATGCACTGGTGCAGATCGCATCCCTGGCACTCCGCTCGGGGAACGCCGTCCTGTTGAAGGGCGGGCGCGAGGCGGCGGAGTCGAATCGCGCGCTGGCGGACGTGGTGCGTGGCGCGCTCGGCTCGAGCGGTCTGCCGGCCGATGCCGTGCAGCTCCTGGACGATCGATCCGAGGTGGACGCGCTGCTCGGGCTCGAGAAGGGGGTGGACCTCGTGGTGGCCCGGGGCGGCAAGGAGTTCGTCGAGCACGTCCGTGCCCGGAGCCGCATCCCGGTGCTGGCCCACGCCGAGGGGGTCTGTCACGTCTTCCTCCATCGCTCGGCCGATCCGTCGAAGGCGGCGGGTATCGTGGTGGACAGCAAGGTCTCCTATCCAGCGGCGTGCAACGCGGCGGAGACCCTGCTCTGGGAGCCCGGGGCAGAGGCGGCCCTGGACGCGACCGTGGCCGCGCTCCGGTCGGCCGGCGTCGAGCTCCGGGGGGACGGGGCCACGCGCGCCCGTCATCCCGACATGACGGTCGCGACGGGGGCGGACTGGGATGCCGAGTACGGCGCGCTCATCCTCGCGGTTGCGCGGGTGGACGACCTGGACGCCGCGCTGGCCCACATCGCGCGGCACGGCTCACAGCACACCGAGGCCATCGTCGCGGAGGACCGGTCTGCCGCGGAGCGGTTCCTGGCCGAGGTGGACGCGGCTTGCGTGTTCCACGACGCGAGCACCCGGTTCGCGGACGGCTACCGCTTCGGGCTCGGCGGCGAGGTGGGCATCGGCACCGGGAAGATGCACGCCCGCGGGCCCGTCGGCGTGGACGGGCTCCTGACGTTCCGCTGGCTGCTCCGCGGGTCGGGGCAGGTGAGCGCGGACTACGGCCCGGGGAAGAAGCCGTTCCTGCACGAGGAGCTCTGAACCCGTCGCCTCGCGGGCGCGAGGAGGGCATCGAGGCGGCGTGAGGACCCGCACGCTGTCCGCGTGCGCCGGCGAGCGTCGCGGAGCAGGCGAGCGGCCTCAAGCCCGCGAGGACAGAGGAGGACGCGCCGGGGACTGGACGGGGCGCCCCGGTCACTGCTACCTACCAGTCGGTAGGAGATCCCCGAGTCGCCCCCACGCCGCGAGTGGTAACCTCGATGACCCCCCGTGAGACGCACCGACGACACCACCGCCAAGCACCGCGCCATCCTCGAGGCCGCCGCGCGGCTCATCTGCAAGCAGGGCTACGAGGGAACCAGCATCCAGGAGATCGCGGATGCCTGTGGACTCACCAAGGCCGGGCTGTACCACCACATCGAGAGCAAGGAGCAGCTGCTCGTCGAGATCATGAACTACGGGATGGACGTGTTCGAGGAACGCGTCCTCTCCGAGGTGGAGCACATCCCGGATCCGGTGGAGCGCCTCAAGGCCTGCATGGCCAGGAACATCAAGCTCGTCACCCGGGGGTGGAGCAAGGAAGTCACCATCATCCTGCACGAGCACGACACGCTCACCGGCAAGTCGCAGGCGCACATCAACGGGCGCAAGAAGCGCTACGTCCGGTTCCTCGAGTCGTCGTTTTCCGAGGCCGTGGAGCGCCAGCTGATCCGCCCGGTGGATCCGACGGTCGCGGCGTTTGCGTTCCTCGGCATGGTTCTCTGGATCTACAAGTGGTTCAAGCCGGGCGGAAAGCGCACCGACGACGAGGTTGCCGCCGGCATGGTGGATCTGCTCTTCACCGGCCTGCAGCGGGTCCCGCCCTCCTGAGTCCGTTCAGGACGTCCGTCACGACAGCTTCCAGGGGAGAGGGGAACAGATGAAGACGTCCGTTGGCATCGAGGCGCTCGCCGTGGCGCTGCCTCGTCGCACGCTTCACCTCGAGGATCTGGCGCGCGCGCGCGGCGTCGATCCGGCCAAGTACGTCGCCGGGCTCGGCGTCCGCGAGATGGCCGTCGCCGATGCGGGCGAGGACACCGTGGCGCTGGCGGCCACCGCCGCCCGCCGGCTCCTCGAGGCGAACCAGATCGACCCCGCGACGATCGGCTTGCTCGCCGTGGGGACCGAGACCGGCGTGGACCACAGCAAGCCAGTCGCCTCGTTCGTCCAGGGATTGGTGGGGCTGCCCCGGCACATGCGGGTCTTCGACGTGCAGCACGCCTGCTACGGCGGGACCGCGGCGCTCATGGCGGCCGCGGAATGGATTGCGTCCGGCGTCGCCGGGGGCAAGTCGGCGATCGTCATCTGCTCCGACATCGCCCGCTACGGGGTGAAGACGGCGGGCGAGCCCACCCAGGGGGCGGGGGCGGTGGCGATGCTGGTGTCCGCCCACCCCGACCTCCTGTCGTTCGATCTGGGTCTGAACGGGACGAGCAGCGCGCACGTGTTCGACTTCTGGCGACCGCTGGGCCGCCGCGAGGCGGTGGTGGACGGCCACTACTCCATCGACTGCTACCTCGAGGCGCTCGCCGGCGCGTACCGGGAGTGGCGCGGCAAGGCCGAGGCGAGGGAGCTCGTACGTCGTGGCGCCTCGGCGCTTCCGAGCGAGCAGCTCGCTGCGCTCGCCTACCACGTCCCGTTCTGCAAGATGGCCAAGAAGGCACACGGCCGGCTTCGTCGGTGCGACCTCGACGACGTGCTCGGCGCGTTCGACGAAGGCCGCGAGGAGCGCGAGGCGGCGAGCAGCTTCGAGCGACAGGTCGCGCACTCGCTGACCCTCTGCGCACGGGTGGGCAACGTCTACACCGGCTCGCTCTACCTCGGCCTCGCGGGGATGATGCAGGAGGGCGCCGCTGCGCTCGCCGGGAAGCGCATCGGTCTGTTCTCGTACGGGAGCGGCTGCGCGAGCGAGTTCTTCTCCGGCGTGGTGGGCACGGCCGCAGCCGCGCGCATCCAGCGGGCGAAGCTGAACGAGGTGGTCGGCTCGCGCGAGCGCATCACCGTGGACGAGTACGAGCGGCTGATGGCGCTGGCCGCCGACAGGCCGCCGGAGATCCCACCGCCGCCCGGCGGCTTCCGCTTCACCGGGATCCACGAGCACCGCCGCCAGTACTCGGCCGGCTGAGTCAGATCCCGAGGTCACCGGCGGGGTCCGTCCACCAGCGCGAGCCATCGACGCGGCCGACGTGGACCGATTCACCGCACGGACTCTCCGGAGGAGGCCGCCGAGTCCGAGAGGGCGGGCTGGCCGCCGGCAGGACGGCGAGGGTCGCGGCGCGGGACCGGCGTCGGAGGCGAAGCGCTCGTGCACGCTCGTGGTGGAGGGACTCGAGCCTGCCCCGATGGGACGCGGGTGGGCCACGCGTGTGGCGGGCACCGGCAGGACGCCGATGGCCTCGGTCGTCGACCATGGCGGGTTGTCACGGTGCCGCACCGGTGCGCAGGGCTCCGGCGTGCGCGTCGGCGGCGATCGGTCCTCCCGGGGGTCGGGCCTCGAGAGGCTGTCGAGAGGCTGTAGCCAGAACTGCGACAGACCGTGCGAAGCGCATCTTTGTAAGTCGCTGTTTCCTGGGAAAACCTTTCGACTCCTGGTGCGGGTTGTTGCTATTGCCTCTCGTCGGCTGGGGGTGCTCGCCTGGGCGCGTGGTGGCAGTGTTGCCAGCGGCGGGCAGGCGTGCCGGGAGCACCGACACCGATGCATATCGGACGTGCTCCCCCGTGCGAATGCCCCGGCCGACTCCGACCCGGTCGATGGGCCGGCCTCCTCGGCGTGCGGGCCCGGTGACGGACGGTCAGCTCGAGACGCCTGTCGGCCCCCTGGCCTGGACGTGGCACGTGGCGGCCGGCGGCCCCGGGCGGCGGGTCGCGAGCTGAACCAGCTGTCGGATGGCGACGACCAGCGCCGCCGCTCCCAGCGCCGACCAGCTCGGTTGGCTCGAGAGGCGGAGGAGGCTTGCGCCGACCCAGAATTCGAGCCCGAGGGCCAGGGCCGGGCGAATGCCGTGGACGGGCGCGGCCAGGAGGATCGCCAGGAGGCCCGACGCGGTCACGACCAGTTCCGCCGTGCGGAGCACCTCGTTCAATGGGAGGTGTCCGGCTCGAGGCGCTGCTGTTCCTCGCGCATCTCCCGCGAGAGGAACCAGTTGAGACCGGTCCGGATCGCCGCAACCGCCGCCAGCTTTCCGATCTCTTCGAAGGTCGGGGCCACCGCCGTCCGGAGCAGGTCCGAGGCGAGCTGGAACTCGAGGCCGAGCGCAAGGTAACGCGCCAGCCCGAGCCGGACGGCATTGAATCCCTCGGGGGATGGGCGAAAGGCGACCTGGAGGAACCGGACGGACGCCACCACTGCACCCGAGAAGATGACGATGGCTGCACCGGCCTCGGCGAGGCGCACCAGGAGTGCCACCGCTTCTCGCAGCCACTCCTCGGGAAGGACGTGTGACACGCTCTGCCTGTCCGTCAGCCCTTTCGCCCGAAGAGTCCTGTCAGCGTGCCCTGGGCGAGCACGCGGCCCCAGATCATGAACCGGAACTTCGCGTCGGTGGTCGTCGCGGAGACCGTGAACACTGCCCTCGGGTGAATGGGCGCTGGGCTGGCCATGGCCGTGCGACAATACGCTGCTGGACCGCCGCATGCTCGCTCTCTCGCCATCGCCCGCCGAGGTGCCGGGTCCGGATGGGTTGCCGGCCTTCGGCGCCTACGCCGGCGAGCTTGGCCCGGTGAACCTCGCGCGGCTCGCCCCGCCCCATGCTCTTCCTGCGTGGGCGCGGCGGGTGCGGCGGAAGCGCTGGCACTACGCGCTCTACACCACGCCGGAGGTGGTCGCCGTCATGGCGGTCGCCGAGATGGGCTACGCCGCCAATGCCTTCTTCGCCGCGCTGGACCTCCGCGAGAAGCAGCCGCTGGTGGACGTCACACTGCTCGGACCGCCGGCGCCACTGAGCACCGTGTCGGACGCCATGTCCCGCGGCCTCTCCGCCAGCTTCCGTGTGCCCGGGGCGCGCTTCCGGTTCGCCCGGTCCAGCACCTCGGACCGGTATCGCCATGCCGTCGAGATCTCGGCCCTGCGGCGCCCCAGGAGCGGGCGCGTGACGTTCGATGGCGAGGCCCTAGTGACGGGCGCGCCCCCACCGCTGGCGCTCATCGCCCCCGTCCCGGGCGGCGGGAGCTCGGACCGACCGGGCGCCTCGGTGCTGATGCGTGACGGCGTGAACGTGACCCAGAAGTCGGTCGGTCTGCTCGCCAGCGGCCAGCTCGCGGTGGGGCGCCGGCGGTACGCGCTGGACGGAGGCGTGGTCGGGCTCGACTCGACACACGGTTTCCTCGCCCGGCACACCCGGTGGCGGTGGGCGATGGGCTGCGGCCGGGGCGAGGACGGGAGACCGCTCGGCTTCAACCTCGTCGCGGGGTTCAACAGCCCCGCCGAGGGGAGCGCGGGCGAGAACGTGCTCTTCGTCGGGGACCAGCTCGAGCCGGTGGGCGGGGCAACCTTTCGCTTCAACCCGGCCGACCCGCTCGATCTCTGGCAGATCTCGACCGATGACGGAAAGGTCCAGGTCGCGTTCCGGCCCTTGCACGCGCACCGCGAGGTGCGCGACCTGGGCCTGCTGCGGAGCCGTTTCGTGCAGCCGCTCGGCGTCTTCACCGGGAGGCTGTGCTTCGGCGGCCAGGACATTGCACTGAGCGGCTTGCCGGGAGTCACCGAAGATCAGGACATGCTCTGGTGAGCCGGACGGGCTAGCCTCCGCCGCACCGGCGCGCGTGTTCTCGAGGCTGCTCGTCTGCCGGCTCACCGCGCCTCCGGGGGGCGGCGCCTGTTCCACCCCGGAGAGTTCACCATGTTCAGAGCGATCGCAGCGACGGCCGCCGTATCCGCAGCGCTTCTCGTTCCCTCGCTGGTCAGCGCCAAGGACGCCAAGAAAGCGCCGGCGCCGATCATCGTCACCCCGAGCGAGCTCAAGTGGGTGGACACGCCCAACATGCCCGGGGTGCAGATGGCGACGGTCTCGGGAGACCCGAGCAAGGGGGCGGCGCACTTCTTCATCAAGCTCCCGTCAGGGTTCTCCGCGGCCCTGCACCACCACACGCCCGACCACTATGTCGTCCTGATGTCTGGGACGATGGTCGACAACGTCGACGGCCAGGACCACACCATGCCCGCCGGCACTTTCTTCCAGTTCACCGGGAAGAAGACGCACACGACCAAGTGCACCGAGGCGTGCACGCTCTTCGTCGACTCCCGCGGCAAGTGGGATGTGGTGATGGAGAAGGTCGCCGCGAAGTAGTGGACGGGCGCGGCGCCGGCCACGGCGAACGTCGTCGGTCTGGCTGTGGCTCCCCGTTTCGTGGTGCCCCTAGGACACGGGACACCCCGGTCCGCGCACTCGCTCTGCTGTCTGGGCGATGACCGCTTCAGGCGCGAGTGCGCTCGCCCCGCCGGCGTCGGGCGAATCGAAGGCCCACCCAGAGCACCCCGGCCAGGAGCAGGACCACCAGGACGGGGACGAGGACCGCGACCAGCGTGGTGATGGCCGAGAGCACGTCCTCGACCAGGGACACGATGGGTGCCCCGACTCCCAGCGTGGCCACGTTCACCGCCGGACGCACCGCCGCCTTGGTCGCGTGCACCCCGAACGCGGTGACGAGCCCGGCGATGAGCAGCACCAGCGGCGGCACTTGCCCGGCCGCGCCGCTCCCGCCGAGGAAGAGCACCGCGCCTGCCGCCGGGCGAACGAAGGTCTGCGCCAGGTCGTTCACGTGGTCGGCCCCGGGCACCTTGTCCACCACCACCTCGAGCGCGAGCAGGCCCAGGAGCACGCCAAGGGTCACCGGATGCGTCAGGAGCTCGAGCGGCCCGGTGAGCGAGATCAAGTGCGCGCGTCCGAGGAGCGCCACGCCGAGCAGCGGGACATACGCGTTCAGCCCCGCCGCGCCGGCGAGGCCGAGCCCGGTGAGCAGGCTCGTGAGCAGCGTGCCGGAGGCCTCCATGCGGGCCGGACGCTAGGCCACGCGGCAGTGCACCGCGAGCTGGCCGGAGGTGCCGGAGGTCCGGCCGCGGACGGTCCGAAACCTCAGACCGGGTGGCAGACCTGCCGGAGGATGTCCAGGGACTCGAGCGCCTTGCCGGCGCCCACCACCACCGCCGAGAGCGGGTCCTCGGCGAGGAACACCGGAAGCCCGGTCTCTTCCCGGAGCAGGGTGTCCAGGTTCTTCAGCAGCGCTCCGCCGCCTGCCAGGACGATGCCCCGGTCGGCGATGTCGCCGGCGAGCTCGGGTGGCGTCCGCTCGAGCGTCATCTTCACCGCCTCGACGATGCCGTTCACCGGCTCGGCGAGCGCCTCGCGCACCTCGTCCGAGGTGACGGTGAGCGTCCGGGGCACGCCGGCGACCAGGTCGCGCCCCTTGATCTCCATGGTCATGACCTCGTCCGTCGGGTACGCGGTCCCGATCCCCATCTTGATCAGCTCTGCCGTGCGCTCACCGATGAGCAGGTTGTACTTGCGCTTGACGTACTGGATGATCGACTCGTCCAGCTTGTCGCCGCCCACCCGCACGCTCTTGGCGAAGACGATGCCCGAGAGCGAGATCACCGCCACGTCGGACGTGCCGCCTCCGATGTCGACGATCATGTTCCCGGACGGCTCGGTGACCGGCAGCCCCGCCCCGATCGCCGCCGCCATGGGCTGCTCGATCAGGTAGACCTCGCGGGCGCCCGCGTTCTCCGCCGCCTCCCGCACCGCCCGCCGCTCCACCTCGGTGATGCCGGAGGGGATGCCGATGATGATGCGGGGCTTCACCCCGATCTTCCGGTTGTGCGCGGTCTGGATGAAGTAGCGCAGCATCGCGGCGGTGATCTCGAAATCAGCGATCACGCCGTCCTTCATCGGGCGGATGGCGACGATGTTCCCGGGCGTGCGCCCGAGCATCTCCTTCGCTTCCTTGCCCACCGCCATGACGCGCTTGGCGCCGCGCGCGTCCTGCTGGACGGCGACCACCGAGGGCTCGTTGGACACGATGCCCTGGCCGCGGATGTAGATCAGCGTGTTCGCGGTCCCCAGATCGATGGCCAGATCGCGAGAGAAGAGGGTGTGCAGCCAGTCCAGCATCGAGGGGTCTACGAAGTTCCGGAAGGGGTGAGCTTCAGCCTGGGGGAGATGGAAACGAACGTGGCTCTCGCCCGGCGTCTCCTCGAAGGAGAACGTAGCACCTCCGGCCGCGGCGCAGAATGGGCATGTGCACTTGCCTGCTCGCTGATTCTCGGGGGCTCGCCCTCTTCCGTCGGCCCCGGAGGCCGCGCTAGAGCAAAGGCCCGTGCGACCCCGAGCCGTCGTCCTCTCCTGGCTTCTTTTCCTCGCCGCCGCCCCGGCCTTCGCCGCCAGCGAGGCGTCCATCCCCTTCCAGGAGTTCACGCTGCCCAATGGGCTCCGGGTCTTCCTGAGCGAGGACCACCGGGCGCCACAGGTGACGGTGAACGTGTGGTACCACGTGGGCGCCGCCAACCAGGGATCGGGGAAGAGCGGGTTTGCCCACCTCTTCGAGCACATGATGTTCGCCGGCAGCCTCCACGTCCCGGACCCGGACAAGGTGCTTTCAGCGGTCGGCGCGGGCGTGGGTGGCTCGGCCAACGGCAGCACCAACTTCGACCGGACCGACTACTACGAGACCGTCCCGGCCAGTCAGCTGCCGGTGGCACTGTGGATCGAGTCGGACCGGATGGGCTTCCTGCTCCAGGCGCTCGACGCGCAGAAGCTCGCCACCCAGCGCGACGTGGTCAGCAACGAGCGGCGCCAGAGCTACGAGAACCGGCCCTATGGGCTGGCCCAGCTCGAGCTGTGCGACACGCTCTACCCGAAGCCCCACCCGTACTTCCATTGCGTCATCGGAAGCATCGAGGAGATCCAGGCCGCGAGCATGGACGACATCCGCGGCTTCTTTCGTGAGTACTACGCCCCGCGAAACGCCACCCTGGCGCTGGTGGGCGATTTCGACCCGAAGGTCGCCCGCGAGCTGGTGACTCGATACTTCGGAGACTTGCCCGGCGGTGCCGAGCCGAAGCGCCCGGACGTTCCGCAGCCACGGCTCCAGGGGGTGGTGGAGAAGACCATCCCCGACCACATCGCCCGCATCCCGCAGCTGCAGATGGTGTGGAACGGGGTGAAGCCGTTCGCGCCGGATGAGGCCGCCGGTGACCTCCTGTCAGTCATCCTCGGCGGGAGCAAGACCTCGCGACTGTATCGGAGGCTGGTGGAGGAGAAGCAGATCGCCAGCAGCGCGGGCGCGGGGAACGCGAGCCTCGGACTGGGGGGCTACTTCCAGATCGTCGCCACCGCGCGCGAGGGTCACACCGTGGCCGAGATGCGACGGGAGGTGGAAGCAGTGCTCGCCGACTTCCGGAGGACGGGCCCGACCGCGGCCGAGCTGGAACGTGCCAAGCGCATCACCGTCGGAGGGATGGTGCGCTCGGTGGAGCGCATTTCCGGCAAGGCCGACCAGCTGAACGCCTACGCGTTCTGGACCGGCGACCCTGGGTTCCTGTCCAAGGACATTGCACGGTACCGCGCGGTGACAGCCGCCCAGGTGCTCGAGGCGGCCCGGACCCTGCTGCCGCCCGACCGCGTCCTGGTGCTGGACGTCGAGCCGACCGCGCCTTCCGCGCCGGGGGCGCGCCCATGAGCCGCCGCATCCCGGGATTGACGGTCCTGCTGCTCGCGCTGGGCTGCGCCGCGAGCCGCCCCGCACCCACCCCTCCGCCCTTGGCGGCGGTGCCGTCTGCCCCCGTGGATGCCTGGCGGAGCACGCAGCCGGCCCCGCTCGCCGCCGTGCCGCCGTTCCGCGCCCCGGTCCCCGTCCAGCGCGGGCTTCCCAACCGACTGCCGGTCCTGCTCCGCGAGAACCACGCGGTCCCGGTCGTCGTGGTCGAGCTGGCCATCCGGACCGGCGTGGACGGCGACCCGCCCGACCTGCCGGGCCTGGCCGATTTCATGGCTGCGGCGCTCGACGAGGGCACGCGGACCCGCAGCAACCAGCAGCTGGCAGAGCAGCTCGAGGACCTCGCCGCCTCGCTCAGCGTGAGCCCAGGGCTCGACGGCATCCGCATCCACCTGAACTGTCTCACCGAGACCCTCGCGCCAGCCCTGGACCTGCTCGCCGACGTGGCTCTGAACCCTGCCTTCCGCCCGGCGGACGTGGAGCGGGTGAGGGGCATCACCCTCACCGGCCTGAAGCAGCGGCGGGGCAGCCCCGGTGCGCTGGCCAGTGACGAGGTCGCGCGGCTGCTCTACGGCGCGCGGCATCCGTGGGGGCAGCCGGCAGGCGGAACCCTGGAGTCGGTCCGTGCCATCCGGCGGCAAGACCTCGTCCGGTTCCACGACACCTACTTCCGGCCGAACAACGCCCTGCTCTCGGTGTCCGGGGACTTCGAGCCGTCCACCATCCTGACCCTCCTGGCCGAGCGCTTTGGCGCGTGGCGTCCGCGCGCGCTCCCGCCGTCGCGCCTCCCGCCGTTTCCCAAGGAGGGGCCCCGGACGGTCATCACGGTGGACATGCCGGACAGCACGCAGAGCCAGCTGGCGCTCGCCACCCGGACCATCCCCGCCACCCACCCGGACGCGCTGGCCCTCAGCGCGGCGAACGTGGCCCTCGGGGGCATGTTCACCAGCCGGCTCAACCACCAGCTCCGGGAGGTGCGCGGCTGGACGTACGGCATGGGAAGCGGCGTCGGGTTCAACAAGCGCACGGGGGTGTTCCAGGTGCGGGGGTCCGTGGTCGCGGCGCACACGGTGGACTCCCTGAAGGACATCGAGGCGGAGCTGACGCGGTTCTCCGGTGGGGACATCACCCCGGCTGAGCTGTCGGAGGCGAAGGAGGGAATCCTGCAGTCGCTCCCCTCGGCGCTGGAGACCAACGACGCGGTGGCCAGCACCTTCGTCACCCTGTCCAACCTCGGACGCCCGCTGGACTGGTACGCCACCTTGCCCACGCGCCTCGGAGCGCTCTCGCAGGAGGACGTGGTGCGGGTCTCCCGCGCCTACCTGAGCCCGGCGAAGCTGCCGGTGGTGGTGGTGGGCCCGCGGAAGGACCAGGACGGTCTGGCCGGTCTGCAGCTCGGAGCGGTGGTGGATCGCACCGCCGAGGCCAAGGACCCGGGCAAGGTCGCCGCCCCGCCGGCGGTTCCTGCCGCGCGCTGAGTCGAGCGTTACCGCTTCACGGAGTACTTGGCGATGGCGTAGAGCGCGCGGAAGCCGTCCTTCCAGCCGATCTTCTTGCCTTCCTCGTACGTGCGCCCGTGGTAGCTGATGGGCACCTCGTAGACGCGGGCGCCCGCGTGGGCCACCTTGGCGGTGATCTCCGGCTCGAACCCGAAGCGGTCCTCCTCGATGGAGATGGACTGGATGAGCTCGCGGCGGAACGCCTTGTAGCAGGTCTCCATGTCGGTGAGGTTCAGCCCCGAGGTCATGTTGGAGAGCGTGGTGAGCCCCCAGTTCACGACCGCGTGCCAGTAGTAGAGGACCCGGCGCCTGTCGCCGATGAACCGGCTGCCGTAGACGACGTCGGCGAGCCCAGCCTCGATGGGCTCGACCAGCCGAGGAATCTCGCGCGGGTCGTATTCGAGGTCGGCGTCCTGCACGACCACCACCGACCCGGTCGCCGCGGCGAACCCCCGCCGGAGCGCCGCGCCCTTCCCCTGGTTCTGCTCCTGGAAGAGGACCTGGAGGGTGTTCTCGTTGGCCGGCCGCGCGCCGTCCAGCCCCGCAAGGCCACGCTCGGCGAGCTGGAGGAGAACCTCCCGGCTCCCATCCGTGGAGCAGTCGTCCACGACGACCAGCTCCTTGGGCATGTCCACCGACACCACCCGCCTGAGCAACTCCTCCAGCGACGCCTTCTCGTTGTAAACGGGGATGACCAGCGAAATCATCGTTGGTCCCCTTAGCAGATGAACGAACCCCGGTGGCTCTCCGCGCAGTTTCCCTACCCGCCGCGGGAGGAGGTCGTTTCCGGCGGAACGATGGCCTGGGTCGAGTCAGGGCGCGGCCGTGACGTGGTGTGCATCCACGGAAATCCGACCTGGAGCTTCCTCTGGCGGCGGGTCATGTCCGCGCTCGACGGGCACCGGGTCCGCGTCCTCGCGCCGGACCTGCTCGGCTGCGGACGGAGCTCGAAGCCGCGTACCGTCGGCTGGCACACGCTGGACCGTCACGCCGCTGCGCTCGGCGCCTGGATGGAGGCGCGCCGGCTCGTCGACCCGCTCCTGGTCGTTCAGGACTGGGGCGGTCCCATCGGCCTTCTCGCCGCCGCACGGGCCTCCTCGGTCCGCGTCGCGGCGGTGTGCGTCCTGAACACGGCGGTCCTGCTCCCCGAGCGCTTTCACGGGACGGCCTTCCACCGCCTCGCCCGAGCCCCTCTCCTCGCGCCAGTGCTCTTCCGTGGGCTCGGATTTCCGCTCGGCGTGCTCGACCGTGTCCAGGGGGACCGGCGCTCCATCTCCGGCGACGTGGCCCGGGCCTACCGCTGGCCGTTTCGCCGGCTGGCCGATCGCGCCGCGCCGCTCGGGCTGGCGCGCATGGTGCCGGACTCGCCAGCGCACCCGAGCATCCCGGGACTGACCGAGGTGGACGCCTGGATGCGAGCCTTCCCCGGACCCGTGGAGCTCGTCTGGGGACGCAAGGACCCGATCCTCGGCCGGGCGCTTCGCCGGCACGCCGAGCAGCTCCCGCGCGCGCGGGTGACCGAAACCGAGGCCGGGCACTTCCTCCAGGAGGAGGTCCCGGAGATCATCGCGCGCAGCATCCGCCGGCTGGCGGGGATGCCGGAGGCTTCGTGACCCAACCGCTCGAACCGCTCGTGACCGCCGCGTACGCCGACCGCTCGCTGCTGGCCGGTCCCGCGTACCGGGAGGCGGTACTCGCGGCCATCGCCGGGCTGGACGACGGCACGCTCCGGATCGCCGAGAAGGGCTCCGGCGGCTGGACGGTCAACGTCTGGCTGAAGGAGGCCATCCTCCTCTTCTTCGCCATCTCGGAGATGAAGGTCTGGGAGGTTGGTCCGTTCGAGTTCCACGACAAGCTGCCGCTCAAGAAGAACCTGGCGAAGGCAGGGGTGCGGGTGGTCCCGCCGGGCGTGGTGCGCTACGGCGCGCACGTCGAGTCCGGGGCGGTGGTGATGCCCGGCTACGTGAACATCGGCGCGCGGGTGGGCGCGGGGACCATGGTGGACACCTGGGCGACAGTGGGCTCGTGCGCGCAGGTCGGCAAGGGCGTGCATCTGTCCGGGGGCGTGGGGCTCGGCGGGGTGCTGGAGCCGCCCGGGGCACGACCGGTCATCATCGAGGACGGCGCGTTCATCGGTAGCCGGGCCATCGTCGTCGAGGGCGTGCTGGTCGAGGAGGAGGCGGTGCTCGCGGCCAACACGGTGCTCACCGCCAGCACCCGCATCATCGACGTGACCGGCCCCGAGCCACGCGAATGGAAGGGCCGCGTCCCCCCCCGGAGCGTGGTCATCCCCGGGAGCGTCCCGAAGCAGTTCCCGGCCGGGACCTACAGCATCCCCTGCGCGCTGGTCATCGGACAGCGCTCCGAGAGCACCGACCGCAAGACGTCCCTCAACCAGGCGCTCCGCGACTTCGCGGTGCCGGTGTGAGCGCAGATCTCTTGGCCGAGGTGGGTCGTGAGCCGGACGCGTCCAGTCTCGGGCGACGGGCGCTCGCGCTGTGCGCAATCCCCAGTCCCATCGGGCACGAGGGGCCACTGGCCGACGCCGTCGCCGGGTGGGCGAGCCACGTCTTCGACACGACCGAGGTGTTGCGCGTCGGCCACTCCTTCGTGCTGGGCCGGCGTGACGACCGGCGACCGGCGGTGGCGCTGGTCGGGCATCTGGACACGGTCCCCGCGCGTCCGGGGGACGGCGGGCCACGACTGGAGGGTCCCCGGCTGTACGGGCTGGGCAGCTCCGACATGAAGGGCGGCGTGGCGGTGATGATGGCGCTCGCCGAGACCCTCGAGCTGGACGCGCTCCCGAACAACCTGCTCCTCGTCCTGTACGAGCGCGAGGAGGGGCCGTACCTGGAATCCGGCCTCGGGCCGCTGTTCGAGGCGGTGCCGGAGCTCCGCAGGCTGGCGTTCGGCGTGGCCCTGGAGCCGACCGATGGAGTGGTCCAGGTGGGCTGCGTGGGCTCGCTCCACGCCACGGTTCGTTTCCGCGGACGCGCCGCGCACGCCGCTCGTCCGTGGCAAGGGGTGAACGCGATTCACCTCGCCGGGCCGCTCCTGGCCGAGCTGCTGGGCCGTTCGCCGCGTGAGGTCGACCGAGAGGGGTTCGTCTTCCGCGAGGTGACGTCGGCCACGCTGGCCTCCGGAGGTCGCGCGCGGAACGTGGTGCCGGACTCCTTCGAGCTGAACCTCAACGTCCGCTTCGCGCCGGGGCGGACAGCCGAGGAGGCGGAATCCGAGCTGCGCGCGTGGATCGGCGAACGGGCGGAGGTGACCATCACCGACCGCGCGCCCTCGGGCCCGATGTGCACCGCGAACCCGCTCTACCGGAAGCTGCTGGCGAGCACCGGGCTCCGGGCCGAGCCGAAGCAGGCCTGGACCGACGTCGCGCGTCTCGGGGCCATGGGCATCGACGCGGTGAACTACGGCCC
>Ga0208851_1000421_pt1 | contig 18778 bp, 11 predicted proteins | sample NGESurshal092012_FD_184481 | JGI IMG/M metagenome (GOLD analysis project Ga0208851, IMG submission 184481) | Arctic peat soil microbial communities from Barrow, Alaska - NGEE Surface sample 415-2 shallow-092012 (SPAdes) | ecosystem: Environmental > Terrestrial > Soil > Wetlands > Peat ... | reverse complement strand
GCGGTCGAAGGTGACGATCTCGGTGACGACCCCGTCCCGCACCCGCAGGACGTCGATGGCCAGCGGTTCGTACGCGGCGTCGCCCGGCTTGCGCACGTAGCCCGCGACCGCGGGCTGACCGTTGGCGCGGGTCATCACGCACCGCATACTGCCGAACGCTTCCGATCCGAACCCGCCGTCGATCCAGCCCTGCACGACCGCGCTTCGGCCGGTCCAGACGCCGGGCGTGGGCGGCATCGAGAAGCGGACGTCCTCGTGCATGAGCGCGGCTAGGCCCTCGGCGTCGACGCGCTCGCTGCACTCGACGTAGCGGGCAAGCATTTCCCGCTCGACGGCGGTCGCCTCGGCGGCGTGTTGCCATGCCTCGCGGTCCTCGGGCAGGCTCTTTCTCAAGCCCCCCCGCGCGCGCTGCAAAGCTGAGTTCACCGACGCTTCTGTTGTCTCGAGCAGCCGCGCGGTTTCCTTAGCCGAGCAGCCGAGGACGTCGCGCAGCACGAGCACGGCCCGCGGCAGCGGCGCGAGGTGCTGGATCGCGGCGATGAACGCCAGCTCGACGGTCTCCTTAGCGAGCGCCACGTCCTCAGGGCCCTCCCGTCGGTCGGGCAGCTGCTCGAGGAGCTCGTCGGGATAGGGCTGCAGCCACGCGACCTCGCCGCTCGCGCTGGGCCGCCGCGGGCGCTTGTCGAGCGCGTCGAGGCAGGCGTTCGTCGCGATCCGGTACAGCCACGCGCGAACCGACGACCGGCCCTCGTACGTCTCGCGCCGGCGCCACGCGCGCAGGAACGCCTCTTGGACGAGGTCCTCGGCCTCCTCAAACGACCCGAGCAGGCGGTAGCAGTGGACATGCAACTCGCGGCGGTGCGGCTCGACGCGGGCGGCAAAGGCCTGCTCGTCGAGTGGCCGGAGTTCGTCGGTGATGGAGTTCATAGTGTGTGTGACGGCGGGCGGCCCAAGAACTCATCACCAGCGCCATGCAGCATCTCTAGGAGCGTTGCCGCAGTCGACGGTGCTGCATTGCGCAGAGCTTCACAGCGCGACCCTCCGGTACGCCGGCGCAGCGACACCATCATGGGCAGAGCATTGCAGGTCAAGCCGTCCGTCCGACTGGCGCTGCCGCGTTGACGCGCGGATCTGCCCGCCTCGTCGGTATCGCATTGCATGCGAGGAGGCAGGGGGGAGCAGCTAGCCTGCGCCGTCTCGCAAGCCGATGCACAACTGACGCACGGTTACCCGATGAAGGCCGCGGCATCCCAGGTCTTCCAGTTCCTAATTGCGCCGCACATGGGATGGCGTCGGGGCGGGGAGGGGAACTGGTCGAAGCCGCACGCGATACAGAGCGAGTTCGAGGGTCGTCAGCTGGCGGGGTCGTACCGGAACGCGCGCACCTCCTGCGCGCATGGGCAGGCAACCGCGATCTTCGCGGCCCATTCCACTGCCGCCTCGCGGGAGGGCAGCTCGAGCACCGTGTAGCCGCCTTCGAGTTGCTTCGTCTGCGTGTACGTGCCCTCGGTCACGGTCCCATCGCCATCGACCATGACAGGCGGAATGCTCTCGTCGATGCCGCCGCCGAACACCCAGACGCCGGCGTCCTTCGCCTCCTGCACGACCGCGTGCGACGCATCCGAGACTGCCTGCAGGTCCTCGTCGGGAAAGACCATGGCGGCACTCGGGAACGAGATCAGGTACTTCGTCATCGCGTCGATTCCTTCTTCGCGCTACCGGGACCGGACTATCCTCGCCGATGCGGCTGAGCTGGGCATCAGACTCGGTGGTCCCACAGCGAGAGCGGCCCGCTCAGGATCCCTCGTCGGGACGCTCCCCGCGCCACAACCGTGTCGAACAGGGTGCCGAATTCAGCGGCGTGCGACCGTTGGGCGGGATTGGATGCGCCAAGACTGCTCCGCGATGGCGAACGTCCGGCCGGGGGAACGACCTATCGGCCAAGACTGCACTTGACATCGTTCGACCCACGGAGTGGGCTACGTCACGTCCGGCCTGTCACGGAGTGGTAACGGGTCGTGATCGCCAGTTCGGTCGACAACTACCGTGCAAGCGCCGGTCGCCACTCGTGGAAGGCTCGAAATGCGACCAGCGTCTCGCCGGATTCGACCCGCCTATCGCCTGACAATCATCGCCGCGGTGATGCTGTTGATCACCGGCTTGGTCGCCACGCCGGCGCAGGCGGCAGGCAGTGGGCCAACCACTCCACCTCCCGAGCAGGATGCACCTGGCGGGCCCGGCGCGATGTCGCATTTCGACCTCGCCCGCAAGGACTGCCTCGGCACCGCGCGGAACGGCACCTCGAAGGTGTGGTTCACCGTCGCGAACGGTGTCCTATCTGACGTCTACTACCCGACCATCGACAACACCAACAACGAGACGCTGCAGTTCGTCGTCACCGACGGTACGACGTTCACCGACCTGCAGTCGCGTGACATGACCTACCAGGTCAGCGTTCTCGACGATTCCGGCATGTCCTGCCGGGTGACTTCGGCCGCGAAGAGCGGGCTTTACACGTTGACCACCGACTACTTCACCGACCCTCGGCGGGACAGCGTGGTGATCCGCACCCGGCTCAAGGCGTCCAAAGGGAACGCCCGCTATCAGGTCTACGCCCGATTCGACGGCACGATCAACGGCAACGGCGGCGGCGCTACGGAGGAGGTCAATAACGGTGGAGCCGACGACGCCGTCATCGACACCAGCACCGGATCGCCGGTACCGGTCTCGATCGACACGGTGACCACGACCAACGCGGCGAACCGCGACTACGCGACCCCCGTGTACGCGGCGCTGCGGGCCGACCGGCCATTCCTCGCCGCCTCCAGCGGGTTCGCCGGAACCGCCAGCGATGGTCTCCAGCAGCTCGACGTTGACCACCGACTGGCCACGACCTACACGAACGCGACGCACGGCAACGTCGTGCAGACGGCGCAGCTCGACGTTCGTGACGGCCGATCGGCCACCCTGGCGCTGGGCTTCGGGAGCACCCAGGCTGCCGCGGTGGCCACCGCCGGCGCCACCGCGGCGACCAATGCGGACAAGACGCTCGAGAGCTACCAGCGTGGCTGGAAGGCGTACGACAAGCGGTTGATCCAGCCGGCGAGCGGAGGCGGGCTGTCCACCGCCGAGCGCAAGCAGCTGGCCCGCACCTACTACCTGTCTGCGAACGTGCTGAAGGCCAGCGAGGACAAGACGTTCCGGGGCGCCGTGGTCGCGTCACTGGCCAGCCCGTGGGGGCAGGCCGTGCAGGCCGGCGACCCGAACAACACCTACTTCGGTTCCTACCGCGAGGTTTTCGCGCGCGACCTGTACGAGACGTTCACCGGGCTGATCGCCTCCGGTGACGTCGCCACCGCGAAGGACACGGTCCGGTTCCTGTTCGAACGGCAGCAACAGCCCGATGGGTCGATGCCGCGGAACAGCCTGGTGAACGGCAAACTCGCGCCCGATTCATTCGGGGTGCAGCTCGACGAGGTCGCCTACCCGATTCTGATGGCCCGCACCGTCGGGCTGACCGACAACGCGTTCTACCTGGCGCACATCAAGCGGGCCGCCGACTACGTGGTGGCGCACGGCCCGGCGTTCGGGAACGAGCGCTGGGAGGAGCAGGCAGGCAACTCGCCGTCCACCATCGCGGCGGAGATCGCCGGGCTGGTGGCCGCCGGGGTGATCGCCGACCGCAACGGCGACGCCGTCGGCGCGAGGATCTACCGCGGCACCGCCGACCAGTACCAGCGGATGGTCAAGACCTGGACGGTGACGACCAACGGCCCGCTGAGCACCGACCCGTATTTCATCCGGCTGTCCAAGACCGGGGATCCGGACGCGGTGATCACCTACAACCTGGGCAACGGCGGACCGGACGCCGACCAGCGCGCCGTCCTGGATGCCGGCTTCCTCGAATTGCCGCGACTGGGCGTGCTGCCCGCCGACGACCCGACGATCGCCGCCTCGCTGACCCTGGTCGACCGGGTGATCGGTAAGACCACCAGCAGTGGGCAGGGGTTCTACCGGTACGGCGTCGTTGCACCAGGGACCGAGGACGGGTACGGCGACTGCAACGTCGACGACTCGACCTCTTGCACGAGCCAGGGCAAGCCCTGGGCCGGGACGTGCGATCTCACGGGACAGGCCGCGGGTAGCGGCTCCGGCCACCTCTGGCCGGTCCTGGCCGGGGAACGGGCCGAGCACGAGATCGCCACCGGGAACGACCCCAAGGCCGTCACTCTGTGGGGGAGCATGGGCGCCACCGCGTCCGGCGTCGGGTTGATCCCCGAACAGGCCTGGGAGAACGCCGATCTGGCCGCCTCACCCTCCGGCACCGCACCCGAATGCGCGTCGATCGGCTTCCAGAACGGCAAGGCCGCCGGCAGCGCCTCGCCGTTGACCTGGTCCGCCGCCCAGTTCGTCCGGTTGTCCGCGAACATCCGCGCCGGACGGCTCACTGAGCAGCCGGTGGACACCACCCGGCGATACATCAGGCACACCCAGGCCGGGACGGCTCTCACGGTCACCGCGCCGGCCGACAACTCGGTCGTCAACAGCGATCCCGTCACGATCTCCGGCAGCACCGCGCCGAACGCCACAGTGGACGTCGACGCGGTCAACACCGACGGCAACGGTGACGCCGTCGTCGGCACGACAACCGCCGCTGCGGACGGGTCCTTCTCGTTGGAGGTCACGCCGCCGGTCGGCACCGTGACGCTGACCGTCGTCGCGACCGCACCGGACGGGGCGACCGGCTTCGCTCAGCGCACCGTCGTCAACGACGTCGTCCCTGGCACCCTGGTGTTCGACCTCGCCGACCCCGCCGGCGACGACAACGGCCCCGGCACGTACGCCTACCCGACGGCACCCGACTTCAAACCCGGTGCCTACGACCTGCGGGACTTCCAGATCTACGACAACGGCGCCGACGTGATCTTCCGGGTACAGACCTCGGACCTGACGCCGACGTTCACCAGTCCGCTCGGCGCGAAGTTGGTCGATGTCTACGTCTCGTTCCCGCCTCCGCCAACCGCTGCCACGTCGAACGCGGCGTCCTTCCCGACACGCAACTACACCCTGGAGACTCCCTGGAACCGGCTGATCGAGGTGCAGGGCTTCGGGCAGCGCTTCGTCGATGCCGCCGGCACCACGGTGGGTTCCGTCGATATCAAGGCGTCCGCGATCACCCGCTACATCACATTCACCGTGCCGGCATCGGCGCTTGGCGGAACACCCGGTCCGGGTTGGAGCTTCGCTGTCACCCTCACCGGTCAGGACGGCTTCTCCCCGGACCAGGCCCGCGGGTTCGCAGCCACGGCGCAGGACTACGCGTTCGGCGTCTGCACCCCGGCGGCGATGGCCGCCGCGAACGATATCTGCGGCGTGGACCCGGGAACCGTGCCGAAGGCGATCGACATCCTCACCCCGGACGGGGTCTCGCAAACCAGCGCGTTGGATCCGCGGCAACCCCCGGTCGTCGTCCCGAGCGTGGTCCATTGACCGAACCTCGACGCCCTGCCTGTACTACCGCCCCGGACCGGCTGGCGACGTCGGCGACTGGACGGGACACCGACTGCTCGACACCTCCTGTACTGCGGGATGGCGGTCGCTTCGATATCTGCTCTGGCGAAGAGACAAATCCGACGAGACCATCCAGTACTCCTGCAAACCAAGAATCCACCGCTGCCCAGCCGCGAACGTGGAATCTCCCCCGGGATGCCCATTCACCTGCGACAGCCGATCCGTTTGAGGAACCGCCATCGGCACGCCGGCTCGATCCCAATGCCTGCGCTTACATGATCGTTATCGTTCCCGCAGCGGATCGGCATTCGGGACAACCTGGTTGGGCGAACATCGGCCGCAGCCCTTTTGTCGCACCGATTTCCGAGCCAACGGTCAACTGGCAGGGTGCGATGGCGCGATCATTGCCGCCGTTGTCGAACACGCAAACAGCAACATCTTCGCCACGTTTCCCCGAGTTCGGCCCGTGCTGACCCGGGTGCTGCTCGCCGGTTCGGGGCGGGCCGGGTTCGGTTCCCCAACGCATGGGTGCTTTGTGCCGGGACCGGCCCAGCTCCGGTCACTCGAGTGTCCGGGCGATCCCCTAGCGTCCGAACCCACCACCGCGCCGCCGCAATCACTACCCGTAAGCACGCCAGCTGTGTCGTTCGACCGGTCCCGGCCGCAGTCCCGATGGCCGCCGACCGTTCGGTGACGGCGCCTCGTCATCGGCCAGCGGTGCACTCATCGGCCCACTTCGGCGTGAACTGTGAACGGGACGGTGATCACGTCGCCGTTGGCGAGGCGGAACTGCGCCCAGAGCTGGTAGATCCCAGTGGTGGGGAATTCGGCGTGCACGTCGAGTTCGGGGCCGAACGTGGTGCCGGGCAGGGCGAACACCGGCCGTCCGTCGGCGTCGGTGACCTCGGCGTGTTCGTGGGCGAACGTGCGCCCGTCGGCGCGCATGACCACGATGTGGCCGGCGGCGGCGAGGTAGGGCTGCAGGTCGTTGACGGGCCGGCCGGTGGTGGCGTCGGTGAGGGTGTAGTGCAGGTCGGTGACGCCGCCGGTGTGGGCGTCGCCGTCAAGCTGGACGCGGACGCCGTCGACGGTCACGCTGCGCGGGCTTTCGGTGAGGGTGGCCGGGGTCGGCGCGGGGCCGGCGACGGTGATCACCTGCCGGGCGTGCACGTCGGCCATGTGGCCCTGCCGGCGGAACTCGGTGTTGATGATGTAGCTGCCCGCTGTCGGGAAGGTGATCTGGACGGCGAGCTGTCCGGGTTGGCCGGTGGGCTCCGGGTGGATGTGGGCGAAGGTGCCGAGGTCGGCGCGGGTGGCGATGAGGTGCATCCAGGCTTCGTGGCTGCGGGTGAGGTCTTCGACAGGTCTGCCGTTCGAGGTGTCGACGATGGTGGCGACCAGCCGGGTCGGCCGCCCGGGTTGCACGTCGGCGGGCAGGTCGAGGTGGACGTCGAGGCCGGCGTCGGCGGCGTCGATGGCGGGCACGTCGGCGGTCATCATCGCGCTCATCGCCGGGCGCATCGGCATGCCGGTGCCCTGGGCCCAGGCCAGCTGGCCGTTCATGCCGTGCTCGGCGAAGTCCATCCGGGACACCGCGGTCAGCCCGGCGCCCAGGGCGAGGGCGATGACGGCGACGCCGGTCAGGTAGGCGTACTGGCCGACTCGGGTGCGCAACGGCGGGTGCAGGATCTCCGCGGCGGTGGCCGGGCGGTGGAAGCGCCGCAGACGCAGCGCGTTGGTGAGCACGCTGACCGAGCTCATCGCCATCGCCGCGCTGGCCAGCACCGGGTCCAGCAGCAGGCCGTGCCACCAGCACAGGGCTCCGGCGGCGACCGGGATGAGCAGCAGGTTGTAGCCGAAAGCCCAGCCCAGACCCTGTTTCATCGTGGTGACGGTCCGCCGGGACAGGGCGATCGCGGAGACGATGCCGCGCAGGTCGCCGCCGACCAGGGTGATGTCGGAGGCGGCGATCGCGACGTCGGCGCCGGTTCCGATGGCGATACCGACATCGGCTGCGGCCAGGGCGGCGGCGTCGTTGATGCCGTCGCCGGCCATCGCCACGACGTGGCCCTGCTGCTGCAGTTGGCGCACTGTCGCCGCCTTCTCGGCGGGCAGCACCTCGGCGAGCACATGCTCGATGCCGACCTGGGCGGCAATGGCGTGCGCGGTGGCCGTGTTGTCGCCGGTGAGCATCCACACCTGGACGCCAAGTGCCTTCAGCTGGGCGACCGCCTCGGCGGATTCGCGCTTGACGGTGTCGGCGACCGATAGCACCGCGGCCGCGGCCCAGTCGATGGCGGCGAACATCGGTGTCCGCCCGGCTGCGGCCTCGGTGGCCGCGATGGGCTGCAGCGCGGCGATGTCCACGCCGCGGGCGGCCATCAGCGCGGCGTTGCCGACGAGCACGTGCCGGTCGTCGACGGCGGCGTCGATGCCGTGACCGGGGACGGCATCGAAGGACCGCAGCGCAGGAATGTCGAGGTGACGCGCGGCGGCAGCGGCGACGATCGCCTCGCCGACGGGGTGTTCGCTGCCGGTCTCGGCGGCGGCGACCAGGGCCAGGACGTCGTCCTGCGCCCAGCCGCCGGTGGTGGAGATGCTGGTGAGGGCGGGCCGGCCGCGGGTGATGGTGCCGGTCTTGTCCAGCACGACGGCGGTGACCCGGCGGGCGGTCTCCAGGGCGTCGCCGTTGCCGACCAGGATGCCCAGTTCGGCGGCGCGGCCGGTGCCGACCATGACCGCGGTCGGGGTGGCCAACCCGAGCGCACACGGGCAGGCGATGATCAGCACGGCGATGGTCGTGGTGATCGCCATCGTCAGCCGGTCCGTGTCCGGGCCGAGGATCGCCCAGGCGGCGAACGTGGCCGCGGCCAGTCCCAGCACGAGGGGCACGAACCAGGCCGAGACCCGGTCGGCGAGGCGCTGCAGCGGCACCTTCGCGCCCTGCGCGTCCTCGACCAGGCGGACGATCTGGGCGAGCGCCGTGTCAGCGCCGACCGCGGTGGCCCGAAGGACGATGCTGCCGGTGCGGTTGAGGGTGGCGCCGATGACGGTGTCGCCGGTCGTCTTGTCCGCCGGCAGGCTCTCCCCGGTGAGCATGCTCTCGTCCACTGCGGTTGCGCCGTCGGTGACCAGACCGTCGACCGGGACCTTCTCACCGGGGCGGACGCGCACCAGGTCGCCGACGACGACCTGATCGACCGGGACGTCGACCTCGGCGCCGTCGCGCAGCACCTGGGCGGTCTTCGGGGCCAGGCCGACGAGGGCGGTGATCGCCGCGGCGGTCTGCTTCTTCGCCTTCGCCTCCATCCACCGGCCGGCCAGGACGAGCGCGAGGATCACCAGCGAGGTCTCGAAATAGACGTGCAACGGCAGCCCCCACCGCTCGGCGGCAGCCGGCCAGAGGGTGACGAAAGCGCTGTAGGCGTAGGCGACGCCGGTACCCAGCGCGACGAGCGTGTTCATGTTCGTCGAGCGGTGACGCGCGGCGGCCCAGGCAGCGCGGTAGATGTCCGCGCCCGCCCAGAACTGCACGACGGTGGCGACGACGAGGATCGCCGGCATCAACCAGTCCATCGCGTCCAGGTACAGCGGCACATACATCAGCACCATCAGGCCCAGCCCCACAGCGAGGGTCGCCTGCCACTTCCGTTTGAGCGCGGTCAGCTGCGCCTCGCCGTCCCGATCCCGGGTCTCGGGGTCCGCGCCGGTCGCGGCGCGCTCGGCGGCGGGTTGGGCGTCGCGTCGCGGGCTGGCGGTGTAGCCGGCGCGGGTGACCGCGGCGGTCAGCTCGTCGACGCCGATCTGGGCGGGCTGGAACCTGACGGTGGCGGACTCGGTGGCCAGGTTGACCTCGGCGGCAGTCACCCCGGTGACGCGGCGCAGCGCCTTCTCCACCCGGCCGACACACGAGGCGCAGGTCATGCCGCCGATGTCCAGGGTGCAGCTGGCGGTCGCCTCAGTCGCCTCGGTCGGCACGGGTGCGGTCGGCGCGGTGGTCGTCATTGCGGTCTCCTGTTTCGGGTCGCGGGGCTGAGGCTGATCGTTCGTGGTGGCGGGCGCGTTCGGACCGGTGATTTCGCCGGGTTCGCGGCCGGGTTCGCGGCTGGGTCAGTGGCCGGCGGCCACGTCGGCGTGCGCGCCCGGAGGCCAGGCGGCGAGGATCTTGGGCCGCGGGCGGCGCCGAGCCGGCGGTAGAAGCGCTGCGTGTCGACGTTGTCGACCTCCCCCAGCGGATGAGCAGCTGCTCCCGCGCGGCCACGGCCGCGAGGGCGGCCATCAGCTGCCAGCCGATCCGGCGTCGCGGTGGCCGGGGCGGACGTAGAGATCGTCAAGGTTGAGCACGTCACCGCCGGTCCACAGGTGTAGCTGCCGGATGGCGGAGACGTAGCCGATCTGTCGACTACCGCGCTCGCGAGCAGCACCGTCACGTCGGGCCGGTCAACAGCCTGCGCCACTGCTCGAGGTCGACCTGGATGTGCGTGGCCTGATCCTCGAAGTCGGCGATCTCCTCGACCATCGCGACGACTTCGGCGGCGTCGTCCGGGGTGCCCGGCGGATCGTGACCCGGGTGGCGGGGGGCGTGGTGGGGGTGGTCGTGGGGTCGGTGGGCATGCGGAGTCTCCTTGTCGATGACGGTCAAGGGCGGAGGTCCCTGGTGAGGGCGGCGGAGGGTGCGGCGGCGGGTGGTCGGTTCCCGCCGCCGCGGCGGGTGGAGGCGATGCTGTTGCGTCGTCGGCGGCTTCGGGTGGGTCGTCGGCCGGCCTCAGCAGTGGGCGTACTCGTGCGGGCGTAGCAGCATCGCGACGGCCATCGCCGGGAGCATGAGTACGTGGCCCCACAGCATCAGGGCGCCCTCGTCGATGACTTCGAGGCCGAGCGGCACGAACAGCACCAAGAACGGCACGTACATCGCCGCGCCCATCTCCACGATGGGCCGCCAGCGGTGGCCGCGGAACTTCATCCATGCGGACATGGCCACCGTCATGTTCGTCGCCATGATCAGCGCACCGGTGTACGGGTTGTGCATCAGGGCGGCGGCGCCGACGGTGTCGAGGACGAGCATCCACACCGGGTGCAGGACGACCATTCCGACGGCCATCGCCGCGACCATCTCGGCGAAGTGCAGGGCGAACTTCTTGGCGCTGAGCCGATGCTCGGTGGGCGCCGACGTCGCAGGGATCTCGGTGGGCGCAGAGCTCGCGCCCCGGGCGGCAGTGGTGCTGGACATGTCGGGACTCCATAGGGATCGGGTCGGGCGGTGCTCACGGGACGATGGCGTAGCCGGCCTCGTCGACGGCGGCGGCGATGTCGGCGCGGTCGACCGGCTGGCAGGCGGTGACGGTGACCATGCCGGCGGCGAGGTCGACAGTGACCGACTCGACGCCGTCGACGGCGGCGATCTCCTCGGTGACGGCACGCTGGCAGGGCGCGCAGGTCATGCCGGTGACGGTGAAGGTGGTCGAGCCGATGAAGGTGCGGGGCGTGCTGGACAGCATGGGAACTCCTTCGGAAGTGGTGGTGCTCGGGACGAGTGCGGTCGGGAAGAAGAGTCGGTGCGGAGGTGGGTGCCTCACACCGGCGAAATTGCCGGGATTCCCGCCGGGATCGGCCGGTTCAGTGGCTGTGACGCGCACACCGTGGCCGGTAACACCGAGCGCGGCTTGCGGACGGGCTCGACGAACGGGGGAGAATCAGTGCCCGCGGCCGTCATTGGCCGAGGTGAAACGCCTGCGTATTCGGCATCCGCCACGCGGCCACGAGTAGCCAGGTCATCCACACCACGTCCAGGACGAAAGCCGCCACGATGGCGATCGACTCCGTCGGCGAGAACCCCGCGGAGCCGACAACCGTGCCCTGCACCAGATAGGCCAGGCCGGAGAGTCCCATCAGGACGACGACCGGCCGCGGCACCCACGCCGCCCGCACGGCCGCGACCGCGAACAACAGCAAAGCCAGGCCCAGGGCTACGTTCTGGTAGCTGCGCACCCCCCACTCGAGCCAGCGGATTGCCTCCGCGCTGACGAAGTGGGCCGCCTTCTCGGCGTGCGGGGCGCTGACCCACGCCGTCACGGCCTGCTTGAGGGCGACCCCGTCCACGCGGGGAATGGGTCGACTCCCACGCTCGCCGCGGACGCGACCCCTCACACTGGTGAAATCGCCAGTCGGCCGCGTGGTTCATCTCGGTCGTCGCGACGTTCTTGCCGTCAAATCTCATGATCGTTTCCCTTCCGAGGGATCGCGCGTTCAGTCGAGAGGTACCTTCTCAAGGGCGTGGTCGACATCCGCGGCCCGTTCACTTCAGCGGTGTGCCGGTTCGGGCGGCGTCGACGACCGCGGTGATCGCCCTGCTGGACGTGGCGGCGTCGGAGGGGTTGTCGAGCAGTGATTGGTGTTCCGCGCCGGCGACGACCAGGTGGATGCTGTTGCTGGACAGGGCGGCGAGGGTCATTTGCGGGGTGAGCCAACCGGCTTGGGTGTCCACGGACGCGGTGAGGACATACAGCGGTAGGTCGCCGAGGGTGGTCACGGCGCCGGCCTGGGCCATCATGGTCGGGACCTTCGCGAGTTCGTCGCGTTGGCTGCGGGCCTGGCCGGCGGTCGATGAATCGGCGCGCGCCTGCTCCCGCGCCTGGGCGGGCAGCTCGGCGTGGCTTGCCGAGTTGACCAATTGGGTGATTCCGAGACGGGCCAGCCCGGGGAACAACCCTGTTGCGGTGGTGAGCATGTCGTAGATGCCGGGGTAGTCGGGCAGTGAGCTGAACGCGGTGGGCGGGGTGGCGTCCATCAGCACCATCCCGGCGACCTGCTGCGGGTACCGGGCGGCGTAGTCCAGGACGTACAGGCCGCCGAGGGAGTGCCCGACCATCACCAGCGGTCCGGTGACGCCGGCGTGTTCCAGCAGGGTGTGCAGGTCGGTGGCGATCTGATCGCCGTCCTGGGGGGCCGGTGAGGGTTCGCTGCGGCCGCGGCCGGCCCGGTCGTACACGCAGACCCTGGTGTGTTCAGCGACGGTGGGGGCGATCCATCCCCAGGCCGCGGAGGTTTCACCGAGGCCCGGTTCCAGGATGACGGTGGGTTGACCGGATCCGGTGCAGGACAGGTACAGCCGGTGGTCGCCCACATCGATCAGCTGGCCGGGCAACGACTCGGCGGACGCTTGGTTGTTGGACTGCGTCACGGTGTGGTAGCCGCCGCCGACCGCGGCGAGGGCGGTCACAGCGATGACCGGGTACAGCATCCACCGGCCGCCGCGGCGCGGTAGTTGCCGGCGGATCCGGGTGGTGATCCAGGCCAGCAGGCCGAGCAGGGCCGGCGGCCACACCCAGCCGAGCGCGTCCAGGGTCGCGCTGCTCGGGGTGAAGAGAAGCAGCGCCGCACCGCTCACGCCCATCACGGCGGCGGGAACGGCGGCCCACTTCTGCGGTTGGTCGGTGAAGCGGACCGAGAGCGCTAGCAACATGGCCCAACCGAGGGCGAAGCCGAGGAGCACCAGTCCGTCGACCACCGGTTCGGTCCCACCCGCCGAGACGACAACACCGGCGACGGCCGCGGCGAGCCCACCGATCACGCTGACCGCGACGACCACCCGCATCGGCCACCGGATGTGCCGCCGAGGCGCGGCGGCGGGCGTCGGGCCGGTCCTCGCGGGAGGAGCGCCGGCCGGCTCCGCCGCTGGGCCGTCGTGGTGGGTGCTCGTCGTGGTTGGCGGTGCGGCCGGGTCTTGAACGCTGCTCCGGTGCTGGGACATCACGGTCTCCTGATCTCGGAAGTGGGAGCTTGCTGCTGGGCCTGAGTTTTCGGCCGAACGAGTGATGGTCGCGCCGGTGAAATCACCGGGATCAGCGCACCCGGCAGTTCAGGCGGCGGGCACGGCCGCGGGCGCGGGCGTGATGTGCGCAGCGATGTGCTCGGCGTCCGCACCGACGAAGCCGAGCAGCGCCGATCCCCGGGTGTGCTGCCAGGGCAGGCCGAGGAAGTACAGGCCGGGGACCGGGCTGACGCCACGCTGGTGGACCGGTGCGCCGGCGGCATCGATGGCGCCGGTGATGTCGATCAGCGAGTAGTCGGGGCGGTACCCGGTGGCCCACACGATCGCGGCCGGGGTGATGGTGGTGCCGTCGGCGAATGTCACCGTGGTGGCGTCGGCGGCGGTGACCCGGGGGTGCACGGTGATGCCGGTTCGCGCCAGCTGCCGGGTGCTGGTCCCGATGACCAGCTCCCCGCTGTTCCGGAATCGCCGGCCCAGACGGGACTGCGCCGGTGCGGTGATCAGTCTCGTCTCGGTGAGCCACCAGAACAGGTCTCGGCCCAGGACCCGTTGCGGCAGTGCGCGGGTGGCCGATCCGCTGGACAACGCCACGGGTCGGCTCTGATGCAATTCGGTCGCGATCTGCACGCCGGAGTTCGCGGCGCCGACGACGAGGACCGGCCCCGCGGGCAACTGGTCGGGGTTGCGGTACGCGGAGCTGTGCAACTGCGCAATGTGCGGGCCGATCGCTTCCGCGACTGCTGGGATCACCGGGTGCTGGAACGGTCCGGTGGCCACCACAACCTGAGCGGCATGGAAACCCCCGCCGTCGGTGTGCACCGTGAATTCGGCTCCCTCCCGGCAAACGCGGGTGACCCGGGTGCTGTGCCGGATCGGCAGTCCGAACGTGGTGGCGTAGTCGCGGAGGTACTGCGCGGCAGCGTCTTTCGTGGGGTAGCTGTCCGGGTGGCCGGGGAACGGCAGGCCCGGGAGGCCGGAGTACCGGGCCGTTGTGAACAGGGTCAGCGAGTCCCATCGTGACCGCCAGACGTGACCGACCTCAGGGCCGGCGTCCACGATCAGGAAGGTGCGGCCGCGCTGCTGCAGCTGCCGTCCGATCGCCAGGCCGGACTGGCCGGCACCGATCACGATCACATCGAACGGCAAATCGCCGGGTTGCGGGCGGGTCTGCGCGGTGGTGGTCATGGCGGGGCTCCTCGTCGAAGATCGGGAAGACTGGGTGCGCGTGGGTGCTGTGCGGGATCCGTGCGTGGTGCGTGGTTCCAGGCTTGCCGCAGACGGTGTTTCCTCGCGCCGGTGAAATCGCCGGGAGCAGCGGCGAACTGCCGGTCAGCGCCGTCGGCCGGGCCGGTGTGGTCGTTTGGCTTCGGTGGAGGAATGTCAGCGGTGCGCCTACGCTGCCCGGGTGCTGCACGGTCGGGATCGGGAACGGGAGCGCCTCGCGGCCCTGCTGGGTGAGGCCCGCAGCTCCCGGGGTGTTGCGCTGGTGCTCCGCGGCCTGCCCGGCGTTGGAAAGACGACGCTGCTCGCCGATCTGATCCAGCGCGCGGACGGCATGCAGGTGCTGCGGACCCAGGGCATCGAGTCGGAGTCGCCGTTGCCGTTCGCGGCGTTGCAGCGGCTGTTGCGTCCCGTGATGCCGCATGTCGAGCACATTCCCGTGCGGCAGGCCACCGCGCTGCGGGCGGCGTTCGGGGAAACCGACAGCGTGGCCGGCGACCGATTCCTGGTCTTCCTGGCGGCGTTGAGCCTGCTCGCCGAGGCGGCCGGGGACTCGCCGGTGCTGTGTGTCGTCGACGATGCGCATTGGCTGGACGAGGCGTCCGCCGCCGCAGTGCTGTTCGTTGCCCGCAGGCTCGGGCCGGAACGGGTGGCGATGGTGTTCGCGGCCCGTGAGGGTGACCTGCGCCGCTTCGAGAGCGGCGAGTTGCCCGAGTTGGTGGTGGGCGGCATCGACGCGGCCGCAGCGGCCCGGTTGCTCACGGATCAGGCCGGTGTGCCGGTCGCCGACGATGTCCGGGACCGGCTGATGAGGCAGACCGGCGGCAACCCGCTGGGCCTGGTTGAGTTGCCCGGGTCGCTGTCGCCGGGTCAGCTGACCGGTCAGGAGCCGCTACCGGTGGCCCTGCCGTTGACCGAGGGCGTGCAGCGGGTCTTCCTGGACCGTAGCCGACGGCTGTCCGCGGACGCGCAGACACTGCTGTGCGTCGCTGCCGCCGACGATTCGACCAGGGTGAGCGTGGTGCGGCAGGCTGCGGAGCTTCTCGGCGTCGGCCGGGCTGCGTGGACGGAGGCAGAGGAATCCGGTCTGCTGACGATCACCGGGACCGACGTCGGATTCCGTCACCCGCTTGTCCGTTCCGCCGTCTACCAGGGGGCGGCGACCCAGGTTCGCCAGCAGGCACACCGGGTGCTGGCGCAGGTGATGACCAGTGATCTGGACGCGGACCGGCGGGCGTGGCACCTCGCGGCGGCGGTCGACGAACCCGGCGACGACGTCGTGTCGGCGCTGGACGACGCCGCCCGGCGTGCGGCGGCGCGGGGTGGTTTCGAGGCCGCGAGCGCGGCGTTCGAACGGGCCGCCGAGCTGACCGGTGACGACCGGTCCCGCAGTACCAGGCTTCTCGCGGCGGCGACCAACTCCTGGCTGGCGGCGCAGCCGTCGCGGGCCATGCGCCTGGCCAACACAGCCCGGGTCGGCGTCACCGACCCCGTTGTGCGCGCCGACCTGGACCGGCTCCGTGGCCGGATCGAATTCGTCAGCGGTTCCGTGCCGGTGGGGGTCGGAATCTGGAGCCAGGCTGCCCGGGACGTGGTGGCCACTGACCCGCAGCGGGCGAGGGAAATCGGCATGATCGCCACCGCCGGGTCCACCTTTCTCGCCGAACGCGACCGAACCGATCTCGATCCAGCCGAATTCTTGGCATCGACCGCGCGGGACCTTTCAATCAGGGCAAGATGTTTCACATCCCTGCTGATCGGGTTCCACCGGTTGAACCATGATGGGCTTGGCCGCGCTGCAGGTTCCCTGCGGGAGGCGATCAGGTTGGGCGAGGACCTCACTGAGACCGACCTGCTGACCAACCTCGGGATCGCGACCTTCCACCTCGGCGACGACGACGGCTTCCGGAGCTGTTTCACCCGCATGTTGACCCAGGCCCGTCATGACGGGGCGATCGGGCTGGTGCTGTTCGCGTTGCCACGCCTCGCGCTCGCCGACCTCTCGGCCGGGAACTGGACCGGCGCGGTGGGCCATGCCACCGAGGCGCTGGAGCTCGCCCGCAGCACCGGGCAGCATGCCCTGGCCGCGATGCCGCTGGCCCAGCTGGCCTTGGTCGCCGCGCTCCGCGGCGACCCGGGCTATGACGGGTTGTCGGCCGAATTGGATCGGGTCGCCGCGGGGGAGCCGGCCGGGATCCTTGGTGTTTTGATGCAGGACACCCGGCGGTGGGCGCAGGGCTGCCGCGCCGCGCTGACCGGGGAACCGGCGGCCGCGTTGCATCACTTCGAGCAGATGACCCAACCGACGCTGACCCGGTTGGCCGCCTATGACCGGTTGGACGTCGCTGTCCGCACCGGCCATCTCGATACCGCCGGACGATGGTTGGGCGAGCTGGAGCAGTTCGCCGACGCGGTGGACACCCCTTACGCGGTAAGGGTTGTCGCCTACGCCCGGCCGTTACTCGCGTCCCACGAGAATGCGCCCGTCGCCGCCGAAGAATTCTTCCGCCTCGCTCTCGGAGCCGAACGTGGCGCGGGCCGGCCGTATGAGCGTGCCCGCACCCACCTCGCCTACGGTGAATTCCTGCGCCGGTCCCGCCGCCGGGTCGATGCCCGGGAGCAACTGCGGTCCGCGCTGCAAACCTTCGACGACCTGGGCGCCCAGCCTTGGGCGCAGCGGGCGGAGCAGGAACTGCGGGCCTCCGGTGAGACCGCTCGGAAACGGGATGCTTCCACCAGCGTGGCCCTCACGGCGCAGGACACGCAGATCGCTGCCTTCGTCGCGAAAGGGCTGTCCAACCGCGAGGTCGCCGCGACCTTGTTCCTCAGTCCCCGCACCGTCGATTTCCACCTCCGGAACGTCTTCGCCAAAACGGGTATCACCTCGCGAGGCGAACTCGCGAGGATCAACCTCGGATAGGACGGGGTGTCAGCGTCAGTGCATGTGCAGGTGCGCCTGACCGGTGGCGCGTCGAGCGGGCATGGCCAGGAAGGCGAACACGGCGAGGCCGACGGCGATCCCGGCGGCTGCCAGGAACCCCGAGGAGAAGCCGGTGGCCGCGCCCGTGGATGTGGTCAGGTCACCGGCGGCGGTGGCCACCGCCGCGAGCACCGCGACACCGAGCGCGGCACCGATCTCGTGGCCGGTCATCAGGAACCCGGACGCCATCCCGGCGTGCTGGGCCGGGATCCCGGCCATCGCGGTGATCGACACGGCCACGAAGACCAGGCCGACGCCCACACCCAGCACCAGCAAACCAGGCAGCAGGTCGGCGGCATATCGGGCATCGGCCGGCGCGGTCGACAACCAGAACGTCCCACCGGCCGCCAGAAGAAGCCCGCCGGCGGCGACCAACCTGGGTGGGACATGGCCGAGCAGATGGCTCCCGAGCCGGGTTCCAACGATGAGGATCAGCGCCAGCGGCAGGAAGGCCAGTCCCGCCTCCAGCGCGGAATAGCCGAGCGTCGTCTGGAAGAAGATCGAACCGAGAAAAACCGCCCCGACGAGCAGTCCGGTGACCCCGAGCATCACACCCGTCCCGGAGACCAACGTCTTGATGCGCCAGGTGTGCGGCGGCATCAGCGGTTGCCGTGCCCGCCGCTCGATGAATCCGAACGCGGACAGCATCAAACCGGAGACGGCAAGGGCACCAAGGGTTGTCGGTGATGTCCAGCCGTCGCTGGCCGCGGTCTGGATACCGAACACGAGCGCACCCAAACCCGTGACGGCAGCGACCGCACCCGGCAGATCCAGTTGGGCGAGACCGGACCGGGCCGGGCCGGTCCTGGGCAGCAGCACCAGTGCGGCAACGACCGCGCCGACTCCGATCGGGACGTTGACCCAGAAGATCGCCTGCCAGCCGGCCCATGTGGTGATCACGCCGCCGACCAGCACACCGGCGGCGATGCCCAGTCCGCCGACCGCGCCCCACATCGCGAGGCCCTTTGCTCGTTGCGCGCTCGCGTAGGTGGTCATGATGATCGCCAACGCCGCCGGTGTCATCAGCGCGGCACCCAATCCCTGCGCGGCGCGGGCGGCGATCAACACCCCGGCGGTGGACGCGAACCCGCTGACCAGCGACGCGGTGGTGAAGACCGTCAGGCCGGTCAGCAGAACGCGTCGCCTGGAGAGCAGGTCCGCGATCCGCCCGCCGAGCAGCAGCCCGCCGCCGGACATGAGCAGGTACGCGGTGATGAGCCACTGCAGATCCCCGCTGCTGAGCTGCAGGTCCGCGCCGATGGTCGGCAGAGCCGTGTTGACGACAGAGATGTCCA
>Ga0208851_1000420_pt1 | contig 18790 bp, 26 predicted proteins | sample NGESurshal092012_FD_184481 | JGI IMG/M metagenome (GOLD analysis project Ga0208851, IMG submission 184481) | Arctic peat soil microbial communities from Barrow, Alaska - NGEE Surface sample 415-2 shallow-092012 (SPAdes) | ecosystem: Environmental > Terrestrial > Soil > Wetlands > Peat ... | reverse complement strand
GCGTCCCGGGTTTATTTCTTTGCGATCCTGTATCAAGTCTTGGGGCATTTGACCGTTAATAGTCTTTTGCTGCCCACGCGATTGGAAGCATGATAGCGCGCAGTGTTATTGAGTCACTTGTAACGACCCGAAGGACAGATCTATATCTCACAAAGGAGCACTCTCTTGCACAATTGTGCGGAGGCAAGACTTACCATGGCAAATCAATCACACGTCCAAATTCTCGGGCAGGGAGTATCGGTCTGGAATCAATGGAGAGCGGCGCATCCGGAGATACGGCCAGATCTCAGTGGGGCTTACCTTACCGGGGTCGACCTCGCCAAGGTCGATCTTATCAAAGCTAACCTAAGAGGAACTGACCTCACCCAGGCTGGCCTTCACGCTGCTGATCTCACCGAGGCTGACCTCACCGAGGCAAATCTCGAAGAGGCTGACCTTACTCGAGCGACCCTTATCAAGGCGGATCTTACCGAGGCTGAAGTCAACGACGCCGACCTTTCTGGCGCTAACCTCACCAAGGCGAACCTCACCAAAGCTGCGTTGCGGGGCGCCAAACTTGTCAAGGCCGACCTCAGTGAAGCGACGTGTATTGGCGCTGAATTTACCGGGGCCGAAATGGCGGGGGCGGACACGACTGACGCTATCTTCGAACGTTCTTGATCGGCGAGACGGACCCGGACGAAGCTTTGCGCAAGTCCCTTGAATAAACAATTATCGACATCCGCTGCCTGATCACGTGTATTTCGTGTATATGTAGTACTGGACGGACACAATGCTTAGATGCCCCGGCTATTGTGGGGAAATCTTTGAAAAAATTAGCCAACCAAAATGTATATTCTCTTCGGGAAGAAGAACGTCATGAAAAGTACTTCGTCAATTAGGTTTGATCGAAAGGAAATTGCTAGCCGCAGACCTTCAGAACAGAGACGGAGTATATTTCAGTCATGTAAAAAGTAAAAATGGCTAGCGAATGCCTGCCAATAAGTTCCAAAGGTCAAATAATGAGGACGGGAGCAAGATCGAGGGACTATCAGGATTATCATAGGCCACTCGCGACCTACTCAGAAAAAGAACGAAACCGGATTTTAGAAAGCAAAGCACAAAGGAGGGCTCGGGCCCAACTACACAAGAAGCTCAGGGGTGCGGTTCCTGGTGTTTTTAACGTGATGCAAGATACCTCCAATTAAGCTTGCTTGTTTCAGGATAGATAAAAAAACACCCCAAGCTTGCGGAATACGCCCTCGACTTTTTTGTATCCTTCCGCCGTTGTGAACTAAGCTACGCGCCTTTCCTACCTGAACCTAGCTTCGTGAGCCATCTTAATTCGTAGCGGCTTCGCTACTGATCCAGCAAGTGTCACTGAAAAGAGTAGTGTAGGTGTTGACTGACGTAGCTGATGCCAAGTCGAAGGCATCTACTATGTCAAGGCAGAAAAGGGAGGGTAAAACCTCTATCGTCTTTGCTCCCTTGTGACCTCGCTGCCTTCAAAACGCGGGGGCTCTACAGGATGGAAGTACACATGAGGACGATCAGACACTCGATCTGCTTTCCTCTTGTCCAGGTCCTCCATATAGATCTTGAGCTTCTCACAACACATCTCTAACTCTTTTACGCGTCTTTCTAAGGCTGCTATCCGTTCGTCGTTCGTCTCAACACCTCCAGCACAGTGATAATACATGTTTATCCTATCACGTGCAATCTAACATACTTGACGCTGCCGAATCAGCAAAAGTTCACGAGGCGAGCACACGTTTTTGTATTAACAAGTTGCACCCTGTGTCCGCATGGAACCGCTCATAAAGACGAAACCGCCCGGCCCTAACGCTGTCGCGGTCCTAAAAAGGGATGCTGAGGTGATCTCTCAGTCCATGGCGCGGCCTTACCCGCTTGTGCTCGAGCGCGCGCAGGACGTTAATTTGTGGGACGTGGATGGAAACCGGTACCTCGACTTCACGGCCGGTTTTGCTGTGATGAACGTGGGGTGGAACCACCCTGAGGTCGTGCGCGCCATTCAGCAGCAGGCCACGCTGCTCTCTCACGGGGCGTTCTTAGCCTTTTGCTCGGAAACGCCGGTCACGTTTGCTCAACAGCTCACAGAATTCCTACCCCCCAGCCTTAACCGCGTCTGTCTTGCGAACTCGGGGGCGGAAAGCGTCGAAGCGGCGATGAAGCTCGCACGCTACCATACCGGGCGAAAATACTTTATTGCGTTCTCCAATGGGTTCCACGGACGAACCTACGGGGCGCTCAGCCTCACTTCAACAAAGTCAATCCAGAGGGCAGGGTTCGGACCGTTTTTCTCGGTCCTCCGCGCCCCATTTCCGAACCCATATCGCCCGCGGGGATGCGAATCTACAGATGCGTCGCTCGCTGCACTAGAAGACATCTTTAGAAGGGAAGTGCCTGCAGAAGAGGTTGCAGCCATCTTCGTTGAACCTATTCAAGGGGAGGGCGGTTATATCATCCCGCCTAAGCCCTTTTTGGGGGAGCTCCGGGCGCTCTGTGATGAGCTCGGGATTTTGCTTGTCGTCGACGAAGTGCAGACAGGCTGCTATCGGACGGGCACGTTTCTCGCCTCAGAACAGTTTGGGGTGACGCCAGATATCGTCTGCCTCTCAAAGGCCCTCGGCGGCGGTCTGCCGCTCGGGGCAATGGTCGCCTCTGAAGAGGTCACAACGTGGCTGCCCGGGTCGCACGCTGGCACGTTTGCCGGTAACAACGTCGCGTGTGCAGCGGGGCTGGCCGTGCTCGATATTCTAAGTGGCAAGGGATTTGGCGACTACGTGGTAGATGCGGGACAGCACTTGTTGCGGCGCCTCAATGAGCTGCAAGAGGACTACGACCTTATCGGAGATGTGCGCGGCATGGGCCTTATGGCGGCAATCGAACTCGTCCACAGTAGGGAAACGAAGGAGCCTGCGATAGAAGAACGACGGGTCATCCTCAATGACGCGTTCGAAAACGGCTTGGCCTTGCTGCCAACGGGGGAATCAGCGATTCGATTTTGCCCCCCGTTGACGATAGAAAAAGGCGACATTGATAAAGGGGTTGAGCTCCTTCGCCGCTCGTTTGAGAGGGTGGGTTAGCGCATCGCTGCGGTATTCAGCTATTATGATACGGATCGTTGAATTGTTATCCCACAAATCTGCCATCCTTGAAGTCATCAATGACGCCGCGGGTGTGTATAAAGGTGTCATCCCGGGGGATCGTTGGAAAGAGCCCTATATGTCAGCTAAAGAGTTAGCTGAAGAAGTAGAGACTGGTGTTCGGTTTTATGGATGGATTAAAGAGGGAGCGTTGCTGGGCGTCGCAGGTATTCAGCACTGCGGTGACGTAGATCTGATCCGGCACTGTTACGTATTTACTGACTGCCAGGGACAGGGCATAGGCAGCGCTCTTCTTCGGTATCTCTTGAATCACGCGCGCGCTCCTGAGGTTCTTGTCGGCACATGGGAAGACGCCACGTGGGCCATTCGATTCTATGAGCGACATGGCTTTGAGCCGGTTTCACGTGAAGAAAAGGACAGACTGCTTTATAGATACTGGACAATATCCGAACGGCAGATCGAGACATCGGTCGTACTGAGGCACAAGGGGTCTTAGATTAGCACCGTGCTTAACGATGCGGTCTACAGCTGTTAATCCATCGCTTTAGGGAAAGAACTTGTCAGGGCCAAAAATAAGCCGTTGTCGCGGGAACGCGTTATTTCTCTTTAAATTCCCGTGCACCTCATTTCTTTACCGGTGAGGGAGCTTTACCCGTTTAGCAGGTAGACCGACGCATTCGGGGCAGTGGCGATGCTCACCCACGCAAGGTAAGGCACAAGAAGGTATGAGGCCCACTTGTCCACTTTATAGAACTGGTAGATCGTGACGGCAATCAAAATCCACAGCGGGACAATGGTGAGCACCCCGTTCTGCAATCCAAAAAAGGCGAACGTCCAGATGATGTTGACTGAAAGCTGTGCTGCAAAAAGGGCGATCCATGTATCCCGCGTGCGATTTCGCGGCGACCGCCATATGATGAACAATGCGACGCCCATCAGTATGTATAGGATCGTCCAGACCGGAGCGAATACCACGTTTGGAGGACTGAACCAGGGCTTGTTCAGCGACGCATACCACGTGGGGATTGAGTTGATCGTCCACACCGTAGACCCGAACCCGGCCAACAAAGGCACGGCGATAGATACAACTAGCTTGACGACATCGACGGCTTTCATCTTTGCTCGGTGTAGACGCTTTTTATCTGCAAATGTTGCGTTCTAAGTAAAAGGACTTCGATATAGCCGAGGCGCTTAGAATAACCCTCACGACGAGTCGAGCAACTGCGCCAACTGAACGACGCAACTTTCTTGCGTGACAAACCGCGGCGGTATGCTTCTTTGGATGAATCCGGATATCCCGAGCATCTCCTCCATCTCGGATGACAGCGCATACGTTGGCCGCGCGCTCTTGTCGGGCTTCTTCTGGCTTATCAACAGCGCGCGGTTTAACAGCCTGCTATCTTTACTGCCTACGACGATGACAAGATTCTCGAAGGCGTATCCGCGCTTGACGTGGGCATTGGACGGATAACGCTGACGATACGCAGCCCTTTCAGAGGCTGATAACCAGTTAAAATCGATCACCTGATCGATCGTGAAATAGCCGACGAAGAAAAGCGCTTCGGGATAGTCTGGGTTATCGTGTTTGAACGGCTTTAATCCCGCATAAAAAACGAGCAAGTCCCCTTCGCTCAACTTAAGGAGATAGCGGCGCTTAGCTGAAGGGTCACCGTATGTGTGCGTTTCGAACTCCGGATCATCGTGCATTGGCACGTTCCTGAGTGCCGGGGGCACATAGGTCGACAGCAGTTTTCCCTTCCTGCCGATTCTTTCGCCGTACGTCGTCGCCGTGCACGACCGATACGTCTCCGGAATGGGGACGAATTCGAACGATCCGTCGTCAAAAACGGGACCGTATGTTCCGCCGCTTCCCTTGTCGATGCCGACGCGGAGCAATAACGCTTTCATTGTTCTAGGTCCAACACCTTCGAGCCCGAAGAATTTAACGGCAAGCGGTAAGGTGCTTTGTAAGCACCCCGGCGTTGTTGGTACGCCCTACCGACGCCATCATTTTTCCGCTCTTTTAATCGCTATGCGGTCTATGACGTTTTCGTATGCGTCGCGAAGGCCGCGGAGAGCGTTAAGACTTTCATAACCCTGCGGGTTATCAACGATTGTTGTGTTCTCAAGCGTTTCGATCTCCTTCTTGCAGAAGGCGATAACGTCTCCTAATATCTCTTCGCAATCCATTTATATTCCCGCTCCTGCTCACTTACGGCGCGTAGAAAAAGCATCGCACCGCTAAGCATTCTCTTTGAATGATTAAGAAGCTTTGCAGGGCTTACGTTTTTATAGCACAAACGAGCATCTCGGTGACGGTGATTACCATAGACTTTGAAAAATGCGTTCAGTTTGCACACGACCACCCGACATGTTCTATAGCGACCGTCGACGGCGAGCAGCCGCGAGTGAGGACGTTTGGGTTGTGGTTTGCTGACAAAGACGGCTTCTACTTTTCGACGGGCAAGACAAAGAGCATCTATCGACAGGTTGCCGCAAATCCAAAAGTTGAGCTGTGTTTTTATGCGCCACCAGAATGTAGGCCCGAAGAAGGAGGGTCGGTGGACATCGGAACGATGATGCGGGCGTCAGGTAGGGTCAAATTCCTCGACGATGCTGGCTTTAAAAAACGACTCCTTGACGAAAGACCGTTCTTGCGTTCCGATGCAGACAATGTCGCTATGTTCCGCGTTCAAAATGGCGAGGCGTGGTTTTGGACATGGGAGAACAACTTGCGCGAGGCAGAAATTAAGCGAATTCCCTTTTAAAGCGGAAACCAAAGACGATGATAACACCAGCTGCCCCTCTGCCTCTCAGGTCCGCATCTGTTTTTCCAAGTGCGTTCTTCTAAAAGAGGCCTCCTGACCTTCTCCCCAGTCGTCCAGGCTTGATTCGTTCGTGACCGCTTGCTATCGGCTCGCATTCCACACCAACTGCAACAGACGAGTGATGTGAGCCTCGTCAATTTCGCCCACGGTGCGAATCTCGACGTGCTTCATCGTCCCTGAGCCAACAAATTGGCTCACCTCGTCTCCTGAAAGACCGACCATGGAGAAGCCCAGATTTACGTGGTCTTTGAGTGCAACTATATAATAGGCCCCACCGTCGTACGTCGGAACCCCCCATTTCATCTCCTCTCGTACGTGGGGAAGTGCCCGGAGGATAATCTCTCGCAAACGCTCGCAGATCTCTCTTTGCGGCGATGGTTGCTTCTTAATGTAGCTCTCCACGTTCTCGGTCATCTTTCTGCTGCATAGCGTTGTCTGAATTTCCGCAGTTCGCGCAGAAGTTGGCTATGTGGGGATCAATTTCGTGGCACACGGTAAAAAGCTATGCTCAGCGGTCAGGCTGAAGCGTTGGGTTCAACGCTTTTACGACCTACGGTAGCGCGTGGCGTTGACACGTAAACATAAAAAAACACCAAAACTGCACCAGAACTGCAATAAGCAGCCGATCAAACGCGTTTCGTGGGCGTAGCTATTGTCAATGCGCCTTGTTTTGTCCGTGTGCGAGACAAAAAAATTATATTTATATTTTTATTTTAATTAATTTATTTATTTTGGTCAGCGCTCATTGAGCAAAGGGAGAACTGCGACGTATGTGATAGGTCGTGCGTCTCTTTACGTCAGAAGTTGTTGCTAGAAAGCGTCTACAGCAATGAATAAAAGCAGGCCAACAGAAGTTTATCAGGAATTCAACAACATTCGGCTTAGGGGACGTGAACAGGTCTCACATAAGACGCTTTCTGAACTCGTTGGTGAGTTGGAGTTATACGGCTTCGTCGAAGTTGAAAGAAAAGGGCGTGGAAGGGGTCGCGGAGTTGATTTTTACATATCGCCAACGGGATCAGTTGAGCGAAAGGCGTTGTTGAACGCGCTGAAGGTAGTAGTATAATCGGAAGTTCCAAAAACGTAATTTTTTGTATCTTTTAAGCCAATTAAAGCAGCACGCAGACTGTCTGTAGGAGAAAGAGAAAATGAAAAAACACCTCATTTTAGCGCTTATTGTGATAGCATGTGCAACGGTTGTGATTGCGGGATGCACATCATCTTCAAGCCCAAGCCCCGGTTCAGTTAATAGCACAGTTACTAGCACAGCGAGCCAAAATTCCGTCGCTATCCAGAATTACGCCTTCAGCCCGTCAACCCTCATGATTCAGAAAGGGGCGAATGTCACGTGGAAAAATGATGATTCGGTCCAGCACAGTATTGTTTCAGATTCGTCGGCGTTTTCATCGCCACTCCTCAACAAAGGCGAGACTTATACGTATCAGTTTAACAACTCAGGCTCGTTTTCGTACCACTGTGTCCCTCACACATATATGAAAGGAACAATCGTAGTCGCGTGATGGGCCGCAAGATCGTTTGGTGAGGGTAGCCCATATCAAAGGTGATCACGTGAAGTGCGGACGGTGTGACAAAAAACTGGTCAGTGACTGCTGTTTGTGGGCTGGAGAGCAAAAACTGTGGATATGCGAAACGTGCCGCGAGTCGCGTGAGCTTAAGCCGTATGACAAGCCCGAAACTACTGCAGACAAAAAGCTCTATGCTCAGCTTTTCGGCGACAACATGTAAGAGTTTACAATAACAGGCCGGCCAGGACTCTTGCTTATATTCAGTTTTGCGAATCTTGGACCAACCCCAACCCGCTGAACCCCGCAGTACAGCTGCAAGCAAAGAAAATAAGCCCCCCACAATAAGCGTTCCAGTGTTGTGATCAGTGTAGTATATAGGACAAACACAATAGCAGGCCAAGAAGCAATGATGGCCGCAACCGTCAATATCACGCTTCCGACAAGCGTCATCCCGTCTATTTTTGTGCCTGAATCCATTTGAACCCCAACTCGATGGTCCTGGCGTGATCAAGTTTTGCGAACGTCCGCGCCGACTTTCCTATCGATAATTGTACCTAGCACAAGGCGCTTACGCAAGGGGCTAAAATATGAGTGACGTCTTTCTTCTTCCTGTTCATCATTCGAGGCATTCCTGAAGCACGAAGCGAGCGCATCGAGCGCTTGAGTATCATCCAATCGAGGCTCAGACTCTTCATAGACTTTTATTTTAACTTCTGAAAGCGCACGGTCTAATAAATCCGCGTCGTTGCCTGTTAAGATCAGTCCCTTCTCGATCATTTTTTCCCTCCTTGCTTATTCTTGTTTGACATGAACACACCTCATCATAGCGCGATCGATTTTTTCTGACGACGATAATAGCGACAAACCGGCCGTTATTTCATAAAAGCGAAACTCATCACTTACGTTCCGAAGTAAAATAGATCGTGTGTCTCTCGTTTAGGATGGCGGTATAACTCGCAGTAAAACGGAACGCGATCATATTCGCCGCGACGTTGGCACTTTACATAAAGCTCGCAGCTTACGCAGTAGGTCATATATCAATAACAGATAGCAACGCGCTAATTAGCTAACTTATGTGTATAGCGAAAGTAATGGCTTGAGGGCCTTTGAATCAAAGGAAATCGAAAAAAGAAATAATTAGCTAGGAGATGGGGAGAGGTGAACGGAACACGTCACTCCCACTTTACGTCCGCTAACTCAATTTTTTCACTGTGGCCACAGAAACGATGTTGTCGATTTGTAAAATCTGGTGATTTGAGATATATTCAGACTTTACCCTTCGACGCGGTTTATTTTGGCAAATGACAGAAACAGTGAGCATTAACTGATTTATGCAACTACGACCTTCGCCAACTGCCAAACGCCCACGTGAGAATAAACGGTACTGCAATAATTATCGCACCGTACACGACGGTAAGCGGATACATAAACAGGCCAAGTATCCCTAATATTACGACAATAGCAAACTGTGCATCACGGGTTTCTTCGTTGAATAGAATAGACTCTTTTGCCATTGCTCCAAACTTAACACAGCGGTCGATTTAAGTGTTGTCGTTTTGGTTCCAAGATTTTTTTTTCAATGGAGCAACAAAAAACTAAAATCACCGTACCGGCCTGGTATGCCGTCGGTTCGCCCTCCGTACCATAAGATATAGGTTAGCGCCATTATAAGGTCATCTTTAGAAGTCCAGTCACCTTCAAATGTAAGCGCGCCAGCGTCAGTTACATTAAGTTCAAACCATCGCACCTCGTCTCTTATGGCGTTGGACAACTTGCTACCAGCTGCAAAGCAAAAGACGTAGTGGAAAAATAGGAGTGAATGTTGGGTTTTGGCCCCATCGTTACATCACAGAGATCGCGAAGAGGCGAAAATTCCGTCGCAGACAACCGGCTTATGAGCACCTTAAGGTTATCTGCTTATCACTTTTGTTAGCGCGCTAACTCACTCGTGAAAGTGAAGCGCTTTTTGGCAGGACTGAGCCGGTAGCTACGCACGCCTACTAGGTGTTTGAATATGAATGAGCGATTATTCCGTTAAGCTGCCAGCCAGTGCGGTTTAGTGACTGACCATTCGCGGTAATTTTTTCGCTTGAGCGATCCAGTCTGCCACTTGCGCTTCCGTGGGCAGTTTGCGAACCAGCTTCTTAGCGGTATTGACCTCTTCAAGTTTTTTGCACAGGTTTGCTGCATTGCGGGCCGCCAATTCGGGAACGGTATCTGCCCCGGCGGCTTCCAACAGGTTTGAATATTGACCACCGACACCGGAAACCCGGCTCAGGTCGGCACGGTTAACCCATTCTAGAATCAGTTTTTCGCTGATACCTGATTTTTCGGCAATTTCTTTGCGGCCTTTCGTAGTGGCGCCTTTGTCGAGCAAAGCCTCGACGGTCTTAGTGCCAACCGCATCCAGTCTTTGTGCGGATGCTGCACCGACGCCTTCAATCTCCACTACTCTTGTCATATTATGGCTCCTTTGAGTATCTGCCGAATACGTGAGCTTCTTTCTACTAATCTCTTTTGATCTTTGCAGCAGGTAACCGAGTTCAATCGTCGTAACGGCGTTTTACCACATCATTTAGATATACACAAGTCAATCGCACCTGCGGTTTCGCACGGCGAGACTCATGATCCCAATGAGGTCGATGCCGACGCTCTCTGATTCACCCGTTTCATCGAAAGCCAACCTCTGCTGTGCTTGTGGAAAGTCGGTCTTCTCGTAACGATCTCGTGTTGGATGAGCGATGCATACTGACGCTCCGTTGAATGGACTTGATCTCGAACTTCCGTATTCGCTGCACCGCTGCAAACGCACCTTTCTTTGGTTCGGCGATTGATACTTTATTAATTCTTTTCGCGGGCGCGACCGATCGGGCTACAGCACGGAGTAAATAAGTTGTGGTGGGTAAAATGAGCGGCATAGCACGGAGTTTTTTAGGTGCACAATTTGCTGCGCCTAAGTAGCTTTAGGATCCGCATTGGAACCTTCATTGCGTTGGTGCTGGCCTCCCTTTTTGTGTCACATTAGAGCAACAGCATTATCATCACTCCAGTATGACGGTTGGCTATGTCAAAGGCAGAAGAGGCAGTCGCCCTTTTTCAACAAGGGTTCAACTGTACACAGGCCGTGCTTTCGGTCTTTGCACCGGACTTCGAGCTTGACCGGGATATGGCACGTCGAATTTCACAGGGTTTTGGTGCCGGGATCGCTCGCACGGATGATAAATGCGGGTCGCTCTCTGGTGCGATCATGGTGATCGGGCTGCGATACGGCGGCATAAGGGCTGATGACGTCGCAGCGAAAGAAAAAACATACGCGGTAGTCGCTGAGTTTCTCCGGGAATTTAAAATGCTTCATGGCTCAATTGCCTGCACAGACCTGCTGGGGTACAACCTGTCAGACTCACAACAGTGTGCTGAGGCGAAAACGCACAAAGTCGCGATGGAGCGGTGTCCGGCTTTTATCCGCGATGCCGTGAAACTCGTTGAAAAAATAGTGTAATTTTCCGGGGCGCTAGAGTGAAACCCCTCGGTGTCGTTAACTTTGAGTTGTTCCACGCAGCCGCAAAAGAAACCAAAAGTGTAATAGCAATTATCATGTAAAGCGCTGACGTTGTGCGCTTCATAAGTATAGACGGAAGGCAATGGCTTATAATGATTTGCTTGTGAAGCAAACGCTAGATATAGCGATGCTTGCTAGACCCGGGACCAAGCGTCTCTTAACAGCTTTTCTTATTTCAACACGGGCTAATGGCGTTTTCAGTTTAAAAAACAGAATGCTTCTGAAGCCATTGGTTTGGTCTTAAGGTTAGAATATAAGCACGATTAGACTCATTCTATCGTACCCGGTCGCCCCATTGTTCAGCGGACTTGCGTAGATCAGGAGTGTTTTCCTTTTCATATCCGATTGCTGAAAGTAGCCTGAAAAGGTTATAGAAAACCTCGATGTATCCGGAGATGTTGCGTTTTGCTTCTAGATGGCTACCCTTGAATTTGGGCAACGCGAACTCCCATGTCAAAAGCTTTTTGACAATCTTTGGGAAATTCTTCTTTTCGTCTCGTTGCTTTCTCTTCAACGTTAAACAATGTTGACTCATACTTGGAATAATCGTCAAATTGATAGGTGTCGGTAACAAACAGCGATTCTGATTCTCCGAAGATCCTCTTCATAACCATTTCAACCATATTGAAATACCGATCATAGCCCATCAGTTTCATCTGGTCTTCTTGCGCACCCATACTGTAAATTAAACCCGTCTTGATCTTCTTCTTAAAAAGCGTTGAATGGTTCGCATCATATACCAAGTACGGAAATATCAACCGTTCCATGAAGGATCTCATCTCGCCGGTAGCGGTTCCCAGGTAGATTGGAGAACCTAAGATAATGGCATCAGCCTCCTCAGCTTTTTTGAGAATCGTTGTCAAATCATCGTTTACGGCACACCTGCCATAGCTCTCGCCATTTATCAATTTGCAGGCAAAACAGCTTATGCAGCCTTTGAAATTGAGTTTATAAAGATGAACGAGTTCTGTCTCTGCTCCCCGTGAAGCCGCTCCTTCAAGCGCATTGTTTAACAGGGTTGCGGTACTGCATTTGGCTCTCGGACTTCCGTTAATTGCTAATACTTTCACACACAGTGCGTCTACTTTATAGCGATTTAACCGTTTGTTTATGCGAACGCGTATCTGAACATTGACTCAAACTCTTGCCCTGTGTGTACCGACTATCAAAGTCCGGCAACGTGATTGAGGCCTAATATCAGTCTATTATTCTTGAATTTCGTGCGCCGAAAAGCCTTAAGCTCTCCCGCAATAAAAAGGATATTAACTCGGTAGCAGCGTCTGCTATGCCTAGGCGCAAAGACGCCCGACCAAGACGTAAGAGTTTTTGCCCTAAGCCCAGCGATTAGACGTAAGTCGCAGCCGCAATAGAGCCTAGCGTCGCGGTAAGCTTTTTAAAGCCGACGGGCGGTGACCAAGACAAAGGAGAATAACAGATCATCATGACGACTGAAATACCGGCCAAGAAAGGAAGTCAAAAGGACGCGCGCATACAGATATGTGAAAACGGGCCTTATATCGTGTCAGGATGGATCCCCCTTGCCAAATTGACTATTAGCACGGATGACGAGGGATATCCTGCTAGCTATGTCGAAGGCGAAAAATACCCCCTCAACGAAACATATGCTTTGTGCCGGTGCGGGCAGTCTCAGAGCAAACCATTTTGCGATGGAACGCACGAAAAAACACATTTTGACGGCACCGAGATCGCCAGCCGAGCGCCCTACCTTACTCGAGTTAGGAAAATCGACGGGCCAGGCCTCAAATTGACCGACGCTCCGGATTTATGCAATCACGCAGGTTTTTGTCTGAGAGCAAGCGGCATTGGCAACCTGACCAGATCCTCAGGCGACCCAAAGGCTAAGCGGTTAGCCATCGAAGAGGCAGGGAATTGCACTTCTGGACGTCTGGTGGTGTGGCATAAGGAGCCCGAAAAATCGATTGAGCCTGAATTCAAACCGTCTATCGCGCTCGTCGAAGAACCACATAAAGGTTGCAGCGGCCCCTTATGGGTGCGGGGTAACGTTCCGATCGAGTCATCCGACGGCGACACCTATGAAGTTCGAAATCGCGTTGCTCTATGCCGATGTGGGGCCTCCTCCAACAAGCCTTTCTGTGACGGGAGCCATATGGTAATTAGATTTACGGATGGCGACACCTCGCTTGAGAATCGATAGGGACTCAAAGATATTTTTCAATACGCGTGAAAAAGGCGGTACGCAGACAGCACGGAGGTGAGAAAATAGCACAAATGCTTCCGCAGTGTTTCAATTGCACACACATCCATACGGAAGGGGACAAATGTGACGCCTACCCGACTGAAAGGCGGTACAACTGCGACGCGTTTCCTGATTCAAAGCGCGAGATTCCTGGAGACCTTCTTTCGAATACGGTCCTCCATAAGACGCCATATGCAGGAGATCATGGCATTCTTTATGACCCAATCGACCCTAAAATATCTTATTAAGCTATAACTCGCGAGTCTTTATCGTCGGGCAACCTAGTTCTTATCAACCTTCGATTTCGAGCCCCTAAGAGCTTGGCGCTGACCGACGCAGCTTCCTATTCTCAACGGTTGCCCTTTTTCGACAGGGGCGCAACGACAATTCTTATCACTTTTTAACGAGGCAGCGGATCTAGGCCTCCTGCTTTTGTGGCAGCCAAGGACATCGATGAGAATGAACGAGGCATTAAAGGAAGAGCGGCAGGAGGTACTTCAAGGTCAATCGGATGTAAACTCGTACGCATCCATCATTAGGTCGCCCCAGTGCCAGCTGTGATGCAAAACCGTTCCACGTGCGCCGTCGCCTGCCGCCCCGAACGCTACGAGGAGCGGCATGAAGTGATCGGGGTATGGGTGAGCACGTTCAGCGTACGGGGCGCGCTGCCGATAGTCAAGAAGACTGACACGATCGCCTCGGGTCACCGCTTCGGTCAGCCAGCTGCCGAACTCCCGTGCCCAGTCATCGGTGGCAGCGCCTTCGCCAAGCGATGCCGCGGCATAGCCAAGCGGATGCACGGCGCTGCCGCTGCCGATCACAAGCACGCCTTCGTCGCGCAGCGCAGAGAGAGCTCTACCGAGCGCTACGTGCTGCGCAGGATCTAAGTGCTGCTGGATCGAGAGCTGCACGACGGGGACGTCAGCATTGGGAAACATGAGCATCAACGGCACCCATGCGCCATGATCAAGGCCACGACGGTCGTCAATGTCGCAGCTCAATCCAGCCCCATGGAGAATGTCAGCCACCCGCCCGGCAAGGTCTGGTGAACCGCGCGCTTTATACTGCAGCCCGTAGAGTTCAGCGGGGAACCCGTAAAAATCATGGATTGTTTCGGGCGCTTCCACGGCGTTAACCGTAGGCCGTGGCGTATTCCAGTGGGCTGATATACAGAGCACCGCGTGGGCGTTCCGGTATCGGTCGCCAAGAGTGGCTAGGAACTCACGCGCCGGGACATGCTCAAGAGGCAATGTGGGGGCGCCGTGCGATACAAATAGGGTGGGCAGTGAATCTGCAGACATGGTTTTCCCTTAAAATATTTCCACACTCTTGATTTGGTCTAGTGGATCTCTAAAGTCTGGGCCAGACTGGCAGACACGTCGATACTGCCGGGTGATGTATCCATCGCTGCATTATTTCCCGAAATATTCCACTACTTTCTTCAGGTTATCGCGGATCGGGAGACTCTGGGGGCATTTCTCTTCGCACTCCCCGCACTCCTCGCAGAGTGACGCGTAGCTTGGAGTGCCGCTCATGAAACCACCGAGGAACGCCAAATAGATCCGCCGGGTCTCTTCCTCGTCTTCGTACATATGCCCCCGGTTATAATATTCAAAGCACTCAGGGACGCTCACACCATGCGGACACGGCGTGCAGTACTTGCATCCGGTGCAGGGGATTATGATCCGCTTCTCTAACTCTTCTTTTACGTTCTTGAACAGGGTGAGTTCTGCCTTCGTCAATGAGTTCGGTAACCCGCTTTTTGTGACATCGACATTCTGCCGGACCTGCTCCGGTGCCGACATGCCGGAGAGGACGACGGTCACTTCCGGATGGTTCCAGACCCAGCGGAGCGCCCATTCTGCGGGGGTACGTTGGACGTCTGCCTTATTCCAGATCTCTGATATACCTTTAAGCTCCCTGGCAAGCAGACCGCCCCGGATCGGCTCCATGACCACGATGCCGAGCCCTTTCTTCGCCGCGTATTTCAGCCCCTTCGTCCCTGCCTGGTAGTGCTCGTCCATGAAATTGTACTGGATTTGGGCAAATGTCCAGTCGTAACTTTTCACGATATCCTTGAAGACCTTCGTGCTGTCATGGAATGAGAACCCGGCATAGCGGATCCGCTCGTCCGCGATGGCATCGTCCAGAAAGTCCGTGACGCCGAGAGCCGAGAGGTTCTCCCAGAACGGCTGCGTGAGCCCGTGCAAGAGATAAAAATCGATGGAGTCGGTTCTGAGCCGGGCGAGCTGTTCATCGAGATACTTGTCCATCTCCTCCCGGGATTTTATCAGCCAGCTGGGGAGCTTGGTCGCGAGGCGCACCTTTTCGCGGTACCCCCCGGCGAGTGCTCGCCCGACGACTGGTTCGCTTTCACCGTTGTGATAGGGATACGCGGTATCGATATAATTCACACCGTGGTCGATCGCGTACCGGATCATCCCGGTTGCTTTTTCCTCGTCAATCTGCCCGCTTTCTTTCAGGGGGAACCGCATACACCCGAACCCGAGGATGGAGAGGTCAGGTGCGGCCTTTTTCATCTTCCGGTAAAGCATTGTCTATCCTCAATATCTGTTATCTAAATTGTGTGTGCGATTCTGTTTAAATGCTCGTATGGGAGTAAGGGCCTCAAAAAATGGCAGGCCGGGACATGCTCGAAAGGTAGTGTGGGGGGATACAAATAGGGTGGGCAGTGAGTCTGCAGACATGGCTTTTCCTCAAAGACTCGTACTCTTGATCCGTTCTGGCACAGCGGAACTCCTAAAGCGGCCTCATTCCTTGATTACGCGCATTAGTGCCGTCAAATTTCGTTATTTATGTACAAGAGTTCCTTCACATAAGACCAATCTGTTTCATTAGCCCGACCAAATCGTAGAAGAGCTTCTCTTCGGTGATCTCACCCTTCTCATTCCAGTGCGCGACCGTACAAAATTCGACTTGAAATTTCTTGTTCGTTGGCTGAATGCTCGTCCCGTCAGGGCCTGCCATGGGGCCAGTCATCGTGCCGGTGAAATTAGCAACCGAACACGTCCAGTGGTCCTCACCAAGAAGCACTACATAGGGGCGGTTCCCCACACGGTTGTCCGGAAAGGTCTTGAAGAATTGCTCAGCCTCTTCTTGGTGCGCATGTTGCCCTCTCGTTGGGTCGGGCTGACCCGGCCAGTACACGGCGACTTCTTCGGCGTGCCGCTTGTTGAACGTTTCCCAGTCTTGGCTGTTCCACGCGTCATCCAACGTTATCATCAATTGCTTATTCTCTTCGACGATCATCTAAAACTCCCTCCGCAAAGAGGTATTAGTGAAGTAGGATAGCAGAAGTGATATAGATACGTCTGCTTGCAGTTAGGTTTGCAGCTTTTATCGCACGTTTCTGTTCTATGTGCTCAGTCGCGCGCTTGTTCGCGATGACTTAATCCTTGTTAAAGCAATCATCAGCGAGCCGTTTAATCACGATGCTTTCGTTAAAGGCCTCTTGCTCATCATCCTCACCGACGTATTTCTCGAGGACGAAATCCCACTTGTACGATTCGTTCGGAAGGACAAACCACTTGAGGGGTTTCTCCAGTTTCTCTTTCGCTTGCATCTTTTTCTGTCACCTCCATAGTCAATAGAGGCGAGAGACCTACGTCAACGCATTCCTTATACACTATATAGAACTCCGGAGTGCCGTCTTTGGAAAGAGGCTTATCTGCATCACGCACCAACTTTTACTCATTCTGCAGCAGACTGCGGAAATCTGCAGCAGCTTGCAGCACGCTCGTTTTGTATCATCTCGCAAGCCTTTAGTAGTGCTGCAGCATTGCAGCATATTGGGAGTGTTGTGCTGCAATCGTCGCTATATATGCAGCAGAAATGCAGCACGGGTTTAATAGCACAGGCTAGGTGTGTTTAAATGGCGCAGGACAGCGAAAAAAGCCGTTATTCGGTTACATTATCGCCTGAGTTGGCATCGCTCTTAAAGGATCAGGCAAAGACAGAAGAGAAATCGCTCTCGACGTTCTTGGCTCAGATAGTTGAAGAGCACTACGCAGAGAAAAAAACACTGGCCGACTACACGCGTGAAATGGAAGCACTGCGAGCCAGCTCTGAAGAGGCGCTGCAGTTGGAGCTAGCAGAATATGAATCTAAGATAATAGTGCTGCGTACTGAAAAAGAAAAGCAGGCACAGACTCAACGCGAAGAGTGTGCACATATCGTGCAACGAGTGCGCGACGAGCACGAGAAACACACCCAGAAACTTATCGCTGAGCATGAATTAGAGATACAGCAAATTCGCGCTGAGTATGAGAAGCAAATTCAGCAGATTAATGCAGATAATTCTGCTAGTATGCAGCAGTTTGCACGTTCGCATGAAGAACTTGAGACCGTTACGCAAAAGCTCGATAATAATCTAAAGAAATCTGAGGAGCACAACCGCTCTTTGATAAAAGAGCTGCGGCAATTAGAGTCGTCGAAAAACACGGTTGTCACCGGGCTGCAGCACGAGATAGAGCTGCTGCGTCAACAGCTCGCGAATACGGAAGCCGCATTGCATACAGAACGGGGACACCTGTCAGAGCTTAGAAAGGATAAGGAAACGCTGCAGAAGCAGCTCGAACTCGTGACGCTTCGGTTGCCTGCGCCAAAGGTCGGGTTTTGGAGCCGGATTTTCGGTGGCAGAACGAAAGAGGATTAAGCGCTTCTTTTCTACCTGCGAAACCGAAGCGGGTCGAAGAGCTGAACGAATTGGTTTTGTTTGCCTGTTATGAGATCGGTATTGACCATGGCGGCGATGGTACCGTTATTCATACCCCAGAATCCGAATCCCGTTGCCAAATATATCCCTTTTTGGGATGTCGCGCCGATAATAGGCAAACCATCGTCGGTTGCGACGTTCGTGCTCGCTCACCGCCCCGCTCGCATCGATGACGCCGTGGACATCAAAGTCTTCAAGAACCGCATCAAGGGCGGTAATCAGCAGGCACCCCCCATCTTTCTGTTACATTATACCGAGGCACCGTTGACTCGAAGTGAACCCAGATAGGAGCATTATCTAACTGAGGATGCGCGGCAAAAAAAGAACTATCGCCATAGCGTAGGGCTTCAAGAACTAAGGGCAATTCATCTTGAAAGATTTCATATCGTAATTGAGCAGATCCAAAAACAAACCCGCCGCTCACGTGACAATAAACGTGTAACGCCGGCCCTTTATCAGCGTCTTTCCACTCAGCTAGCACTTCATCTCTCATGAGCCTTGTATACCAACCACATATCTGTGATTCATTGCAATCTGGGCCAATTGTCAAAAAGAGCTCGCCTGTGATATCGGAGTGGGTTAGCGTATAACGGCGCGGGCAGATCGGATCCGTGGGTCCAATCCCAGCCACGTGTTTGACGTGCAACTTTTCCGGTCGCAATCTAGTCTCGCGTCTGTGCGTATCCATTGGTTCGCCTGCCCTTCAAATGTCCTTAAAATCCATTTCGTAGACGAATTGGAAGCCTATAAGCTACTGGGTCTATTCTAGTTCCATGTTAGCCACCTTGAAATAGACCAGATAGACCGGACAGCTCCG
>Ga0208851_1000419_pt1 | contig 18796 bp, 18 predicted proteins | sample NGESurshal092012_FD_184481 | JGI IMG/M metagenome (GOLD analysis project Ga0208851, IMG submission 184481) | Arctic peat soil microbial communities from Barrow, Alaska - NGEE Surface sample 415-2 shallow-092012 (SPAdes) | ecosystem: Environmental > Terrestrial > Soil > Wetlands > Peat ... | reverse complement strand
GGCCGCACCGCGGCCGGCTGCGGCCACGGCCGCCAGGACCGGCTCGACCTCCATGCCCAGCCAGCCGGCCAGCGAGCGGGCCAGCTCGGGCCGCAGCGAGTGGTCCTTGATCTGGGCCACGATCGGGGCGGCGGACCGCAGCGCCGCGACCCGGCCCTCGGGCACCGCCAGGTCGTGCTTGCGCAGCTCGGTGCGGATGACGAACTCCGACAGCGGCACCCGCCGTGCCACCAGCTCGCGCACCGCCTCGGGTCCCTTGACCTGCCACAGGTCGCATGGGTCGAGGCCGGACGGCTCGACCGCCACGAACAGCTGGGTCATGAACTTCTGGTCCTCGGCGAAGGCCCGGACGGCAGCCTTCTGCCCAGCGGCGTCCCCGTCGAAGGTGAACACGACTTCACCGCGGAACTCGTCCTGGTCCATCAGGAACCGGCGCAGGATCTTCACGTGCTCGTCGCCGAAGGAGGTGCCGCAGGTGGCGACGGCGGTCTCCACTCCGGCCACGTGGCAGGCCATCACGTCGGTGTAGCCCTCGACCACCACGGCCTGCTGCCGCTTGGCGATCTCCTTCTTGGCCAGGTCGATCCCGAAGAGCACCTGACTCTTCTTGTACAGCGGGGTCTCCGGGGTGTTCAGGTACTTGGGCCCGCTGTCGTCGTCGAACAGCCGGCGCGCCCCGAAGCCCACGACGTCGCCCGTGACGTCGTGGATCGGCCACATCAGCCGGCCCCGGAACCGGTCGTACATGCCGCGCTGGCCCTGGCTGAGCAGGCCGCCGGTCAGCAGCTCGGCGTCCGAGAACCCCTTCGAGCGCAGGTGCCGCAGCAGCGCGTCCCAGCCCTTGGGTGCGTAGCCCACGCCGAAGTGCGCGGCGACCGCGGCGTCGAAGCCCCGCTCGGCGAGGAACTGCCGCGCGGTCTCGGCCTCCAGGTTCGTGGCCAGCTGGTCGATGAAGAAGCCCTTGGCGGCCTCGTGTGCGGCGACCAGGCGGGTGCGCTGCCCCTGCTGGCGGTTGGGTGTCGAGCCGCCCTCGGTGTAGCGAAGCTGGACGTTGTACTTGGCGGCCAGCCGTTCGACCGCCTCGGCGAAGGTCAGGTGCTCGACCTTCTGGACGAAGCCGATGACGTCACCGCCGGCCCCGCAGCCGAAGCAGTAGTACAGCCCGCGCGCGGGCGTGACGTGGAAGGACGGGGACTTCTCGTCGTGGAACGGGCACAGCCCCTTGAGCGACCCGCCCCCGGCGTTGCGCAGCTGCACGTGCTCGCCGACGACTTCGTCGATGCGCGCACGCTCGCGGACGAGGGCGATGTCCTCGTCCCGGATCCGGCCAGCCACGTCCGGAGTCTAGTTGGGCCCGGACCGGCCGGCTCCGCTCAGATCTCGCCGCGGTGGACCCGCCGCCACATCCGCCGGTGCGGGATGCCGTGCGCCGTGCGGAACTCCTCGCCCTCGGCCACGAACCCCATCCGCTGGTAGAACCCGAGCGCCGAGGTCCGTGCATGGCACCACACCACCTCGACGCCGGCCTCCGCGGCCGTCCCGAGCCCGGTGCTCAGCACGGCGACGCCCACCCCCTGACCCCTGATCGTCTCCGCGGTGGCCATCCCGCGCAGCCGCCAGGCCCGCCGGTCCGGGTCCCCCGGGTACGGCTCGGTGAGGAAGGTCGCGCAGCCGACCACCGCGCCGTCGTCGTCCAGCGCGGCGAGGTGCAGCGTCGAGGCGAGGTCGTCCTCGGCGTGGACCGCCTCCTCAGGCGGGAGGCCAGGACGCAGCACCGCGGCCCGCAGCGGCCGCACCGTCGCCGCGTCGGTGGCCACCACCGTCACGGCCGGCGCACCTGTCACTGCAGCGCCTCCGGCAGGGGGACACCCGGGTCGCTGAGCCGCTGGACGTCGACCGGCCGGCCGGCCCGGACCAGGGCCTGGATGTCGGCGACGACGTCCCAGACGTTGACGTTCATGCCGGCCAGCACACGGTCGGCTGCGTCCAGCCAGAAGCTGATGAACTCCATCGACTGCGGGTCGCCCCGGTGCACTACCCGGGCCTGCTGCCCCGGTGCCACGTACCCGGAGTACTCCATGCCGAGGTTGAACTGGTCGGTGTAGAAGTACGGCACCCGCTCGAAGGAGACCTCCTGGCCGAGCATCGAGCGGGCCGCGGCCGGGCCGCTGTGCAACGCGTTGGCCCAGTGCTCGACCCGGACATGGCGCTGGAGCAGGGGGTTGTACGCGCGAGCGACGTCCCCGGCGGCGAACACCCCGGCCGCTGACGCCCGCAGCGCCGCGTCCACGACGATGCCGTCGTAGACGGTCAGCCCGGCCGCCTCGGCCAGAGCGGTGTCCGGCCGGGCCCCGACGCCCACCACGACGACGTCGGCCTCATAGCCGACGTCGGCCGCGTCGGTGACCAGGATCGCGTCCCCGCTCCGCGCGAGCCGGGCGACGCCGGTGCCGGTCCGCAGGTCCACCTGGTGCCGGCGGTGCACGCCGGCGAAGACCTCGCCCAGCTCGGGCCCCAGGACGCCGAACAGGGGGGTCGGCTGCGGCTCGAGGACAGTGACGTCGTTGCCGTACTCCTTGGCCGCGGCGGCCACCTCCAGGCCGATCCAGCCCGCTCCGACGACGAGAACCCGGCGCCGGCCGCCCGCCAGGTCGGCGCGCAGCCGGGTCGCATCGGCCAGGGTGCGCAGGTAGTGCAGGGGCAGGTCGGCGGCGCCGTCCAGGGTGAGCCTGCGCGGCTGCGACCCGGTGGCCAGCAGGATCGCCTCGTAGCCGAGCCACTCCCCGCCGTCCAGCTGCACCCGGCGGCCGGCCGGGTCGAGGGCCGTCGCCCTGGTGCCCATCCGCAGGTCGACCTGCTCGTCGGTGTACCAGTGCGGGGGGTGCACGCGGGCGGCGTCGGCCTCCTTCGTCCCCTTGAGGATCTCCTTGGACAGCGGCGGCCGGTCGTAGGGGTACTCGTCCTCGGCCGCGACCAGGACCACCTGCCCGTCGAACCCCTCGGTGCGCAGGGACTCGACGGCCTTGGCCCCGGCCAGGCCGCCCCCGATGACGACGAACATGCGCTCAGCCATCCCACTCTCCTCCCACCACGGTGACGCTGCTGCCGGTCAGCCGCCGGTGGACGGCCACCGCTGAGATGTCGGTCAGTGAGGCCACCTGGTCGACGACGACGCGCACCCGGGCGGTGTCGTCAGCCGCCGCCTCGAAAGCCGGCCGCAGCTCGGCGGCCAGCGCGTCGGGGGCGCGCTGAAGCAGGGCGACGTACAGCCCCTGCACCAGCTCCTGCTGCCGGGCGTACACCGGGCCGGCGCCGGCCCGTTGCATGACGTAGACCGCGGCGACCGCCTTGAGTGCCGCACACTCCAGCCGGGTGCTGCGGGGGACGACGAGGTCGGCGCCGTAGCGGGACAGCTGGGGGGTGGCGTGGGCCTCGCGGGTGGCCTCCTCGGCGGCGGTGCAGAACCGGCCGATCAGCTCGCTGGTCAGGTTCTTCAGCGCGGCCAAGGCATGCATGGACCCGTCGTAGGCGCGCGGCCACCACGGCTGCGCCTGAAGCCGCAGCAGCGCGTACTCGAGCTCCTCGGGCCCGGCGTCCGAGGCGTAGGTGCGCGCGGCCAGCTCCGCGACCGCCGTCCGCTCGGACGGGTCGAGCAGCTGGGCCAGCGTGACGTGGCCGCCGTGGACGGCGTCCTCGACGTCATGCACCGAGTAGGCGATGTCGTCGGCCCAGTCCATGACCTGGGCCTCCAGGCAGCGCCGCTCCCCCGGCGCCCCCTCGCGCAGCCACTGGAAGGCGTCGAGGTCCTCCGGGTAGACGCCGAACTTGCGGCTGTCGTCACGCCGGGTCCAGGGGTACTTGGTGGCGGCGTCCAGGCTGGCCCTGGTGAGGTTGAGGCCGACGCTGCGGCCGGTCAGCGGGCCGTCGTCCGGGGCGAACGCCTTGGCCTCGAGCCGGGTCAGCACCCGCAGGGTCTGCGCGTTGCCTTCGAAGCCGCCGTACGGCTGCGCGACCTCGTCCAGCGCCGCCTCGCCGTTGTGGCCGAAGGGCGGGTGCCCAAGGTCATGGGCGAGCCCGGCCACCTCGACGACGTCCGGGTCGCAGCCGAGGGCCTGACCCAGCTCGCGGCCGATCTGGGCCACTTCGAGGCTGTGGGTGAGCCGGGTGCGCGGGAAGTCGGCCTCGCCGGCGACCACGACCTGGGTCTTGGCGGCCAGCCGTCGCAGCGCCGCGCTGTGCAGGACCCGGGCCCGGTCGCGCTGGTAGGCGCTGCGGGCGGACCGCTTCGGAGGCTCCTCGACCCACCGCTGGGCGGCGGGGTCGTCGTCGGGTGCGGCCACAAGGAGAAGGCTAGAAGGTGGTGATGCCGGAATCGGGGCTGGTGCCGGTCAGCCGGTAGTACACGTAGGCGCCGGTCTCCCGGATGATGTAGCGCAGCTCGATCCCGCGGGAGGAGACGACCGGGCCACTTCGGGTGGGGGACGTCGCCACCTGGAGGCCCAGGTCGCGGGCCATCACCGCCGAGCGGAACGAGTGCCAGGGGTCGGTGACGATGACGGCGCTGTTCAGGTGCCGGCTGGCGAACTCGGCCCGGACGGCACGCAGGCTCTCCAGGGTGTCACCACCCACCGGCAGCGCCAGGACGGCGCTGGCCGGCACTCCGTGCTCGATCAGGTAGGTCCGCCCCGCAGACGCCTCCGTGTGCACGTCGCCGGGCTGCTTGAACCCGGTGGTGAGGATCAGCGGCGCCACGCCCTGCTCGTACAGGGTGCGGGCGTGGTCCAGCCGGGCCTGCAGCGCGGGCGAGGGGACGCCGTTGTACTGGCTGGCGCCGAGCACCACGATCGCGTCGGACACTGGCCGGGCGTCCTGACGCGCCGTCCACCAGATCCGGAAGGTGACGCTGCCGACCCACAGGGTGGCCAGCGCGAGCGCCAGGGCGACCGCGCGGACGGACCAGCGCAGCCAGCGGCGGGGCCGACGGCCAGCCGCCGCCGGGACGGTCGCGGCCGCGGTCGCGGGCGTCGTGGTCACCCACCCAGTCTGCCCCACTTCGGCACCCCCTCTGCTGCATGCCGGGGGTCAGCCGCCGGAGGTGGCCAGCTCGGCGCCGACCGGGACCCGGTCGTCCTCGGGCTCGTCCAGCCAGCCCTCCGGCAGGGCCACCGGCCGGGCCGGTGAGGTCCGCCCGCGCGGGCTGCCCAGCAGGTGCTCCGGGTAGGGCTCGTGGGCCGGCAGCGTGGCCAGGGCGTCGTCCAGCTCGGCCAGGGTGGACACCAGCGCGAGGTCGACCCGGGGGGCGCCCCCGACCGGGAAGCCCTTGAGGTACCAGGCCACGTGCTTGCGGAAGTCCCGGCAGCCCTTGTCCTCGCCGAGGTGCTCGACCAGCAGCTCCGCGTGCCGGCGCATCACCCCGGCCACCTCGCCGAGGGAGGGCCGGGCCACCTCGTCCGGCCGACCGGCGAACGCCGCCGACAGGTCCCCGAACAGCCACGGGCGGCCCAGGCAGCCACGGCCCACGACCACGCCGTCGCAACCGGTTTGCTCGACCATCCGCAGCGCGTCGGCCGCCTCCCATATGTCGCCGTTGCCGAGCACCGGGATGTCCAGCGCCTGCTCGAGCTCGGCGATCGGCTCCCAGGCGGCCTGCCCGGAGTACAGCTGCGCGGCCGTCCGCCCGTGCAGCGCCACCCAGTCGGCGCCGGCGTCCTGCGCGATCCGGCCGGCGTCGAGATAGGTCAGGTGCTCCGGGTCGATGCCCAGCCGCATCTTGACGGTCACGGGCACCGCGCCGTCCGCGGCGTCCACCGCCGCCGAGACGATCGAGCCGAACAGGCGACGCTTGTAAGGCAGCGCACTGCCGCCGCCCTGGCGGGTCACCTTGGGCACCGGGCAGCCGAAGTTGAGGTCCACGTGGTCGGCGAGGTTCTCCTCGACCACCATCCGGACCGCGGCCGCGACGATATCCGGGTCGATGCCGTACAGCTGGATCGACCGGGGGGCCAGCTCGCTGTCGTGGAAGTGCACCATGCGCAGGGTCTGCGCGTCCCGTTCGATCAGGGCGCGGCTGGTCACCATCTCGGACACGTACAGGCCGGCGCCGTACTCGCGGCACAGCCGCCGGTAGGCGGTGTTGGTGATACCGGCCATAGGGGCGAGAACCACGGGAGGGTCGACGGTGAACCGGCCGAGGGTGAGCGCCACTGCCTCATGGTCGCACGAGGCTCAGCCGCGGTCGCCATCGTCGGGGCGTTGAGCCTGGCCGGCTGCGCCACGGCCACCTCGGGTCGTGTCGGTCCGGGTGCTGGTCCGGCGGCGCGGAAGCCGGCAGGGGGAACCGGCGTGCTGACGGGCTACGGCGCCACCGACGCGATGTGGGCGGTCACCCACCGAGCAGGTCCCCGCGCGGCGGTCATGCTGGAGGCGGAGCGCCGCGGTTGGCCTCCCCCACCAGGAGCGGCGCTGTACTACGTCACGGCAGGTCTGGAGGTCCGGTACCTGCGGCCGAGCCCGCTGCACGAGGCGAGTGAGCTCCGGGCCGCCGCGACGGCCCACTGGAAGCGCTGGCGCCCACGCTGGGCCACGAGGTGCTGCCATCCGGTTCCGGGCGGGACGTGTCATGGGGGCATCCTGTCGGCATGACAGCAGCTCGGGCGGGCCACTGGGAGCAGGTCTACGAGACTCGGCTGACCGACGAGGTGAGCTGGTACCAGGCCGAGCCGTCCATCTCGCGGCGCCTGGTGGCCGGTGCCACGCACGGTGCCGATGCCGCCGTGGTCGACGTGGGGGCCGGGGCGTCGCGGCTTGTCGATCTGCTGCTGGAGGACGGCTTCACCGACCTCACGGTCCTCGACGTGTCGTCGCGGGCGCTCGCCGTCCTCCAAGAGCGACTGGGTCAACGGTCGGGTCAGGTGACCTGGGTCCGCAACGATGTGCTGGACTGGCAGCCCGACCGCACCTTCGACGTCTGGCATGACCGGGCCGTCTTTCACTTCCTCACCGACCCGCAGGACCGTTCCAGGTATGTCGGGCTGGTCCGGCGGGCGGTGGCGGCGCATGGCATCGTGATCGTCGCGACCTTCGCCACGGACGGGCCGACGCACTGCTCGGGACTGCCGGTGACCAGGTACGACGCGGCCGGGCTGGCTGAGGCCTTCGGCGGGGAGTTCGAGCTCGACCACAGCGAGCGCGAGGAGCACGCCACTCCGTCCGGAGCCGTCCAGCCGTTCACCTGGGTCGTGCTGCGGCGCCGCGAGGCGCGGGAGGGGCAGCCGCGCGACGCATGACGCCCGCAGCGCTGGCTAGCCCCGCCAGACCGACCCGACGTGCTTGAGGTAGCCGCGCCCGAAAACGTGGTCGGACTGACCGTCGAACGGCGCCGTGGATCGCCTTGTTGATGCTCATCTCGCTCATGCCCAGACTCTGGGTGCGCCTCGTCTCCCGGGAAGATCGGGTCCTCAGTGCAGACGTTGACGGGCAACCGCCGCCCGCACCTTCGCGCTGTCGAGACCTGGCTGATCGAGAACTCCCCCGCCAGCCGTGGAACCTGGACCGCTCCTTCATCCCCTGACCGGGGACGTCAGCACGGAGGGAGTCGGGCGGCCAGCCACGGCCGGACGGCGTCCAGCCCGACCCGCTGCTGCGCCATCGTGTCCCGCTCGCGGATGGTCACGGCCTGGTCGTCGAGGGTGTCGAAGTCGACCGTCACGCAGAACGGCGTGCCGATCTCGTCCTGCCGTCGGTAACGCCGCCCGATCGCCCCAGCGTCGTCGAACTCCACGTTCCAGTACCTGCGCAGCTGCGCGGCCAGGTCCTTGGCCTTCGGCGTCAGGTCGGCGTTGCGGGACAGCGGCAGCACCGCGACCTTCACGGGTGCCAGCCGCGGGTCGAAGCGCAGCACGGTGCGCTTGTCCACGCCGCCCTTGGCGTTGGGCGCCTCGTCCTCGGAGTAGGCGTCCATGAGGAAGGCCAGCACCGCCCGGGTGAGGCCAGCTGCCGGCTCGATCACGTACGGCGTCCAGCGCTCGTTCTTGTCCTGGTCGAAGTAGGTGAGGTCGGCGCCGGAGTGCTTGGAGTGCGCGGTCAGGTCGAAGTCGGTGCGGTTGGCGATGCCCTCGAGCTCGGAGAACTCCTGGCCGCCGAACATGAACCGGTACTCGATGTCGACGGTGCGCTTGGAGTAGTGCGACCGCTTCTCGGCCGGGTGCTCGAAGAAGCGCATGTTCTCCGGGTTGATGCCGAGGTCGACGTACCAGTCCCAGCGCGCCTTCAGCCAGTAGTCGTGCCACTCCTCGTCGGTGCCGGGCTCGACGAAGAACTCCATCTCCATCTGCTCGAACTCGCGGGTCCGGAAGATGAAGTTGCCCGGCGTAATCTCGTTGCGGAACGACTTGCCGGTCTGCGCGATGCCGAACGGCGGCTTGCGCCGGGCCGAGGTCATCACGTTCGCGAAGTTCACGAAGATGCCCTGCGCGGTCTCCGGGCGGAGGTAGTGCAGGCCCTCCTCGGACTCCACCGCGCCGAGGTAGGTCTTGAGCAGCCCGTTGAACATCCGTGGCTCGGTCCACGCCCCGCGGGTGCCGCAATTGGGGCACGGGACGACGTCCAGGCTGGCCGGGGCCGAGCCGTGCTTGGCCTCGTACGCCTCCTCCAGGTGGTCCGCGCGGAACCGCTTGTGGCAGGACTGGCACTCGGTCAGCGGGTCGACGAACACCTCGACGTGGCCGGAGGCCTCCCACACCTGCGGCGGCAGGATCACCGAGGAGTCCAGGCCCACGACGTCGTCACGGGACCGGACGACGGACTGCCACCACTGGCGCCGGACGTTCTCCTTCAGCTCCACCCCGAGCGGCCCGTAGTCCCAGGCGGACCGGGTGCCGCCGTAGATCTCGCCGCTGGGGTACACGAAACCCCGGCGCTTGGACAGGCTGACGATGGTGTCGACGAGGTCGGCGGCCACGGGGTGTTCTCCATCCGGCTGGGCGTCGGCGAGGCAAGCGACCAGGGTACCTGGGGGTTCAGCGCCCGACGTCGCGCAGCAGGTCGACCACTTGGTCGTCGCTGACCGGGGTGAAGTCGTCATACGCCCAGCTCACGGCCCTGGGCAGCAGCGGCCGCTGCAGGCAGACGACCGCGTCGGCCTCGCGCTCGAGCTGGCCGATCGCCTCGCGCGATCCCACCGGGACGGCGACGACGACCAGGGCGGGCCCCTGCGCTCGCAGCGCGGCCACCGCCGCCCGGACGGTCGCGCCGGTGGCCAGCCCGTCGTCCACGAGCAGCACCGCTCGCTCGTGGATGTCGACCGGCGCGGCACCCGGCCGGTAGCGGGACTCGAGGACCCCGCACTCGGCCACTGCGACGCCGACCAGCCGGTCCAGCTCGGCCGGCGCCAGCGACTGGGCCAGCAGCACCTGGGTGTTGAGCACCGGCGGGCCACCGCGCGCGACCGCGCCGAGAGCCAGCTCCTCGTGCCCGGGCACACCGATCTTCCGCACGGCCAGGGCGTCGAGCGGCGCCGCGAGCGCCCGGGCGACCTCCGCGGCCACCACGACCCCGCCACGGGGCAGACCCAGCACGACCAGGTCAGCACGCCCGTTCCACTGGGGCGCCAGCGCGGCCGCGAGCTGCTGGCCGGCGTCCACTCGGTGGCGGAACCGGCGGCTCACCACCGTTCGCCCGGCCCCACCGGATCGACGACCAGGCCCGAGGGGGCGGCCAGCCCCTCCGCGCCGAGCCCCTGCGCGTGCACCACCTCGAAGGCCGTGGGCTCGTCGAGAGCCGTCGACAGCAGCGGGACCGCGGTCAGCTTCACCTCGTACGCGGACAGCGCCCGCCGGTACGTGCCCACCGAGTCCCACTCGGTGGTCAAGACCCACAACGCGGCGTCGTCGGTGGCCCGGCCGACCCGGCCCGAACGCCACCCCGGTCGGACGGCCAGCGCGCCTAGCGCCTGTTGCGCCTGCGCGAGGAACTGTCCGGCCTGGCCCGGCTCGACCCGGAACCGGGTGACCACGAGCACTGCGGGCTCCTTTGGATGCGACTATGGATGCGCCCCATCGTCCCACCCCCGAAGGAGTCCGACGTGCCAGGCAAGGACGGCCCGCCGACCCCGAACCGACGCAGCGGCAACCCCGCGGCACGGGCCCAGGCCAACAACGCCCCCCGCCACCCGTCGCCCGGCCGCCGCACGCTGGAGCAGCGCAGCCGGCCCTGGCTGGTCCGGCTGAACGCGGTCCCGCGCCCGCTGCTCATGCTCGTCGTGACCGCGGTGATGGCGCTCGGCCTGTTCGTCCACGGCCCGGTGGGCGGCATCCTGCTGCTGCTGCTCGGGCTGTTCCTGGGCTGGCTGCTGGCACTGTCCTGGCCGGCCATCCAGCCGGTGCAGCGCGGGGTGCGGATGTTCGTCACCGCCCTCGTCCTGGTCTGGGGCGTCGGGAAGATGTTCGGCCGCTTCTAGCCGCTGGGCCGTCCGACTCAGCTATCCGATTCGAACGACGCGAGGCGGGAGAGGAGCAGTTCATGGCTGAGCAGAACCCGGCGCTGCGCCAAACCCGGCAGCGAGCGGCCGTGTCCGCCGTCCTCGCCCAGGTCGACGACTTCCGCACCGCGCAGGAGCTGCACGACCTGCTGCGCCAGCGCGGGGAGTCGGTGGGCCTGACCACCGTGTACCGCACGCTGCAGGCGCTCGCAGACGCCGCACAGGTCGACGTGCTGCGCACCGACGACGGTGAGGCTGCGTACCGCCGGTGCAGCGCCCGGCACCACCACCACCTGGTTTGCCGCCGGTGCGGCCGCACGGTCGAGGTCGAGCAGCCGGCGCTGGAGCGGTGGGCCGCCCAGGTCGCCGCCGAGCACGGGTTCACCGAGATCACGCACACCCTGGAGATCTTCGGCGTCTGCCCGGACTGCGCCGCCACCGCCGACCGGACGGACTAGGGCAGGTTCGGCAGCGCGCCACCGTAGCGCCGCTCCCGCTCGGCGTAGGTCAGCACTGCCTGCCACAGGTGCCGGCGGTCAAAGTCCGGCCACAGCACGTCGGGGAAGACCAGCTCGGCGTACGCGGACTGCCACAGCAGGAAGTTGGAGATCCGCTGCTCCCCCGAGCTGCGCACGAACAGGTCGACGTCGGGCATGTCCGGCTCGTCGAGGTAGCGGGCGAACACCTTCGAGTCGATCTTGTCGGGGTCGACCCGGCCCGCTCGCACGTCCTTGCTGAGCGCGGCAGCAGCGTCGGCAATCTCCGCGCGGCCGCCGTAGTTCACGCACATCGTCAAGGTGAGCACCGAGTTGTGCCGGGTCAGCTCCTCGGCGGCCTCGAGCTCGTCGATCACGCTCTTCCACAGCCGAGGGCGGCGCCCGGCCCAGCGCACCCGTACCCCCATGGCGTTCATCTCGTCCCGCCGCCGACGGATGACGTCCCGGTTGAACCCCATGAGGAACCGGACCTCGTCCGGCGAGCGCCGCCAGTTCTCGGTGGAGAAGGCGTACGCCGACAGCCATTTCACGCCGACCTCGATGGCCCCCTCGACGACGTCGAACAGCGCCGCCTCGCCCGCCTCGTGGCCGGCCGTGCGGGGCAGCCCCCGCTGCTTGGCCCAGCGTCCGTTTCCGTCCATGACGACGGCGACGTGCCGTGGCACCGCCTTCGCGGGCAGGTCGGGGGGGCGAGCGCCGCTGGGGTGCGGTACCGGCGGACGGACCCGAGAACGCGCCACTCTCCGACCCTAGCGGCCCCGACAAGTCATCAGGTGCGCTCGACCAGGGGGAGGGAGCGCAGGCCGCGCTCGAGGTGCCACTGCAGGTAGGCAGCGACCAGGCCACTGGCCTCGCGCCGGTGCCGGGTCTCCGCGACGTCCGCGACCGGCCAGCTGCCCGCGAGCAGGGCGCCCAGCAGCACGAGGGTCTCGGCGGACGGGCTGGCCGTCCCCGGCGTCCGGCACTCGGAGCACACGACCCCGCCGCCGGAGACCGAGAACGACCGGTGCGGCCCCTCTGCGCCGCAGTGCGCGCAGGCCTCCAGGGACGGCGCATAGCCAGCCACCGACAGGGACCGCAGCAGGTAGGAGTCGAGGACGAGCCCCGGGTCGTGCTCGCCCGCGGCCAGCGAGCGCAGCCCACCGATGAGCAGCAGGTACTGCTGGACCGCTGGCTCCCGCTCCTCGGCGGTCATCCGCTCCGCGGTCTCCAGCATCACGGTCCCGGTGGTGTAGCGGGCGTAGTCCGCGGCCAGCCCCGCGCCGTACCCGGCGAGGGTCTCGACCTGGGTGACGATGTCCAGCGAGCGGCCGGCGTAGAACTGGACGTCGACCCGGTTGAACGGCTCGAGCCGCGAGCCGAACTTCGACCGAGTGCGGCGCACCCCCTTGGCCACGGCCCGGACCCGGCCGTGCTCGCGGGTCAACAGGGTGATGATCCGGTCAGCCTCACCGAGCTTCTGGGTGCGAAGCACGACACCCTCGTCCCGATAGAGGTTCACCTGGCCCATTGTGCGCCAGTCTGTCTGCCGGGTCTGACAGGCTGGGTCCCGTGACCGAGGCGCCGACGGCGGAGCTGCTCGCGCACCTCGAGGCGTACTACGACCTGGTCCCCCGGGCGACCGCGGATCCTGAGCAGATCGGCCCGTTCACCCTGTTCGTGGCGCGGAGCGGCTGGCCCTGCTACGCCCGGCCGACGCTCGGCGGCACCGGCGTGTTCACGGCCGACGACGTGGCCGCGGTCCGGACCCGGCAGCACCAGCTGGGGGTCCCGGAGAGCTTCGAGTGGGTGGCCGAGACCTCACCGGGGGTCGCTGACGCCGTGCGCGCCGGCGGCCTCGTCGTCCACGAGCACCCGCTGCTCGTGCTCGTGCGACCGCCGCTCCTCGTCCCGCCGCCTCCCCGCACCCACGTCCGCTTCCTCGGGGCCGACGACCCGATGGTGCCGGTCGCCCAGTCGGTCGCCGGCCTCGGCTTCGCGGCCTCCGGGACGCAGGTCGGGCCGGCCGGACCGGCCGAACGGGACGCGGCGCCGGCCACCCGGGCCCGGGAGCAGGTCGAGCACCTGCGTGCCCAGCTGCGGACCGGGACCACCGTAATGGCCGTGGTCGAGGACGACGTGCTGGGCGCGGTGGCCGTCGGCAGCCACAACCCGCGCGGCGACGTGAGCGAGGTCGTCGGCGTCGCCACCCTGCCAGCGGCGCGGCGGCGCGGTCTGGCCACCGCCCTGACGTCCGCGCTCGTCGAGCACGCGCTCGGTCACGGCGTGCAGACGGTGTTCCTCTCCGCCGGGGGCGTCGCGGTCGCCCGCGTCTACGAGCGGGTCGGCTTCCGCCAGGTGGGCACCGCCTGTATCGCCGAGCCGGACCAGCCCAGCCAGCCGGACCAGCTCTAGCGGGCGGCCACCCGGTTCACCGCGGATACCACGGCCTTGAGCGAGGCCGTGACGATGTTCGGGTCGATGCCGACGCCCCACACCACGGTGTCCCCGACCGCGCACTCGAGGTAGGCCGCCGCCTTGGCGTCGCCGCCCGCCGACAGCGCGTGCTCGGCGTAGTCCAGCACGCGGACGTCGTAGCCGACGCCAGACAGCGCGTCGACGAAGGCCGCGATCGGCCCGTTGCCGGTCCCCAGCAGCTCGTGCCGCTCGCCGTCGAGGTACACGCCCACCCGCAGGGCGTCCTTCTCCCCCGCGGCCGACGACGTGTGCACCGAGTTCAGCTTGAGCGGGCGCTCCGGCTCCAGGTACTCGGCAGCGAACACCCGGCCCATCTCATCGGCCGACACCTCGCCGCCCTCGGAGTCGGTACGGGCCTGGATCACCTGGCTGAACTCGATCTGCAGCCGCCGAGGCAGGTCCAGCTGGTGCTCGGACTTCATCAGGTAGGCCACGCCGCCCTTGCCGGACTGGCTGTTGACCCGGATCACTGCCTCGTAGCTGCGGCCGACGTCCTTGGGGTCGATCGGCAGGTACGGCACCGCCCAGACCAGGTCGTTGACGCCGACGCCGACGACCGCGGCGTCTCGGGCCATCGCCTCGAAGCCCTTCTTGATGGCGTCCTGGTGTGAGCCGGAGAACGCCGTGTACACCAGGTCGCCGCCATACGGGTGCCGCTCGTGCACCGGCAGCTGGTTGCAGTACTCGACGGTGCGCCGCACCTCGTCGATGTCGGAGAAGTCGATGGCCGGGTCGATGCCCTGCGCGAGCAGGTTCATGCCCAGCGACACCAGATCGACGTTGCCGGTGCGCTCGCCGTTGCCGAACAGGGTGCCCTCGATCCGGTCCGCGCCGGCCAGGAAGCCCAGCTCGGCCGCGGCCACCGCCGTCCCCCGGTCGTTGTGCGGGTGCAGCGAGAGCAGCACGGAGTCGCGGTAGGCCAGGTGCCGGGACATCCACTCGATCGAGTCGGCGTAGACGTTCGGCGTGGCCATCTCGACGGTCGCCGGCAGGTTGATGATCACCGGTCGGTCGGGAGTCGGCCGCCACACGTCGTTGACGGCGTTGCACACGTCGACGGCCAACGCCAGCTCGGTGCCGGTGTACGACTCCGGCGAGTACTCGAACCGGACGTCGGTTTCGGGCACCGTCTCGGCCAGCTTCTGGCACAGCTTGGCACCCTCGACGGCGATCGCGGTGATGCCCTCCTTGTCCAGCCCGAACACCACACGGCGCTGCAGGGTGGACGTGGAGTTGTACAGGTGCACGATCGCCTGCCGGGCGCCCCGGATGGCCTCGTAGGTGCGCTCGATCAGCTCGGCCCGGGCCTGGGTCAGCACCTGGATGGTGACGTCGGCCGGGATCAGGTCTTCCTCGATCAGCTGCCGGACGAAGTCGAAGTCGGTCTGCGAGGCGGACGGGAACCCGACCTCGATCTCCTTGTAGCCCATGCTCACCAGCAGATCGAACATCCGCCGCTTGCGGGCCGGGGTCATCGGGTCGATGAGCGCCTGGTTGCCGTCGCGCAGGTCCACCGAGCACCACAGCGGCGCCTTGCTCATCCGCTTGCCCGGCCAGGTGCGGTCCGGCAGGTCGACCGGGGTGAACGGCACGTACTTGCCGATCGGCATGCCGGACGACGCCTGCAGGTGACCGTGGACGGTCCGGGCGGGCTCCCCCGCCGCGGGTACCTCGCCCTGCGCCCCAGGTCGGTTGTGCACCAGCGGCGTCTCGGCGGCGGGATGGAAGTGCTGGGTGGTGCTGTCAGCGGTCTGCGGGTGAGAGGTCATCGGTTCCTCGCTGCTGGTGTCGGCCGGGCGAAAGGGCCGGGGGCACGACAACTCCGCGGCGAGGGGTCCGGCCTAGAGGGCCCCGCCGCGGCAGCTAAGGAGCAGCGATCCGCGCATGACCCGGACAGCGTACCCGATCAGGGCCGATCAGGGCGCAGCCGACGCCGGGAGGGCAGCGGCGGCGGCCAGCCAGGAGGCCGGCACCGCGGCGGCTCCGCCCATGGCGACGATGCGTCGGGGCTTCAGCCGGGCCAGGGCGTCGAGGATGTCCTGGGTCGGTCCGCTCCGCGGGACGAGCAGCACCGGGACCTGCTCCCCGCCGGCCAGCGCCGCCCCGACCAGCGCGTCGGAGAACGTGTCTCCGCTGGCCAGGTAGACGACCGGGCCGCCGGGTGAGAACTGCGCAGCGACCGCCGTGGCCGTGCCGTACCGGGACGACCCGGCCAGCCGGGTGACCGCGCTGCCGGACGTGGCGAACGGCTGGAGCTGGTCGAGCGTGGCCGGCTGGACGGCGCCCTCCCCGCCCAGGACGACGATCCGCTGCGGCTGCAGCCGGGTCAGCGCCTCGGCCGTGGGGGCCGGCACGCCGTCCTGGCCCACGAGCAGCACCGGGCCGGGGGTCCTGGCCGCGAGTGCGGCTCCGGACAGCGCGTCCGGGAATGCCGTCCCCGTGGCGAGGTAGGCGACGGGGGTGCTCGACGGGAACTGGGCCGCGACCAGGGCGGCGGTGGCGTAGCGGTCGGCGCCGCCCAGCCGGGTGACCTGGCCCAGGCCGGTGTACGGCTTGAGCGCCGCGAGGACCGTGTCCGAGACTGCGGACGTCCCGCCCAGGACCACGATCCGGCCCGGCCGCAGCCGCAGCAGAGCCGCGGCCGTGGCGGCGGGCACCGACCCGGACGTCACCAGCAGCACGGGAGCGTCCTGCCAACCGGCCAGCGCCGCCCCGGTCAGGGCGTCCGGGAAGTCCTGGCCGGTGGCGACGTAGACGGTGGGCAGCCCCGGCGGGTACTCCCCTGCGACGGCGGCGGCGGTGGCGTACCGGTCCGCTCCGGCGAGCCGGCTCACCGGCGTGCCCGGCCAGGCCACCGCCGCAGCCGCATCAACGATCCCGCCGGTGCGCACGAAAGAGGTGAGACCGGGCAGCGGGTCGACGGAGGCCAGCACCTGCTGCTTGACCTGTTCCGGCGTGTCGGTCGGATGCTCGCTCAAGACCAGGGCCGCGGTGCCGGTGACGAACGGGGCCGCCATCGACGTGCCGGACAGGTACCCGTAGCCGCTGGCCCCCACCAGCGGCACGGTGCTCAGGATCTGGTCACCCGGAGCGGCCAGGTCGACCGACCCCACGCCGTAGTTGGAGTACGCGGCCAGCTGCCCGGTGCGGTCGACGGCCGCCACCGAGATCAGGTTGGGCAGCGAGAACGCAGCCGGGTAGGAGGCCTGGGCCGGGTTGTCGTCGCTGACCCCGTCGTTGCCTGCGGCGGCGACGAACAGCATCCCGGACGAGGCGATCGCGTCGCGCAGGGCCGGGTCGGCGGCCTGCGAGTCGAGCGCGGCGCTGGCCCCCCAGCTGGCGTTGACGATCTTGGCACCCATGCGCTGGGCGTAGCCGATGGCCGCGATGGCGTCGGAGTCGTAGCCTCCGCTGGCCCCCAGGAACTTCACCGGTAGGAGGGTGACCCCGGGCGCGACCCCGGCCCCTCCGATGCCGTTGTCGGCAGTGGCCGCGATGATCCCGGCGACGTGCGTGCCGTGCTCGCCCCCATCCCCGGGGACGTACACCGCGCCGGTCCCGGTGAGCACGTTGCAGCCATGGACGTCGTCGACGCAGCCGTTGTGGTCGTCGTCGATGCCGTTGCCGGGGATCTCCTTGGGGTTCGTCCAGATCGAGCCCCGGAGGTCCGGGTGGGACATGTCCACGCCGTCGTCCAGCACGGCCACGATCACCCGCGCGCTGCCCTTGCCGGCGATCTGCCAGGCGTCCTGGGCGTGCACGTCGATCCCCCGCAGGCCGCCGGCCTGGCCGTCGATCGCCTGGCCGACGTTGTCCATCCCCCACTGCTGACCGAGCAGCGGGTCGGGCGCCGGACTGGCCAGCGTGCTGCGCCAGGCGTCCGGCACGGCATAGGCGACCCGGCTGTCCTTGCGCAGCGCCCCCGCGACGGCAGCGGCGTGGGCCCCCTTCGGGATGGTCGCGAGGACCGCCCCGGTCAGCGGCAGGGTCCGGTCCGCGGTGAGGCCCAGCCCGGCGAGCACCAACGCCCTGGCGGCCGTGCTCAGCCCGGGGCGCAGCTTGATGATCACCCGGGTGGGCTCGGGGGTCGTGGCGGCCGGTCCAGCAGTCGGGCCGGCCGGCTGGCCGTCGTGGGCCGACGCGGGGGCAGCGGGGAGGACGACGACCGCGGCGAGCAGACCGACCAAGGCAGTCAGCGCTGACCGTCGTCCTGGCATGAGGAATCTCCACGTACATCGCCCTCAGCGACCGTCGCGAGGCGCCTCCATTGAACCCCACCCGGCGGCCGGTCCCCACCTGGCCGTTCGGCCAGTGAACATCAGCCGCTCAGAAGCCGAGGCGGCGCAGCTGCTTGGGGTCCCGCTGCCAGTCCTTGGCAACCTTGACCCGCAGGTCGAGGAACACCGGGGTGCCGAGCAGCGCCTCGATCTGGTGGCGGGCCCGCGAGCCGACGTCCTTGAGCCGCTCGCCCCCACGACCGATGACGATCGCCTTCTGGCTGGGTCGCTCGACGAACAGCTCGACCCGCACGTCGAGCAGCGGCCGCTCGGCCGGGCGGCCCTCGCGCGGGGTCATCTCCTCGACGACCACGGCCACCGAGTGCGGCAGCTCGTCACGCACCCCTTCCAGCACCGCCTCGCGGACCAGCTCGGCCACCATGACCGCCTCGGGCTCGTCGGTCAGCTCACCGCCGGGGTAGAGCTCGGGGCCCTCCGGCAGCAGCCCGACGAGGAGGTCGGCGAGCAGGTCGACCTGGTCGTTGGCCACCGCCGAGACCGGCACAATCTCGGCGAACTCGCGCAGGTCGGCCACCCGCAGCAGCTGCTCGGCGAGCGCCTGGCGGCCCACCAGGTCGGTCTTGGTCACAATCGCGACGACGGGCGTGCGGGCGACGTTGCCCAGCTCGGCGGCGATGTAGCGGTCACCGGGGCCGACCTTCGCGTCCGCCGGGACGCAGAAGCCGATGACGTCGACCTCGCTCAGGGTGGCCAGGACCAGGGCGTTGAGCCGTTCGCCGAGCAGCGTGCGCGGCTTGTGGAAGCCAGGCGTGTCGACCAGCACAAGCTGGGCGTCCGGGCGGGTGACGATGCCGCGGACGGTGTGCCGGGTGGTCTGCGGCCGGTCCGAGGTGATCGCGACCTTGCGTCCGACGAGGGCGTTCGTCAGCGTCGACTTGCCGGCGTTGGGACGGCCGACGAAGCAGGCGAACCCGGAGCGATAGGTCATACCGCCGATTGTCCCTGACCAGCCACCGCCCGCGGACGTCCACACCGCCGCCGGAGGGCGCGCCCGGCGCTGAGCAGCACCAGCGTGGTCGCCTGCTGGGCGGTCACGTCCTGTCGGTGGCGCCGGGCGAGCCGTCGGG
>Ga0208851_1000418_pt1 | contig 18798 bp, 14 predicted proteins | sample NGESurshal092012_FD_184481 | JGI IMG/M metagenome (GOLD analysis project Ga0208851, IMG submission 184481) | Arctic peat soil microbial communities from Barrow, Alaska - NGEE Surface sample 415-2 shallow-092012 (SPAdes) | ecosystem: Environmental > Terrestrial > Soil > Wetlands > Peat ... | reverse complement strand
GAAGCGCGCCCGCACAGCGGCGCCCTCACGCCCGGCGGACGTGACCACCACGGGGTGAGCCCTCGGCGGCGCGTCTGCGGTTCAGGGCGCCGGAGTCGGCCGCTCGTTGTTCTCGGTCTCGGCGCGCTGGGTCAGCCTGGTCACGAAGGAGCGAGTGAGCGGAGACTGGGACTCGGCTCCCGACCAGGCCTCTTGATCTCGGGGCGAGCGGGCGCGGGGGAGCAGGCGGGCGCCGACGGCGAGTAGCTCGGAGAGGAGCCCCGGCGCGAGCCCCTGGAGCCTTGCTCCGGTGCGCGCTCGTCCGGTGAGGATGAGCTCCGGCTTTCCGAGCTCGCAGCCCCGGACGATCGCGCGCGCGGCGGTTCCGGCGCTCATGGAGAAGTAGGGGAGGGAATCGAGCACCTTGAACCAGGCGTACTCGGCCCGGTGGTCGCCCTTCACCACCACGTGTCCCGGGTTCCCGGTGCGCATCAGCCCCGGGCAGACGGTGGTGACGATGATGCCGTCCTGGCGCAGCTCGGCGTGAAGGCCCTCGCTCCAGCCCACCAGCGCGAACTTGCTCGCCACGTACGGCAGGAGATGCGGCGTCGGCACCTTCCCGCCCACGCTGCTGATGTTGACGATGCGCCCCTCGCGGCGCTGGCGCATCCCGGGCAGCACGGCCTGGACCAGGTACAAGGGCCCGAAGAAATGCGTGTCCATCGCCTCCTGGTAGTCGGAGACGCGCATCGTCTCCTCGGGCCCGACCTGGATGATGCCGGCGTTGTTCACCAGCACGTCGACGCGACCGAACCGATCGACGACCTCGCGGACGCTGCGCTGCACCTGATCCTGGAAGCGCACGTCACACACGAAGCTCTCCACCTCGGCGGCCCCCGCTCGCAGCTCGTCGCGCGCACGGGCCAGCTCCTCCTCGTCACGGGCGACCAGGGCGAGCCGTGCGCCCCGGCGGGCGAAGACCCGTGCCAGCTCGAGCCCGAGACCGCGGGAACCTCCGGTGAGCAGCACCACCTTGTCTCGGAGCTCGTACCGCGGCCGCGTCACTCGCCGCCCGGCCCATGCCCCCGCCACCGCGAGCGCCCCGAGCGTCTTCCAGTCCAGTCCCCGCCGTCCCATGCTGCGAGGGTAGTCACCCGCATCAAATCTGGCGCCCTCGCTCGTCCGCCTGGCCTCACCGACCGGCGTTGCCGTCGATTCGCATCTGAACGTATGTTCAGACAAATGAACAGGCCCGAGCTGCTCGCCATGGTGAAACGCCTGGGCGCCGAGTTCCGCCGCAGGGGCATGCACGGCCACCTCGCGCCACTGCGGCTCTACTGGCTCGCGCTGCGCCACGACCTCGTCGAGACCGAGCGCCACGGGCTGCACGTGCAGCTCTCCGAGGAGCTGGTGGTCGAGTGGTTCAAGCTGCTGCGGCTCCCTCCGTACGAGCAGGCCTACCGCGTCCAGGCCCCGGGCTCACGCTGCCCCCAGTGTCCGACGTCCGAGGGACCTGCAGTCGAGGTCCTGACCGAGCGGACCTTCCCCGAGGGCAGGAAGGTGGCCTGTCTCACCTGCCGCACCGCCTGGCTCGAGCTCGAACCTCCGACCCGCATGGGACGCGGTTCGGATGCCTTGCGGAAGAAGCTGTCCTAGGGTCCCGTGCCCGGATGGCGCGGGCGAGGCACGTGGCGGTCGTGGGCTCGGGGCACAACGCTCTGGTCTGCGCCTGCTACCTGGCGCGCGCAGGCCACCGGGTGTCCGTCTTCGAGCGCAGCAAGCAGGTCGGCGGAGCGGTCTGCACCGAGGAGCTGTTCCCGGGCTTCCTCTACGACGTGGGCAGCTCTGCCCACATCATGATTCACGCCACGCCCATCCTGGATGAGCTGCAGCTCTCGCAGCACGGGCTCGAGTATCTGGAGATGGACCCGTGGGCGTACTACCCGACGCCCGACGGCCCGCACCTCGCCTTCTACCGGGACCTCGAGAAGACCTGTGCCTCCATCGCACGGGTGAGCGCGGAGGATGCCCAGGCGTACCGCCGGTTCGTGGAGGACTGGGCCCCGCTCTCCGAGGCCACCTTCAAGCTCTTCCAGGAGCCGCCGACGCCGATGGCGCTGGGGCGCCGCTTCATGACCGTGCCCGGGCCGCGCAAGCCGATGGCCGCGGGCCTTCAAGAGATCCTCCAGAGCTACGGCGATGTCATCGAGCGGCGCTTCCGCTCCGCCCCGGTGCGGGCCGCGCTGCTCTGGCTCGCGGCGCAGTCGGGTCCGGGCCCGGACGAGCGCGCCTCGGCGCCGTTCGTGGGCTGGCACGCGGTGGTGCACCGGATCGGCGCGAAGCACCCGCGCGGCGGCTCGGGGATGCTCACCCGGGCGCTCGCGCGGAAGCTCGAGTCCGATGGGGGGACGGTGCGGACCGAGGCGACGGTCGAGCGCATCGACGTGCAAGGCGGAAAGGTGCGGGGCCTCACGCTGGCGGGTGGCGAGCGGATCGAGGTGGACCTGGTCGTGTCCGGTGCACACGTGAAGACGACGCTGCTCGAGCTCCTCGGCCCCGAGCATCTCCCGGGCGAGATGCGCGAGGGCGTGGCCGCCACCCGGGTGGGCAACGGGTTCGGCATGGCGGTGCGCTGCGCGACCGAGGCGCTGCCCGACTACCTGGGCGAGCCGTTCGGCGCTCCGGTCGACCGACACATGGGGCTTCAGCTGCTCGCGCGCTCCGAGGCCACCGTGCGACAGGCCTACGCCGAGTATCTGATGGGGAAGAGCGCGTCCGAGCCGCAGGTCATCGCCATGACCTTCTCGGCATTCGACCCGGACCTGGCGCCCGCGGGGAAGCACGTCTGCTATCTCTGGAGCCAGTACCACCCCTACGCACTGTCCGGCGGGGAGCGGTGGGACGACATCCGCGAGCGCGAGGCGGACCGGATCCTCGAGCAGCTGTACCGCTTCGCCCCGAACATGCGCGGGCGCATCCTCCACCGTCACATCCAGTCGCCCCTGGACCTCGAGCGCCGGTTCGGATTGCTGCATGGAAACGTGATGCACCTGGAGATGTCGCTCGACCAGATGTTCGGATTCCGGCCGACGCCGGCGCTCTCCCGGTACCGGACCCCGGTGGGCGGGCTCTACCTGACCGGCGCGAGCACGCACCCGGGCGGCGGCGTCTTCGGGGCATCCGGGCTTGCCTGTGCGCGGACGGTGCTGCGCGACATCTGACCGTCAGCGAGCGGCCTGAACGCTCGCGCGATTGCGGCCCGCGGACGGTGCAGTTACGAGCGTCCAGAGATGCGCGCATGAGTCTCGTCGCCGATGTGGATCCGGTCTGCGGTATGCGCGTGGACCCGGAGCACCCGAAGGGCGGGACGCACGTCCACGGCGGAATGACGTACGGGTTCTGCAATCCGCGCTGTCGTGAGCGATTTGCAGAGGACCCAGCGCGCTTTCTCGTGAGGAAGCCGGCCACCCCCCCGCAGCCGGCCGTCGTGCCACGGAGCGTCGGCAGCGCGTGGATCTGCCCGATGGACCCGGAGGTCTCCTCCGACCGGCCAGGCGCCTGCCCGAAGTGCGGGATGGCGCTCGAGCCCCGGACGGTCACCCTCGAGGAGCCGCCCAATCCCGAGCTCGAGGACATGCAACGCCGGCTCTGGATCGCCGCGCCGTTCACGGTGGCGCTGCTCGCCGTCGCGATGGGCGAGATGGTCGGCTGGCATCCGCCTGCCTGGATCGGCTGGGTCGAGCTCGTGCTCGCGACCCCGGTGGTCCTGTGGGCCGGCGCTCCGTTCTTTGCCCGGGGACTCGCTTCGCTCCGCAACCGGAGCCCGAACATGTTCACCCTCATCGCGCTGGGGGTGGGCGTGGCCTACGGGTTCAGCGTCGTCGCCACCCTCGCCCCGGGCTGGTTCCCGGAGGCCTTTCGCGGCCACGGTGGGCAGGTGCCCCTGTACTTCGAGCCGGCGGCGGTCATCGTCGCGCTGGTCCTCGTGGGACAGGTGCTCGAGCTCCGAGCACGCGCGGCCACCGGCGGCGCGCTGCGGGCGCTGCTCGGGCTCCAGCCCCGCGTCGCCCGCCGGGTGGAAGGCGAGGTCGAGCGCGACGTGTCGCTGGCCGAGGTGCAGGTGGGCGATGTCCTGCGGGTGCGGCCCGGAGAAAAGGTGCCCGTGGACGGAACGGTGCTCGAGGGCCGGACGAGCGTCGACGAGTCGATGCTCACCGGCGAGTCCTTGCCGGTGGCGAAGGGGCCGGGTGACGCGCTCACCGGCGGCACACTCAACCAGAGCGGCAGCGTGCGGATGCGCGCCGAGCGCGTGGGCGCCGATACCCTGCTCTCGGGCATCGTCCGCCTGGTCGGTGAGGCCCAGCGCAGCCGCGCGCCGGTGCAACGGCTCGCGGATCGCGTTTCGGCCGTGTTCGTCCCGGCCGTCGTCCTCACCGCCCTGCTGACGGGCGTCGTCTGGGCGCTGGTCGGCCCCGAGCCGCGTCTCGCCCACGCGGTGGTGAACGCCGTCGCGGTGCTCATCATCGCCTGTCCCTGCGCACTCGGCCTCGCCACCCCCATGGCGGTGATGGTCGGCACGGGGCGCGGTGCCCAGGCGGGCGTCCTCTTCCGGAGCGCGGCGGCGCTCGAGCGGCTGGAGCGCGCGGACACCCTCGTCATCGACAAGACCGGGACGCTCACGGTGGGGAAGCCTGCGCTGGTCGAGGTCCGAGCCTTCCCGGGTTGGAGCGAGATGGACGTGCTCCGACTCGCCGCCGCGGTGGAGGCGGGCAGCGAGCACCCGCTCGCCGGCGCCATCCTGGCCGGCGCCCGGAGCCGTGGAGTCGAGGTCGCCGCCGGGGTGGACCTCCTCACCGACCCCGGCACCGGTGTGCGCGGCCGCGTGGGTGGGCGCGCGGTGGAGGTCGGACGCGTGCTGCCGGGCGGCGAGACGGGCCCGGTGGAGATCCTCGAGACGGCGCGAAGCTGGCGCGAGCGCGGGCGCACCGTGGCCTTCGTCCTCGTCGACGGCGGGGCTGCGGGGATGCTGGCCATCGAGGACCCGGTGAAGGAGTCCGCGCGCTCGGCCCTCGCCGACCTCGCAGGGGAAGGCATCCGGGTGGTCATCGCGACCGGCGACCACGCGACGACCGCAGGCGCGGTGGCCAGGGTCCTCGGCATCTCCGAGGTCCGGGCGGGCGTCCTGCCGGCAGGGAAGGCTGCGCTCGTGGCGGAGCTGCAGCAGTCCGGCCGGGTGGTGGCCATGGCGGGCGACGGCGTCAACGACGCGCCGGCGCTGGCCCGGGCCGACGTGGGCATCGCGATGGGGACCGGGACCGACGTGGCGATGCAGAGCGCGGGCGTGACCCTCGTCTCCGGGGACCTCCGCGGCGTCGTGCGTGCGCGCCGGCTCAGCCGGGCGACGGTGCGGAACATCCACCAGAACCTCGCCTTCGCCTTCGGGTACAACCTCCTGGGTGTGCCGGTGGCCGCCGGCGTGCTCTATCCCTTCCTCGGCTGGCTGCTGAGTCCCATGCTGGCGAGCGCGGCCATGTCGCTCAGCTCGGTGTCGGTCATCGTCAACGCGCTCCGGCTCCGGACCGTCGAGCTCTGAGGGGGTCGCGAAGCTGACCGTCCCCGGGTTGCAGGACTCCCCGCGCCGCTGCCCGGTGCACACGCATCGAGGCATGAACCGGACCGAGCGACTGACCCGTGACGTGCTACTGTTCGGCGTGATCCCTGCGTGGGTCGGTGCCGGGGTGATGCTCGCCCAGGCCGGCCTACCCGCCACGCTGGCGCTCTTCCTCGAGGTGGACCCGCCATTGCTCGCGCTCACGTACGCCGCGACCGCCACCCACACGGCGACTGCGTACTGGGACGTCGCGTACGCCAATCCACGCCGCGAGGTGTCTCCCACGGAGCAGCACGCGCACGCCTTCCTCGAAGTGTTGCCGATGAGCGCCGCGGCGCTTCTGACGGTGCTGCACCCCGGGCAGGCCAAAGAGCTGCTCCTGGGCCCGCGCGTGCGCTGGGGCTTCCGGCGGAAGAAGAGGCCGTTGAGTCCAGGGTACATCGCCGGGCTGCTGGCGACGCTGGCCCTCGGACTGGGCGTCCCGTACGCCGAGGAGATTCTCCGCTGCACACACGCGGGGCGCTCCGCCGGAGAGCCCAGGCCGCCGCCTCGCGGGTCCCCGCTCCGCCTGCGCCCGAGCTGGTGCTGGCGGCTCCGGAACCAAGCGCGAGGATGCCGCCGCCGCGGATCGGCGCGCCGCGAACGCACCCGGACGACGTCGGCTCGCCCATGGGCTCCACCGATTCGGCGCAGCGCCGTCTTCGGTGAGAGCGCATGCGAGAAGGTCACGAGATGAACGAGCCGGTGCATGGAAACAAGGTTCCACGAGTCACCCTCGCCTTCTGGGTGATCAAGGTCATCGCCACCACGCTGGGCGAGACTGCGGGCGATGGCAGATTTCGCGGACCGCTCCCTGGGCATCGGGTACGTCGGCGGCTCGCTCCTCCTGCTGACGCTGCTCCTGCTCGTCCTCTTCGCGTGGTGGAAGACGGAGGGAACCGTCTCGGTGCAGGACATCCGCCGCCCACGGGTCGAGGCGTTCTACTGGGCCACCATCCTGACCTCGAACACGCTCGGCACTGCGCTGGGTGACTTCCTCGCCGACAGCTCGGGGCTTGGCTATCGGCGGAGCGCGCTGGTCTTCGCCGCCAGGCTCGGGGTGGTGGCATTCCTGCACTGGAGGCGGGTCGTCCCGGACAGCATCCTCTTCTGGGCTGCCTTCATCCTCACCCGTCCTCTGGGTGCGAAGCCACTCGCCACAGGCGGCCTGAACCTCGGACGCTTCCCTTCGTCCGCGGTGTTGCTGCTGGTGATGATTGGGTGCGTGCTCTTCGCCTCACGGCGTGGTGCGAGCGCGCCAGCTGGAGCGATGGGGGCGCCCGACTAGATTTTTTCACGAGCCGCGTTCTGCCGCCACGACGTCGATTTCCCGCCGTCCGGTTTGACTCGATGGCGGATGGGGTCCAGGGTAACTCTCAAGGCCCCAAAGGTCAGGGGTCGCCGTCGCCGTCGCCGTCGCCATCTCTGGACTCTGTCGTTCACACAGGCCATCGCGGTGGACGCTTCCTAGACGGCTCGACTGGCCGCGCGGAGCGTGCCTCGGAGGGCGTCATGGCGAAAAAGAGAATGCGGGCAGGGAGGCGCCCCATCTCGGACGCCCCGAAGGAACCGTTTCCCATCGTGGGCGTGGGCGCCTCTGCCGGAGGGCTCGAAGCGTTGACGCTACTCCTCACGGAGCTGCCCGCCGACACTGGAATGGCATTCGTCCTCATCCAGCATCTCGACCCGACACATCCCAGCCTCTTGGCCAATGCCCTGGCCCGGGCGACGAAGATGCCGGTTGCGCAAGCCAAGGACGGCGAGCGCGTCGTCCCCGACCGCGTCTACGTCATCCCTCCCGACGCCGACGTCGCAATCCGGTCCGGCGTCCTGACCCTCCTGACCAGGAAGGTCGAGGCGGGCAAGCTCCACCTGCCCGTCGACTACTTCCTCTCCTCTCTCGCCAAAGAGCTTGGAAGACATGCGATCGGTGTCGTGCTCTCCGGGACGGGCTCGGACGGCACCGAAGGGTTGAGGGTCATCAAGCGCGAAGACGGAATCACCTTCGCGCAAGATCCCAAGTCGGCGAAGTTCGACGGGATGCCGCGGAGCGCGATCGAGGCGCGGGTCGTCGACTACGTCCTGCCTGTTCGCGAGCTCGCGCGTGAGCTCCGTCGCCTGAGCCTCCATCCCTACGTTTCGAGCGGGTCCCCGCGGCCATCCGCGAGTGACGACCGCGTTGTCGAGGAGATCTTCGACGTCGTCTGGAAGGCGCTCGGCGTCAACTTCGGCGAGTACAAGGTTCCGTCGCTCCGGCGGCGGCTCGCGCGCCGGATGGCCCTGCTGCGGATCGAGAGCCTCGACGAGTACCTTGCGCTGCTCCGCGAGCACCCCCAAGAAGCGGCGCGTCTGTACGAGGAGGTCCTGATCCACGTCACCTCCTTCTTCCGGGACCCTGACGTGTTCGAGGGTCTGAAGTCCGCGGTCTTTCCGCAGATCCTGAAGACCCGCGCGCCCGGAGAACCCATCCGCTTCTGGGTCGCGGGGTGCTCCACCGGGGAAGAGGTCTACTCACTCGCCATCGCTCTGCTCGAGTTCCTGGACGGCTCGGCGCGGGGCCATGCCATCCAGATCTTCGGCACGGACATCAGCGAGCGCGCCGTCGAGACCGCCCGCAAGGCCTGCTACTCCGAGCCGCCCATGCGCGATGTCAGCGAGGAGCGTCGCCGGCGCTTCTTCACCAAGGTCGAGTCGGGGTATCGCATCAACAAGAACGTCCGGGAGCTCTGCGTCTTCGTCCGGCACGATCTCGCCCGGGACCCACCGTTCTCGAAGCTCGACCTCGTGTCCTGCCGGAATGTCCTCATCTACTTCGGGCAAGCGCTCCAGCGTCGGGTCCTGCCGACACTGCACTACTCATTGCGGCGGGGCGGGTTCCTTCTCCTGGGCCGCGCGGAGAGTCTCCCCGGGTTCAGAAAGCACTTTTCGCCCATCGACAAGAACAACAAGATCTTCGTCCGGACCGCGGCGGTGAGCACGCTCCAGTTCGCTCCCCGGACCGAGGTGCATCCGGCCACCTCCCGTGCGAACGGCCGTCCTATCACCGCCCCTCCCCTGCGTTCCGTCGACGTGGCCAGGCACCTCGATCGGTTGCTTCTGGCACGCTACGCGCCGCCTGGAGTTCTCGTCGATGAGAGGATGCAGATCCTCCAGTTCATCGGCGACACCGCGCGGTATCTCCGGGCGCCGCCTGGGGACCCCCAGCAGAACCTCCTGAAGATGGCTCGGGGGGGGTTGCTCAGCGCGCTGCGTACGACCGTCGCGGAGGCGAAGAAGAGCCGGATGCTGGTCATGACCAAGGGAGTCGAGGTCGGAGTCGAGCGCGGCGCGGCCTCGGCGACCTGTGACATCGTCGTCGTGCCGCTCGCGATACCGCCCGACTCCAAGGAGCAGCTGTTTGCCGTCCTGTTCGAACAGAACGCCGGACGGCCGAGCGCGTCGAAGCTGCAGAGGACCTCCCGCCGCTCGACGGCCGGTGCGCGGCGGGTCCCCGAGCTCGAACGCGAGCTGGAGGCGACCCAGCTGTATCTACACTCGGTCATCGACGAGCGAGAACGCACCAACGACGACCTCAACGCCGCCAACGAGGAGCTGGTCTCGGGCAACGAGGAGCTCCAGAGCATGAACGAGGAGATGGAGACGGCCAAGGAAGAGCTCCAGTCGACCAACGAGGAGCTGACGACCGTCAACGATGAGCTCAACGCCCGCAATCAGGAGGTCCGGGAGATCAACAGCGATCTGATGAACATCCTGACCACCGTCGACGTCCCGATCCTGATCCTCGACCGGGAACGCCGGATCCGGCGCTTCACGCCGAAGGCGCAGAGCATCCTGCACGTCCTGCCCTCCGACGTCGGGCGGCCGCTGGAGGACATGAAGTCCAATCTTTTGCTGGACGACCTGGACCGGCGGATCTCCGAGGTCATCGAGACCAACCAGGTGCACGAGTCAGAGGTGCAGGACAGGGGCGGATGCTGGTACCGCATGCAGCTCCGGCCCTACAAGACCGTCGACAACGTGATCGACGGCGTCACGCTGTCCCTGGTCAATATCGACGCGCTGAAGCACCACGTCGAAGAGGTCGAGCGTGCACGCCACGAGGCCGAGCGAGCAAATCACGCGAAGGACGAGTTCCTCGCGACACTGTCACACGAGATCCGGACGCCGCTCTCATCGATGTTGATGCACGCCCAGCTGCTCGGGCGGGGGAACCTCGACGCCGCGAAGATCAAGCGTTCCGCCGAGGCCATCGAGCGAGGCACGAGGATGCAGGTCGCGCTGGTCGACGACCTCCTCGACGTCTCGCGCATCGCGGCCGGCAAGCTCAAGCTCGACCGGGGCCCCGTCGATCTCTGCGCCGTCGTCAGGACGGCGGTGGAGGGCGTGGCAGGACTCGCGGAGGCGAGAGGCGTGACCTTTCAGGTCGTTCTGGATGAGACCGCGTCTCCAGTCCTGGGCGATCCGATGCGCCTTCAGCAGGTGGTGACCAATCTGCTGGTCAACGCCGTCAAGTTCAGCTTCGAGAAGGGGACGGTGACGGTTCTCCTGGACAGGCAGGACGGACAGGCCCGCCTTCGGGTCGGGGATACCGGGATCGGGATCGAGCCCGAGTTCCTCCCGCACGTCTTCCGGCGATTCGCACAGGAAGATGGAACGACCGTCCGGAGGTACGGCGGACTCGGTCTGGGACTGGCCATCGTCCGCGATCTCGTCGAGGCGCACGGAGGGACCGTTCACGGCGAGAGCGAGGGCAAAGGAAGAGGTTCGACCTTCTCGGTCTTCCTGCCGCTCAGGGACGCCTCCTACGCGCCGGAGGAGGCATCGAGCTCCCCTGGACGCTCACGGTCGCAGCCCCGGCCCAGGACGGCCAGCTCGCGTGAGGCGCTGCGTGGCTTGCGAGTCCTGGTGGTCGAGGATGATCCCGGATGCCGCGACGCGGTGGTCGAGATGCTGGGCGAGGTGGGAGCGGAGGTCCGGGCGTCCGCTTCCGCCGGCGATGCCATGCTTGCCTTCGGGGAGTTCCGTCCGGACGTCCTCCTGTGCGACATCGCGATGCCGGGAGAGGACGGGTACTCGCTGATTCGTCGGGTGAGAGCCCTGACCCCGGCGCAAGGAGGCGATGTCCCTGCCATCGCCCTCACCGCGCTCGCGGGGATCACCCACCGACGCGCGCTCGCTGCCGGGTTCCAGCATTGCCTCACGAAGCCGGTCGACATCGACGACCTCGCCCAGGCCGTCGAGCAGTGCTCCAGTCGGTCGCCGAGCCGGTCCAGCGCAACCTCGGACTGACCTCTGGCCTCGGCCGGGCACCTCGGACGCGAAGAGGCCCGGCATCCTGACTGGATCCGGGCCTCTCCGACCATCAAGAGCGACGTCTACGCCAGGTTGGCGCGACTCGGCTTCTCGCCGCGGGGGTCACCCGTCGGCAATTCGCCACGGGCCTCGCCGGTCGACGAGACGTCCCGCGCCCCGCTCTGCTCGAGGATCGCCTTCCCCTTCTGCGTCCAGGTCGAATCAGCCGAGTGGATGGACAGGAGGATTCCACCGTTCTTCACCATTCCCTCGAAGCGCTTTGCTTCGAACTCGGGGATTCCCATCCCGACGAGCGCGCCAGCGATTCCACCGACGGTGCCGCCGACCCCTGCTCCGGCCAGTGCCGCCATGATCGGGCCCGCGGCGATGAAGGGGCCGACACCGGGAATCGCCAGCGCTCCGATCCCGACGAGCCAGCCGAGCCCGCCGCCGAGCAGCGCACCAGTCCCCGCGCCGGTGGCAGCGCCCTCGGGAGCCTTGGTGTTCTTTTCGTGTGCGAAGTCCTTGGTGCCTTCCTTGTCAGGAAACAGCACTGAAATGTCCGAGCTCTGGAAGCCCTCCGTCTTCAGGCGCGACATGGCCTGCTCGACTTCGGCTCTGTTGCTGAAGATTCCGTATACGGCGGTTGCTCTGTTCGTCATGTCATCTCTCAGTTCTTTTTTCGGTGCTGGACGGGGTTGGAAACGGCTCAAGGCTTGACGTCGATCTCGTTCTTCACGTTCGACTGACCTGCGATCGAGGACGCCTTCTGCTGCAGCGTCTGCTTCTCGGACTCCGACTCGACCGGGCCCTTCAGTGTGACCACCCCGTTCTGGGCGATGATCTTGACGTTGTGCGCGTTCGTCGACAGCGTCTTGTCGCTCATGATCGACCGACGAATGTTCGCGGTCAGGTCGAGATCGGTGCGGTTGTTCTTCTGCTGGTCTGCGGTGAGCTCCGTCGGCTGATTGTCACGCTGGTTGACCGCGGTGTTGTCGGCAGCGTGGGTTCCGCCATCGACCTTGCTCTTGCCGCCCTTCGATTCGGATTCGCCAGCGAGTGCCACGGGCCCCAGAAGCAGGATGCTGAGGGCCAAAGTCTTCGTCTTCATTCGGTGCTCCACGTCAGGTGTCGCAACAGGCGTCGTCGCGGGATGAGACTTCTCTCTGTAGCTAGGGCGCTCGAGGGGCGAGCGGATGCTCTCCATCGTTCTCGAGCCAAGGCTGTGCGGCTGGCACTCGAGGGTGATCTCGGCTGGAATCGGCAGTTCACCCGGGCAAAGCGCCGACGGAGGCGATATTCCGCCGGACCGGTCACTCGACCTCCGGACAAACATAAGCACCTCGGGTCTCTTCGCTAGCCGCTCAGCAGAGTCGAGCCGAGAACGGTTGGTCGGTGTCCAACCGCTCGTGTGGTACGCGCCCGCGCGACTGCTACTCCGGAACCACCGGCAGGAGGATCTGTGACGCCTGCTCTCCGCCGAAGTGGACGGTGTTCCTCGCGACCACCCACGTCGTCTCGTCGTAGTTGTTCCCGCCGGTGTTCAGGTTCCGCTCCATCGACGGAAAGTTGGCCGAAGCCACCTCGAGCCGGATGCGGTGCCCTCTCCCGAACTTCACGGCGGTCACCATGTTGGACAGCGTGATCCGGTAGGTCCCGTCCGCCGTCATGCGGACGCTCCGGTCGAAACCCTCCCGGTAGCGCATGCGGAATGCGTCGTCCGCGAGATTGATCGCCTTCCCGTCGGGGAAGACGTCCACGAGCTTCACCATGAAGTCGGTGTCCTTCGCGCTCGAGGAGACGTGGAGCGTCACGGTCACCGGGCCTGCCACCGTGACCGGCGCCTCCAGAGGCGGCGTGCTGTAGACGAGCACGTCGCGGCGCGCTTCGACCGGTCGCTGGTCGACCGCGGCCTGGATCTCGCAGCAGCCCCCTCCGCGAGAGGGCGTCGGCTGTGCCGGGTCGTAGACGAATGAATGCGAGCCGCTGGCAGGCGGCATCCAGACGAGCTGCCCCGCGTCGACGCCTGGCTCGCCGGCGGCTGGGCCGAGGTACAGCGGCGTCCACCGCGTCTGCGGCAGCGGCCACTTGCTGCCCATCACCCACCCGCCATTCATCACCATCAGCTGCACGCGCGGCATGTCGAGCACGCCGTTCTTCTTTCCTGCCAGCCAGTGGTCGAACCAGTCGACCCAGAGCTTCTGGAAGCCGTCGTCCCGCCCGCGGTAGCGGATGTCGCCGAGCGCGAGATCGCCGAAGGTGTAGTCGGCGAACTTCGGCTCCTCCTCCAGCTCACAGTGCGGGCCGGCGCCGATGACCAGGTACTGGTTCGGCGTCCCGACCTCCTGGAGGTGCTTGAACAGCCGCGTGGTCTCGCCCACGCCGATGTCGTGCCAGGTCGAGTAGTGGATGGCCGGCACCCGAGGCCGCGCGTCCCCCTGGATGAACGGGACCGCCTTCCAGCGCGGATCGGCCGGGGCCCAGGTCACGTACTTGTCGAACGGCGTCAACGGACCGCCGAACGCCCGCAGCGCGTCCTTGGAAGGCAGGTGGCTCATCGCGGTGGGGAAGTCGACCTTGCGGTTGAGCCAGTCGAGGCTGCCGTCCTCGCGCAGCTTGTAGAACTGCGGCACCGGCTGGAACGAGTAGCCCGTCCGGAGCCGGATGCGCTGCTCCTGGGTGGTCTTCGGCGGGAGGACCAGCCGCTCGGTGGGGACCATGTCCCCGTACCACCAGATCCAGAGCCCGCTCTGCGGGACGCCGCCGCGGTAGATCGCGCCCTGGGTGTCGTTCCCCGGCACCGCGCCCACCGCCGTTCCCGACGCCAGTGGCAGCATCGCCGTGTGCGCCGGGTGGTTCCGTGCTGCCATCGGCCACTGCTGCTCGCCCGACGACGAGCAGCCGAAGGTCCCCACCCGCCCGTTCGACCAGGGCTGCTCGATGATCCAGTCCAGCGTGTCGACCCCGTCCGTGCTCGCCCCGGCGAGGTAGTCGTCGTAGACGCCCTCCGAGAACCAGTGGCCGCGTTCCTGCTGCAGCACCACGGCGTAGCCATGCTCCAGGAACTTCTCCAGCACCCGCTTCTGGAGCAGCCACTCGACCCGCTCCTTGTCGTACGGGGTGCGGATCAGGACGGTGGGCAGCTTCTTCCCCGAGGCGTTCCTGGGGAGCAGCACGTCGGTCGACAGGTTCACCCCGTCCCGCATCGGGACGAAGATCTCCTTCTCCCACGTGTACGGAGGCGCGGGAGGCGCCGCCACGGAGAGCAACAGGGTCAGGACGAAAGCCATGGGCCGTCGACCCCACCATGCGAGGAACGGCACGGCAAGGCGAAAGCCTGGCCTCGCTGGTCGGCATTCGCGGAGTTGGCGCGCCGCGGCGGGAGCGAGGCCGGGCGCAGGCCGTCGACGCCATCGAGCCGAGATCGCGGTCGTGCACCGCGGACCTTCCAGGTCGCGCTCCCCGTTTGCGTCGCGCGACGATGCGGGGCCCGGCCGCAGCTCGGCCACCGAGCCACGTGCGGCACATCCGTCACTGCACCGTGAAGCTCACCGCCGCCGCTGCTCAGACTGTAGAACGGGCCGGTCACGGTGAGGATCGCCCCTTCTCCTCCGACCACTGGCTATCCGGGCGCCGAGCTGACCCGAATCGCCGACGCCAGCGCCCGGCTCCGCGCGCTAGAACGCCCGCACCGGGATCCCGACCCAGCGGGCGAAATCGATGCTCGAGCCCGGGCCGTCGCTCACGAGCACCCCGTTCGAACCGGCCGCCTGACAGCGCGCGCCTGGCACTCGGGTGCGCACCAGCCTGCACGTCGGGGACGGCTCGACGTCGACGAGGAGCAGTCGATCTCGCGTCCGGTGGGCCTCCCCGAGCAGCAACCACGTTCTTCGATCGTAAGGCGGGAAGAGCGTGGTGAGCCGGTCGTAGCTGATCGCGCCGCACCCGTAGGCGCCGGTCCGGTGCACAGCGAAGATGACCAGGTCGGCCCCCGTGCTCAGGGCGAGCGACTCGATTGACCGGCAGCTCCGGACCAGGTCCGGGGTCCGCGCGTCGTCCAGGACGGTCTCGGGAATCGCTCCTTCACGCGAGAGCTCCGGGCCCGCCTGGAACAGTCCCCAGATCGCGGCCCCCAGGATGACCGCCGCCCCCAGGATCGGGGGCAGCCTTCCTCGGGGCCTCGGAATGAGGCCCTCGATCGCTGCGAGCAGGACGACGCACGCCGTTGCCAGCGGCATCCCGAGGAAGGCGCGCTCGTAGCTGTAGAAGACGGACGGGGTGGCATTGTGAACGCGCTCCGTTGCCAGCAGCACCAGGAATGTCGAGAGCGTTGCGCCGGCCGCGAGCGCCACGGTCGCTCGTCGGCGGACGGCGGCGAGGACGGCGAGGGCGGCAAGTCCCACGAGTGGCACCGCCGGGTGCAGGAGGATCTCGGGAGTCACGCGCGTCAGGTGGCGCGGGAGGTGCTGGAGCCCGTCCCGGAGCAGCTCCCACCGAAGGCGCGGCACCGGCGCCGGATGCAGGGCCCAGGAGGGGTGCAAGGCGTAGAACCAGCGCCCGAGTGCCCACGCCACGGCTCCCACTCCGACTCCCGCCGCGAAGAGCAGCCCGTCGCGCCTGCCGCGTCGCGCGCGCAGGAGGAGCCACACGCCCACGGGTGCCGCGAGGAGCAGCGCGTTCGGGACGCTGAGGACGCCGAGGGTGACGAGCGCGCCGACGACGACCCAGCGCGCGGGCGCTCGCCCGAGCTCGGCAATCGTCAGCGCCGCGGTGACGAGCATCAGGCCCATGCCAAAGAAGCGGGTGAGGAGCACCCCGTACCCGGCCGGCATCAGGGCGGGCGCCGCGAGAAACAGGACGGCCAGCGCGCACAGCCCGCGGCGCCAGGCCACCACCGCCAGGAGGACCCAGGGGGTGAGTCCCACCAGCGTCGAGACCAGCGTCGGGACGACCCAGACCGGTGCGCCGACGGCCACGAGCGGTGCAGCCAGCAGCGCCTCTCCCAGGTGGTGGTACGCCTGGCCGTAGAAGAATGGTTCACGGAAGTGAAGGTGAGCGAACTCCTGGGCCGCGTACCAGTAGGTCGCGACGTCCTCGTCGACGTGTCCGAGCGCGACGAGGTGCAGCGCTCTCTCGGCGGCGACGAGGCTCAGTGCCCCCGCCAGAGTGGCTGCGGCGATGGCCAGCGCCCTCTGCCCCGTGCGACAGGGGGCCGGCCCTCCCGAACTCAGGATCTCGCGACTCTCGCGCAACGACCGCAAAGTTAGCCCCTCCCCTCGCTGGCGGGGAGGTGGGAGGGGCTGAGGTGCAGGTCGCTCGCGACGTCGGGGCTCACGTTCACGAAGACGGTGCTGCCGGTGCCCGCGCACGCCCCGGTCCAGCTGAAGTCGTAGGACTGTGCGGGCACTGCGGCACGGGGTGGCGCGGAGGGTGGGCGCGGCGGCATCGGCAGGTCCCCTTCGGAAATACCAGGTGGGCCACCTCGGCCTCCTGCACTTCGGGCTAGGGTGGGGGAGAGGCCCGGATCTCCTGGGCCCTCGGCCAAGCGAGGACCGATGCCCAGGTTCATGGTGGAGCGCACCTTCCCCGACGGACTGCACATTCCCGTGACCTCCGACGGAGCGCAGGCGTGCCTCGCGGTGGTCGGCAAGAACGGCGACGTGGGCGTGACCTGGGTGCACTCGTACGTGTCCCCGGACAAGAAGAGGACCTGGTGCATCTACGATGGCCCGAGCGAGGAAGCCGTCCGGACCGCCGCCGAGCGGAACAAGCTTCCCGTGGATCGGGTGACGCCGATCAGCGTGCTCGATCCGTACTTCTACCGCTGAGGCTCAGCGCCGCTGACGGGCTCCGGCGCAGCCTCGGGCGTCACGAGTCTTCTTCGAGCCCTGACGCCGCTGTGCTCGGGGAGGGGGTCGAACCCTCACAGCCCTCCACGGGCTCGCGGATTTTAAGTCCGCTGCGTCTACCGGTTCCGCCACCCGAGCCATCTGACTCTTTCTGGGGGACACTAGCCGCGGGTGGGGTCTATGGTCCCGCGCCGAGGGGAGTCCCGTCTTCGGAGGTCCGCATGCGGTTGGCCAATTTCCAGGAGCACCTCAAGATCACCATCCCAGGTTCAGTGTCCGTGCTGTGCCTGGCCCTCGCAGGCTGCGCCACGAGCAGCGGTTCCAGGCTCTCGACGGGCGGCGGCCCCGAGATGCGCTTCGAGATGAGTGGCGGCGGGGCGCAGACCCTCGCGACCATCACCGCGGACGGCGCACAGGGGCCGTCGATCAGCCTCGGCCGCTTCGACAACGGCGCGACGCTTCGCGGCACGGCCTCGGGACAGCCGGTCCAGATGCAGGTCCAGGACAACAGCGCCCGGGGCATCTGGGGCTCGGCACCCATCACCGTTGCCGTCACCGAGACGGACAGCGGACTCCAGATGAACGGCATGGTCGCCGGTCAGCTCTCGGACTGGAGGGCGACCAAGGAGCTCATCGAGGGGAAGATCGGTGTCTGCGCCTACCAGCTCGCCCGCGTCGGCACGTCCTACCAGGGAACTCGCACCTGTGCTCCCGGGCAGGTCCGGGTCACGTTCCCCCCCAACATCCTGGAGTGGAGGTCGATCAACATCGCGGTCCTGATGGCGCTCCTGATGTCCTCGCCCTGAAGGTGAGTGGTCAGCTTCAGAGGTCCCATCGCAACGTGATCCAGACCTCGGTGGAGCTGTAGTTGAGGGCCAGGATGTTGCTCTTGTCGCGGATGTAGAGGACCTCGGGGTTGAACGACCAGCCGCGCGCGAATTCCCAGGTGAATCCGGCGCCGGCCTCGTAGAGGTTGTCGTTGCGTGTCGCGATGCCCAGGACCTCGTCCCCGGGGCCGACGTTGAACTGTTCGACGTTGTAACGGTCGTTCTGCCACCAGAAGGTCACGAAGAAGCCCACCGACTCGGTGAGGGTGAAGTTCAGCGTCGGGGAAAGGCCGAAGAAGAAGGAGTTGCCGTCGGGCCGGCCCTGCGTCGCGAACTCGCCCCCGATCTGACCGGCCAGGGTGAAGCTCGCCTTGCCGTCCAGCATCGAGTGCGTCCAGCCCGTCGTCGCCTCGACGATGTTGCGGCTCCGGGCCTGCAGCGGGCCCGCGGGATAGAGGCGCTGGCGGAACTCCATGCCAGCGGTGATCTGGTTTCGTTGGTCGAGGCGGAAGCGCCAGTCGCCGTAGACGCCCCAGTCGTTGCGGTAGATGCCGTTGCCCCGGTAGCTCACCCGGCCGCGTAGGCCGAGCGCCAGGTTGTGCTCGCCGAAGGTGCGGCTGGCCGCGGCGTTCCAGCGCCAGTCCGCGTCGTGCCTGCGGTTGTCGTTGCCGTAGACGCGGCCGCGAAAGTCCAGGCTCGCGGCCAGCGCGTAGTCGCCGGGGAGCAGGTAGTTCAGCCCCCCGCCGATACGTCCGCTGAAGAAGCCGTCGTTGGTGTCGCTCCCGCCGAATGCATCCGTGCCGGAGTTGGGGTTCACCCGGTAGTTGCCCACGCCCACGGCGGCGTAACCGAAAGGGAGGAGGCGCCTGCCGGCGGCGTAGCCCTGTGCGGCCGCGGCGTAGATCTCGGCCTGCTGGTGCAGATTGGCAGGCAGGTCGTCGAACCGCAGCACCGTCTCGAACTCGATCTTGGCGCTCGCGTAGTCGCTCAGGGCGAGGTAGGCGCGGCCCAGGCCGAGGTGGGCCTCGGGAGCGCTCGGGGATGCGGCGAGGCTGCGCTCGAAGAACTTCTGCGCCTCGTGGGGGCGGCTCGTCCTGAGGGCGGCCTGACCGATCAGGGCGTCGAAGGCGGCGTCGGCCCGCGCGCTCTCCTCGAACGGCGCCAGCAGGTCGTAGGCCTCCTGGTACTTTCCCTCCTGGAC
>Ga0208851_1000416_pt1 | contig 18799 bp, 9 predicted proteins | sample NGESurshal092012_FD_184481 | JGI IMG/M metagenome (GOLD analysis project Ga0208851, IMG submission 184481) | Arctic peat soil microbial communities from Barrow, Alaska - NGEE Surface sample 415-2 shallow-092012 (SPAdes) | ecosystem: Environmental > Terrestrial > Soil > Wetlands > Peat ... | reverse complement strand
CCGATCACCGTCAACGGACAGGTGGTCGATCCGGGTGGCGGCAGCGACTTCATCGCCGACAGCGTTGTCTACAGCTACCAGTACACCGACCCGAACGTGGTGCTCTCGCCCGAGACCTCGAACATCCGGGCCGTCATTTCGGCCGGCGGTGCGCCCGACAAGAACTTCATGGGCGTCGAGCTCATCCAGGCACAAGCCTCCGCGGCCCTGAACGCGTCCCTCACCCCGGCCGCTCAGACCCTGCTGGTCACGTTCCAGGTGTTCGGCAAGACGGGAGCGGGCGTCAGCAAGTACACCAACAAGGTGAGCTTCCCGCTCACCGTCTACAAGAGCGCCACCACCACCCTCGTCTGTCCCAACGGGTCCGTGCTCTACGCCGGGCCGTGCAACGAGCCCGGTCGCGACTCCCCTGTCCGCTGCATCAAGTCGGGCTGAGCACGGCCGATGGCCTTCCTCCCCCTCCTCGAAGAGGTGGTCCGCTCCGTGGACGGAGCCCTGGCCTGCTCGGTCATGGGCTTCGACGGCATCGCGGTCGAGAACTTCCAGATCGACGCCGCGACGGACCTCGACGTCCAGTCCACCCTCATCGAGTACGCCGCGGTCCTCGGTCAGGTGAAGAACGCCGCGCAGCTCCTCAAGACCGGCGCCGTCACCGAGGTCAGCATCAACTCCGACCAGGTCCTCACCATCATGCGCCTGGTCACCGACGAGTACTTCCTGGTCCTCGCCCTCTCCGCCCGCGGCAACTACGGCAAGGGGCGGTACGCGCTCCGCATCACCGCGCCGCGCATCCGCGACGAGCTGTAGCGAGGCACTTCCCACTCGGGGTCACCTCGGGTTAAGGGGCCCCCCATGGCTGGTGTCATCGATACGTCCGACTTCCGCAAGGGCATGAAGATCGAGGTCGACGGAGAGCCCTTCGAGATCATCGAGTTCCAGCACGTGAAGCCCGGCAAGGGCTCGGCCTTCGTGCGGACCAGCATCAAGAGCCTGCTCTCGGGCCGGGTCCTGCAGCCCACCTTCAAGAGCGGCGACAAGGTCGGCAAGCCGGACATCGAAGAAAAGCAGATGCAGTACCTCTACAAGCAGGGCGAGGACTTCTACTTCATGGACACCCGGAACTACGAGCAGACGTTCCTCGGTGAGAAGGTCCTCGGCGAGTCGCGCAACTACCTCAAGGAGAACATCGAGGCCTCGGTGCTCTTCTACAATGGCAAGGCCATCGGCGTGTCGCTCCCCAACTCCGTCGACCTCAGGGTCACCAAGTGCGACCCCGGCATCCGCGGCGACACGGTGAGCGGCGCCCAGAAGCCCGCCGAGCTCGAGACCGGCTACGTGGTCAACGTTCCCCTCTTCATCAACGAGGGTGACGTCCTCAAGATCGACACCCGGGACGGCAAGTACCTCACCCGCGTGGCCGCCGCCTGACCATGGCGAGCAAGAAGCGAGCGACAGAGGACGTAGGGTCACAGGACGCCGGCCCGGCCAGCTCGCTGCTGGACGTGGACGCGCTCCGGCGCATCATCGAACTGCTCGAGACCACCGACGTCACCCGCCTGTCCTGGCGGCGTGGACCGGAGCGGCTGCTCATCACCCGCGGCGCCGGCCCGGCGCCCATCCTCCACGGTGCCACGCCGACCCCCCAGCCACCACTCCAGCCGGTGTCCCTCGGCCCCCGGGTGAGCGCCCCCGAGCCTCCCGCCGCCGCTGCCGCCAGCGAGAAGAAGGGGCACCTCGTCAACTCCCCCTTCGTCGGCACCTTCTACCGGACGCCCGCGCCGGATCAGCCGTCCTTCGTCGAGCTGGGCTCGGTGGTGAAGAAGGGCCAGACCCTCTGCATCATCGAGGCGATGAAGCTGATGAACGAGATCGAGGCGGACGAGCCGGGGAAGGTGACCGAGATCCTCGTCGAGAACGGGCAGCCGGTGGAGTTCGGTCAGCCACTGTTCCGCATCGAGCCCGCCTGAGGCCGGCCGTGTTCAAGAAGATCCTCATCGCCAACCGCGGGGAGATCGCCCTCCGGGTCATCCGCGCCTGCCGCGAGCTGGGCATCCGCACCGTCGCTGTCCACTCCACCGCCGACGCCAGCGGGCTGCACGTGCGGTTCGCAGACGAGGCGGTGTGCATCGGCCCGCCGCCCTCGCGCGACAGCTACCTCAACATCCCCGCCATCCTCTCCGCCGCGGAGATCACCCGCGCCGACGCCATCCACCCCGGCTACGGCTTCCTCTCGGAGAACGCCGACTTCGCCGAGGTCTGCGAGAACTGCAAGATCCGCTTCATCGGCCCCCGGGGCGAGATGCTCCGCCTGATGGGCAACAAGGTCCGCGCGCGCGAGGCGGCGAAGGAGGCCGGGCTCCCGCTCCTGCCCGGGTCCGCCGGCGTGCTCAAGGGCCCCACCGACGCGCAGGCCGAGGCCGACCGGATCGGCTACCCGGTGATCCTCAAGGCAGCCGCGGGCGGCGGCGGACGGGGCATGAAGATCGTCCGCGGGCGCGAGGCGGTCACCGCCGCGTTCGCCACCGCGTCAGCCGAGGCGGCCTCCGCCTTCGGCAACGGCGACATGTACGTCGAGCGCTACGTGGAGAAGCCGCGCCACATCGAGATCCAGATCGTCGCCGACGAGCACGGAAAGGTGATCCACCTCGGCGAGCGCGAGTGCTCGGTCCAGCGCCGCCACCAGAAGCTCATCGAGGAGAGCCCCTCGCCCGCCGTCTCGCCCGAGCTGCGCCGCCGCATGGGCGAGGTCAGCGTCCGGGCCATGGAGCGCATCCGCTACAACAACCTCGGCACCATCGAGTACCTGCTCGACGACCGCGGCGAGTTCTACTTCATGGAGATGAACACCCGCGTCCAGGTGGAGCATCCGGTGACCGAGGCGGTGACCGGCATCGACCTGGTCCGCGAGCAGATCCTCCTCGCCTCGGGCCAGCCGCTCGCCAGGACGCAGGAAGACATCCAGCTCCGAGGCGCCGCCATCGAGGCCCGGGTCAACGCCGAGGACCCGGTCACCTTCGCCCCCTGGCCAGGGAAGATCACCGGCTACAGCGTCCCCGGCGGCTACGGCGTCCGTGTGGATTCGGCGGCGTACGAGAACTACACCGTCCTCCCGTACTACGACTCGCTTCTGGCCAAGGTCATCGTCCATGCCGAGAACCGGCCCCTGGCCATCGCCCGGCTCCAGCGCGCGCTCGGCGAGTACGTGATCGAGGGGATCCGCACCAACATCCCGTTTCACCGCACCGCGCTCGCCGACGACGGGTTCACCTCGGGCCAGTACGACACCCGGCTGGTGGAGCGGCTCCTGGCCTCCGAGGTGGGTACCCGGCGCCTCCGCCAGGCCATCGAAGAGACCCCGTAACCCCTCGGACTCCCTGGGAAACCATCCGGCACGTTCCTTGACGGTCGCGCCGTCGGCACGCTACCGTCCGGGGTGGAGACTCCCCGGCTACCGCCTCGGGCCCGACCCCCCTCGGATCCGGCGCGAGCCGCCCGTGGATGGACAAGACCAAGATCATCGAGGTTGCGACCAAGCTCGTCGCCAAGGGGGCCTACGACAAGGCCATCCGCGAGTACCAGAAGGTGCTCGACCTGGATCCGCGGGACGTCCGCACGCTGCAGAAGATGGGCGAGCTCTTCCAGAAGAAGGGCGACAACCCGCAGGCCGCGTCGTTCTTCACCCGCGTGGCCGAGGTGTACGCACAGGACGGCTTCTTCCTGAAGGCGGTCGCGCTCTACAAGCAGGTGCTGAAGCTCAACCCCGAGCTGGTCGAGGTGAACCTCAAGCTCGCCGAGCTGCACCAGCACCTCGGGCTGATGACCGAGGCGATGGCTTTCTTCCAGGTGGTCGTCGCCCACCACGAGCGCAAGGGTGACACCAAGGCGACCTTCGCCACCCTCAAGAAGATGGTGGACCTGGACCCGGAGAACGTCTCCAGCCGCCTCAAGCTCGCCGAGCTCTACGCCCGCGAGCAGATGGGTGGCGAGGCGCTGACCGAGTTCAAGCGCGCCGCTGACTGGCTGGAGCGCAACAACCGCCCCGACGAGCGGCTGCGCGTCCTGGAGCGGATCGCCTCGCTCGAGCCGGACAACGTGCAGCTCGCCCGGAGCCTCGCGCATGACTACCTCGCCCGCGGGGACCACAAGCGCGCGCTGGCCAAGCTGCAGCTCTGCTTCAAGGCGGACCCCCGCGACATCCCCACGCTGATCCTGCTCGCGCAGGCCTTCGCCGCGCTCAACCACACCAGCAAGACGCTGAGCGTCTACAAGGAGCTGGCGAAGCTCCACGCCGAGCGAGGCCAGGCCGCCGAGGCCCGCGACGCCTGGGGGAAGATCGAGCGGCTCGACCCGTCCGACGCGGACCTCCTGGCGTGGAAGGCGAGCCACCGCGCCCCGGCCGCCGCTGCGCCGGCTGCCGCCCCTGCGCGCCAGGCGTCGCCCGCCCGGACCTCGATGTCGCAGTCCATCGCCGCGGCCCAGGTCGCCGCCGCTGCGCCGCCGCCACCTCCGCCCCCGGCGGCGACGGTCACGCTCAGCCGCGAGCAGATCCAGAAGCTGCTCGCCGAGACGGACGTCTACGTGAAGTACGGGCTGCACGACAAGGCGCTGGAGCACCTGCGCCGCATCTTCGCGGTCGACCCCGAGAACCTCGACGCGCACGAGAAGGCGTACATCATCTACCGCTCCGCCGGGCAGGCCGCGCAGGCCACCGAGCAGCTGCTGAACGTGCTCCGGCTCTGCACCCGTGGCCTCGAGCGCAAGCGCGCCCAGGCGTACCTGGACACGCTCCTCTCCGAGGCCCCGGGACACCCGGAGATGGCGGCCTTTCTCTCGGTGCTCCGCCCGGAAGCGATCGGGGGCCGCCGTGCCGCGGGGTTCGACGACTCCGCCGGCGACGAGGAGGTCCTCCTCGCCGACGAGGGGATGGAGGTTGCCTCCGACGACCTGGCCCTGCAGAGCGCCAGCCCCGGCGGAGACGACGAGCTGCTCGCCGAGGACGAGGAGGCAATGCTGGTCGAGGAGACCCCGCCCCCCGTCCATGCCCAGGACGAGCCTTTCGCCGCGCGACGTCCAGCGACGACGGGCATGAGCGCCGTGCTCGTCCCGCCTCCCCCGGAGGTGGATGGGTACGGCGACGCGATGCCCTACGGGGACGAGCCGGCAGATCGCACCCAGCTGACCGAGACGCTCGGCACCTACGAGCCCGGCGTCGAGAGCGCGGTCGAGCTTCCGCCGGAGGATCTCGAAGAGGTCGTCCTCACCCCGGCGCCGCCACCTCCGCCTGCACCTCCACCGGCGGCGGCGCGCCGTCCGGCCGCGATGCCGAACGGGGCCGCGCCGTGGACCGCGCCCGTTCGCGCCGCTGCGCCCGCTCCGGCGACCACCGGCCGCCTCTTCCCGCCAACCTCGAATCCCGGGTTCTCGCGTCCGGCCCCGGTCCCGGCTCTCACGCCCGCGGTCCGCGCGCCGGAGCGCCCCCCCGCCCTGACGAAGCCCGCGCCCGAGCCCGCCCGCGCACCCGAGCGGCCGCAGCCGCTGCTCAGGCCTGCCCCGGAGCCCGCGCGCACGCGGCCCACGCCGGCACCCGCGCCGCTCCCCCGCACCGCTCCCGAGGAGAGCGGACCGGTCGCCGAGGAGCTCAACGAGGCCAGCTTCTTCCTCGACCAGGGGCTCCTGGATGAGGCGCGCGAGGTGCTGGACACCGTGGAGCTCGTCCGCCCGGGGCTGCCACGCACCGCTGCGCTGCGGGAGCGGCTCGCCTCGCTCGAGGCGGCGAAGGAGGCTGCGCCGGCGACGCCCACGCCGCCTCCGGCCCCCCGGGCAGCTCCGCCCGGCGTCGAGCCCATCCCGGTGCGCACCGGCTCGTACAACCTGGCCGAGGAGCTCGCCGACGAGCTGCAGGAGCTCGGCCCCGGACCGGAGGACGAGCCGGCGCTGGCCTCCACGGGAGACTTCCAGTACTCGGTCGAGGAGGTGTTCACCGAGTTCAAGAAGGGTCTGGAGCGGGTCGTCCAGCGCAACGACGTGGACACCCACTACGACCTGGGCATCGCCTACAAGGAGATGGGGCTCCTGGACGACGCGGTGCAGGTGTTCGAGGTCGCCCGTCAGGGGTCCCTGGGGCAGCCGAAGGAGGTGGACTGCCTCACCATGATCGCCCTCCTCGAGGGCCTGCGCGGCGAGCCGCAGCGGGCCGTCGCCGCGCTGAGGGACGCGCTGGCCAGTCCGCACGCCGCCGCGCACGAGACGAGCATCCGCTTCGAGCTCGGGCTCCAGTACGAGGCTGCCGGCGCCGCGGGCAAGGCGCTCGGGCAATACCTGGTGGTCCAGCGCGCCGAGCCCGCCCACCGCGACGTCGCCGAGCGGGTGCGCCGGCTCTCGGCGATGGTACGCCCCGAGGACGATGCTCCCGCCCGCCCCACCGGTAGCACCATCCCCGGTCGGCCGGTCACCGCGCCCGCACCACCTGCGAAGAGTCGCAAGGTGGGGTACTTGTAGAAGGCTTCCCGAACGATGAGCTACCTGGAACACTTCGGACTGACCGAGGAGCCCTTCTCCAACGCACCGGTCAGCCGCTTCTACTTCGAGTCTCCCCAGCACCAGCAGGCGCTGGTCCGGCTCACCCACGCGGTGTCTCGCATGCGCGGGCTCTCCGTGCTGGTGGGGGACATCGGCGCCGGGAAGACCACGCTCGCCCGCCGTCTGCTCGACGCGCTCCCCGAGGAGGAGTACGAGGCCGCGCTCTTCGTCATCATCCACTCCGGCGTCACCGCCTCGTGGCTGCTCCGGCGCATCGCGCTCCAGCTCGGGGTGGAGAACCCCGCGCAGGAGAAGCTCGCGCTGCTCAGCCAGCTCTACCAGCGGTTGATGCAGATCCACGAGCAGGGCCGCAAGGCGGTGGTGCTGATCGACGAGGCCCAGATGCTCGAGACCCGCGAGCTGATGGAGGAGTTCCGCGGCCTGCTGAACCTCGAGGTCCCCGAGCGGAAGCTCATCTCCTTCGTCTTCTTCGGCTTGCCCGACATCGAGCGGAACCTCCGGCTGGACCCGCCGCTGGCGCAGCGGGTGGCCATGCGCTACCGGCTCGAGCCGCTGAACGCAGAGAGCACGCGCTCGTACATCGAGCACCGCATCCAGACGGCCGGGGGCACCCGGATCCCGTTCACCTTCGAGGCCGTGGAGGTGCTGCACCGGCTGTCCGGTGGCTCGCCGCGGATCATCAACACGCTCTGCGACAACGCGCTCTTCGAGGCATACCTGGCGCAGGAGACCACGGTGGATGCGGGGCGCATCGAGGAGATCGCCCGGAACCTCGCGCTCGAGCCGGGGGAGCAGCCCCCCGGAAACGGCGCGCCGGTGCAGGCGGCGGCTCCGGCCGGGAACGTGGACCTCTCCGAGGTGGACCGCTACCTCGAGAGCTTGAAGAGCTGAGGCATGCGCTGGCGCGGCGCGAGCCGCAGGCGGCGGGTCCTGTGGCTGGCGCTGGTGCTCGCGCTGGTCGCCGGTGGGCTGACATCCCTGGTGGTGGGTCGCTCGTCGTTCGCCTGGGACAAGACCTGTGCCCTGGCCCGCCGCCAGCTCCCGGGGCTCCTCGGCGCCGACGTGGGGCTCGGCCGCTGCGAGGTGGATCCCACCGGGCGCACCATTCGCATCTATGGCCTCTCGGCGGGCGCCCCGGACAGTGGCCGACCGACGTTCAGCGCTGACCTGGTGGAGATCACCGTCGGCGGCGTGCAGCCCCTCTCCGCGCGACTCGAGCTGGAGCGGGTCCGCGTCGTCCGCCCGCGCATCTGGCTGGACCTCTCCCACCCCGCGCCCGCCTCCCCGTCTCGGGGCTGTCCGCTGCGCCCGCTCGAGCGCGTGCTGGTGGACACGCTCGAGGTCCGCGGCGCCGAGGTCCGGGTCGCCTTGCCCGGCGGGCGCCGGGTCGAGGTGGCCGGCGTGGAGCTCGGCTGGCGCACCCGGCGCCGGGATGCGGAGTTCACCCTCCGCACCTCGCAAGGCCTGGTGGACCTCGCGAACGGCCGCCCTCCGCTGGCCGTGGCTGGCCTGGTGGTCGAGGGGGCGCTGGCCCCCGGAGGGCGGGAGCTGGAGGTCAGCCGGGGGGAGCTGTCCATCGATGACGCGCAGCTCTCGTTCGCTGGCCGGGTGAACGATCTCTGCCGCCCGGCGCTGTCCCTCGACGCGCAGCTCTTTCTGCCGACGCGGATGCTCGCGCGGGTGCTCCCGCTGGGCGACACCTCGGGCCATCTCTGGGCGCAGGCCACCTTGTCCGGCCAGCTTCCGGATCTCCGGGTCACCGGTGAGCTCCTCGGAAAGGGCGTGACGCTCGGCGCGCTGCGTCCCGGTGACTTCACGGTCCGCGCCGCGCTGGCAGGGCAGGACCTCACCATCGGCGAGCTGACGGTGCCGGTGGGGCAGGGCTCGGTCAAGGCGAGCGGCGAGCTCCGGCTGAGCACCGGGCTGCCGCTGAGGGCCAGGGCCCAGCTGGACCAGGTGAGCCTGTTCCAGGTCTTCGAGCGGGTGGGAATGCCGGGGGCGTGGGTGGACCTGTTCGCCACCGGGCCGGTCACCGTCACCGGGAAGCTCGCGCCCGCGCCCGAGCTGAACGGCCAGGCCGATCTCCAGATCTCCCGCTTCGTCACCTGGAGCCATCCGGTCGACCGGAAGGTTTCGGGTTCGCCCATCCTCGCCATTCCCGCGGGCGAGGTCACACTCGACGTGGGCATCCGCCCGGACCGGGTGGAGCTCACCAACGGCAAGGTGAAGGTGGGCAGCTCGCGGGCGCTCGCCAGCGTGATCATCCCCTACGGCGGCCGCGCGCCCATCACCATCGACGCCAACCTCGAGCCGCTGGTGCTCGAGGACGTGGGCAAGCTGACCGACATCCCCCTCGGGGGCGCCGGTGCCATCCGGGCCTCGCTCCGCATCCCGGGCGGGTCGCTGGTGGTCGACGGTGAGCTGGCGTTCCAGGACGCGATGTTCAACCGCTTCGCGCTCGGGAACCTCTCCTCCTCGGTCACCTTCCGTGACCAGGTGCTGTCCTTCCCGGATGCCTCCGGGACGAAGGGGCGCACCGCCTACCACGGGCGGGCGCTGCTCGACTTCCGCGGCGAGTCACCCGAGGTGCACCTCGCGGCGAACGTCCCGGATGGGCGGACCGAGGACCTGATCGAGGTGCTGGCCCCCGTGTCCGCCGCGGTGCAGCCGCTGCGCCGGGTGTTCGTGGGTGGAGCGCGCGGCGCGGTGACGCTGGAGGGAGCCTCCGCCACCATGGAGGGACGATTCGACTTCGACCTGACCGGGGTGAGCTTCGCGGGACGGAGGATGGGCGACGGCGCGCTGCACGCGCGGCTCGAGCGCGGCGAGGCGATGGTGCTGGAGGGGTTCGCGCTGAAGGGCCCACTCGGGGCCTCCCGGGCCGACGCACGGTGGGACTTCGCGGGGCCCCTCTCCGCCCGTTTCCGGGTGGACGGCCTGCAGCTCGAGGAGCTGGTGGGAGCGGAGCTGGCGAAGAAGTCCCGGGCGCGGGGGACGCTCACGCTCGCGGGAACGGTGGGCGGCACCGACGAGACCCCCGAGGTGGCGCTGTCGGTCGGCGGACCTCAGGTCTACCTGTCGGGCCGGGCGCTGGGCCCCATGGCGCTGGACGCGCGCGCGGTGGGCGAGCAGCTCGAGGTCACCGGGCGCCCCATCGCGGACACCGACCTGCGCCTGAGCGCGCGGCTGAAGCGCCCCTACCCGTACGACGCCACGCTGCGGCTCGCCCTGGCCGATCTGCGCGCGTTGCTGCCCGACGCCGCGACCGCGCAGGGGCTGAACGGCTCGGCGACGGGAGTGCTGACGGCGGGCGGCGCCTTCGGCGACGTGGAATCCTCGCACGGCGTCCTGCACCTCGACTCCCTGAAGCTGCAGCGGGGCGAGTTCAAGGTGGAGAGCGACGGTCCCTGGGACCTGCGCTTCCGCGGCGGACGGATGAGCACCGAGGGCATCCGGCTCCGGGGACCGGAGACGGACCTCACCGCCTCGGGTTTCCTCGAGGCGAAGGGGATGGAGATCGCCGTCTCGGGAGGGATGGACCTGCGACTGGTCGAATCCTTCGCCCCGGTGCTCGAACGGAGCTCCGGCCGCCTGGAGCTGCTGGGCACGGCGCGGGGCGCGCCGGCGGACCCGCAGATCGTCGGCACCGCCACCCTGGTCGATGCGGGGTTCCGCGTCCGCGGCCAGCCGCTCGAGCTCCGCGGGCTCAAGGGCAAGCTCGACTTCAGCGAGTCGCGCATCCTCTGGAGCGACCTCAGCGGGCAGGCCAATGACGGACGGATCGCCAGCCGCGGTGACGTCCGCTGGCGCCGGTTCCGGGCGGAGCAGCTGGAGGTGGCGGTGCAGCTGGAACAAGTGTCCGTCCGGCTGATCGAGGACGCACCGTTCGCCGCGAGCGGCGAGCTGACGGTGAGCGGGCGCCCGGGCTCGTTCCGCCTCGCCGGAGATCTCGACGTGCAGCGGCTCCGGTATCGCCGCGCCTTCGGGTTCGACACCCTGCTGGCCCGGGCCAATCGCTCCTCGGTGCCGGGGGAGGCGCCGAGCGAGTGGCTGCAGCTCGACGTCGCGCTGCACCTCAAGGACGCCGCCGTGGAGAACAACCTCGCCCGGGCGAAGATCGTCGGTGACGTCCGGCTCACCGGCAGCAACCTGCACCCGGGGCTGGTGGGAGCGATCGAGGCGGGGCAGGGGAGCCAGGCTTTCTTCCGCGGGACCACCTTCACCGTCACCCAGGGTGCGGTGGACTTCAAGGACCGCCGCAGCCTGGAGGGCGTCTTCGACGTGCGCGCCGAGTCACAGGTCCGCGACTACCTCGTCCGCCTCCACGCCTTCGGCAAGACCACGCAACCTCAAGTCTTGCTCTCCAGCGAGCCGGGTCTGCCCGAGGGGGACATCATCTCCCTCCTCACGCTCGGGGTGACCTCGCGCGACCGGAGCAACACTCCCACCACCGGGGCGGGCATCGCCGCCGAGGCGCTCTACCAGGCCTCCGGACTCGACCGGCAGGTGCAGAAGTTCCTGCCCCGGACCGACGTGCTACGCGACCTGAGCGTCCACGTCTCCACCATGTACAACGACGCCAACAGCCTGGTGGAGCCCACGGTGCAATTGGAGTCGAAGTTCCTCACCGACCAGCTTAAGCTCGGGCTGTTCCAGCCGGTCTCCGGAAAGGGGACGCGGGCACTGGCCGAGTACCGCTTCGACGATCGCATCTCCGCCCAGATCCAGTGGGACAACGTCTACAACGACGTGCCGATCGGAAACCTGGGTCTGGATTTCAAGTTCCGTTGGGAAGTCGAGTAGCCCTCCACCTCGCGCTCCTGCTCGTCACGGGAGCCGTGCGGGCGCAGGGCACCCCGCCGGGGCCCGAGGTTCCCCGCGTCGCCGCGGTGCAGCTCGAGATGCGCGGCGGCGGAGCCGTGCCACCCGAGGTGTCGGGCCTCCTCGCCGTGCAGCCAGGTCAGCCGCTCTCGGTCCGTGCGATCCGACGGAGCATCGAGCGCCTCTTCTCCACCGGTCGCTTTGCGGACGTGGTGGCCCTCGGGCGAGAGGGGCCGGACGGGCTGGTGGTGGTCTTCCAGCTCGCGCCCTCGGTCCGCATCGGACGGGTCGAGGTGACCGGGGCCGGCGCGCTCGGCAAGGATGAGGTGCTGGCTGCTGCGCGACTCGCTCCGGGGAGCGAGTTCTGGCCGGAGCGGCTCGTGGACGCCCGGACCGGACTGATCGCCGCCTATGCCCGCCGGGGCTGGAACGCCGCGCAGGTCGACGCCACGTCGGAGCCCGCCAGCGGCAACGAGGTGGTGGTCCGGCTGGACATCCACCCCGGGGAGCCCACGCGCGTCACCGCGCTCCGCTTCGACGGACAGGCCGGGCTCTCCATCCAGCGGCTCGCGAGGGCCTTCGGGCTGCGCGTGGGAGACATCCTCGACCGGACGCGGCTCGACCCGGGGGCGGAGGCGGTTCGCACGCTCTACCGCGAGACGCACCATGCCCGCGCCAGGGTGGGGTCCCCGCGGGTCAGCATCGAGGGCACCGCCGCGGTGGTCAGTGTCCCGGTCGACGCCGGCCCGCGGTTCACCTTCCGCTTCGAGGGGAATCGCCGCTACCCCTCCGCCTGGCTTGGGGGAGCCCTGGAGATCGATCCCGCCGAGACGCTGGACCGCTCGGTGCTGGAGCGCGAGGCGCGGCGGGTCGAGGCGTTCTACCGCTACCGGGGGTTTCGTGACGTCCGGGTGGAGCCGAGCGAGGTGCAGAACCGAGACGGCACGCGGGCGGTGGTGGTGTTCCACGTCGTCGAGGGGCGTCAGAGCCTGGTCCGCTCGGTGCAGTTCGAGGGCCGGTCCGGGCTGCCCGAGGAGGACCTGCGCACCATCCTCGAACGGGTCATCCGGGAGCGCATCCCCGAACCGGGTGAGCAGCGGCTGGAGTGGGATCCGCTCCAGCCCGAGAGCCGCCTGGTCACCGCCGGTCGGCCCGACACGCCTGGCCCCCCGCCGGCGGCGGTCTTCGTCGAGGAGGCCTGGCGCGACGCCGCCGAGGCCATGCAGCGCGCGTATCGCGAGCTCGGCTGGGTGGACGCGAAGGTCGCGCTCGCCAGCGCGGTCGACGACGTGGATGCGTCGGCGGTGGACGTTCGGTTCCGGCTCGAGGAGGGAGTCCGCACCTTCGTCCGCTCGGTTCGATTCCAGGGGCTGCCGCCCGGATTCCCACCGCCCGCGGTCCCATCGCTTCGCCCCGGTCTGCCCTTCAGCCAGACCCGGCTCGACGAGGCGCTCGCCACGACACTGCGAGATCTCGGTCGGGCGAGCTACCTCTTCGCCCAGGTGTCCGCGCAGGCTGACATCTCCACCGACCGCACCGCGGCCAACCCCATCCTGATCATCGACCCGGGTCCCGCGGTGAGGGTGGGGCAGGTCGTGCTCCGTGGCCTCTCCAGGACCGACGAGTCGCTGGTCCGGGCCAACCTCAAGCTGGGCCCCGGTCAGCCGCTGGATCCGGAGGCGCTGTTCGAGAGCCAGCGAGAGCTGCTCCTCCTCGGCCTGTTCCGGACGGTGTCGGTCCGGCTCATCTCCCCCGACACGCCCGAGCCGGTGAAGGACGTGGTGGTCGAGGCGCGCGAGCGGCCCCGGCTGTCGGGCAGCGTCGGACTCGGCTACTCGCTCGAGGACGGGCCCCGGATCATCGGAGATCTCGTATACCCGAACCTCTTCGGCCAGGGCATCAACTTCACCTTCCGGGGCAAGCTGAACTACGTGGGCCTGAGCGCGTTGCCGCTCCAGGACTACGTCAACGGCTCGGAGCTCCAGGGTCTGAACGGGCTGGACTTCAACATCAACGCCGGGCTGACGCAGCCGCGGATCTGGCAGTTCCTGCCGGCCCAGGTGGGGGTGCGGTTGACGTTCACCGCCGAGCGCATTCACCGGCCCACGTACTTCTACGGCAGGGTGGCCGGGCTCTTTGGCGTCGACTGGGCCATCACCCGCTGGCTCCGGCTCACCGGGAGCTATCTCATCGAGAACGTGCTGGTGCGCGCACAGGCGGGGGTCGAGGAGCTCCTCGCCCCGACCCGGCAGACCGATGCCGAGCGGCTTCGTTTCCCCACCGGCAACTTCTTTCTCCAGACGGTGGGCACCGGCCTGACCTTCGACTTCCGGGACGAGCCGGCGAACCCTCGCTCGGGCCTGCTGATCAACACCTCGGGCGAGGTGACCAAGGACTTCAGCGCCGAGACCACCGACGTGAACGGGAACAACCCGGTCCCGGCGAACATCTTCACCTTCAAGGCGAGCTTCGGGATCACCGGATACATCCCGCTTCCGTCGCGCGCGGTGCTGGCCCTGTCGCTCCAGGGCGGGAAGATCTTCCCGCTGATCACCAACAGCCTCATCATCCCGCCCAAGCGCTTCTTCATGGGAGGCGCGACCACGCTGCGCGGGTTCCGGATCGACGCGCTCATCCCGCAGGACTTCCGGGGCGTGTACGCCTTCGAGCGCCGGGCCTGCGAGGCCCTGGCCTGGAGCGGGGGCTGCACCAGCCGCGCCCTGGTGCTGACGGGCGGCGGCACGCTCCCGTCTGAGGGAGGGACCATCTTCGAGCTGGCGAAGATCGAGCTCCGGCTGCCGCTGGTGAGCGACTTCGAGCTGGGGCTGTTCTTCGAGGCGGGAAACCTCTGGTACGAGGAGCGCCGGTACAAGCCATTCGACCTGCGGCCGGTGGCGGGGCTCGGAGTACGGTACGTCACTCCGGTGGGGCCGCTGGCGCTCGACGTGGGATTCAACCTGGACCCCGACGAGGCGCTCAACGAGCCCATCTTCGCCGTCCAGTTCAGCGTCGGAGTGTTCTAGGTCGGTCTCGAGCGAGGTGAGCGTGATGCCCGAAGGAAAGTCGCGGAGGCGGTTCCTCGCAGAGGGTGTGCTGGCGCTGGCCGGGGTGGCGGCAGGCGCCGCGGAGGCGGCACCCGATGGCGGCACCTCCGCCAGCGCGGGCACGGGCAGCATCTTCTCGGGGACGCCGGGGGACGCCGCGGCTGCGCCTGGACCAGCGGTGACGGCAGAGACCTTCGCCCGGGCCGAGCCGCTGATGCGGGTGACCATGACTCCCGCGCAGCGGACCCTGGCCGCCGAGTCCTGGAACCTCACCGTCGGCCCGTTCTTCGCCCGGCGCGACTTCGCGCTCGGCGACGAGGCCCCGGGGATGGTGTGGAACCCCGTTCTCCGCGGGGGGGGGCGGATGCCACGGAAGGACCAGCTCGTGCGCTCGAGCTGGAGCGCGCGCAAGCCTCCAGGAGACGAGGAGCTGGCCTTCGCCCCGGTGCACGCGCTCTCCCGCTGGGTCCAGGCCCGGCAGCTCTCGTCGGTGCGGCTCACGGAGCTGGCGCTGGCCCGGCTCGAGCGGTACCAGCCACAGCTCAACTGCACCATCACCCTGATTCGCGAGCAGGCCCTGGCCGAGGCGGAGGCGGCGGACCGCGAGATTGCCCGCGGGAAGTACCGCGGCCCGCTGCACGGCATCCCGTACGGGGCGAAGGATCTCCTGGACAGCGCGGGAATCCGCACGACCTGGGGCGCGGAGCCGTTCCGCAACCGCGTGCCGAAGAGCGACGCGACGGTCATCGCGCGGCTGCGTGCGGCGGGGGCGATCCTGGTGGCCAAGCTGTCGCTCGGGGCGCTCGCCCTGAACGACGTCTGGTTCGGCGGCCGGACGAACAATCCCTGGTTCCTGGAGGAGGGCTCGGGAGGCTCCAGCGCCGGTTCGGGCGCGGCGGTCTCGGCCGGGCTGGTCCCCTTCGCCCTCGGCAGCGAGACCTTCGGGAGCATCGTCGACCCGTGCATGCGCTGTGGCACCACCGGGCTGCGCCCCACCTTCGGGCGCGTGCCCCGGACCGGCGCGATGACGCTCTCCTGGAGCCACGACAAGCTCGGGCCCATCACCCGCTCCGTGGAGGACACCGCGCTGGTGCTCGCCGCCATCTCGGGCCCGGACCCGGCCGACCTCTCGTCGCTGCCCAGTCGGTTCGCCTTCGACGCAACGCGGTCGGTGAAGGGGCTGAAGCTCGGCGTCGTGCCCGCGTGGATGGGCGGCCCGGCAGCCACCCCGGTCGAGCCTGCGGCGGTGAAGGCACTCGAGCAGCTCGGCATGCGCCGGGTGGACCTCACCTTCCCCGACCTGCCCTGGGCGGCGCTGCAGCTCCTGGTGATGGCCGACTCGGCGGCGTCGTTCGAGCGCCTCACGCTGTCCGGAGAGGACGCGCAGCTCCGGATGCAGGTGCGTGATGCCTGGCCGAACCTGTTCCGCCAGTCACGCTTCATCTCCGCGGTCGACTACGTGCAGGCGGACCGGCTTCGCCGGCACGTGGCGAAGGTGTGGGCCGAGCAGCTGTCCAAAGTGGACGTGCTCCTGTCCCCCTCGCTGCGGGACGAGCCGCTCTCCACCAACTCCACGGGCCACCCCTGCCTGGTGGTGCCCGCCGGCTGGGTGATGATCGACCGGCTGCGCAGCGACTGGCTGCCGCCTCCGGGCGAGCAGCTCCCCGCGGTGTCGCCGCCGAGGAAGATGCCCTCCGGCGTCTCTCTCATCGGCCACCTCTGGGACGAGGGCACCCTGTGCGTGGTGGGGATGGCGCTCGAGCGAGCGGCGAGGATGACCGACGCCCATCCTCCCGGGTTTGCGTGACGGTCCTCCGCGGGAACGTTGCCCGAAGGCACGCATTCGACAAGGCCGCGTCACGAGCGACCTGCACCGTGCCGGCTGGGTGGGCGGCGCCTCTCGAACTCTTGGCCGCCCTCGGGAGCGAGCGGTCATGCGAGGACGTCATCTCCGAAGAGCGGTTCTGGTCTGCTTCACCTTCCTCGGCGCAGCGGGGCTCGACGCAGGGGCGCTCGCCGCGCCGGCGCTCTCGGCGAACAAGGCCGAGTACGATCGGGGCGAGCCGATCCAGATCACCTTCTCCGGCGGTCCGGGCAACGCGCTCGACTGGGTGGGGATTTACAAGCAGGGGCAGACGCCCGGCCAGGTGGGCTCGACGCTCTGGTACTACGTCGGCGGGAGCAAGTCCGGCGGCGCGGCGCTCAGCAGCGGGACGCTGACCTTCGCGGCGGGCTCGGGGAGCTGGCCGCTCGGCGCCGGGCAATGGACCGCCTTCTTCCTGGAGAACGACGGGTACACCATCCTCGCCTCCACCAGCTTCGGCGTGCGACGGGGGCAGCAGTCCGTCCTCTCCACGACCAAGACCGTCTACGCACCAGGTGAGCCCATCGTCGCGAGCTTCTCGGACGGACCCGGCAACGCCACCGACTGGGTGGGTATCTATCCCGACAACGTGGCCCCGGGGAGCGTCGGCGCGACGCTCTGGTACTACGTCGACGGGAGCAAGACGGCGGGCGCGGCATACACCCACGGGACGCTCACCTTCGCCAGCGGCTCGGGCACCTGGCCGCTCCCGCCAGGTCGCTGGAAGGCGTTCTTCCTGGCCAACGACGGCTATTCGGTCCTGGCCTATGCCCCCTTCTGGGTCGGGAGCGAGAACGCCACGGCGCTGACTCCCAATGGCTGGCTCCTCGCCCCCGCGGGCAAGCAGTCGGTCGTCGGGTCCGGACCGCTGGCAATGGTGCTCACCCCCGATGGCTCTCAGCTGGTGGTCGCCAACGGCGGGTACGATCACCAGTCGCTGATGCTCGTCGACGCGCACTCGGGCCGGGTGCTCCAGACGCTGCCCGGGATCCCCGACGACCAGGGCGGCCTGTATGTCGGCCTCGTGCTCACCCGCGATGGCCGACGGGTGTACGCCTCCGACGGGAGCAACGACGCGATCCGAGTGTTCACCCTGTCGGGCGGCAAGCTGGTGGAGGGAGACCCCATCTCCCTTCCGGCTGGTACCTGGCCGGCGGGGCTCGCGTTGTCGTCGGACGGCAGCCGCCTCCTCGTGGCGGCGAACCTCGCAGATGCCCTGCTGGTCGTGGACACCGCTTCCCGGAAGTTGCTGGGCGCGGGACCGGCGGGCCATCTCCCCTACGGCGTTGCGCTCTCGAGAGACGGGAAGCGAGCGTTCGTGACCAACTGGGGCACCAACACCGTGACCGCGTCCGATCCCAAGACCGGTGCGCCGCTGAAGACCATCACCGTGGGCAGCCACCCCAGCGCGCTCCTCCAGCATCCTGCCCGGGACGAGCTGTACGTCGCCGACACCGACTCGGATCAGATCTCGGTCCTCGACAGCCGCTCTTCCCGCGTCCTCCGGACCATCTCGCTCCGCCCGTGGAGGGATGCCCCGGTGGGTGCGAGCCCCAACGCGCTGGCGCTCTCCCCCGACGGCCGGAGACTCTTCGTGGCCAACGCCGGGGACAACGACGTGGCGCAGATCCGCCTCGCCTCAGCCGAGGGCAAGGACAGGCGTGGCGACCGTGTGGAGGGCCTCATCCCCAGCGCCTGGTTCCCTGCCGGGCTCGCGGTTGGTCCGTCCGGCCGCACCCTCTTCGTGCTCAACATGAAGGGTCTGGGAACGGGCCCGGTGGCCGCCGACGCGTACATCGCCGATCAGCTGGTCGGCACGCTCTCCCGCATCGAGGTGCCCGACGAGGACACGCTCGAGCGCTACACCGAGCAGGTCGTTCGGAACAACCACTTCCCCGGCGACACCGATGCTCGCGAGGAGCAGGACGACGAGGAGCACCACGACGATCGGCGTGAGCGCGGGGGGGTGATCCCAAGGAAGCTCGGGGACTCGAGCCCCATCGAGCACGTCATCTACGTCATGCGGGAGAACCGCACCTACGACCAGGTGCTCGGCGACCTCGGGCGCGGGAATGGTGATCCGTCACTCACGCTCTTCGGAGAAGACGTCACACCCAACGCCCACGCCCTGTCCCGGCAGTTCGTCACCTTCGACAACTTCTACTGCGACGGCGAGGTCTCGGCCGACGGTTGGGTCTGGAGCAACAACGCCTTCGCCAACACCTACAACCAGAAGAACTGGCCGCTGGACTACGGCTGGGCCGGCCGGCTCTACGACTTCGGCGGCTTCGGGAACGACGAGACCGCCGGCTTTCCCTCGGACGACCCCACCCATTCGTTCCTCTGGGACCGGCTGGCGGAGAAGGGCATCTCCTACCGGAACTATGGCTTCTTCCGCGACGACGTGAACGAGCCCCTCACCCCCTCCATCCCCGGGCTCCAGGGGAAGACGGATCTGGCGTACTCGGGCTACGACCTGAGCCTCCCCGACGTCGAGCGGCTGAAGGAATGGCTCCGCGAGTTCGGCGAG
>Ga0208851_1000415_pt1 | contig 18854 bp, 18 predicted proteins | sample NGESurshal092012_FD_184481 | JGI IMG/M metagenome (GOLD analysis project Ga0208851, IMG submission 184481) | Arctic peat soil microbial communities from Barrow, Alaska - NGEE Surface sample 415-2 shallow-092012 (SPAdes) | ecosystem: Environmental > Terrestrial > Soil > Wetlands > Peat ... | reverse complement strand
GGCGTCCGGCCCCGTGCCACCGGCACGAAGCCGGAACACCGCCGACCCTCAGATCACGACCGCGCCCGCGCCGAATTCCACGCAGAACTTCGGGCCACGCGTACTAGACGGAGCCCTCGGCGGCAGCGCGCGTCAGCGTCGGCGACTGCTCGGCGTCCGGGCGGTCGGGCGCCACGTCCTGGTCGAGGAACTCGAGCACCGCGCGGTTGAACGTCAGCGGGCGCTCGAACATCGGCACGTGGCCCGTGTCCTCGAGGATCAGCGTGGCGGCCTGCGGGATGTGGCGGGCGAACTCGTAGGCGTCGCCCACCGGGACGAGGATGTCCTCGGTGCCCTGGACGATCAGGGCCGGGCAGGCGATCTCGCCCAGACGCGGCGTGATGTCGTAGCTGCTGAGCGCCTCGAAGGCGGGCTGGAAGCCCGGTGAGCCGACCGAGCCCAGCTGCTCGGCCAGCAGGTCCTTCTGCAGGCGCGAGGGGTAGCGCGCGACGACGCCGAAGCCCAGCGCGGTGAAACCGGGGCGCGTCAGCATGCGCCGCGCGGACTCGGGCGTGCCGCGCGTCGCGCTGACGAACGAGCGCGCGAAGCGCTCGCTGGCACGGTTCTGGGAGATCGTCAGCGAGGTGATGCCGGCGGCGTCGACGAGCACCGCCCGCTCGACGCGCCGCGCTGAGCGGATCGCGAGCTCGGCGGTCGTGAAGCCACCCATCGAGTTGCCGACGACGGCCACCGCGCCGACGCCGACGTGTTCGCAGAGGTGGTCGACGGTTGCGGCGAAGTTCGTGATCGAGATCGGCTCGCGCGGCATCTCCGAGCGGCCGAACCCGGGCAGGTCGAGCGCGATCACGCGGCGCGTCTGCGCGAAGGTGGGGATGTTCTCCAGCCAGTTCTGCCAGCAGCCCCCGAGCCCGTGGATGAAGACGACCGGGTTCCCGCCACTGCCGATGTCGACGTAGTTGACAGCGGCGCCGTCGAGCTCGGCGCTGTGGGTGTGCGCGGGCCAGTCGACCGCACGCCAGCCGGGCGTCGCGCTGACGCCGTACTCGGCGTCGGCGCGGCGGCGGGCGGTGCGCCAGGACACCGGCCGCGAGGGCGAGGGCCAGATCGTGCGCAGCGGACCGCGGCGGTAGAGGCGGGGCTCGGTGCGTGAGGCCATGCCCAGACGGTACCGAAGCCGCCTGCACGGGCCGGACGGTCGCCCGCAGCGCTAGGGGCGCTTGCGCACGCGGATGACGCAGTTCCAGGTCGCGACCTCGCGCAGCCCGGGGATGCTCACGATGAAGCGCAGCCGCGGCCAGTAGCGCGGCTCGACGCGCTCGACGATCAGCGCAGGGTCCGCCCGCACGAGGGCGACGGTCGGCCCGACGTGCACGGCCCAGAGCCCGTCGCCATAGGGGTTCTTGCGCGGCTGGCCGTGGCGTCGCACGTAGGCCTGCGGCCCGCGGTCGGGGCCGAGGTAGTGGTAGGGGGACATGTCGTGCCCGCCCCACGGCGAGTACCAGTTCGTCCACGAGATGTAGCCCCAGCCGCCGGGCTTCAGCACGCGCGAGATCTCTCGCAGGACCGCCGGCGTGTTCGGCGTGTGCTCGAGCAGGTTCGAGCAGAAGACGCCGTCGAAGCTCGCGTCCTCGAACGGCAGCGCGCCGGCGTCCGCCAGGACGTAGCCCGCTGGGGCCTCACCGGCGAGGCGCAGCTCGTCCTCGGAGTTGTCGACGGGCACGACGTCGGCGCCCGCGGCGGCGAAGGCGCGCGTGTAGAACCCCGGCCCGCAGCCCAGGTCGGCGATGCGCTGGCCCGCGAGCGGGCCCACGCGGCGGTCGAGGTCGGCGACAGCCTCGCGTGCGAGCACGGTGTAGAACGGCTCGGGGTCGGCCTGCTCGTTGCGCCACAGGCTCCACAGCTGGCGCACGCGCGCAGCGCCGTGCAGCTCGGGCGGATCTGTCACGGGCGCGGGCATCGGCGCGGCACAGTAACGGCGCGCGTCAGCCGATGGCGCCGAGCAGGCGCTCGAGGTCGCTCGCGTCGTTCCACGCACCGACCGACGCGCGCACGTAGGGCGTCATCGGCAGGCTGCGCACGACGACCCCGGCCTGTGCCAGGCGCCCCACCTCGCCCGGCGGGTCGTCGGCCTCCCACGTGACGAGCGTGCCGGCCCCGCGCGGGGCGACCGTGCGGCCGCGCTCGCGCAGGGCGTCGGCGAGGCTCGCGGCGAGCGTCGCCGCGCGCTCGTGCACGGCGGCCCAGCCGAACGCGTCGAGGACGTCGTGCGCGGCGAGCGCGACCTCCATCTGCTCGACGGCGATCGTCGTCGCGTCGTGGCGGCGCGCGTCCGGCCACGGCGTCGCCCGCAGCCCGGCGTTGGCGTCGGCGAGGTTCGCGTAGGCCAGACCCTGCGGCTCGACGCGCCCGGACCACTGCGGCGCGATCCAGAGCATGCCGGTGCCGACCGGGCCGCAGAGCCATTTCTGGCCCGAGCCTGCGTAGAACGCGCACCCGAGCGCGTCGACGTCGACGGGCACCGCGCCGATCCCCTGCGCGCCGTCGAGCAGCACCGGCACGTCGAGCCCCGCCAGCTCGGCGGGCGCGAGCGCACCCGTCGTCCAGCTGACGTGCGAGCAGGCGACCAGCGCCGTCTGCGGCTGCACGGCGCCGGCGAGGTCAGCGAGCGGGGCGGTGCGGATCGTGATGCCGCGGCGCTCGCGCATCGTGATCAGTGGGCCCAGCAGGCCGGGATGCTCGTCGGGCGCGGTCAGGACCTCGTCGCCGGGCTGCAGGTCGAGGCCGCCGAGCACACGCACGATGCCCTCGGTCGTGCAGGTCGTCAGCGCGACGTCGGCGGCGTCGGCGCAGAGCAGGCGGGCGTAGGCGTCGCGCAGGCGCGGCGTGATGGCCATGTAGCGCTCGTAGTAGCCCGTGCTGCGCCCCTCGGTCCCGGCCCGCTCCCAGCCGGAGCGGGCCTGCTCGAGCGCGGGCCGCGAGAGCGGGCCGCAGGTGCCGGCGTTCAGGTAGGCGGTGTGCTCGAGGACCGGGTGGGCGGCGCGGAGGGCGGCAGCATCCATCGCCCGGATGCTACGACCCGTCCGCGCGGGTCAGCGCCCGCAGACGGGCCAGGGCGCGGCGCCCGAGCGCGCGTAGAGGAGCGCGGCGCGGCGGTACTGCTCGGCGGCCGGCGCGGCCGCGGGGTCGCCGTGGCCGCCGACCGACGCCCACGTGCCGGAGTCGAACTGGAAGAGGCCGCGGTAGGTGCCGCTGGCATCGACCGCCTGCGGGTTGCCGCCCGACTCGCAGGCGGCGATCGCGATCAGGGCTGCGGGGATCGCGACGCCGGGGGCGCCGCCGGTGCGGCGCAGGTTACGCACGAGGCGACCCAGGTGGGCCGCCTGGTCGTGCAGGCGCGGGGTGGACCAGCCGGCATAGGTGGCGCGGTGCGGAGCGCTCGTGCCGCCCAGGTGCGCGCGGGCGCGGGCCAGGCGCACGACGCGCCGCACGGCGCGCTCGTGGCGCACGCCGGCGCGCTCCAGCGCGCCGGCGTTGCGGGCGGCGAGGTCGACGGCGCTCGCGGCGGCGGCGGCCGGCGGCGATGCGGCCGGACGGTTGGCGGCGAAGGCGACGGATGCCGGCAGGAACAGCATGACGGCGCCGGTCGCGAGTACCTGTTTGTGTCTGAGCATGGTGTCGGGTCCTTGCTGGGGCCGTGTGCGGGCGCGGACGCGCGCTGCGACGCTCCGTTGGGGATCGGGTGGCTGTGCGGCGGATCGAGCGGTCTCCCGGCCAGTGGGCGGGAGTCGTCCGCGGCGGGCGCGCACCGGAATCGGGCGCGCTGAAACCGTGTCCTGGGAGAGAAACACGCCCTCCTAAAGTCCGTTGCGCGTCTGTGACCGACGTCACACAGCAGAAAGAGCGTGCAAATCGGCGAAAAACGCCTGGACCCGGCGGCTGCGTCGACGGCTCGCGTACCATCGCGCGGGTGAACGTCACGCTCCCAGATGGCACCCCCCTCGAGCTTCCCGAGGGCGCCACCGGCGCCGACGCGGCGCTGGCGATCGGGCCCGGCCTGGCGCGCGCCGCGCTCGCCGTGCGCCAGCAGGGGGAGGTGCGCGATCTCGCCCGTCCGCTGATCGACGGCGAGCCGCTGGAGATCATCACCGAGAAGAGCGGCCAGGACGCGCTCGACGTGATCCGCCACGATGCCGCGCACGTGCTCGCCGCCGCGGTGATGGAGCTCTACCCGGGCGTGAAGATCTCGATCGGCCCGGCGATCGAGGGGGGCTTCTACTACGACTTCGAGTTCCCCGAGGGCGTCACCGTCACCGAGGCCGACTTCCCCGCCATCGAGGAGCGGATGCGCGAGCACATCCGCGCCGGGGAGGGGTTCGACCGCGTCGAGGTCGGGGTCGACGAGGCGCTCGGGCGCTTCAGGGCCGAGGGGCAGGACTACAAGGTCGAGCTGATCGAGGACCTCGTCCGCGACCAGGGCATCGACCACGTCGCGCTCTACACGAACGGGCCGTTCACCGACCTGTGCCGCGGGCCGCACGCGCCGTCGACCAAGCGCATCGGCGCGGTCAAGCTGCAGTCCGTCGCGGGCGCCTACTGGCGGGGTGACGCGACCCGCACGATGCTCACGCGCGTCTACGGGACCGCGTTCTTCGACAAGAAGGCGCTGGCCGCCGAGCTCGAGCGCCTCGAGCAGGCGCGTGCCCGCGACCACCGCAGGCTCGGGCGCGAGCTCGGGCTCTTCACCTTCTCGGACCTGTCGCCCGGCGCGGCCTTCTGGCTGCCGAAGGGCACGGTCATCTGGAACGAGCTCGTCGCCCTCTCACGCGAGATGGGCACGGCGCGCGGCTTCACGGAGGTCAAGACGCCGCAGCTCTACGACAGCGAGCTGTGGAAGACCTCGGGCCACTGGGGCAAGTACCGCGAGAACATGTTCATCACCGAGACCGAGGGCCACGAGTTCGGGCTCAAGCCGATGAACTGCCCCGGGCATGCACAGCTCTTCAAGACCCAGCACTGGAGCTATCGCGACCTGCCGGTCCGTTACGCCGAGCCGGGCCTGCTGCACCGCAACGAGCTCAGCGGCACGCTGCACGGGCTGCTGCGCGTGCGGCACTTCGTCCAGGACGACGCGCACATCTTCTGCACGGAGGAGCAGATCGAGGCCGAGGTGCGCCGCTGCCTGGAGCAGGCCTTCGCGACGTTCGAGATCTTCGGCTTCGAGGTCGAGCTCGAGCTCTCGACGCGCCCTGACGAGCGGATCGGCGGCGACGAGTTGTGGGACCGCGCGGAGGGCACGCTCGAGAAGGTGCTGCGCGACGACGGGCTCGACTACCAGCTCAACCCCGGCGACGGCGCGTTCTACGGTCCGAAGATCGACCTGCACACGACCGACTCCCTCGGGCGCTCCTGGCAGCTCGGCACCGTTCAGCTGGACTACTCGATGCCCGAGCGCTTCGAGCTCGGCTACATCGGCGCGGACAACGCCGAGCACCGCCCGGTGATGATCCACACCGCGCGGATGGGCTCCTTCGAGCGGTTCATCGGGATCCTGATCGAGCACTACGCCGGCGAGTTTCCCGTCTGGCTCGCGCCCGTACAGGCCGTCGTGCTGCCGATCTCCGACCGTCATGCCGAGGCGGCCGAGGGGGTCGCGGCCGCGCTGCGCGCGCGGGGACTGCGCGCGAAAGTCGATGCCGGCAACGAGTCGATCGCCAAGCGCATCCGCGAGAACGAGCTGCAGAAGGTGCCCTACATGCTCGTCGTCGGCGATCGCGAGGCCGAGGAGTCCACGGTCGCGGTGCGCCGCCACGGGCTCGGCGACGTGGGGACGTTCGCCGTCGAGGCCTTCGCCGCGCACGTCGCGTCGGAATCGGCCGAGCGGCGCGACGAGGTGCTCGCAGCGTGACGCGGACGAAGCGCCGGCTCGGCGCGCTGCCGGCGATCGACCTCGGCGGCGGCCTCGTCGTCCACCAGGCGGTCAGCGTGGGCCAGCGGCGGCGCGGGCTGGCCGGCCTCGACGTGCTGCCCGAGGGCCGCGCGCTGCACCTGCGCCCGTGTCGGGCGGTGCACACCTTCGGCATGCGCTTCGACCTGGATCTCGTGTGGCTCGACGGCGCGTTTCGCGTCGTTCGGGTCGATCGCGGGGTGCCTCCGCGGCGCCGCCGGACGTGCCTGCGGGCGCGCTCCGTGGTGGAGCTCCGCGCCGGGGAAGCCGATCGACTGCTGGAGATTGGCTATACTGCGCAGCGTTGACACTGTTCGCTCATCTGCGCGCTTCTTGACGCGCACCCCTCACAGCTAGTGCCGGTCCCTCGCAGATTCGACCGGCGCCCGCCCGAGCGGGACACGACCCGGATCAACGAACGCATCCGCGTTCCCGAGGTTCGTGTGATCGGTGCCGACGGCAACCAGGTCGGGATCCTCAAGATCGAGGACGCCCTGCGCATGGCGCAGGAGCGCGATCTGGATCTCGTCGAGGTCGCCCCCGAGGCGCGCCCGCCCGTCTGCCGCATCCTGGACTACTCGAAGTACAAGTACGAGCAGGCCCAGAAGCTCAAGGCGGCGCGCAAGCACCAGCAGCAGATCAACGTGCGCGAGATCAAGTTCCGCCCGAAGATCGCCGAGCACGACTACGCCACGAAGAAGGGGCACGTCACCCGCTTCCTCCTGCACAAGGACAAGGTCAAGATCACGATCATGTTCCGCGGGCGCGAGGTCACGCACCCCGAGCGCGGGCAGATGCTGCTCGAGCGCCTCGCCGAGGACCTCGCGGAGCTCGCACAGATCGATCAGCGGCCCAACCTCGACGGGCGCAACATGACGATGCTGCTCGCACCGTCCAGGGCCGTGCTCGCCGGCGAGTTCGACAAGGACGGCCGCGTGGCCGCCGCGCCCGACGCGCCTACCGACGCGCCGCCGCCGGCCGCGCAGGCCGAGGCTCCCGCCCCGGACGCTGCGCAGGCCGGGGTCCCCGTGGCCGAGGAGCCCGTCGCCGAGGTCGCGGAGCCCGACGCGGTCGCGACGAACGGCGCCGAGCCCGAAGCACCCGCCGCCCAGGACGCGCCGGCAGCGGTCGACGCGCCCGCGGCGCCGTAGAGCCGGCCACTAGCCGAAAACGGCCGGGAAGCCCTCGCGGTAGCTGGGGAACCCGGGCGCCCAGCCGAGCTCGCGGCGCGCCTTGGCGTTCGAGGCGCCGCGCAGCCCAGCCATCCCGCCGACGGCCGACCCGCCGAGGATCCGCGCCAGCCACACCGGGACGTGGCGCGGCGCCGGCGCGCCGATCGCGGCGGCCATCGCCGGCACCCAGTCGCCCATGCGCGCGGGCTCGTCGTCGGTCACGTTGTAGATCCCGGGCGCACCGTGGTCGAGTGCACGGACGGTCGCGGCGGCCGCGTCATCGACGTGGATGAACGAGAAGCGCGCCTCGCCGCGACCCAGCACCGGGAAGCGCCGGCGGCGCAGGTCGTCCAGCCCGGGGCTGCCCGGGCCGTAGGCCGTTCCCGGCCCGTAGAAGAACCCGTAGCGCAGCACGACGCCCTCGACGCCCGGGGTGTGCAGCGTGGCGTCCTCGAGGACGCGCGTCGCCCCGAGCGCCTCGCGCATGGCTGCCGGGGGGTCGTCCCACAGCGGGGCCGTCTCGTCCAGGACCGGCGGCCCCGATGGCTCCAGTGAGAACGCGACGCTCTGGGTGATCAGCCGGCGCGCCCCGGCACCGGCGGCCGCCCGTGCCAGCACGGGACCGGCCTCGCGGCGCAGCCGGTTCGTCGGCGCCATCGCCGCGTCGTAGCGGCGCACGTCCAGGCGCCGGGGGATGGCGGTCAGCTGGTTGATCACGACCTCCGGGCGGGCGGCGAGCACGGCCGCGTGCAGCGCGTCCGCGTCGAGCGCGTCGGCCACGACCGGGGTCACGCCGCGCCCGGCGAGGAGCGCGCCGCGCTCGGGCGAACGGGTCAGCGCGGCCACCTCGTGGCCGGCGGCCTGCAGGCGGTCCAGCAGCGGGCGCCCGATCGCGCCGGTCGCTCCCGCGAGGAACACCTTCATCGGCTGACCTCCGTCTCGCGCACGGCGAGGTAGAGCCACACGGTGACGGCCAGGACGGCCGCCAGCAGGACCGCGTCGGCGATCCCGGTCGAGACCGGGTCCGCGTTGCCCGCATCGACGATGTGGTTGACCAGGTGCAGGGCGCCCTGGACGATCCCCACGGCCAGCACGGGCAGCCGCCATGAAGGGCGGCCGATCGCGACGAGCAGGCAGACGCCGTACGCGGCCGCCCAGGTCGCGAGGTCGCGCAGGTAGTGGCCGCTGGCGCTGCCGAACGGGCCGATGTGCTCGACGAACGAGGCGGGATCGATCGCCTGGAAGGCAGCGATCGCCAGCGAGGTCGCACCGAGTGCACCGAGCCCGGCGCGGATCGCCGTCTCGCGGGCGGGTGTGGCGGTGGTCACGGACATGTGAGCAGCGTACGATGCAAGTGGTTCCATGAACAGATCCAATTCGATGACAGTCGCGGGTACCACTACGACGGGTCCCGAGCTCCTGATCGAACTCGACCGCGGCGAGGGCCCGCTGTCCGCGCGGCTGCAGGGCGGACTGCGCGAGGCGGTCCGGACCGGACGCCTGGCGCGGGGCGAGCGCCTGCCGTCGACCCGGACGCTGGCGCGCGACCTGGGCGTCTCGCGCCGGCTCGTCGTCGAGGCCTACGCGCAGCTCGTCGCCGAAGGCTGGCTCGCCGCGCGCCAGGGCGCCGGGACGAGCGTCGCGCAGGCGCCGCGCGGGCGCGCGCGGCTGCCCGCGCCCGAGCCCGGCGCCGAGCCCGTGGGCCGCCTGCCCTACGACTTCTTCCCCGGCTCGCCCGATCTCGCGTCCTTCCCGCGCGCGCTGTGGCTGCGCACGTTGCGCGAGGTCCTGCGCAGTGCGCCGGACGAGGCGCTGCACTATCCCGACGTCGCCGGGACGCCGGAGCTGCGCGCGGCGCTCGCCGCCCACCTGGGCCGCGTGCGCGGCGTCGTGACGACGCCGGAGCGCGTCCTCGTCACCAGCGGCGCGCGCCAGGGCCTGGCGCTGCTGGGCCGGATGCTCGCCGGGCGCGGCGTCACGCGCATCGCGATCGAGTGGCCGACGTTGCCGCTGCACGCCGAGATCCTCGAGGCCGGCGGGCTCCAGATCGCGCGCATCCCGGTCGATGCCGACGGCGTGCTCGTCGAGCGCCTGGAGGCGAGCGGCGCCGGGGCCGTGCTCGTCACGCCCGCCCACCAGGCCCCGCGGGGGGTCGCGCTGACGCCCGAGCGCCGCGCCGCGCTGGTCGCCTGGGCGCAGGCCGGCGAGCGGCTGATCGTCGAGGACGACTACGACGCGGAGTTCCGCTACGACCGCGCGCCGCTCGGCGCAGTGCAGGCGCTCGCGCCCGAGCACGTCGCCTACCTGGGATCGGTGAGCAAGACGCTCGCTCCGGGCCTGCGGCTCGGCTGGCTCGCGTTGCCGGCGGCGCTCGTCGCGCCGCTGGCAGGCGCGAAGGCGCTCGACGACGGGGGCTGCCAGACGCTGGACCAGCTGACCCTCGCGCGCCTGCTCGACACGGCGGCCTACGACCGGGTGCTGCGCGCCGCGCGCCGGCGCAACCGCGCGCGGCGCGATGCGCTCGTCAGCGCGCTGGCGGCCGAGCTGCCCGGGACGCGCCTCGAGGGCCTTGCCGCCGGCCTGCACGCGCTCGCACGGCTTCCGGCGGCGGTCGACGCGCAGGCGCTCGTCGCGGCCGCCCGGCAGGTCGGCGTCGGCGTCTACCCGATCCCCGACCGCCGCGGGCAGACCGACGAGCTCGTGCTGGGCTACGCCTGTCTCAGCGAGCCTGCGATCGCGGAGGGGGTGCGGCGTCTCGGCTCGGTGATGATGACGCTGGGCTGAAGCGGCGCTCGGGAGCCCTCGCCGCCGACCGAACCAGGAGTTTCTATACTCCAGCGTCCGTCATGCCCAAGATGAAGACCCATTCCGGCGCGAAGAAGCGCTTCAAGGTGACCGCCAACGGCAAGGTCCGCGGACGTCACGCCTTCTCGAGCCACATCCTCGAGAAGAAGACCCCGAAGCGCAAGCGCGGCTTCCGCAAGCCGATGGAGGTCTCCGACCACGACGTCCCGCGCATCAAGAAGATGCTGGGGGTGGGCAAGTGACGCGCGTCAAGCGGTCCGTCGCCGCCAAGAAGAAGCGCCGCGCGACGCTCGAGCGCACCAAGGGCTTCCGCGGCGACGCCAACTCGCACTACAAGAAGGCCAAGGAGGCCCTGCTCAAGGCGGACTCCTACGCCTATCGCGACCGCCGCAACCGCAAGCGCGACTTCCGCCGCCTGTGGATCACGCGCATCAACGCCGCCGCGCGCCTGAACGGCATGACCTACGGCACGTTCATGCACGGGCTGAAGCTGGCCGGGATCGACCTGGACCGCAAGGTCCTGGCCGACATCGCCGTGCGCGATCCCGAGAGCTTCTCCCGATTTGCGGACGCCGCCCGCGAGGCGTCGGCCGCAGCCGTCTGAGCCGCACACACCGACTTCACTCACCGGGCGCCGCATCCGCAAGGACGGCGCCCTTTGTGTTTCCAGGACCGAAGACGCCGTGACCATCGAGAGCCCCCACAACGCGAAGCTCAAGGAGATCCGCCGCCTGGCGCGGCGCCGGGGCCGTGAGCAGTCCGGGCGCTTCGTCGCCGAGGGCGAGGACCTGCTGGCAGCCGCCGACGCCGCCGGCTGGAGGGCGCTCGAGCGCTATGTCGCGGTGGGCAGCGGGCTGGCGGGCACGCAGGTCGAGCCGGAGCTGCTGGCGCGGGTCTCGGGCCTGGGGTCGGGCACGCGCGCGCTCGCGGTCTACGAGCAGCGCTGGGCTGCGCCGCAGGGCCCACTCGCGGTCTACCTGCACGGCGTCGGGGACCCCGGGAACGTCGGGACGATCGTGCGCTCCGCGCACGCGTTCGGCGCCGGATCGGTCGTCCTGGGCCCCGGCTGTGCGGATCCGTTCGGCCCCAAGGCGGTGCGCGCGAGCATGGGCGCCGTGTTCAGCGTCCCGCTCGCCCGCGGCGGAGTGGAGGACCTGCCCGGCCGCACGATCGCGCTGGCCGCGCGCAGCGGCGAGCGGCTGCAGGGGCCGCTGCCCGGCGGGGAGGCGAGCATCCTGGTCGGGGCCGAGCGCACCGGCCTGCCGGAGGACGTGCTCGCACGGGCGGACGCCGTCGCGCACATCGCGATCGCGGGGGAGTCGCTGAACGCCGCGATGGCGGCGACGGTGGCGCTCTACGAACTGACTAGGGTTCCCACCGCATGAGCGACCTCGTCGGCCAGATCGAGCGGATCCGCGAGGACGCCCTGGCGGCGATCGCCGCCGCACGCACGACGCAGGAGCTCGAGGACGCGCGCGTGCGCTTCCTGGGCCGCAAGGCCGAGCTGCCGAACCTGCTGCGCGGCGTCGCCGACCTGCCACCGCAGGAACGCGGCGCCGTCGGCAAGCTCGCCAACGAGGTGCGCTCCGGAGCCGACGCCGCGATCACCGCGCGCGGGGCCGAGCTGGAGCTCGAGGAGCTGCGCGAGCGCCTCGAGCACGACCGCCTCGACGTGACCCTGCCCGGCACGCCGCCCGCGCCCGTCGGGCGCCTGCACCTGCTGACCGCCACCCGCCGCGAGATCGAGGACGTCTTCTGCGGCCTGGGCTTCACGGTCGTCGAGGGTCCCGAGGTCGAGCTCGTCTCCTACAACTTCGACGCGCTCAATCACGACCCCGCGCATCCGGCGCGCGCGCGGACGGACACGTTCTACGTCGAGCCGTACCCGTCCCACCCACCCGTCCCGCCGCGCGCCGACGAGGTGCTGCTGCGCACGCACACCTCCCCGATGCAGACGCGCGTGATGCAGCAGCAGCCGCCGCCGATCGCGATCGTCGTGCCCGGCCGCGTCTACCGCCGCGACAGCGACGCGACGCACACCCCGCAGTTCCATCAGATCGAGGGCCTGGCGGTCGACGAGGACATCACGCTCGCCGACCTCAAGGGCACGCTGCTCGCGTTCGCCCGCGCGATCTTCGGCGACGAGCGCGAGGTGCGCCTGCGCCCGCACTTCTTCCCGTTCACCGAGCCGAGTGTCGAGGTCGACGTCTCGTGCTTCCAGTGCGGGGGGACGGGCACGCGGACCGGATCGCACGAGCGCTGCAACCTCTGCAAGGGGACCGGCTGGCTGGAGATCCTCGGCTCGGGCATGGTCGACCCGAACGTCTTCGCGTGGGTGCACGACCACGGCTACGACCCCGAGCGCCACCAGGGCTTCGCCTTCGGCATGGGCGTCGAGCGGATCGCGATGCTCAAGCACGGCGTCCCGGACCTGCGCCTCTTCTACGACAACGACGTCCGCTTCCTGCGGCAGTTCGGCTGAGGGGGCACCAGACCCATGCGCGTCCCGATCTCCTGGCTCCACGACTACGTGGCACCCGACCTCGAGGTGCGCGCGCTCGCCGAGCGCCTGGCGATGACCGGCACGGAGGTCGACCGCGTCCTCACCCACGGCGCGGCCGGCGGCCTGGACCGGTTCGTCGTCGGCAGGGTCCTGACCTGCGTCCAGCATCCGGACGCCGAGCGCCTGCGCCTGTGCACGCTCGACCTCGGTGACGGCGAGCCCGTCGAGATCGTCTGCGGCGCGCCGAACGTCGCGGCCGGTCAGACGGTGGCGGTCGCGCGGCCGGGGGCCGTGATGCCGGACGGCACGAAGCTCAAGCGGGCCAAGCTGCGCGGCGTCGTCTCCAACGGGATGATCCTCGCCGAGGACGAGCTCGGGATCGGGGTCGACCATGCGGGAACGATGGTGCTCGACGACGCCCTCGCGCCCGGGACGCCGCTGGAGGGCGTGCTGCCGCTGAGCACCGAGGTGCTCGACCTCGAGATCACGCCGAACCGGCCGGACTGCCTGGGCGTCTACGGCGTCGCGCGCGAGGTGCACGCGGTGACCGGCGCGCCGCTCGCCCCACCGCCGTGGCTGCAGGACCCGGGGACGGCGGACGGGCCGCCGCCCGCCGGCATCGAGGTCGTCGTCGAGGACGCCGAGCTGTGCCCGCGCTTCACCGGGCGCGTCTTCGAGCACGTGACGATCGCGCCCTCGCCGCCGTGGCTGAAGGCGCGCCTGATGGCCGCGGGCCAGCGGCCCATCAACAACGTCGTCGACATCACGAACTACGTGATGCTGCTCACCGGGCATCCGCTGCACGCCTTCGACCTGGACCGCGTGGCAGGCGGGATGCTGACCGTGCGCCGTGCCCGCGACGGAGAGCGCATGACGACGCTCGACGGCCAGGAGCGGGTGCTCGACGCGCAGATGGGTCTGATCGCCGACGCGGAGGGCCCGACGTCGATCGCCGGCGTGATGGGCGGGCAGCGCTCGGAGGTCGAGCCGGACACCACGCGCGTCCTGATGGAGGTCGCGACCTGGCACGGCCCGACGATCAATCACGGCGCGAACGTCCTGGGCCTGCGCAGCGAGGCTTCGGCGCGCTTCGAGAAGAGCCTGCCGCCCGAGGGCTGCATGGAGGCGCAGATCGCCGCCACGCAGCTGATGCTCGAGCTGACCGGTGCGACGCTCGTGCCCGGGACGCTCGACGAGTTCCCGGGCGCGCCCGGGTGGACCGCGTTCGCGCCGATCCGCCTGCGCGACGCGCGCGTCGCGGGCCTGCTCGGGGCGCCGGTGGCGCGCGAGCGCAGCGCCGCGATCCTGACGGCGCTCGGCTTCCGGGTCACAGACGCCGACGACGGGCTCGACGTCGCCGTGCCGCACTGGCGGCGCGTCGACGTCACGCGCGAGGCCGACCTGATCGAGGAGGTCGCGCGGATCGACGGCGTCGACCGCCTGCCCGCGACGATCCACGAGAACCGCACCGGGCGGCCGGGCCGCCTCACCCGTGAGCAGCGCCTGCGCCGCCGCGCCGAGGACGCGCTCGCCGGGCACGGGCTGCTCGAGGTCGTCGGCTGGTCGTTCGCCGACCCGGGCCTCTGCGACCGGCTGCTGCTGCCGGCCGAGGATCCGATGCGCCGCCTGGTCGTCCTCGAGAACCCGATGAGCGAGGCCCAGTCGGTCATGCGCCCGACGATCTTCGGCTCGCTGCTGGACATCGCCGCGCACAACGCCGCGCGCGGGACTCCCGACATCGCGATCTTCGAGTCCGGCAACGTCTACCGGCGCCATCGCGATCCCGCCGAGCCGCTCGCCGACGAGCACCACGCGCTCGGGGCGCTGCTGTCGGGCACCGCGCGACCGGCGACGTGGGCCGAGCCCGAGCCTCCCGGCGCGGATGCGATGACGGCCAAGGCGCTCGTCGAGGCCGTGCTCGGCGCGCTGCGCGTCGACTGGGAGGCGGTGCAGGCCCAGCGCCCGTTCCTGCACCCGGGCCGCGCCGGCGAGATCCGCTGCGGCGAGGAGGTGCTCGGGATCTTCGGCGAGCTGCATCCGACGGTCGCCGCGGGCTGGGGCTTCGAGGCTCCGGTCGCCGTGCTGGCGATCGACCTCGGGAAGGCGATCGCGCACGCGCCGCAGGACGAGCTCTACGCCGACCTGACGAGCTTCCCGGAGCTCCGCCAGGACCTCGCGGTGATCGTCCCCGACGACGTTCCCGCCGCGCGCGTGCTCGACGTCGTGCGCGGCGCCGGTGCGCCGCTGATCGCCGGCGCGGGCGTGTTCGACGTCTACCGCGGCGAGCAGGTCGGTGCGGGCCGCGTCTCGCTGGCGCTGCACCTGGGCTTCCGCGCCGCCGACCGCACACTGACCGACGAGGACGTCACGCCCGTCCGCGACCGGATCGTCGCCGCTCTGCGCGAGCAGCTGGGGGGTGAGCTGCGTGGCTGATGCGCGCGTGCTCGTCGCCGGCGCATCCGGATACGCGGGCGCGCTCGCCGCGCGCCTGGTCGACCGCCATCCACGCCTGCAGCTCGGGGCGGTCACGAGCCGCTCGTACGTCGGCGTGCCGCTCGACGAGCTCTACCCGCACCACCGCGTCGCGCGCGAGCTCGAGGAGCTCGACCTCGATCGCCACACCGACGTCGAGGCGGCGATCGTCGCCTATCCGCACGGCGCCGCGGCGAGCACCGTCGCCGCGCTGCGCGAGCGCGGCATCAAGGTCGTCGACCTCAGCGCCGACTTCCGGCTGCGCGACCTGGGGACCTACGAGGACTGGTACGTCACGCACCCCGCGCCGGGCCTGCTGGACAGTGCGGTCTACGGGCTGCCCGAGCGCTACCGCGAGGAGCTGCGCGGCGCGGACCTCGTCGGCAACCCGGGGTGCTTCCCGACCGCGATCATCCTCGCTCTCGCGCCGCTCGCGCCGTACATGACCGACGTCGTGATCGACGCGAAGACCGGCGTCTCGGGGGCCGGCCGCGAGCCGACCGACAGGACGCACTTCGTCGCCGTCGACGAGAACGTCCTGCCCTACGGCGTCGGGCGCCACCGCCACATGCCCGAGATCGATCAGGAGCTGGCGGCGGCCGGCGCCCGCGGCGTGCTGGCGACGTTCACGCCGCACCTGCTCCCGCTCGACCAGGGCGAGCTCGTCTCGTGCTATGCCACGCTGCCCGACGGCGCGGAGGACCTCGACATCGCGGGGCTCTACGCCGAGGCCTACGCCGACGAGCCGTTCGTCGAGCTGACCGACCGCCCGCCGGGGGTGCGCGACGTGCGCGACACGAACCTCTGCCGCATCCATGCGCGGATCGACGAGCGCACGGGCAAGGCGTTCGTCTTCGCGGCGATCGACAACCTGTGGAAGGGCACCTCCTCGCAGGCGATCCAGAACCTGAACCTCATGCTCGGCCTGCCGGAGACCGAGGGATTGACGTGAGCGCCCAGCCGTTCAGCTCGCGCTGGGTGCCCGGCCTCAGCCACGTGCGCGACGTCGCGCTGGACCGGCTGCCGCAGGGCTTTCGTGCCGCGGGCGTCGCGGCCGGCATCAAACCGTCGGGCGGGCACGACGTCGGGCTGCTCGTCTGCGACAGCGCGGACGCCACGAGCGCCGCGCGCTTCACGCGCTCGGGCGTCCAGGCGGCGCCCGTGCTCGTCACGCGCGAGCGCTGCCGGCTCGACGCGCTGCGCGCCGTCGCGGTGAACTCGGGCAACGCCAACGCGGCCACCGGCTCGCTCGGCTACCAGCTCGCCGCCAAGATGCAGGGCGCCGGCGCGATGTGCGCAGGCGTGCACGAGGACCAGGTCGCCGTCTGCTCGACGGGCGTGATCGGCGTGCAGCTCGACGGCCGCGCGATCGTCAGCGGCCTGTCGGCCGCGCGCGGCCAGCTGCGCCCGGACGGGGCGCAGGACCTGCAGCTCGCGATCGAGACGACCGACCTGTTCCACAAGCACGCCGCGCTGGAAGTCGACATCCCGGGCGGAACGGTGAGCCTGACGGCCCAGTGCAAGGGCGCCGGGATGATCCAGCCCAGCCACGCCACGATGCTGTGCTTCGTCGAGACCGACGCGGTCCTGTCGGCCGAGACCGCGGACCTGCTGCTCGGCGTCACCGTCAAGCGCTCCTTCGACCGCATCACCGTCGACGGCCAGCTCTCGACGAACGACACGGTGATCCTCATCGCCGGCGGCGCGAGCGGCGTCACGGTCGAGCCCGAGAGCGAGGCCGAGGTCCGCTTCGGCGAGGCGCTCGACATGCTGCTGCGGCGCCTGGCACTGCTGATCGTCCGCGACGGCGAGGGCTCGGCGCGCGTCGGGCGGGTCGTCGTGCGCGGCGGCCACCAGCCGAACGTCGAGCGCGCCGCGCGCGCCGTCGCCAACTCGCCGCTCGTCAAGACCGCCCTGCACGGCGGCGACCCGAACTGGGGCCGCGTCGCACAGGCCGTCGGCATGGCACTGCCCGAGACCGCGCCGCTGCCCGTCGACATCGCGATCGAGGGGATGCAGGTCTGCGTCGCCGGGCAGGCGGTCGGCCATGACGCCGAGGCACTGGCCGCACGCGTGCAGGGCGCGGAGGTCGAGTACGTCATCGGCCTCCCCGGCGACGGCTGCGAGACCGAGGTCTTCTTCTCGGACTTCGGTCACGAGTACATCCGCATCAACGCCGAGTACACGACGTGAGGCACACATGACGCCCGTCACCCCGCATGGCGACATCCGCACGCTGCTCGAGGCGCTGCCGTACATCCGCGAGTTCCATGGGCGCACCGTCGTCGTGAAGTACGGTGGCGCGGCGATGGAGGACCCGGCGCTGCGCGAGGAGTTCGCGCGCGACATCGTGCTGCTGAAGTACGTCGGCCTGAACCCGGTCGTCGTCCACGGCGGCGGCCCGGAGATCACCGCGTACATGGAGCGCCTGGGCCTCGACGTCGAGTTCCGCGGCGGGCTGCGGGTCAGCAACGCGGAGACCGTCGAGGTCGCCAAGATGGTCCTGATCGGCAAGGTCAACAAGGACATCGTCCTGCGCCTGGGCCGCCACGGCCAGTCGGCGGTCGGGCTCAGCGGCGATGACGGCGGGCTCTTCCGCGTCGTGCGCCGGACGGCTCCGGACGGCAGCGACGTCGGCTTCGTCGGGCGGATCGACCGCGTCGACGTCGACGTCATCAACCACATCGCCCAGGACTACATCCCGGTGATCGCCTCGATCGGCGCCGACCGCGAGGGCCAGAGCCACAACATCAACGCCGACGAGGCCGCGGGTGCCGTCGCGCGGGCGCTCGGCGCCTACAAGGTCATGTTCCTGACCGACGTCGAGGGCTGGCTGCGCGATCCCGCCGACGAGGACTCGCTCGTCAGCGAGGCCAGCGCCGACGAGGTCCAGGACGCGCTCGAGGGCGTCGGCGGTGGGATGCGGCCCAAGCTGCAGGCCTGCGTCGACGCGATCCACGGCGGCGTCGCCTCGGCGCACATCGTCGACGGCCGTGTGCCGCACTCCGTGCTGCTCGAGCTCTTCACCGACGCCGGCTACGGCACGAAGATCACACCGGCGCCGTGAGCACGAGCGTTCCCATCGACCTCCGGCCTGCGTCGAACAGCGGCGCGCTGTCGCCGTGAGCACGAGCGTTCCCATCGACCCCCGGCCTGCGTCGAACAGCGACGCGCTGTCGCCGTGAGCACGAGCGTTCCCATCGACCCCCGGCCTGCGTCGAACAGCGACGCGCTGTCGCCGTGATGAGCCTCTCCGAGCTGCAGCGGCTCGAGGCCGCCCATGTCATCGGCACCTACGCGCGCCTGCCGGTCGAGATCGTCCGCGGCGAGGGGCCGTGGGTCTGGGACGACGAGGGCACGCGCTACCTGGACCTGCTGTGCGGGATCTCGGTCACGAACCTCGGCCACTGCCATCCGGCGGTCGTCGAGGCGATCCGCGACCAGGCCGGGCGGCTGATGCACGTCTCGAACCTCTTCTACACCGAGCCCGCGATGCGCCTGGCCGAGCGCCTCTCGACGTCCTCGCTCGGGGGCAAGGTCTTCTTCTGCAACTCCGGCGCGGAGGCCAACGAGGCGGCGATCAAGCTCGCGCGCCGGGCCAAGGCCGGCGGTGACGTCGTCAGCGCCACCGGCGGCTTCCACGGCCGCACGCTGGGGGCGCTGTCGGCGACCGCGCAGGAGAGCAAGCAGGCCCCGTTCGCGCCGCTCGTGCCGGGCTTTCGCGCCGTCGCCCCGACCGCCGACGCGATCACCGCGGCCGTGGGCGAGGACACCGCCGCGCTCCTGATCGAGCTGATCCAGGGCGAGGGCGGGGTCCACGTGACGCCGCCGGACGCGCTGGCCGCCGCGCGCGAGGCCTGCGACCGCCACGGCGCGGCGCTGATCTTCGACGAGGTGCAGACGGGCATGGGGCGCACCGGATCGCTGTGGGCCTACACGGAGGCCGGCGTCGTCCCCG